>OLGE01000271.1_pt1 | contig 65212 bp, 38 predicted proteins | sample 1605151 | NCBI WGS metagenome assembly OLGE01 (sample SAMEA3888912, study PRJEB22519) | human gut metagenome | biome: human gut; feature: human-associated habitat; material: faeces | place: Denmark | collected 2010
ACTGTATTTCAATTAATTCAAAGAGCGATTAGTCCACTTTAACGGGACAGTAGTGATACTTTTACATTAATACATTTTCCTTAACGCGCGATAATACCATCAAAACGCAGCAGATACTTCCCCGCCGCTTTTACCGGCATTCTCAACGATTAGGCGCAACTTGCTACCGCCCAGTACGTTACATCCGCACGACAGGAACCACACCGTTTTACGACTCTGAAAACGACGGAAAAACCACGCAAACAAGCCTTGTTTTCAGCGCAATAAGGCTGTTTTGGCATCACAAGCAAGGCTTGTCCGCAATGCAAGGAAGCCTTGTTTGCACAGCAAGGAAGCCTCCTTCGGCTGCAAGGCGTGCTTCACTGCCGTGAAAAGGAACTTTTTCGGGCTTGGCAACACGCTGGAACAGGAGTTTTGGCGACACTTTTTCAGACTCCGTTTTTAGCAAACATTTGTTAAAATTAGCGTCATTTCCCCACCCGACACGCCTCCTTCCGCACTTGATTCTTACGCAGTAGGAAATCAGGTGATGCGGAAGCCGGAGCGCAGGCATCACTCCTGCCACGCATTCAGATTGAAACATTTCAGCCCCACTCCACCCCAATATGCACGTTTTACAGCCATGTTTCTTACATTTTATAATATAAATCGATGTTGAAACAAAAAATATCCATGCAAACGTTATGTATTAATTCCAGTTTTTGTAAATTTGCACCGATAATAGACAAATACGGGATTTACAAAGAAAAAACAGATAAAAGATGAAGAAAATCAGAGCAGCCGTAGTGGGTTACGGCAATATCGGAAAGTATGCAGTGCAGGCTCTCGAAGCCGCCGACGACTTTGAAATAGCCGGCATCGTGCGCCGTCACGGAGCCGAGAACAAGCCGGCAGAGCTGGCAGGATACGAAGTGGTAAAGGACATACGCGAACTCAAGGATGTGGATGTGGCAATACTCGCCACGCCTACACGCTCGTGCGAGGAGTATGCAAAGCAGATTCTGCCGCTCGGCATAAACACCGTCGACAGCTTCGACATCCACACTTCCATCCTCGACTACCGTGCCACACTCACTCCCATATGCAAGGAGCACGGAGCAGTGAGCGTCATCGCCGCAGGATGGGACCCCGGAAGCGACTCCATCGTGCGCACTCTCATGCAGAGTCTGGCACCGAAGGGTCTGAGCTACACCAACTTCGGCCCCGGAATGTCGATGGGTCATTCCGTGTGCGTGCGCTCGAAGGAAGGCGTGAAAAACGCCCTCTCAATGACAATCCCCAAGGGCGAAGGCCTGCACCGCCGCATGGTTTATGTGGAACTCGAAGAGGGTGCGAACCTCGAAGAGGTGACAAAGGCCATCAAGGCCGACCCCTACTTCTCCAACGACGAGACACATGTATTCGAAGTACCGTCGGTTGATGCCGTGCGCGACATGGGTCACGGCGTACATCTCACCCGAAAAGGCGTGAGCGGAACGACACAGAACCAGCGCATGGAGTTCACCATGAGCATCAACAACCCTGCACTCACAGGTCAGGTGCTCGTCAATGTGGCACGCGCGTCAATGCGTCAGCAGCCGGGGTGCTACACTATGGTGGAGATTCCAGTGATTGACATGCTCGCAGGAAGCCGCGAGGAACTCATAAGCCACCTCGTGTAAAAAACTGACACGAGACACGAAAACGTAAGGACAAAGGTCTGTTTTCCACCTTGACGGTGCGAGACAGACCTTTTTTATTTGTCTGGTAAGGAAAATATCAGTACCTTTGCGAAAACCCGACATTATCGGGACAAACCATAAACCTGATTTCATTATGCTACCATCAACAAAATCCTATCTGTCGCTCGCGGCACTCTCGTGCGTCGCTGCAGCCGTACAGGCACAGCAGAAGACCGGAGCGAAAAGCCCTAACATAGTATATATAATGTGCGACGACCACGCCTTCCAGTGCATAAGCGCATACGGAAGCGAGATTTCGAAACTCGCGCCAACACCCAACATCGACAGGCTGGCGCAGCGCGGAATGCGCTTCGACCGCGCTTTCGTGGAAAATTCGCTCTCAACACCGTCGCGTGCGTGCCTCATGACAGGCATGTACAGCAACCAGAACGGACAGCGACAGCTCGGCGAAGGCATCGACACCACACGCACTTTCTTCACCGAACTGCTGCAACAGGCAGGCTACCAGACGGCAGTGGTGGGCAAATGGCACATGGGATGCGAACCGAAAGGATTCGACTATTACCACATCTACAACGACCAGGGACAGTATTACAACCCGCAATACAAAGGCACCGACACCGACGGCAAGTTCATCGTGGAGGAAGGATACTCCACCGACCTCACCACCGACCATGCCCTCGACTTCATAGAGCACCGCGACACGCAGAAGCCGTTCTGCCTCCTGCTCCACCACAAGGCACCACACCGCAACTGGCTCGCCAACACCAAGAACTTCGGAGCATACGACAACGTGACATTCCCGTTGCCGGAGACTTTCTACGACGACTACGAAACACGCGGATCGGCAGTGCGCACACAGAAAATGAAGGTGACGGAGCACATGCGTTGGGAACAGGATTTCAAGGTACCGGAAATGCTCGACACCGCAAACGCCGACAGTTGGGACTCGTATCTAAGCCTGATGAACGAGGTGAACCGCATGACTCCGGCACAACGCATAGCATGGGGAAAATACTACTTCCCACGCAACCGGCGTCTGCTTGAAGCAAATCTCACTGGAAAGGAACTTGACAACTGGAAATACCAGAGCTACATACGCGACTACATGAGCGTCATCAAGTCGGTGGACGAGAGCGTAGGACGGGTGATTGACTATCTCGACAGCCACGGACTGAGCGACAACACCATCATAGTATATACCTCCGACCAAGGCTTCTACATGGGCGAACACGGGTGGTTCGACAAGCGTTTCATGTATGAGGAGTCGCTGCGCACACCGCTAATCATCGCCTATCCGGGACACATAAAGCCCGGTTCCACATGCAACAGGCTCGTGCAGAACATCGACTACGCCCCGACATTCCTCGAACTCGCCGGAGTGAAGAAACCGAACAATATGCCCGGACGCTCGCTCACACCCGTTTTCGAAAGCGGCGACAACGTGAAGAAATGGCGCACAAGCATCTATTACCACTATTACGACTACCCGACATACCACATGGTACGCAAGCACGACGGCGTGAGAACCGAGCGTTACAAGCTGATACACTTCTATGGAGCGGGCGGACTCGACGCCGTGAAGGAGAACAAATACCAGCGGCAGCCCGGAACAAGGGAGAACGGCGGCATGAAATACCTCACTTCACTCGGATATTTCGAACCGAAAGACTCGGCAGTGAACTACAATGAGCTGTACGATCTCAGTTCCGACCCGCACGAACTCAACAACCTCTACGGCAAACCGGGGTACGAAAAAATAACAAAACAGCTTCAACGGGAACTCGACAACTACCGGAAGAGCCTCGAAATAGACGAGTATTGATAATAAAAAGGGAGTTAGCGGAAGTTAAAAAGGAAGTTAATCCGTCTGCGACGGATGGAAGTTATCGGACAAATGCAAAGCCCGCTCATTGCAAAGCTATTGTCCGATAACTTCCATTAACTTCGGGCGAAGCCCAAACTCCCGCTAACTCCCTTCACCCTTTCCGCTAACTCCCTTTACACATCCCCTTCGATTTTCATGCAATCGCAATGAGTTCGATGTCGAAGATGAGGGTTGAACCGCCCGGAATACCGGGTTGCGAGAACTTGCCGTAACCCTTTTCGGCAGGGATATAAACCTCCCAACGGTCGCCGACACACATCTGCTGCATGGCGATAATCCATCCGTCGATGAGGTCGCAGAGGCGCACTGCGAGCGGAGTTCCGCCACGGGAAGAGTCGAATTTCTTGCCGTTTATCGTCGTTCCCGTATAGTGTGCCGTCACGATGCTGCGGCGTGTGGGATGCTTTCCGTCGTCATTTCCCTGCGAAATCACCTTATAATAAATGCCGCCGGGCAGTGCGTTCACGCCCTCTTCGGCAGCCTTTTCTTCAAGCCAACGCCTGTTTGCGTCAGCATATTCGCGCTTGTTCATATCTTATATTTATTGTTTTTGCCGCAAACAAAGTTAATGCCTTTTCGCATTACCGGCAAAAAAACGAACCATTATATTCGCTTAATCAGATTTTTTCAGTAAGTTTGCACCCATAAAAACATTTTTACGGAAAATGACTTATACTATTGAAAAAGTGACAACGCTCATAGGCGCACACCGTTTCGGTACGGCTGACGCCAACATAGGGTTCCTTCTCACCGACAGCCGTTCGCTCTGTTTCGCAGAAGAGACTCTTTTCTTCGCCCTGAAATCGGGCAGAAACGATGGGCACAACTACATTTCCGACCTCTACCGCCGCGGTGTACGCAACTTCGTTGTGCAGGATATGCCTGCCGGATACAGCACGGTATATCCAGATGCAAACTTCCTTAAGGTGGCCGACTCGCTTGTTGCGCTCCAACGTTTGGCTGAACGCCACCGCGACGAATACGACATTCCTATCGTAGGAATAACGGGCAGCAACGGAAAGACAATCGTAAAGGAATGGCTCTACCAGCTCCTTTCGCCCGAAATGAAGGTCACACGCTCGCCACGAAGCTACAATTCGCAGATAGGCGTGCCTCTTTCGGTGTGGCTTCTCAACGAACAGAGTCAGGTAGGAGTGTTCGAAGCCGGCATTTCAGAACCCGGCGAGATGCTCGCCCTGCGTGACATCATACAGCCTTCCATCGCCGTTCTCACCTTTATAGGCGATGCTCACCAGAAGAACTTCACTTCGCTTGAGGAGAAATGCCGCGAGAAAGTGATTCTTTTCCATGACGCCAAGACGATAGTCTATTGCAAGGACGACACGATTGTCGATGAAATCGTGAACGAATCGCAATACAAAGGCGAGAATCTGGCATGGTCGATGAACGACGACAGTGTGCCGTTTTTCGTGGAATCGGTGGAGAAAAAGGAACTGAACTCCGTCATTCACTACACCTGGAGAGGCGAGGAAGGCGAATATACACTGCCGTTTATCGACGAAGCCTCGGTGCGCAACTCGGTGACAACAGCCGTCGTCGCGCTGCATCTGGGGCTCTCAAAGACTCTTCTGGCAGAACGAATGCAGAGCCTTGAGCCCGTAGCCATGCGCCTGGAAGTAAAGGAAGGGCAGCACGGATGCACCCTTATAAACGACTCCTACAACTCCGACATCAACTCACTCGACATCGCTCTCGACTTCATGAACCGCCGTCCCGACCACAAAGGACTCGGACGCACGCTCATTCTGAGCGACATCTACCAGACAGGCGAGCCTCTCGACGAACTCTACGCCGAGGTGTCGAGCCTCGCAGTGCAGCGCGGTGTGACAAAAATCATAGGCATAGGACCGCAGATTATGGACCACGCCGACCTGATAAAGGTGAAGGAAAAGTTCTTCTTCCACGATGTAACATCGTTCATCCACAGCGCCGTCTTCGAGTCGCTGCACGATGAAGTGATTCTGATAAAGGGCGCACGCCGCTTCGGATTCGACAGCATCACGGAGCTTCTGGTGAAGAAAGTGCACGAAACGATACTCGAAGTGAACCTTTCGGGAGTGGTGAAGAACCTCAACTTCTACCGTTCGTTCATGCGGCCGGAGACCAAACTCGTGTGCATGATAAAGGCGGATGCCTATGGAGCAGGTGCCGTGGAGATAGCGAAGACACTGCAGGACCACCGTGTGGACTACCTCGCCGTGGCCGTGGCAGACGAAGGTGTGACGCTGCGCAAGAACGGAATAACATCGAACATCATGATAATGAACCCCGAAATGTCGGCGTTCAAGACAATGTTCGACTACGACCTTGAGCCGGAAGTCTATTCCTTCCGCCTCCTCGACGCACTCATACGCGAAGCACAGAAGGAGGGAATAAGCAACTTCCCAGTACACATCAAGCTCGACACCGGCATGCACCGCCTCGGATTCGACCCCATGCAGGACATGCCCGAACTCATAGACAGGCTCAAAAGCCAGTCGGCCCTCATCCCACGCTCGGTGTTCTCGCACTTCGTGGGAAGCGACAGCGACTCGTTCGACGACTTCTCCGCCGAGCAGTTCAGACTGTTCTGCCACGGAAGCGAGCTGCTCTGCAAGGCTTTCCCGCACAAGATTCTGCGCCACATAGACAACTCTGCCGGCATAGAACACTTCCCTGAACGGCAGCTCGACATGTGCCGTCTGGGACTGGGACTCTACGGTTACGACTCACGCGACAACTCGATGATAAACAACGTGACCACACTGAAAACCACAATCCTGCAGATACACGACCTCAAGGCAGGCGAAACGGTGGGCTACAGCCGCCGCGGCACACTGTCGAGAGACTCGCGCATAGCCGCAATACCTATCGGCTACGCCGACGGACTCAACCGCCGTCTGGGCAACCGACACTGCCACTGCCTCGTGAACGGAAAGGAAGCCGAATATGTGGGCAACATCTGCATGGATGTGGCAATGATAGATGTCACGGACATTGACTGCCGTGAGGGCGACCAGGTGATAATCTTCGGCGAGGAACTGCCCGTCACCGTGCTCTCCGACGCCATGGAGACCATACCCTACGAGGTGCTCACGGGCATCAGCAACCGTGTGAAACGCGTGTATTACCAAGACTGATTCGCCGGCAGACACCACCGGCAACGGCATAAGAAGAAAGGACTTCGAGCGGAAGAAACGCTTGAAGTCCTTTTTGCTTATGCCCATTTGGTCATTATAAAAACATTCTTGCCAACACCTGACGACCGGTTTCGGGATTATCTGACACCAATATTTCACACCCAAGAACCATTCCTCAACCCTCATAACATAAGTCAAAGCCGACAGATGGAACGCCTGTTGTCCGGCTCTCCATACACCATTGATTACCAACACATTACACCAACGCAGTCCAAGCACGCCCCTACCCGTTTGCAAACAAGGCTTGTTTAGGATGCAAAGAAGGCTTCTTTACAGTCCAAACAAGCCTTGTTTGGAGAGCAAAGAAGCCTTCTTTTCATTTCAGGCAAAAATGCCTTGCAAATCATCAAACGTAAGTCTCAAGGAACTTCAGAGTTCCTTCCACTTTCAGAGTCTCTGTCGTAGCAGGCACGAGCATGCTTTCTCCGGCACGGAGCGAAGTCTGGTTGCCCTCGTTGTCGGTGATGACAGCCTCGCCCTTCAGTCCGATGAGGATTACAAAACTGTCGAGTTCGGAGTAGTCAAGAGTCATTGGCTCGTTCAAATCATACACGGCGGTGTTGAAATACGGACACTGCACGAGCGAGACGCCACGGTTCTTGGCAGGGATATAATCGGTGCGGTAGTTGGCCTCAACATTATAATTGATGCATTCGGCAGCCTCCTTGGTGTGGAGCTGGCGGTAGTTGCCGTCCTTATCCTTACGCTTGAAGTCGTAGATGCGGTAGGTAACATCGCTTGTCTGCTGTATTTCGGCGAGGAAACAGCCCGTGCCTATGGCGTGGATGCGTCCTGCGGGAAGGAAGAAGCAGTCGCCCTCCTTCACGTCGTAGCGTGCGATGGCGTCGCAGATAGTGTCGTTTTCCACCATCTTTGCATACTCCTCGGGCGTGATTTTCTTATTCAGTCCACAAAGAAGAGTGGCGTCCCTGTCGGAATCGAGCAGATACCACATCTCTGTCTTACCGCGCTCCTTGCCCTGTTGCTTGGCAATCTCGTCGGTGGGATGCACCTGTATGGAGAGGTCCTGACGCGCGTCGATGAACTTGATGAGCAGCGGGAACTCGTCGCCGAAGCGTGTGTAGTTGTCCTCACCCACAAGCTTTCCCTTCAGTTCTGCCACTACCTCGTTGAGCTTCTTGCCCTTGTAGTCGCCGTCGCTCACTACGGTCTCGTTGCCGGGAACGCCTGATATTTCCCAACTCTCACCCACATTCTCCTGATTTATGTCGAGATGCTTGAACGGAATGATTTTGTCGCCGCCCCAAAGGGTGGACTTAAGCAGTGCATTGAATTTAAGTGGTTTCATAATCTATATGGTTTTAATTGTATCAAAAAGCGTCCGCAGCCACACTAATTCTCTATCCAGAACTGCGGAGTGAATATCACCAGCACGCTGAATATCTCAAGACGGCCGATGAGCATGAGCGTGGAACAAATCCATTTCGCCGCATCCGGCAGTATGCTCCACGACATTGTCGGACCTATTTCAGTGCCGAGTGTCGGGCCGACATTGCCCAGACTGCTCAGCGTCAAGGTTATGGCATTGGTGTTGTCGATGCCCATCGCTATCATGGCGAACGAGCAGACAAGACTCAATATGAGGTAGATGGTGAGGAAGGCAAGCAGTGTGACACGCTTGCTCGACGGCACATTGACACCGTCAATCTTCAAGGGAAGGACGGCATTGGGATGCAATATCTGGCGGAACTCGTTCTTGATGGTCTTCAGAAGCATCACGCCGCGCACGCATTTGAAGCCGCCGCTCGTCGAACCAGAACACGCACCGAAGAACATACACACCGCCAGAGCCACCCAAGTGACATGCGGCCAGAGCGCAGCGTCGTCGCTCACAAAGCCGGTGGTGGTGATAAACGACACCACCTGGAACACACTGCTGCGGAAAGCATGCTCCCATCCGTAGCCGCTGCGCACGACAAGCTCCAGCATTATGAACACCGTACACAGAGCGACAAGCGTGATATAGAACCTGAACTCGGCACTGTGGAACAGCGTGTGCGGCCGCAAACGCGACACAGACACATAGAGCAGAGTGAAATTGATGCCCGCCACGAAGCAGAAGAAAGTGAGAATGTACTGGATTAAAGGGCTGAGTGCACCGCTGCAATTAAGGGTTGCGAAGCCGCCCGTGGCTGCTGTGGTCATGCTGTAGTTCAGACTGTCGAACAAATCCATGCCTGCCAGACATAGAGAAAGCGTGCAGAGCAGCGTGATGACAAGGAACACCACCCACAACCACTTCGCACCCGTACTCAGACGAGGGTGCAGTTTGGTCTTGATGGGACCCGTAGCCTCGGCAGCAAACACCTTAACCGAACCGCCGACAAGCGATGGCAACAGCGCAATGGTGAAGAAGACAATACCCAGACCGCCTATCCACTGCATGAGCGAACGCCAGAAAAGCAGGCCATGCGGCAACGCCTCAACATCGTTTATCACCGTGGCACCGGTGGTGGTGAAGCCCGACATGGTCTCAAAGAAAGCGTCGGTGAACGACGGCAGATAACCGCTCACCACGAAAGGCAGCGTGCCGAGCAGCGAAAACACCAGCCATGTGAGCGTGACCACAAGGTAAGCGTCGCGCCGCGAAAGGCTGTTGTCACTGTCGCGACCCATGAAACGCATGAAAAGACCGCACAACGACGTCGCAGCCACAGCCACTCCGAAGGCGAGAATGTCGTCCTCACGGAAGTAGAATGCCATTGCCAGACACACCATCATGAGTGCCGACTCGATGAAAAGCAGCGAGCCGATAATCTTATATATGAGTTTCAGGTTTATCATAGGAACATATTCTCTATCTTCTTCATGTTCAGTCCGTGACAGAACACCATCACCGAGTCGCCCGCCTGTATCTGCGTGTTACCCGAAACAAGTTCTCCCTTGCCGTCGCGCACGAGTCCCCCGATGGTCATTCCCTTTGGCAGTCCAAGGTCCTTTACGGGCTTTTTCGTAATCTTAGAGCCTTCAGTGGGTATGAATTCAGCCACATCGGCGTTGGCAATCATAAGAAAACGCACGTTATGCACGTTTGCGTCGAGCATCATCTGGTAGATTCTGCTCGCCGCTATCGACTTCTTGTTGATGATAGTACCGATGTCCAGACTGCCGGCCATGCTCACATAGTCGATGTTCTCGACCATTGCCACCGTCTTTCTCACTCCCAAACGCTTGGCGGTAAGGCATGCAAGGATGTTGGTCTCGGCGTTTCCGGTGAGCGCAACGAACGCCTGTGTGTTCTTTATGCCCTCCTCTATGAGCAGACTGAGGTCGCGTCCGTCGCCGTTGATGACGAGAGCGTCCTCGTTTTCGAGCAGCGTGTTGAGGCGTTCGCAGCGCTGCTCGTCGGTTTCTATAATCTTCACGTCCATGTAGCTGGGCATGGTCTTCACCGTGCGCACGGCAGTTGCACCGCCGCCCATAATCATAACGTTCTTCACATCCACATAGTGTTCCTTGCCGACAATCTTCCTTATGTACGGAATAAACTGTCGTGTGGTCATGAAGTATGCCAAATCGTAGAGTTCAAGCTTGTCGTTTCCGCCCGGAATGATGGTCTCCCCGTCGCGCATTATCGCCACGATGTGGTAGGGATCGTCGGGTCCGCAGAGGTCGCGCAAGGGTTGGTCGAGAATCTCGCAACTCTCGCGCAGCTTTATGGCAAGCATCACGAGCGCACCATTGTGCACATCCCAGCGCTGCCGTACCCACGACATTTTGAGTCCGTTGTTTATGTCCTGTGCCGCAAGCATCTCCGGATAGATGAGCCTGTTGATGCCCAGATTGGCGAAAAAATCCTGCACATCCGGCTCGATGTACTCCGAATTGTCTATCTTCGCCACTGTCTTCCGTGTGCCGAGAGCCTTTGCCAGGAGGCATGCCGACATGTTCTGGCACTCGTCGGGAGTGACGGCAATGAAGAGGTCGGCATGTTCTGCGCCGGCATTCTTGAGGCATTCGAGGCTTGTCGGCGACGCTTCCATTGTGAGAAGGTCCACATCTGCGCCTATGCCGGCGAGTCGTTCGGCATCGGTGTCGATTACGGTTATGTCCTCGTGGTCGCGTGCGAGCAGCCGTGCGAGGTGTGTTCCTATGGCGTAAGCGCCAGCGATTATTATCTTCATGGGTGTCAGTCTCCCTTTATTGCTTTCTTTATTGATTCAATGTCAAGCCCCACTATCTCGCGAAGCTGTGCCACAGTGCCGTGCTCCACGAAGTTGTCGGGCAGTCCGAGTCGTGTCAGTTCTGGTGTGAAGTGGTGGTCGCTCATCCATTCGAGCACTGCCGATCCTATGCCTCCTGCCCTTGCTCCGTCCTCAATGGTGACTATCCGGCTGAAGCGTTGTGCCACGGTCGTGAGCAGAGCGTCGTCGAGCGGCTTGGCAAAACGCAGGTCGTAGTGTGCCACACTTATTGTGTTGCCTTCCTGTTGCAGCTCGTCGATGGCGCGTTGCACATCGTTTCCGAGCGGACCGTAGCTGAGTACTGCCACATCGTTGCCCTCCCGCAGTGTGCGTCCGGTGCCCACTTCCACTTCCTCCAGGGGGCACTTCCAGTCGGTGCGCACGCCCTTTCCGCGCGGATAACGTATGACGAAGGTGCCTTTTCCGGGCAGTTGCGCCGTGTACATGAGGCGGCGCAGCTCGCATTCGTCCATTGGCGAGGCGAGGGTGAGGTTGGGAACGGTGCGCAGTGCCGCTATGTCGAATGCTCCGTGGTGTGTCGCGCCGTCCTCGCCCACGAGTCCGGCACGGTCGAGACAGAGCACTACGGGGAGGCGTTGCAGTGCCGCGTCGTGTATGATGTTGTCGTAGGCGCGTTGTGCGAATGCGCTGTAAATGTTGCAGAAGGGCATGAGTCCGTCCTTTGCCATACCTGCGGCGAATGTGACTGCGTGTCCTTCGGCTATGCCGACATCAAACACGCGGTCGGGCATCTGCTTCATCATGATGTTCATGGAGCATCCTGTGGGCATGGCGGGTGTCACTCCCACTATGGCAGGATTGGCTTCGGCGAGTTCGAGCAGTGTGTTGCCGAAGACGTCCTGGAACTTCGGTGGCTGCCCCGTATCGTCGCTCTTGATGCGCTCTCCTGTCTCCGGACAGAACTTTCCGGGTGCGTGCCAGATGGTGGCCTCGGCTTCGGCGGGTTTGTATCCCTTGCCTTTGACGGTGTGCAGGTGCAGCAGTTTGGGTCCGCTCATGTCCTTGAGCTGCCGCAGTATGCGCACCACTTCGGTGACATTGTTGCCGTCGAAGGGTCCGAAGTAGCGTATGTTCATTCCCTCGAATATGTTCTGCTGATGGCTTATCGCCGACTTCAGCGCGTTGTTCAGGCGTATAAGTCCCTTGCGCCGGTCGTCGTTGAGATAGCCTTTTGAGCGAAGCCACTGCGAAGCCTTGAAGCGCAGGCGGTTGTAAGTGGCGTTGGTGTCGAGGTTGAGCAGGTATTTCTCCATTCCTCCCACGGCACGGTCGATGCTCATGTCGTTGTCGTTGAGGATGATGAGCAGGTCGTTTGGCGACGACGACACGTTGTTGATGCCTTCGAAAGCGAGTCCGCCGCTCATTGCTCCGTCGCCTATCACCGCCACAACATGTCGATTGGCGTTGTCGGTGCGCTTTGCGGCGATGGCCATTCCGAGTGCCGCCGAGATGGAGTTGGAGGCGTGTCCGCACGCGAACGTGTCGTACTCGCTCTCTTCCGGCGACGGGAACGGGCGCACGCCATGCAGCTTACGATTTGTGCAGAACGTGTCGCGGCGTCCTGTGAGTATCTTGTGTCCGTAGGCCTGGTGTCCCACATCCCAGACGATGCGGTCGTAGGGCGTGTCGAAGACATAGTGCAACGCCACGGTCAGCTCCACCACTCCGAGCGAAGAGGCGAGGTGTCCGGGGTTCACCGAAAGCTCCTCCACGATGTCGCGCCGCAGTTCGGCGCACAGTTCCGGCAGTTGTCCGACGGTGAGTTGTCTGAGATCGGCAGGGTATTTGATGTTGCCTAACAGTTCGAATTTTTCCTTGTTCATCAGTTATTAATGCGATTAACATGAGAAGACAGGTGTTTGACAGTGCAAACGAGCTCAATGAAAGCTTGCTTTTACATTGACGAGTGCAGCCTGTCTTATGCAAAGACAGTGCAAACGAGCTCAATGAAAGCTTGCTTTACATTGACGAGTGCAGCCTGTCTTATGCAAAGTTAGTGGAAAAGCATGAAAGGACAAAAAAATTCTCCTTTGTTTTTCAGAAAACAACGCAATATGCTTTGTATCAGCCCCATACGTTTTTACGCTCAAAACCGCGTTTTCACCGGTTTTCAAACAAGACTTCTTTGCATCACAAACAAGCCTTGTTTACACTCAAAAGAAGCCTTGTTTATGATGCAAACAAGGCTTGTTTGCAAACCGGCATTATTTTCTTCTGAAACCCATGCTTTTCACTCTGATTTTCAGACTTTATTTCGCCTTGACACCCATCTATACGCAAAGCCCGGACAGGCTATATATATAAAAGGTGTAAAATCCACTGCCTGTATAAACAATATCTGCCGCATAAGGTGCTGCATCACACCCGACCACTACAAGAACCCATCAAAGTTATACAAAACTGCATACGTTTTGCATTTTAATACAATTTTCGACGCAAAAGTAAAGATTTTTAAAAGATTTCTTGTAAAATCAAAAAAAATGTAATACTTTTGTTATGCTATATGACAGAAATTCGGAATTTATCACATACAAAGCAGAGGCTTTGACCGAAACAAACTTCAATATTGAGCACATTTGAAACCCAAAAGTATTAAACGAAAGATAATATTTTAATTTTACTAACATTAAATTCAACATCTATGTCAAAGCAAGTAAAAACAGTCAGCATGCTGCTTGCCCTGTCGGCATTGGCCGTGGGTACAGTGAATGCTGGAACTATTACTTCTCCAAATGCTGTACAGAACGTACAGACGGATGCAGAATGTAAGGGTGTCGTTATCGACGCTACAGGTGAACCAATGATTGGTGCATCCGTAGTAGTGAAAGGCAAGACCGGACTCGGTACAGTTACCGACATCGACGGTAACTTCACTCTGAAGAATGTGAACAAGGGTGAAATCATCCGCATCACATCTCTTGGTATGAACCCCGTGGAAGTGGCTTGGGAAGGCAAGGCACTCAAAGTGACAATGAAGGACGACTCGAAGCAGATCAACGAGGTGGTGGTGACCGCTCTCGGCATCAAGCGCGAGCGCAAGTCGCTGGGTTACGCCATCCAGGACGTGAAGGGCGATGCCATTCTCAACTCCCACGAGAACAACGTGGCAAACGCACTCACAGGTAAAATCGCCGGCGTACAGATCACACGTTCAAGCAACGGCCCCGGCGGCTCATCAAAAATCCAGCTCCGCGGTAACAACTCCGTGACCGGACTCAACCAGCCTCTCATCGTCGTTGACGGTGTCCCAATGGACAACTTCACCGGACAGGAGAACACAGACATCTGGAATCCGTCTGCCGACATGGGTAACGGTCTCGCCGACATCAACCCCGAAGACATCGAGTCGATGTCAGTACTCAAGGGAGCCTCGGCTGCCGCACTCTACGGTTCGCGTGCAGGTAACGGTGTAATCCTCATCACCACAAAGACGGGTAAGCAGACAAAGGGTCTCGGTATCACCATCAGCGGTACCGTAACAGCCGAAACACTCTTCACAAAGCCCGACATGCAGACCACCTACGGACAGGGTAACAACGGCGATTTCGACGCTACTGCCGGCACAAGCTGGGGTCCGCTCATCACCGGACAGGAGTACACACGCTTCGATGGAACAAAGGCCACAATGCGCGCCTACAACAACCTCGACAACTACTTCGGCACAGGCACGGAGCTGCAGGAGAATGTCACACTGTCACAGCAGTACGGAAAGACATCCATCTACGCCTCTATGACCAACATGAACAACAAGTCGATGACTCCGGGCGCAAAGCTTAACCGTACCAACCTCATGCTCCGCGGCGTATCAACATTCGGCAAGAACGACGCATGGACATTCGACGGCAAGGTGCAGTACATACGCAACAAGGCCAACAACCGCCCCGTTTCAGGTAAGAACGCCAACAACTCGGCAATGGGACTCTACACATTCCCGACAACAATCGACATCACAGAGTTCGAGAACTGCGTAGATGAAAACAACAAGATGATATGGTGGAACACAAGCGGCAACAACCCCTACTGGATGAGCAAGTACAACCTCTCCGACGACAAGCGCGACCGCTTCCTCATGAACGCATCGCTGAAGTACAAAGTCTTCTCTTGGCTCACCGCAGAGATAAAGGCAGGTACCGACATGTACACCATGGAGACAACCAGCCGCACATACTCCGGCAACTCCAACGTGACCACAAAGTACTCACAGCACCTCTATCACTTCTATGAGAACAACTTCAGCTACCTGCTCACTGCAACAAAGGACAACATCATCGACAAGTTCGGCGGAACAGTGACATTCGGTGGAAACCTCATGGCGACAAAGAAGACAGGACTGTCAGGAACCGTCACCGACCTCGTAATCGCCGACAAGTTCTCCATCAAGAACGGAACAAACCCCGCATCTGTAGATGAGGATTACTCTGAAAAGAAAATCAACTCACTCTACGGAACAGTGGGCGTGAACTACGACGGATGGGCATTCCTCGACGCAACATTCCGCAACGACTGGTCGTCGGCACTTGCCAAGGAGAACCGTTCGTTCTTCTATCCATCAGTTTCAGCCTCATGGCTCTTCGCAGAAATGTTCAACCGCCAGGGAATCAAGATGCCGAAGTGGTTCACATTCGGAAAGATCCGCGCTTCATACGCTGAAGTCGGTAACGACATGGACCCATACCAGCTCTACAACCTGTACAGCACCAGCAAAGACACACATGCAGGACTTACAGCACAGAGCGGTAGCACGATCTACAACAAGAACGTGAAGAACGAGCTCATCAAGTCGTGGGAAGTAGGTTTGGAACTCAAGTTCCTGAACAACCGTTTGGGATTGGACTTCGCATGGTACAAGTCTAACGCCACAAACCAGCTCATGAACCTCCCGATGAACTCACTCTCCGGATACAGCAGCAAGAAAATCAATGCCGGCGACATCCAGAACACCGGTGTGGAATTGATGGCTTACGCAACACCTATCCGTACAAAGGACTTCGAGTGGACCATCAACTACAACATTTCACACAACAGCAACAAAATCATCGACCTCTATGATGGCGTGGAACGCTATCAGCTCGGCGGCTACGACAACCTCCGCGTGTATGCAGTGAAGGGTGGCAACTACGGCGAGATATGGGGAACCAGATTCCGTCGCGTCACCGATGAGAGCAGCCCATACTTCGGTCAGCTCCTCCTCACATCCGATGGTCTGCCCCAGGCAACAGCGGAAGCAGAGAAGATCGGCGACCAGCAGGCTACATGCAACATGGGTCTCACCAACAGCTTCAGCTACAAGGGATTCAACTTCAGCTTCCAGATCGACGCACGTCTGGGCGGACAGATATTCTCAGGTACCAACATGCTGATGCAGCAGACCGGTAATGCAGCCGTAACAGCACCCGGTGGCGTGCGTACCAACGACATCGTGCTCGACGGAGTATATATCGACCCAGCAACAGGACAGTATGTGAAGAACGAGAACAAGGTGACAAACCAGCAGTACTGGCGTGCCGTGACCGGCGCAGGCAACCTTGGTATCGGCGAAGCCAACATCTACAGCGCAAGCAACATCCGCCTGCGTAACATATCGTTGGGCTACACCGTTCCGTCAAAAGCCCTTGCCAACACCATCATCCAGTCGCTCAAGGCAGGCTTCACAGTCACCAACGTGCTGATGATTCACAGCAATATGAACGGCATCGACCCTGAATCCGTATTCGCAACAAGCACCAACGCTACCGGATTCGAGTTCACAGGTCTGCCCACAACACGCAGCTTCGTATTCAATGTATCCATCGGTTTCTAATTCCTAAAATCAAGAAAATATGAAAACGAATAAATTCATAATATCTGCCATGATGGCGCTCACTCTCGGCGGAGCACTCGTTTCCTGCAGCGACTTCGATGATGTGAACACCAACCCGATGGCTACGGGTGGCGACAAAGTTAAGCCATACTATGCACTGAGCAACTCTATCATCGCTTCACAGATGAATCCGGACATCGGCGAACGCCTCTTCGTCATCGAATGGGCAGCTGCCGCACGTCAGGACGGAGAGGACGGCTACAACACTTCGGGCGGAACAACGCACGACGACTATTACAGCGCAGCCTACAGCAACATCTCCAACTGGCTCAGAGACGCCAACACCGCCATCACTCTCATTGAGAACAAGCAGGGAACATGGACTGCTCACGAAGAGGAATTCTATCCCAACCTGCTGCAGATGGCACGCATCTGGCGCGTACAGATGATGTCGCAGTTTGTCGACAACTTCGGTCCTGCACCTCTGAACGGCTTCCAAGGCGAGAATCCTACATACAATTCGGAAAAAGAAGCATACTACTGGATGCTCGCAGAACTGGCTGATGCAGTAGGCAAAATCAACACCTCAGTTGAGCCGAACGAAACAGAACAGAAGTGCGACCCGGCTTACGGATTCAATGCAACAAACTGGAAGAACTACGGAATCTCTCTCCGTATGCGTCTCGCCATGCGTCTTTCCGAGGCCGACCCGGCCAAGGCAAAGAGCGAATTCGAGGCAGCCGTACAGCAGGGAAGCGGTATCACCACCACAGACGGAACCTTCCGCGTACAGGAGTACCCCGGTTGGGACAACTGGTCGGGCGTGATGAGCCGCTCATGGGACATCCAGTCGCTCTCAGCCACAATGGCAAACCTCACCACCAACCTTGGCGGTGCACTGTCAGAAGATGCCCTCAAGAAAGTTGTCAAATCGACAACCACTGACAAGGACGGCAACGAAGTGGCCGACCGCTACGCTTCATACGTCAAGGACGCATCAAGCTACCTCGGCATAAAGCTTGAGAACCACTGGGAAGCATACACCGACAACCCGACAAAGCAGATTTTCTTCGACGGTCTGCCATCGAAGGTTGATCCGCGTGCACTGCTCTACTTCTTCCTGCCGGGCGATTATCCCAACCGCAAGCAGAGCGGCTATGTAGGCCCGTTCACCAATGCCAAGGCTCCACAGGTGGAGAAATGCTGGAACAAGGGCGACGAGACCAAGACAGCAGTCGCCACTGTTGATGCCACATTCACATGGAACGGACTCACCGCCGGATGGGTAAACGACGAGAAGACTTCGCAGAACGGTATCGTGAACGGTTCCGATCTCGGTGGTTACGGTTATGTAGGAACATACCCGGCTCTCGCCGACGACTACCGCAACAACAACAACAAGCGCGTGTTCTTCGGCCCGTGGGAGACCTACTTCCTGCTCGCCGAGGCTGCCGAGCGCGGATGGAATGTCGGCACAACAGCCGAGGCTGCCTACTACAACGGTATCAAGGCAAGCTTCGAGTACAACGACATGGCCGACCTTTACGACGCATACATCAACTCAGAGGACTACAACCGCGTAGGAACATCAGTGAAGTGGAGCCACACAACAGAGCCCACAACTACACCGATGACAGTCAAGAACGGCTACACCGGCGCTGTATCGACTGTGAACTACGAGTATCCAAAGGCAGCAAACACTCTGTATGCAAAGGTAGCCGCAAGACCTGCGCTGAACGACCACCTCACGAAGATTATCACTCAGCTTTACATTGCCAACACACCTTGGTTGCCAAACGAGAACCTTTGCAACCACCGTCGTCTTGGATTGCCTTTCTGGGAGATACCTACTTCAACAATGTCGCTCACCGAAATGGAGGCATGGAACAAGGATTCTTACAAGAACCCACAGACCATCGACCTCTTCGTGCAGCGTTTCAAGTTCCCGTCAAGCCTCGCATCTACCGATGCTGCCGGTTACAAGCAGGCAGTAAGCTTGCTCAAGGGACAGAAGGACAGCCACCTCACACCGCTTTGGTGGGCTATCGGTGGCCATTAATTCCCACAGACAACAGCGTGATACGAGGAGGCGACTCCTCATAATCAATACTAAAGGATGTGCCACTCCACAAGGGTTGCACATCCTTTTTTAGTGCAAAGAAGTGCGGTAATCGGAAAAAATAAGCTAACTTTACACACAAATAACATTGCACAACAAATAACAACAACTTCAAAACCACATCATCCCATAAATGAAAACAAGACAGATAGCATGTTCGCTGCTCCTCGCAGCAGCCTCTTTGGGCACGCAAGCCCAAAGCATCCAGGGCGCGGAGACCCCTGAACAGAAGGACAAACGCATGGAATGGTTCGCCAATGCAAAGCTCGGAATCTTCATACACTGGGGCATCTACTCGGTGAACGGAGTGTCGGAAAGCTGGTCGTTCTACAACAAATACCTGCCCTACGAGCAGTACATGAGCCAGTGCGACGGCTTCACCGCCTCCAACTACGACCCCAAAGCGTGGCTCGACCTCATAAAAGAGAGCGGCGCACGATACACCGTGCTCACCACAAAGCACCACGACGGCGTGGCACTCTGGGACACAAAGCAGAGCAATCTGAGCACCGTCAAGGCGACAGCAGCCAAGCGCGACCTCGTGACACCGTTCGTCAAGGAAGTGCGCAAGCACGGACTGAAGCTCGGACTCTACTATTCGCTCATCGACTGGTCGGACAACCGCTACCCGAACATAACCCGTACCGACACACGCTACGCCATAAAGGACGACTCGGCACGCTGGAAAAGTTTCGTGGATTTCGACTTTGCACAGCTGCACGAACTCAACGGCTTCAAGCCAGACCTCTACTGGTTTGACGGAGACTGGGAACAGACGGCCGAAGACTGGCACGCAAGTGAACTGGTGCAGATGCTTCGCAAGGCCAACAAGAACGTAATCGTGAACTCACGCGTGCAAGGTTACGGCGACTATGCCACTCCCGAGCAGGGCGTTCCAGTGGTGCGTCCGGAGGACAAGTACTGGGAACTCTGCATGACCATGAACGACTCGTGGGGCTACCAGCACGCCGACACCAACTACAAAAGCCCCTACATCCTGCTGCGCACATTTGTCGATTGCCTCAGCATGGGCGGAAACATGCTTCTCGACATAGGTCCCAAGCAGGACGGAACCATTCCCGAAGAGCAGGTGGCAGTGCTAAAGGAGTTCGGACGATGGACAAAGAAGCACCACGAAGCCATCTACGACACCCGTGCAGGAATCCCCAGCGAGCATTTCCAGGGCTACTCCACACTCAACAAAGCCGGCGACGTGCTCTACCTCTACCTGCCCTACCGCCCCAACGGACCCATTGAAGTGAAGGGACTCATGAACAAGGTGAACCGTGTATGGGTTGTCGGCGACGGTGAGATAATACAGTCGAAGGTCTATAACAAGAACTACTGGAGCGAAGTGCCGGGCAATCTCTACATCGACGTGCCCGAACGCGCCCTCGACCCCATGATCACCGTGGTGGCAGTGCTCCTCGACGGTCCGATAAAGCTCTACCGCGGAGCCGGCAAAGTGATAGAAAGCAACTGATGACACAACCTTAAAAGACATTACAAACGACATGAATATCAAGACAATGGCCCTCGCCATGCTCTGCCTCGCAGCCACAGGCGCGAACGCGGCAAAGCACAAGGAGTATGCAGCCAAGGGCGACTGCACCGTAAAGGTGTTCGAAAAAGAGCGCGTGAGATGGAACCCCGACAGCGTGGCCAACTTCGTTGATGCCGACGCCAACGGCATAATCCACCTCGTGAACGGACGCATAATACTCAAGAAAGTGACCCTGCCCCACTACGAACGCAACGTGAAGGTGACGGCAAGACTAAGCATCGCGTCAAACGGCGACCGTTGGGACAAGTCGGGCTCGTGCTTCGTCATACCCAAGACTTCGGCGATAAACCTCATCAACATAGCGCAGGGCAAGACCCATTACCCCGCCATCGACTCCACACTCGTCGAGAAACTCGTCGGCGTGACAGCAGGAAAGGACTACCAACCCAACGTGGAGCTCATGCGTTTCATGACTCCTTTCGGCGTGGGATACTACAGCGACAACAACGACTCGCTCTCCTCGAAACGCCGTCCCGTCTATATCCCGAAGTGGGCACCCTGCACCGACTGGCAGCAGGACATCACATGCCTCTACCCCATGCTTGAAGACGAAGCCTATGTCGGCATCTTCATCGACACATGGACAAAGGAAGGCTACATAGCCAGCCTCACACTCGACATCAAGGAAAGCACCATCAGCTGCGACCGCCGCACACCGAGCCGCGTGCTTCCGCTCGTAAACACCGTGTACTACATGGGGCAGGAATATCCCGACATCTTCTCGCGCCGGCCACTCACCACCACCTTCACCCTTCCGAAGAACGCACGCAACATACGCCTGCGCTACATCACGACGGGACACGGCGGACATAACGGCGGCGACGAGTTCGTGGAGAAGGAGAACATACTCTCCATCGACGGCAAGGAGGTTTACCGCTTCACCCCGTGGCGCGACGACTGCGCCTCGTTCCGCCGCTTCAACCCAGCCACGGGAGTGTGGCTCGCAAAGCGCACGGCAGCCTACATCGGCGAGACCGGATATGCCGAAAAGGAAGTGGAAGAGCCCGTAGCATCGAGCGACTTCTCACGCTCCAACTGGTGTCCGGGCAGCGATGTGGTGCCGGAGGAAGTGGATCTCGGAACACTCGCAGCCGGACAGCACACCTTCACCATCGACATTCCCAAGGCACAACCCATCAATGGCGACGAACTCAACCACTGGCTCGTGTCAGCCTACCTCGTGTGGGACGAATAACAACAAGTGAAACGGATGAATTGCAGAGCGGCAAAGCTCCGCAAATGACAAACGAAAAGAGGTCGGACAAATCGTCCGGCCTCTTTTCGTATAACCCCAAAACAACGTATGAAAACAAGAATCAGTGAAGACACAAAACAATCAATAAATGTAAACTGGAACCCAACGAATACCACAAGAAAACAAATGCGCTAAAGATGAAATTTCCCCCCGTTTTCAAACAAGGCTTCTTTGCATCGCAAACAAGACTTCTTTACACTACAAACAAGGCTTCCTTGCAATGCAAAGAAGCCTTGTTTGAAAACTGGGGAAATAATCCCAAATCGGTCATTAGATTTGGGGTTAATCTGCAACAACATTCTTACTGCCTGTGCGATTCCTTCCTGTCAGAATTCCAGCACCATTGTCTGGCGCGGATACAGCTTTACGTTGCGGTTTATCATCACGTTGCTGCCAGTTGTGACATCCACAGCCTTTTCCGCGCTTCCTATTATCTCAGCATAACGCTTCACATCGAGTTCTGCCGCCTCGTTTCTGCCATTTATGACAGTCATGACGCTCTTGCCGCCATACTGCCGCGCCAATACATAGACGCCCTTGTGCGTGCAGAACTGGGTCTGGCTGCCTTTTGTTATCACATTGTTGCCCTGACGCCAATGCAACAGGCGGCTCATCCAGCCGAACATGTCGTTCTGTGCCTCGGTGCGTCCCTCTGCCGTGAAGGCGTTGCGGCTGTCGCCCGCCCATCCTCCGGGGAAGTCCTGACGCACATTGCCGTCGGTCACTGTCTTCGTACCGTTCATCAGCACCTCTGTACCGTAATAGAGTTGTGGTATGCGATTTACCGTCAGCAGCAGTGCCAAGGCCTGCTTCAACGCCAAAGTGTCCTTGCCTTCGCCCAAGAAGCGGTCGGTGTCGTGGTTCTCTATGAACGCCATCACGCTCCTGGGGTTGGGATAAAGATAATCATAACACAACACATTGTATATGCGGTTCATGCCGTTCCACCAGTCGTCGGTCTCCTCACGCTTTGCCTGATTGATGCGGTCGAAGAAGGCAAAATCCATGACAGTCTTCAGATAGCTGTTCTTTTCCGACAGTTTGCTGTCCTTCTGCCATGCGGCAGTATAGGCAGGTTCCGTCACCCATGTCTCGCCCACGGTGTTGAAGTTGGGGTATTCGCTGTCGAGCGTCTTCATCCACAGTGCCATTCCGTCGCGGTCGGCATACGGATAGGTGTCCATACGGATGCCGTCGATGCCTACAGTCTCAATCCACCACTCGCTGTTCTGAATCAGATACTTCATCACATGCGGATTGCGCTGGTTGAGGTCGGGCATTGTCGGTACGAACCATCCGTCCACAGTCTCGCGCATGTCCACCTTGCTGGCATAGGGATCGAGCACCGGCGTGAGCTTGTAGCTGGTCTGCAGATACTTGTCGTTCACCTTGGCATTGCCGTCCATCGTGTCCAGTTTCTTCTGGTGTGCGGCAGTCTGATATTCCGGCGAGAGCCATTCGGGAGCGTTAAACCAGTCCTTCGACGGCATGTCTGCCACCCACGGATGGTCGAATCCGCAATGGTTGAAAATCATGTCCATCACCACCTTCAGTCCTTTGGAGTGAGCCTCATCCACAAGACGCTTATACTCGTCGTTGGTTCCGAAGCGCGGATCTACACGATAGTAATCGGTTGTGGCATATCCGTGATAGGTTGAGTTCACGCCATTGCTCGGACTGTCGTTCTCAAGAACCGGCGTAAACCACAGTGCCGTCACTCCAAGGTCGGTGAAGTAGTCGAGGTGCTGGCGTATTCCCTCAAGGTCGCCGCCGTGACGCAGGCTCGGAGCCGTGCGGTCGCAGGTCTTGTCGCGCATGGTCTTGAAGGCATCGTTCTTGGGATTGCCGTTGGCAAAGCGGTCGGGCATGAGCATGTAAAGCACATCCTCGTTGGAGAATCCCATGCGTTTGTCGCCCGCCATGGCACGCTCCCTAAGCTGATACTTCACCTTCTTCATCTGCCTGCCCTGCTTGAAGTTCAGCGTCATCTCGCCCGCTTTCGCACCTTCAAGGTTGAGATAAAGCAATAGATAATTGGGTGAGTCGAGACGTGCTATGGAGTCAATGCGCACACCGGGACAGCTCACTTCCACATCAGCGTTGCGCACATCCTTGCCATACACCATCAGTTGGAGCGACGCATCCTTCATACCTACATACCAGTTGGTGGGTTCAATGCGGTCCACGCTCACAGCAGCATTCACACTCACTGCACTCATAAGCATTATTAATGATACCAGTTTTTTCTTCATTATCTTGTTGTGTTAAGGTTCTTACTTTCTGTATAGTATCAATGCCGACTGTCCGTCCACCTGCACCTTGTCGCCTTCGAACGGCATTCCGATGCCCTCCTCGTTGATAACGCCGTTGCAGCAAGCCACGGTGTATTCGGCTTCGGGTATGTTTACAGTCTTCGCATGCCTGTTGGCATTGAGCACTATGACGATATCCTTCCACGAGTCGATGCCCTCCAGATGCTTCAGACGGAACGCCACAAGACAGTCGTCGGTGGCTATAAACTCCAGATGCTTCCTTACGGCGTCGGCATTGGCAAGACGGAAGGCGGGATGATTCTTGCGAATACTTATCAGCCCACGATAATACTCAAACACCTGCGGATACTGCTTGAGATTGTCCCAGTTGAACTCGTTGATGCTGTCGGGCGACGCAAAGCTGTTATGCACGCCTTTCTTGTCGCGCAGCATCTCCTCACCAGCCAACATGAAAGGCACTCCCTGCGATGTGAAGACTGCCGTCTGAGCCAACAGGTCGAGGCGTATCAGCTCTGCCATGCGCTCAGCCTCGCACTTCGACGCGTCCTTCAGGCTCGACACACTCGCCTTGAGACGGTCCACAAGACACATGTCGTCGTGGCAACTCACATAGCTGATGTGCTGCGTAGGCTGGTTTGCCCAAGGCTTACGGTCATAATTGACACGCGCCATATCCACCTGTTCATGAGCAATGCCGCCCACTATGCCGAACTTCAGACTCTCCTCTTCGCCCTTTATTCCGGCGAGGAAGGCTCCCTTCGTGTCGTCGGAGAACGGCCCGCGAAGCGCATCGCGCATGTCATCGCTGAAGGCTCCTATGCCGTTAAGTTTGAAGGTTGAAGCCTTCATGGCAAGCTTGTCTTGCGGATAGGCACACGTTCCGGCACTCCATCCCTCACCATATATATATATTGTGGGGTCAATCTCGTCAACGGCGGCGCGTATCAGGTTCATCGTCTCGATGTCGTGAATGCCCATGAGGTCGAAACGGAATCCGTCGATGTGGAATTCGTTTATCCAGTACTTCACGCTCTCTATCATAAACTCGCGCATCAGCGGACGCTCAGACGCCGTCTCATTGCCGCAGCCAGAACCGTCGGAGTAATGTCCGTCGGCTGTTTTACGATAGTAGTAGTCGGGATAAGTGCGCTGGAAATTGCTTCCTTCTATATCGAACGTATGATTATATACGGCGTCGAAGATTACGCGGATGCCGGCCTTGTGGAGAGCCTGCACCATTTCCTTGAATTCGCGTATGCGCGCTTCCGGCCTGTAAGGGTCGGACGCGTAGCTGCCTTCGGGCACATTATAGTTTTTCGGATCGTAGCCCCAGTTGAACTGAGGGTGTTGGAGGCGCGTCTCGTCCACCGAAGCGTAATCGAACAAGGGTTGGAAATGGATGGCATTGACACCAAGACGCTTCAGATAATCTATGGCACGAGGCTCGGTCAAGGCAAGATACTTGCCCTGATGCTGCATGCCCGAAGTGGGACTGACGGAGAAGTCGCGCATGTGAAGTTCGTAAATCACGAGGTCGGCAGGCGATGCAAGAGGCGGGCGCCGGTCGTTGTCCCAGCCTTCGGGATTGGTGTCAGCCATGTCGATAATGGCACCACGATTGCCGTTTACGCCTACAGCCTTGGCAAACGTTCCTGGACATTCGCCTCTGCCGATGTCGAAGGTATAGAACATACCGCTAAGGTCGCCCTTGACCGTTGCCTCCCAACGGTCGTCGCCAATGGCACGCATCTTAACAGTCTTGACGGGTCTGCCACCCTGTCCGTCCTTATAGATGCGCACCTTTGGAAGGGAAACCGCGTTGAGACGGAATACGGTCTTGGTCTTTCCGTATTCCATTTCATCAAAGCGTCCCTGAGCATTTACGTTCAACGCAATCATGGCGGAAACAAATGCCGTAAACATATATCTTCTGTTCATGTAGGTAACCTCCTTGTTTACTTGTCTACTTGTTTACTCGTCTACTCGTTTACTTGTTTACTCATCAACTATTTCGCAATAAGCGACACGGCGAAACCGCCGCCGCGTGCCTCCTTTATCTTCAGCACATCGCCACGTTTTACGGTCTTGTGCAGTATCTGGTAAGCCTTCGGATTGTGCTCATAGTCGGCGTCCTTGGCATCCTGATAGATGGCGCAGTCGTACTTGCGACCCTTGTCGAGGAAGTCGAGGCGCACCACAGCCGTGCGTGCCTCTTCGCCAGTCTTGCCTCCAACAAACCAGTTGTCAGTTCCCTTGGCCTTTCGTGCCACGGTGATGTATTTTGCCGGTTCAGCCTCCAGATACTTGGAGTCGTCCCAATCGCAAGCCACATCGCGTATGAACTGGAATGCGTCGTCGTACTTTTCGTAATGTTCGGGCAGGTCGGCAGCCATCTGCAGCGGACTGTACATCACGAGGTAAAGCGAGAGTTGGCCGCAAAGGGTGGTATGCACGAAGCTTTTGTTGTTGCTCCAGTCAGACAGGCGTGTCTCGAATATGCCGGGCGTATAGTCCATCGGACCTCCTTGCAAACGGGTGAACGGCAGCATCACGGTATGGTAAGCCACGTTTCCGCCAAATGCCTCATACTCCGTTCCGCGTGCACTCTCATTGCCCACAAGGTTAGGCCAGGTGCGGCAGATGCCGGTAGGACGCGTTGCCTCGTGAGCATTCACCATGATGTGGTGCTTGGCAGCAGTCTCGATGACACGCTGATAGTGGTTGTTCATCAGCTGACTGTAATGGTATTCGCCTCGCGGAATGATGTCGCCCACATATCCTGTCTTCACGGCGTCATAGCCATACCTGTTCATCAGACGGAAAGCGTCCTCCATGTGTCGCTCGTAATTTAGAGCGGAAGACGAGGTCTCGTGGTGCATCATCAGCTTAACGCCCTTAGAGTGGGCATAGTCGTTGAGCATCTTTATGTCGAAGTCGGGATATGGTGTGACGAAGTCGAAGACATCGAGCTTCTGATGTCCGAACCAGTCTTCCCATCCTTCGTTCCATCCTTCCACCAGCACTTCCTGCAAACCGTTCTTTGCAGCGAAGTCGATGTAGCGTTTCACCTCTTCGTTAGTGGCTCCATGAGTGCCGTTGGACTTGCACTTGCTGTAGTCGGTAACGCCGAGACGAACCGACGGCAGGTCGTTGGTGTAGCTCCATGTCTTTGTACCTACAATCATGTTCCACCACACACCACAGTATTTTGTGGGATGAATCCACGATGTGTCCGCTATCTTGCATGGCTCGTTGAGGTTGAGAGTGAGCTTGCACGAGAGCATGTCGCGGGCATCGTCGCTCACCATTACAGTACGCCAAGGTGTGTTGAAGGGTGTCTGGATGAATCCCTTACGGCCTACGGCGTCGGGAGTAAGCCACGACTCGAAGGTCAAAGTCTTTTCATCGAGGTTGAGGTGCATTGTCGGATAATCCAAGCAGGCAGCCTCATGTATGTTGATGTAGAGCCCGTCCTTTGTCTTCAGTTGCAGCGATGTCTGAACGCCTGTGTCGGAGAATACTGTGGTGGACGAGTTGCTCTTGTATGACTCACGGTTCTTGGCTATCACCTCACGGATGCCTGTAAGCGGAGTGATGTTGTACTCGTACTCCTGCGTGTCGTAATCGCCGGGAATCCAGTAAGCGGTATGGTTGCCGCTCATCGCAAACTGCGTGTGTTCCTCCTTTATAACGAAATAGTTGAGTTCTTGCTGTTGCGGGAATTCATAACGCAATCCCATTCCATAGTCGTACACACGGAAACGTATGGTGATGTCGCGGTCTGACGACGGCTGGTGCAGGTTTACCGCCATCTCGTTGTAGTTGTTGCGTATGGTGGCAGTTTCGCCCCATACGGGTCGCCATGTCTCGTCGAAAGTGGATGTCTGCGTGTCCTTAATCTTGAAACCGTCCATAAGGTCGGTCTCGTCAATTCCCTTGGAGGCGTGTTTGTCCTTGGCGAGTTCCAGTCCAAGGTGCGACGGATTGACCACGGGTTTGCCCTTGTACGACATTTCGTATGTGGGCTGTCCTTTGTCTGAGAGCGAGAATGTCAGCTCCACATCGCCATTAGGCGACTTTACAGTCTGGGCTGTAGCCATCATAGGCAACAACGCCGACAACAATATATATTTCTTCAGCATTCTGGTATATGTTTTTTTATTATACTTGTTTTTACTTCCAGTCTTTTTTTAGTCATCTTCCCGCCTGACCGACGAGCGTGCTTATGTCGTCAATGAACTTACCGTCAGCAATGAGGTCCTCAATGTTGAGGTGCATGCGATAACGCCAGTAGTGCTTGGGATTGGCAGGGATGTTGATGCGTTCGGCATCGGCATCGGGCAGACGCAGACGCTCGTCCATAGCCAACCAGTCCTGAACGCTCAATATACAGAGCATCGACGGCGAATCAAGGTGACGGGCTATGATGTCCTTGGCAAGCCATCCCGGCAGCGGATGTGGTGCCGTTCCTTCACGGTGGAGCATGGAGTTATAGTAGTCCTGCGTACGTTCATAATCCTCGTCCCACCACTGGCGGAGCGTAGGCATGTCATGGCTGGAGATGGTGCATACTGAGCGATAGGGGTTCTGACTGAGATGTCCGAAACGCGTGGTGACCGATTTGGGCATGCTCTGCAACTCAAGGCTCAGGATTTTCAGTTCGTTCATCACCCAAGGCACGCAGTCGGGCACCATGCCAAGGTCCTCGGCACACACAAGCATACGGGTGGCCTGCACCAGTTTGGGCAGCTTCTTCATTGCCTCACGATACCAGAACTGGTTGTTGCGACGATAGTAATAGTCGTTGTAAAGGCGATTGAAAGCCTGCTTGTCGTTGTCGTAAAGCGACTCGTAAATGAAGTCGAGCTGGGCAGAGATGCGCGGATGGAACATGTCGGCACGGTTACGGTCGCGCACAAAGAGCACATCACTGACAAGTGAATAGAGTCCGTCGCGCAGCCAGAGGTCTTCCTGTCGGGTTACTCCAGCGAAGCGTGCTTCAATCTTACGCTGCGTATCCACATCTGGCTTCATACGATAACGTTCGCCGTCGATGCGTTCCAGATATTCGCGGCGCACCTCGTCGGCACGTTCATGGAAAACGCGGTCGAGCACCCAGTCGGTAATGAACGGCTGCGTGAAGCGTTCCTCCTGGAAGTTCAATCCGTACTGCATTATCTCATCACAGCTCATTGCCTGCGACGGAGCGAATTGTCCTGTAAGTCCGTGTACACTGTCGATGGGTATCTCCCAAATGCGGAAGAAACCCAGGACATGGTCGATGCGGTAGGCATCGAAGAACTGTGACATGTTCTGGAAGCGACGTGTCCACCACTGGCAGCCGTCCTTCAGCATCTCATCCCAGTTGTAGGTTGGGAATCCCCAGTTCTGTCCGTTCACGGAGAAATTGTCTGGCGGTGCTCCAGCCTGTCCGTTAAGATTGAAGTATTTTGGTTCCATCCACACATCGCAACTATATCGGTTTACGCCGATGGGGATGTCGCCCTTCAGGATAACGCCCTTCTGCTTGGCATACTCGTGGGCTTCCTTCATCTGCGAGGACAGTATGTACTGCACGAAATAGTAGAAAGCCACATTCTGATACTCCTTTGTGCGAGGATCAGACAGCATCGCGCGGTCGTCCTCAGTCCATGTGTTATGGTCTTTCCATTGTGTGAAATCGGCGGTACCATACTTGTCCCTCAGCCATGAATACTGAGCGTATGGTACCAGCCAATTTTGTGTTACCTGGAAGAACGCCTTAAACTGTGCGCTCTTCATAATCTTTTTACCTTCCTGTTGAAAGACTTTCCTTAAATATTCTAATTTGAATGCGTTTACTTTCTCATAATCAATCTGTGGCAGAGCGTTGAGCCGGCGGCACTCTGCTTCCGCCTCCTTGCGTGCTTCTTCATCGTCCAGCTCCGGCAATGAGCGCAAATCGGCATACTGCGGATGTATGGCGAAGATGCTGATGCAGCTGTACGGATAAGAATCGGTCCAGGTATGAGTGATGGTGGTGTCGTTGATCGGAAGCAGTTGCAGCACGCGCTGACCGGTATTCGCCATCAGGTCAATCATCATCTTAAGGTCGCCGAAGTCACCAATTCCCGCACTCTCCCTGGTACGGAGCGAGAAGACGGGTACAAGCGTACCTGCGAGTCTGCGGTTCCATATCTCGAAGAAAGCCTGGTTAAGACCGTAAACCACCGTCTCGCCCTTCTTCATGTCGGGCATAGTGAGGCAACGGTTATAGCCACACTCCCACATCATCATGTGTCCGGAAGCGTTTGTCACCACAAACTTCAGTTCTATATGCTCACCGTGGAACTGCGACGCATCGATATCGACAGCCCATTCACAGTAGTTGTGAAGCGTCATGGGCAATGCCTTGTCAGGACACCATTCGCCCAATGCCTTCCGGTCGCCCAGCACAGCCAGACATTCGCCGTCGCGCAGCTGCGGTGCCCGTACAATCAGACGCAACGTACGGTCGTAGGAGGTAGGCTTCATAGGCTGCAGCTCCTGATGGTTGATGCAGTCGGTGAATGCGCTACTGTAAAGATACGAATCGTCGGGCATGTCGTTCCAACGGTCGTGCACATGATATTCGGTTGCAGCGGTGCATGTAAAGTCGAGCACATGCTTCACCGTCTGCCATTCGCTTCGCTCAGTAGCATTGTCCACCGTCACCTTATAATAATATGTAAGACGACGGCAAGCTGTACGCTGTGTGAGTTCACAACACCACTCCACTCCGTTTACGGTGGTCATGCGGTGTGTACTCACCTCTCCATTCTCGATGATGTTGAGTGTGACTTCCTCACCAAATGCGGTACGGTATTCTATGTGAAAATATAATATCATTTTATATGTTGGTTATAGGTTTGTTACCATGAAAACTATTTTTATTCCTGTTACGCCTCTTTCCTGTTTCTTATGGCAGCCACTGACAAGGCACCACAGACGAGCAATGCGCCAGCCACTATCATCATGTTGCCCTGGCGTGAACCGACAAGATGAAGCAATTCGCCGCCACACAAGGCTGCCACAATCTGCGGAACGCATATCGTGCCGTTGAAGAGTCCGAGATAAGCACCCTTATGGCTGTAGCCCTCAAGAGCGTTGGTGACAAAGGCAAACGGCATGGTAAGCATGGCTGCCCAAGCGCAACCTATGAGCCAGAATGGAAGTACGAGCAGATTTCTGTCGCCTATAAACGGTACGATGGCGAAACCTATGCCGCCGATGACAAGACTCAAGGCGTATGCCAGCTTCTCGTTCTTGAACTTAGGCAGTACCATAGCCCAGGACACCGAACCGATGGCTTGCCAGAAGAACAGTACGCCCACCCAGTTGCCTGCCTCCTGATAGCCCTTGGAAGCGACATCGGTAGTGTGCCATACGGTTTCGGCAATGGTACCGTTGGTGTAAGTCCACATATACATGAAGGCTGCCCAACAGAAGAACTGTACGAGTCCTACCTTCCAGAACATCGACGGTGCATTCTTGAGAAGCGTTATCCAACCTGCGCTCTTTTCCTTTTTCTGAGACTGAGTCTCGTTATATTTGGCGTATTCCTCTGGATTCCATTCCTTTACCTTTACCGTAGTATAGATGACACAGAGGATGAGAATGGCGGCTCCGACATAAAAAGAATAGATGACCGAATCAGGGATTACGCCCTTCGGGGCCTCGTTGGAAATGCCGAGAGCCGTGAAGAAGAACGGAAATACATAACCTATAAGCGAACCGGAATTGCAGAGGAGCGACTGGATGGAGTAAGCGAGCGACTTCTGTTTCTCATTCACCATGTCGCCGACAAGCATCTTGAACGGTTGCATCGCCATGTTGATACTTGTGTCAAGGAACATCAGAGAGATGAGACCGAAGACCATAGCCGTGCCAACAGCCATTCCGAACGATCCGGCATTCGGCAACATACACATCACGAGTACAGCCACCGTGGCACCTACAAACAGATAAGGGATGCGGCGTCCGAAGCGACACCATGTCCTGTCGCTAAGCGTGCCTACTATGGGTTGCACGAGTATGCCCATCAGAGGAGGCAATATCCAGAAATAGCTAAGATTGTGGGGATCGGCTCCCAATGTAGCAAAGATGCGCGATATGTTGGCGCTTTGCAGGGCGTAAGCTATCTGTACGCCAAAAAATCCGAAACTCAAATTCCAGAGTTTCCAGAATGAAAGATTAGGTTTTTGGGTCATTGTTATTTGGTTTACTGTATTTTTATATTTTATTCGGTCAGTGGTATCTTATTCGTTCAGCGTGTGGTGCCTCTCACGACAAGGCGTGTCCTCACCACGCGCATTGCCACCTCATTACGCGGCAGCGAGCCTTCCACCTGGCTTATGAGTATGTTGGCAGCCTCCTCGCCCACAGCCACGCCACGTTGTTCCACCGTGGTGAGCATCGGGTCGCATGCCACGGCACGTTCGCCGTTGGTGAATCCGCAGATGCTTATCTCGTCGGGAATGCTGAATCCCATGCGCTTGGCGGTGTATAGTATGCCTATGGCGGTGTCGTCGTTGATGGCGAAGAAGGCATCAGGACGTTCGTCGTCCGGCAATGATAGTATTTCGGGGGTTATAGCCTCAGCCTCCGCACGGTTGTCGCATATTCTGACGAGAGCGTCGTTCAACTTCAGTCCGTTTTTGGTCAAGGCGTCGCGATAACCGTTATAGCGATTCTTCGAGAGTTCCAAGTTCATCGGCGAACCATAGAAGGCGATGCGCTCACATCCTGTATCAATCAGATGTGTAACCGCCGTGTAAGCTCCGTTGTAATCGTCCACCACCACACGCGAACCATTCACGCCGGTGCAGATACGATCATAGAACACAAGCGGCACTCCATTGTCCATCAGTTGGCGGAAATGGTCGTACTGTCTGGTGTCCTTTGCTTGCGACACGATGATGCCACACACCTTATTCTTATGGAAGTCGTCGCATATTGCCACTTCCTTGTCGTAGCGTTCGTTGCTCTGCGCCACCATCACACGATAGCCGCGTGAACGTGCTTCCTCCTCTATTCCCGACAGTATGGACGAGAAGTAGTAATGCACAAACTCAGGAATGATTACGCCGATAACCTTCATTGGTTGGCTACGGGTATGGCGCAACGCCTCGCCAATGACATTAGGGCAAAAGTTATGTTCTTTCGCGTATGCCTGGATGCGTTCTCTTTGTGACACGCTGATGCGTGGACTGTCATTGAGCGCACGACTTACAGTCGCTACGGAGATGCCCAAATCGCGGGCAATATCTCTCATTGTTATAGGTAACTTATCTGCCATGGTTTTCAGTTATGACGCAAAATTAGTCATTATTCCCGAATGTGTAATGTTTTTGTTTGCACAAATTATTAAATTGTGGTGCAATCGTTTGCACTAAGAATATGACGATTTTATGTATAAAAAAGATGCAACATCAATATATAAGTCCTAATTTTGCAAACAGAATGAAACAGACCCTTAAACCTCTGAATTTCACTTACAATAACAACAATAACTAAAAACAGCAAAACATGAAGCAGTTGAAAATCAAATTGCCTCTGAGGACTATGGCACTTGCCGGTGGTCTTCTTCTTGCAACAAGTTCCTTCGCGCAGAACAATGCCGTCAAGGGACATGTGACAGATGCTTCGGGCGAACCCGTCATGGGTGCTACCATCACAATTAAAGGTAAAGCTGTAGGCATTACCGACATTGATGGTAACTTCTCTATCGACGCAGCTCCTGGTACAGAACTTACATTTACTTTCCTTGGCATGTCGCCACAGACTGTCAAGGCATCGGGCAACATGTCCGTAACACTCGCCAGTGACGACAAGCTCCTCAATGAGGTTGTGGTCATCGGTTATGGAACTGTAAAGAAAAACGACCTTACGGGTTCTATCAACACAGTAAAGCCAAGCGAGGTGCAGGCCGGACTTGCCACATCAGCCCAGGACCTTCTGGTAGGTCAGGCTCCTGGTGTGACTGTAACCAGTGCCGGTGGACCTGAGGGGGGGGTACGATACGCGTGCGTGGCGGTTCTTCACTCAACGCCAGCAACGACCCACTTATCGTCATTGACGGTGTGCCTTTGGACAACTCCGGCGTACAGGGTATGGGCAACCCGCTCTCAATGATTGCTCCTGACAACATCGAGAACATGACCATCCTCAAGGATGCGTCCGCAACAGCCATCTATGGTTCGCGCGCTTCCAACGGTGTCATCATCATCACAACAAAGCACGGCGTGAAGGGCAAACCGCAGGTGAACTTCTCTGCCAACATGTATGTCAATACGGCACGCAAGACTTACGAGTCGTTGTCGTCAGAGGCATTGACCGGTATTCTTGCACAGCAATTCGGTGCTGAAAGCGATGCGGTAAAATATATTCAGGCCAACGTACAGAAGTATGGTGCGCTCAACACCAACTGGCAGGACGAAGTTCTGCGTACCACCATTTCGCACGACTACAACCTTAGCGTGGGCGGAACTACAGGCTGTCTGCCTTACCGCATATCAGCCAGCTACACCAACAACAACGGTATTCTGAAGGACTCACGCATGGACCGTGCCACTGTAGGATTCAATCTTACTCCTGAATTCCTCAATCATCGACTCAAAATCAAGGCTAATGCCAAGGGCTACTGGATTAAGAACCAGTTTACCAACCAAGGTGCCGTAGCAGCAGCCATAGCAATGGATCCTTCCTCACCTATATATAATGACGCTCAGATGAAGGGCGGCATAGAGGGCTACAAGCTTTGGAACGGCTACTACTCACACATGAACGGTGCGGCTTTCAACACAAACGGTACCAACAACCCGATTGCCACTGCAACCGACAAGGACGACAAGGCCACCATTCTGCGCAGCAACGGTAACTTGCAGATTGACTACGCTCTGAAATGGTTGCCCGACCTGCACTTCAACCTCAACCTCGGTTATGATGTGAGCAAGTCGAAAGAGAACCTTTACACTGCTGCCAACTCGCCTACAGCATGGGACGGATGGCGCAATGACGGTGCCGGTACTCATCAATACATCGAGCAGTTCAAGAGCAACACCTTGCTCGACTTCTACATGAACTACCAGAAGCAAGTGGACTGCATCAAGTCGTTCTTCGATGTCACAGCCGGTTATTCCTGGCAGCGTTTCTATAGCGACGGCCGCAACAACGGAACAGTCTTCACTACTGACGGATTCAGCACTCCGGTCCTCAACGAAGACGGCACCTACACACTCAACTGGGGCACAGAGCGTAAAGGAACAACCTACACCGACCCAGCCAAGACTGCATGGGCAAAGCATCTTCAGTTGCTGTCGTTCTTCGGACGCTTCAACTATACATTGATGGACCGCTACCTCTTCACATTCACAGTGCGTGGCGATGCTTCCTCACGTTTCAGCAAGGACAACCGTTGGGGCGTATTCCCCGCAGCAGCTCTCGCATGGAAGATCACTGACGAGGCTTGGATGAAGAATGTCAAGAACGTGATGAACGAAATGAAGCTGCGCCTCGGTTGGGGTGTCACCGGTCAGCAGGACATCGGCGACAACTACTATCCCTACCTCGCCACATACGTTGCATCAGTGCAGGGTTCCAATTATCCTTCACTCAGCGGCAACGGCTTCATCTCAACAATGTACCCGACAGGTTACGATCCCAAACTCAAGTGGGAGGAGACAACTACATGGAACGCCGGATTCGACTTCGCATTCCTCAACAACCGCATCACAGCCAGCATCGACTACTATCTGCGCAAGTCGAAGGACCTGTTGAGCTATGTATCCGTGCCAAGCGGTTCTTCTACCACCAACATGATGAACCAGAACATCGGTACATTGAAGAACGAGGGTATCGAGTTCTCAATCACAGCGCGTCCTATCGTTACAAACGACTTCACTTGGACAGCAAGCTACAACGTGGCTTACAACAAGAACAGAATTACAAAGCTTAACAACGACGGATCGTACATCGAGACGGGAGGCATCTCTTCAGGAAACGGCAACAACTGTCAGGTACAGGCTGTAGGTCATCCCGTAAACTCATTCTTCCTCTTTGAACAGGTGTACGACAAGAACGGCAAGCCTCTGGAAGGCGTATATGTTGACCAGAACGGTGACGGCGTAATCAACGACGATGATCGCCGCATACGCCACAGCAAGGATCCGAAGGTGACAATGAGTTTCTCATCCACATTCAACTGGAAGAACTGGGATCTCGGTTTTGCACTGCACGCCAACATCGGCAACTATGTATATGCCGACGCCATGTCAGACCACTCTGTTGTCGACGACTGCTGGAAGAACGGCAAGGTGAACAACCTCATCAAGGCCGACAACTACTTCAACGGAACAATCAATCCGGCGATAGGCATTATGAAGAGCGACTACTGGTTGCGCAATGCCAGCTTCCTGCGCTGCGACAACATCACACTTGGCCACACATGGCCCAAGCTGCTCGACAACAATATGCGTCTGCGTCTGTACGGAGCTGTTCAGAACCCGTTCGTCATCACCAAGTATAAAGGTCTCGACCCAGAGGTGGCCGACGGTATCGACCGCGACCTCTATCCACGCGCCACAACCTTCACACTCGGTGTAGTGGCAAGCTTCTAAATCATACAACAAGCGTCTAACAAATTAAAAAGACTATAATAATATGAAATCATATAAAAGCATCATAGCTTCAGCAATGTTTGCAGGTCTGGCTCTGACCGCCACTTCCTGTATCGGCGATTTGGATCTTGAGCCTAATGATCCGAACACCACAACAGCCAGCAACATGACAGAGGCAGCTTACGAGGGCGTATTGGCAAAGTGCTATTCGGGCTTGGCCGTGTCAGGCCAGGGCGGTCCTGACGGAGCATCAGACATCTCCGGTCTCGACGGCGGTACAGGTCAGTACACACGTGCACTCTTCATGCTCAACGAATTCCCCACCGACGAGGTAAAGTGGATATGGAAAGACGAAGGTGTCATCGACCTTAACACCAACGTATGGGGTAAGGGCAACACCAACATCTTTGGTACATACAGCCGCATGTATGTGGAGATTGCCATCTGCAACGACTTCCTGCGCCTCATAAAGGGCAAGGACCAGTTCAAGGAAATGGCTCTTGAAGCCCGTGCGCTGCGCGCCATGAGCTACTACAACATCGTAGATCTCTTCGGCATGGGTGGCTTCATCACCGAGGACGACGAAGTAGGAAGCAAGCCTAAGCAGATTTCGCGTCTCGAACTCTACACATGGCTGGCAAGCGAACTTGAGGACATCGTGGCCAACATGTCTGATGCCACACCTCACTACGGCCGCGTAGGCAAGGATGGTGTAGAGGCTCTGCTCGCCCGTCTTTATCTTAACGCAGGCGTCTATACCGGCACACCGGCATACGACAAATGCGCTCAGCACTGCGAGAACATCATCGCACGCCACAAAGGCAAAGGTTTCAAGGGTTCTGGTCTTGCCGATCACTACCTCTATCTGTTCTGCGGCGACAATGATGTATATATGCCTGGCGGATCAGATGTCAACGAAATTCTTTGGGGCATCCCCTACGATGCTGTAGAACTCACTCCGTACGGCGGCACCACATTCCTCTGCTGTGCAGGTGTAAGCAACCTGACAGTGGACAACGACGGTGCATACATGAACTGCGAGGACTACGGACTCAACCAGCAGTGGGGCTGTATGCACGCCACAAAGGAGTTTGCCGACAAGTTTGCTGCCGAGCCTAACGACGTACGCTGGTCGATGTGGAAGAAGGATGTGGACGGATTCAAGAAGGAGAACACATCATTCTCTAAGTTTACCGACGGCTATGGCGTAGTGAAGTTCACCAATCTGCTGCGCGACAGCAACGGCAACTTCAAGAAAGGCGAAATCACCAAGTTCCCGAACACCGACCTTCCGCTCTTCCGTCTGGCTGATGTCTATCTGATGTATGCCGAATGCGCAATGCGTGGAGCAGCCGACAAGGCAAAGGGAGTGGAATATGCCAACTATGTACGCGAACGTGCAGGCGTGTCGAAATGGACTGAAACCGACCTCAACGAACAGAACATGATCGACGAGCGTTGCCGCGAATTGTACTGGGAGAACGTACGTCGTACCGACCTCGTACGCTTCGGACTCTTCAGCGGAAGCAAATACACATGGTCGTGGAAGGGTAATGTAGCCGAGGGTACAGCCATACCTGACTACATGAACGTATTCCCGATTCCTTCATCGGTAATCGCTGCTCAGCCTGACTTCAAGCAGAACCCTAACTATTAAGCATCAATCAATCTTAAAAAAACAGATTAAGCAATGAAAAAATTAAGTTATATACTGTTCAGCTTTATCAGCCTGGTGCTTGCCACCGCTTCGTGCAGTGGTCTTGAAGAGGAGAATCCTGTAATTCAGACACCCACCAAGCTTGTACTGAACACACCGGCTACCGCCAACCAATATGTAGATCTTGGCTATGACAAGGATGCAGGTACTGTAAACTTCACATGCTCGCAGGCCGATTATGGTTTTGCAGCTTCAGCCAACTACTATATGCAAGTGTCGCTCGACGAGAGCTTCTCCAACTTCGAGGAGCTTGCCACTTCCTACACTTCATGCAACATGAACGTGAAGGCAAGCGAGATAGCAGAAGCCGTTTGCAAGCTTCGCGGCATAAAGAGCGAGGAGACTTACACTGACGAACCTGCCCGCAAGGTGTTCTTCCGCGTAAGATCGCAGATTCTGAAATACGAAGACACCAGCATTCTCTCAAATGTTGTGGCAATGGAGAAGGTGAAGGGATACTTCGCCCTGCGTCTGCCGGGCTACATCTACCTCGTTGGTGCGCCTGAAGGTTGGGTTGGTCCAAGCGAAGAAAACAAGGCCCACTACGAAGAATGGAAACTGTTTGAGAGCGACAATGCCATTGGCAGCAAGGTGTACTACGGCGAATTCGACGTTCCGGCAGGAAAGTTCCAGTTCCGCTTCTACACGGCTCTGACAGGATGGGATAAGGATTCGTACGGCAGTCAGGAGGCAGACTCTCCTAAGGAAATCACGATGACCAAAGACATATACGACGGCACTATCGTCAAGGGCAAGGGTAGCTATCAGATATTCGACTGGCCCGGCGGCAAGGTTAAGATTACCGTAAATATGAGCAATGAATCGAAGATGACCGTCAAGTTCGAGAAAGTAGGTTAATATTTTAGTAACGTCAAAGTGAAAAAAAACATGAAAAAATTAACGATATCACTTATGGCGCTTCTGTCTCTCGTCTTCGCCTCATGCGAAGACGACTGGACGGAGGCAGCGCCGCAGACCAATCCTCAGGAGCAAGCCTTTGCCGTGGACGACATTACACTGAAAAGTATTGTCCCAGAGGCCATCAATCTGCAAGAAACATATATGAAGGACAACAAGGTGAGACTATTCACCGAAAGCGTGAAGAACCTCCCGGAAGGCAGCCAGACAAAGTACGAACTGCAGTTCAGCAAGACCGCAGACTTCGCCAAGTACGGCACCGTAACATGCGAAATGGATTCCGACACGGCTGTTGTGAGAGCCTCTGACTTCGAAGAGGCCTATAAAGCAACCATCGGCCGCAACCCGAAAGCCAAGGACATCTTCATACGCTATGCAGCTTACATCGTCAAGAACAAGACATCTGTAGTTCGTATAGGCGACCCCAACACCTATCTGGGTGCCTCAAAGATTAAGGTGACTCCTTATCCAAGCGACCTCGTTATTGAAAACAATTATTATCTGCTTGGTACCATCAACGACTGGTCGGTGGCTACTGCCATCAAGCTCGATCACACAGGCAATCCTTACGAGAACCCGGTATTCACCCTAAAGGTGAACATCAGCAACGAGCAAGCTGCCAACGGATGGTGGTGGAAGGTCGTTCCGGAATCCACTTACCTCACAGGCAACTGGGTGAGCGGCGACAACGCTGCCTACGGCGTGGCTGAGAACGGTGATGAAGCAACCGAGGGTATGCTCATTCCGCGTACCGCCAAAGATGATGTAGGAGCCGGATGCCTTAAAACAAGCGGAAAACTCCTGTTCAGCATCAATCTTGAGGATGGCACCTATTCGTTCACTCCTGCCGCTGAATAACTGCAAGCTAAAAGTCATACATACATCTACTGTCATATAGATTAATTAAGGTTTTAGTTTTATAACTTGGATTGAAAGAGACTGTTCACTTGGTGTGAATGGTCTCTTTTTTTGTTGGTTACACACTGATATGCAAACGTTTGCACACATTATTTGCACGTTTGACAATCAGCCGCATACATTTATAATGGAATTTGGAATAACTTTGGGACATAAAAGATAAAGTGTTCAACTTCTGCAAGTTCAGAAATTGCAAAAGTTCAGCCAAGAGCTTATACGGTTGCGTGATGCAAGTAGTTGTAACCCGGCAAGCAGTCATAACATATCATATAAAAGCATTAATAAACCATTTACTACAAAAATAACTAAAAACGGAAAACGATGAAGAAACTTTACATGACAGCCATTGCTCTTATGGGGGCGATAAGTATGCATGCACAAGGCTGGCCCGCCGACTATGAAGGCGTGATGCTGCAAGGATTTTACTGGAACTCTTACCGCGCGTCGAAGTGGCAGAAGCTTGAGGCACAGGCCGACGACCTTGCCCCGTACTTCAGTCTGGTATGGATTCCGCAGAGTGCCAACTGTGGCAGCGGACGATCCATGGGATATGACGACCTCTACTGGTTCAGCAATTACAACAGTTCTTTCGGCAATGAAGCCGAACTGCGCTCCATGATAAGGACATTCAGGAACAAAGGCATAGGCACCATAGCCGATGTCGTCATCAATCACCGCAACACCCTGACAAGTTGGACCGACTTCCCCGTGGAGACCTACAAGGGCGTTACCTACCAGATGTACCCCGCAGACATCTGCCACGACGACGATGAGGGGAAAACCTACAATTGGGCCAACAGCCAGACTCCCAAGGTAAGCCTCAGCAACAAGTACGATTCAGGCGACGGATGGAACGGCATACGCGACCTCGACCATTACAGTTCCAACGTGCAGACCGTGGTGAAGGCCTACCTCGACATGCTGCTCAACGACTTGGGCTACGCCGGATTCCGTTACGACATGGTGAAAGGCTACGCCGGACTGTTCACCGGCATCTACAACTCTGCCGCAAAGCCACGCTTCTCCGTGGGCGAATACATGGACGGCAACGCCACCACCGTCAAGGCATGGATTAATGCCACGAAGGTGAACGGCGAACCCACATCGGCCGCCTTCGACTTCCCCGTGCGCTATGCCGTGCGCGACCTCATCGCATCGAAATGGAGCGGCAAGGCAAAGGAAGGGCTTGCCAGCGACCCGGCCTATCGCCGATACGCGGTCAGCTTCGTGGAAAACCACGACACCGAGTACCGCTCAAGCTCAGAACAGCAGGATCCCATACGCCAGGACACACTTGCCGCCAACGCCTACATCCTGGCTTCATGCGGCACGCCGTGCATCTTCTACAAACATTGGATTGCCTACCCCACCGACATCAAGATGATGATAAACGCCCGCCACGCAGCAGGCATCGCCAACACCAGCAACACCACTTTCAACGAGTACACCGGCTCGCAATGCAACGTACTGAAGACCGAAGGCTCGCACGGCACACTCTACGCCGTGATGGGAGCCAACGCCGACGCTTACAAGGCACCGGCGGGATTCACCGAGATACTGCGCGGACACAACTACCGCTACCTTCTCAGCAACAGCAGCAACGTGGCCTGGGTGGACCTGCCCTCCGGACGCTATGACAATGTGCAGAAGGCACGCCTCACCGCCGTCAGCGACCAGCAGGGCGCACAGCTCGTCTATACCACCGACGGAACATTGCCTACCGCACAGAGCCGCAAGGCTGCAAGCGGAACACTCATAGACATACCCACAGGCACCACCACACTGAACGTGGGACTGCTCGTAGGCACCACCGTCTCAGCCGTCGCAACGCGCACATACCAAATCTCCCCTTCCGACAGTTTCTCTCCCTACGACATCACCGTAAACGTAAACGTGGACAACGTGGGATGGAAGAGCGTGAACTTCTGGGCATGGGAAGACCTCTACGGCGACAACTTCACATCCACGGGCAAGTGGCCCGGCGATGCCGTCAGCACCACGAAGACCGTAGAAGGCAGGAAGTGGTACAGCCGGACATACCACATAACCAAACGCGACTGCATGATATCGTTCGTCCTCAGCACTGCCAGCGGCTCACCGCAGACCGTCAATATATACGACATCAACAAGGACACATACCTCGAAGTCAGCGCCGACAAGGACAGCCAGAACCATTATTATGTGAACGACGTGACTTCACAGATGCCCGCCGGCATAACCACCGTCACCACCGACAGCAAAAACCAGCCCGCATACTGGTACGACCTGCAGGGCCGACGCTACACCAGCCGTCCCGTCAAGCCGGGCGTTTACATCAACAGCGGAAGGAAGATAATGATAAGGTAACAGCCAGACACACCTTATATATAATAGCTCACAACGCGCAATGCTGCGAACCCCACACACAATGAAACACCGTGTGCGAATCAACCATTATCACACCCGTTTTCAAACAAGGCTTCTTTACGTCGCAAACAAGACTTCTTTACACTTCAAACAAGGCTTGTTTGCGACGTAAAGAAGCCTTGTTTGCAAACGGGGTAAAATGCGCACGTTTTCCAGACACAATCCACCCCTCCCGCAACCGACCCCGAAACGCCATACAAAAACCGTCCGCACACAACGCCGACTCGCTGACGAAAAGGCGTATCTTATTGAATTTGAATAAAAAAACGGCGAAACTATATTATGTTGTCGGAATTTATTCGTATCTTTGCGGCAAGATTACAAATCCTGACCAATAACATTTACGCTCTCCACCCAACGGTTTTCGCCGCCAACAGCGGCATACACGGGCAAGAGAACGTTCACAGGTGGAGCCTCGACACGGCACACACTATCTAACGACAACAATCAATCACATAGTTATATGATAAAACATTCCATTTCAACCCTCGTGCTTTTGTGCGCAATGGCTGTGCCCTGCACCGCCGCCGACTATAAAGGCACGGCCCCGAAGGACGGTGCCACCTACCATCTCTACAACGTAGGCACTGGCAAGTTCCTCAGTTCTGCCGACGGAACACTCACCCTCGGCGGCACCAACCTCACAGTAAGGCTGAACAAGACAGCCGACGGCTACTACACACTGACGACAGCCGACGGCAAAATCAGCGCGACACTGTGGGACGCTCCGCGCAGCAACGGCAGCGGCAAGTACTCACAGTGGAAGTTCACAAAGGTGAAGGGCACCGACGATGTCTATACCCTCGCCAACCGCAACCGTGAGGCAAGTGCGACATTCAGCATCTATCAAGACACCACCACGGGCGCACTCGCCCTGGAAGCGGCACAGCCGGGAGCACAGTTCACACTCGCACAGTGGAAACTGGTGGCATCAGGAGAACCGATTATAGAAATCGTGAACATCGACGAAACCGCCAACACATACACCACACCTACGGAAAGCAACGCCACCGTAAAGCTCAAGCGCACACTCGAAGCAGGCACATGGAACACCATCTGTCTGCCGTTCGACATCAGCAACGAAGAGCTCAAGGCCAAGTTCGGAGCAAAGACACAGTTGGCTGAACTCACCGACGCCGACGAGGAAGTGATAAAATTCACCACGACAACCAACGGCATCAGCGCAGGCGAGACCTACATCATCAACCCCGAAAAGGTGGCCGCCAACGCCACATACACATTCGAAGGCGTGAACACATTCACAAGCGAACCGGTATTGGCAGGCGTGGAGGAAGTGACCATAACAGGTTCGTTCACAAAGACAACGGCACCGGCAGGAGCATTCACCATCATCAACGGCAAACTCCAGAAGTACAGCGAAGCGACAGCCATCAACGGACTCCGCGCCTACTTCACCGACGGCAACAAGGATTCACGCATCTGGACATGGTCGCTTGACGGTGTGACAGGCATCAACGCCACCGGCATCAACGGAACGGCAACATACGACATGTTCAACACCGCAGGACAGAAGGTGAAGACCAACGCCACCGGCAAGGAGAACATGCCAAAGGGCATCTACATCATCAACGGAAAGAAACTAACCAAATAAAGCGTCACCACAATGAAAACAACGATAACAAGACAAATCGTCATGCTCGTAGTGCTGCTCACCGCATTCTTCGCCGGCAGCGCAAAGGCTGACACCAAGACGGTGCTGTGGTCGTCATACTCGCCGAAGGGTTCCTCGTTCTCGAAGGATATCAAAATCGACTTCACACGACAGACCATCACTGCGGAAATCGACCTCTCCACATGCAGCGCGTCATCAACAAACGAGAACATACTCTCCGTAGGCAACGCCATCGACACATGGGGAAGCGATGACAGCCAGACCATGCACCTGTTCTACACAAAGAGCACCTCGACAATGGAGGTGGACTATCTCAACGGCAACAGCAACACCGTTCGCGAGGCAGTTAAAAACCTCAGCGGCAACATCACGGTAGTCATCTCCAAGGACGGAGTAGCCATCAACGGCACAACCTACGCCTCAGCCGACAAAATTGCAGGACTCGCCGCCCTCAGCAGCGTGGGAATAGGCAGCACACAGGGCGACAACCGAAGCAATGCCACCTACAAGGAAGTGTATGTCACAACCAAGCCAATGGCTCCGCAGTTCGTAGCCCCCGCCATCGGCGGCACATACTACATCTGCCCGAAAGCAGCCCTCGACACCGACCTCAAGGCGTTCACCGTGACAACACAGGCATGCGACGAGAGCATCACGCTGACAAGCCTCAACAAGAGCAACGACGGACAGAAGTGGAACATCATAGAGAGCAAGTCGTCTGAATACAACTACCTCTTCAAGAACGTATTCTCAGAACTCGCACTCGACATGGCTGGCAACAACCAGAGCGTTCCCCCGTTGCAGTGGACATCAGAGTACGACTACAACGGCGGCTCAAGTGCCAACACAAACCAGGAGTGGAAAGTGGTAAGCGCAGGCACCGACAACACATATTATATATGTATGAAATACAACAACGCCGTGTATTACCTCGCCACATCCACCACTTCCAACAACCTTGCACGCACCACCAAGCAGAGCGAAGCCACCGCATTCGGATTCATCAAGGCCGAAGCGTCAAGCGGAGGCGGCTCCGGCACAGAGGGCGAACACGGCGAATTCAACATCAGCTGGATAAGCAACCAGAAGAAAGTGGGCGACAACAAGGAAGACGCACACGCCACATTCATACCATACGCATCGGTTGAAGACATGAAGGCCGACGCCAACTACGACGAACCGTGGCTCACACCGTCAAAGGCAATGACACTCAACCTCAACGGCGAGTGGAAATTCAAGTACGTTCCGGGCACATCGTCAGGCCCGGGAGAATCCGAATTCTATGCAGCCGACTACGACGACGCAGCATGGGACAACATCCGTGTGCCGCTGTCATGGGAAATGGCAGACTACGGCAAACCCGTATATACCAACGTGGGCTACCCCTTCCAGAACACACCACCAAGAGCCGTGAGCGGCTACACATCATACGGCGTTGTCGATCACAATGCGACCGGTTTTTACCGCCGCACATTCAACATGCCCGCCGACTGGTCGGACAAGCGCGTATTCCTCCACTTCGACGGCGTTTACAGCGCAGCAGTGGTATGGCTCAACGGCAAATATGTGGGCTATTCACAAGGAGCCAACACCGATGCGGAATTCGATTTGAGCAGATTCATACAGGAAGGCGAGAACCAACTCTCCGTACGCGTATATCGCTGGTGCGACGGTTCATATCTCGAAGGACAGGATATGTGGCACCTCTCAGGCATACACCGCGACGTTTACCTCGTCGCTACACCTAAAGTGTTCGTTTCCGACCACTACATCACAACCACTTCACAGGGCGCCGACGGCACAAGCGGCACTCTGAACGTGGCTCTCACCGTGGACAACCGCGACAAAGCGGAAGCCAAGAAGAACATAAACGTGGAACTCCTCGACGCCGAAGGCAAGTCAGTGAAGAGCGGTTCTGCCACATACAACGGCACAGACAACGAGACACTCAGCGTGTCTCTCGCCGGACTCAGCGGTCTCAAGGCATGGAGCGCAGAGAATCCTTACCTCTACACAGTGGTGGTGCGCCAACAGGACGCTGCCGGAACCGACGAAATGGTATTCTCCACAAAGTACGGATTCCGCAACATCACCAAGAGCGGCAACCTCGTCTATATCAACGGCAAGCGCGTCTTCTTCAAGGGAGTGAACACACAGGACACACATCCCGAATACGGTCGCGCCATAGACATGGAGACAATGCTCAAGGACGTAACCCTCATGAAGCAGGCAAACGTGAACACCGTGCGCACAAGTCATTATCCCCGCCAGCCGAAGATGTACGCAATGTTCGACGCCTACGGCCTCTACTGTATGGACGAAGCCGATGTTGAGTGTCACTTCAACCAGGGTCTCGCTTCAAACAACTCATGGAGCGACGCCATTACCGACCGCGAAGTACGCATGGTGATGCGCGACCGCAACCATCCAAGCGTCATCTTCTGGTCATTGGGCAACGAAAGCGGCAGCGCCAGCTGCTTCTCAAGCGTATATTCAAAGTTGAAGTCGCTCGACAACCGCCTCATTCACTATGAAGGCAACATGAGTTACAGCGACCTTGGCTCCAACATGTACCCCACAGTATCATCTGTTCAGGGTTCATCCTACGGTTATGCAGGTAAGCCTTACTTCATCTGTGAATACGCACACGCAATGGGTCAGGCCGTGGGTAACCTCAAAGAATACTGGGACGCTATCGAAAGCAGCACCGGAATCCTCGGTGGTTGCATCTGGGACTGGGTGGATCAGGCCATCTACGACCCTGCAAAACTCGTCAAAGGCGAGAAGACAAGTGCCAACGGATTCAACTACTGGGTGGCAGGCTACGACTACAACAGCACCAGCGGAGTAGGCATCGGTTTCCAGGGCAACTTCCTTGACAACGGTATCATCACTCCCGACCGTGCATGGACGGGCAAGCTCACCGAAGTAAAGAAGGTTTATCAGAATGCAGCCTTCACAAAACTCGACGGCAAAAAGCTCACCATAAAGAACAAGAACAGCTTCGTAAACCTCAACGAGCTCTACACTCTCGTCTATAAGGTGATGCGCAACGGCGAGGTAGTGGAGCGCGGAAGCATCGCAGCGCCGTCAATAGCAGCAGGCAGCGAAGGCACCGTCACACTGCCGTTCACAACCGATGCGACAGGCAGCGACGCCGAGTATCTCATCAATGTGAGCCTCTGTCTCAAGGAGAATGCCGCATGGGCCAATGCCGGCTACGCCGTGGCTGAGGAGCAGTTTGCACTCAACAACCGTCCGGAACTGGCAGCCCACACTGCCGACGGCGGCACACTCACAGTGTCAGGAACAACCGTTTCGGGTACGACAAAGGACGGAAAGGCATACAAAGTGGCGTTCGGCAGCAACGGAAAGATGTCGGAATGGACATACGCCGACAACTCGCTCATGCACGCAGGACCCGACTTCAACAGCTACCGCGACATTGACAACGACCGCAACTGCGGCTTCGGCTTCGCCAATTCTTCATCTACAAGCGTCACATCGAAGCTCGCAAAGAGCGGCAACAACGCCAAGATGTCGGTACGCGGACAGGCTTCCAACTGCAGCTACACCATCGACTACACCTTCTATCCCGACGCCACCGTCGATATGAGAATAACATTGTCGCCCACTGGCAACACACGCCGTCTGGGTATCGGAATGCAGTTCGCCGGCGGATTCGAGGATGTCGAGTACTACGCCCGCGGTCCCTGGAGCAACTACTCCGACCGCAAGACCGGCTCGTTCATAGGCCGTTATGTCACAACCGTAGATGACATGATTGAGGAACAGATTCACCCGCAGACCTACGGCGACCACCAAGACCTGCGCGAACTCACTCTTACCAACGCCGAAAAGAACCTGAGTCTGAACATAAATACCTCCGGACAGGTGGCATTCTCGCTCTCTCACTACGACGAGACACGCTGGTGCGGCACCGGAGACACCATGTGGAGCGACGGTTTGCACTGGTACGACCTCACACGCGACAACCAGGTTTATGCACACTTCGACTACTTCCAGCGCGGACTTGGCAACAACTCATGCGGTGGCGACGGCTGTCTCTCGCAGTATCTCTGCCCCACTTACGGCAGCTACACCTACACACTGCGCTTCAAGCCGGCTATAAACGAATAACAATGAAACAAGGAACATGACCGTTCCATAATCCCGACGGGGACGATGCACCAGATGCACCGTCCCCGTTTTTTGTACGTCCCGACTTCTAAAAAACATGAATTAAAGAAAGGAAAGAAACGTATTCTCGTTTTTTTTCAGTAAGTTTGCAATGAAAATAAGACGTAACCTTTAAACAAACACTGACATTATGAACGATACCGAACACATAATCAGCCATTTCAACATAGCTGGTTCAGTGGCAGAGGTGAAGCCGTTGGGCAACGGACTCATCAACGACACATTCAAAGTGACGACTCACGGCGACGCGCCCGACTACGTTCTGCAACGCATAAACAACAGCATCTTCACCGATGTCGATTTGCTTCAGCACAACATCGACGCCGTCACCACCCACATACGCCGCAAACTCGAAGCCGAAGGAGCCGTCGATATCGACCGCAAGGTGCTCCAATTTGTCGTTTCGGACACCGGAAAGAGCTACTGGCAGGACTCCGACGGCAGCTATTGGCGCATGTCCGTCTTCATACCACGCGCTTTCACGCATGAAACGGTGAACCCCGAATACTCCTACTATGCCGGAAAGGCATTCGGAAACTTTGAAGCTATGCTCGCAGACATGTCGGAAGAGCTTGGCGAAAGCATCCCCGACTTCCACAACATGGAGCTCCGCCGCCGCCAACTCCACGATGCCCTGAAGGAGGATCGTGCCGGACGCGCCGCCGGAGTGAAGGACTTCGTAGCACAGCTCGAACAGTATGCCGACGAAATGTGCCGTGCACAGCAGCTCCACCGTGAGGGCAGACTGCCCAAACGCATCTGCCACTGCGACACGAAGGTGAACAACATGCTCTTCGACGAAGAGGGACATGTGCTCTGCGTGATTGACCTCGACACCGTCATGCCGAGCCTTTTCTACTCCGACTACGGCGACTTTCTGCGCAGTGCAGCCAATACCGTGGCAGAGGATTCGCCCGAATTCGACAGGATTGATGTGCGGATGGACATCTTCGAAGCCTTCACACGCGGCTACATCGAGTCGGCATCGGCATTCCTCACGCCTCTCGAAACCGAGCTTCTACCCTATGCCGCGGCCCTGTTCCCCTACATGCAGGCAGTGCGTTTCCTCTGGGATTACCTCAACGGCGACGTCTATTGGAAGACGACCTACCCCACACACAACCTCGTGCGCGCCCAGAACCAGTGGCACCTGTTCCTCAAAGTGCGCGAGCATGAAGCCGAAATGAAGGCCTTCATAGCCTCGCTCGGCTGACAGGCGACACTGCGGCAACCCCAAATAAAGGCTTATACAGGGGCGCATTAGGAAAAAAATGTATAACTTTGCACATACCGAAAACAACAATAAACAAATAACTGGCAGCGCGTTTCGGCCAAGACACCACTGCCGCAAAAACGTAAAATAACATTATGGCAACAACTCCAGAATTCAAGTACGCTCCGATGTTCCAGCTCGGAAAGGACAACACAGAGTACCGCCTGCTCACAAAAGAAGGCGTAAGCACTGGCGAATTTGAGGGAAAGACTATCCTTAAAGTGTCGAAAGAAGCCCTTACACTGCTCTCACAGCAGGCATTCCACGATGTGGAATTCATGCTCCGCCGCGAGCACAACGAACAGGTGGCGAAGATTCTCGCCGACCCTGAGGCTTCAGAGAACGACAAATATGTGGCCTTGCAGTTCCTGCGCAACGCCGAAACTGCCGCCAAAGGCATCCTGCCCTTCTGTCAGGACACCGGCACTGCCATCATACACGGCGAAAAGGGACAGCGCGTATGGACCGATTTTGAGGATGAAGAAGCCCTCTCACTCGGCGTATATAACACATTCACACAAGACAATCTGCGCTACTCGCAGAACGCTCCGCTCAACATGTACGATGAGGTGAACACACGATGCAACCTCCCTGCACAAATCGACATCGAAGCAACAGAGGGCGACGAGTACCGCTTCGTCATGGTGGCAAAGGGTGGCGGCTCAGCCAACAAGACCTACTTCTACCCCATGACAAAGGCAACAATCCAGAACGAAGGCACGCTTCTGCCCTTCCTCGTTGAGAAGATGAAGAGTCTGGGCACCGCCGCGTGTCCTCCCTACCACATTGCGTTCGTCATCGGAGGCACAAGTGCCGAGAAGAACCTGCTCACCGTGAAGCTCGCCTCAATAAAATACTACGACAACCTGCCCACCACCGGTGACGAGACAGGTCGTGCTTTCCGCGACATCGACCTTGAAGAGAAGCTTCTCAAAGAGGCACACAAGATTGGACTCGGCGCACAGTTCGGTGGCAAGTACCTCGCACACGACATCCGCGTGGTGCGCCTCCCGCGCCACGGAGCAAGCTGCCCCATCGGTATGGGCGTGAGCTGCTCTGCCGACCGCAACATCAAGGCAAAGATAAACAAGGACGGTATCTGGCTTGAGAAGATGGATTCCAATCCGTCAGAACTCATCCCCGAAGAGTATCGCCGTCCAGGTGAAGGCGCGACAGGCATAGAAATCGACCTCGATAAGGGCATCGACGCAGTGCGCGCAGAGCTCACCAAGTATCCCGTAAGCACACGCGTCAATCTGAAAGGCACCATCATCGTGGCACGCGACATAGCCCATGCCAAGCTCAAGGCACGCCTCGACGCCGGCGAAGAAATGCCCGCCTACTTCAAGAATCACCCGATTCTCTACGCCGGACCTGCCAAGACTCCCGAAGGCTACCCCTGCGGTTCAATGGGTCCGACAACAGCAAACCGCATGGACCCCTACGTTGATGAGTTCCAGGCCAACGGCGCATCGCTCGTGATGATAGCCAAAGGCAACCGCTCACAGGTCGTAACCGACGCCTGCAAGAAGCACGGCGGCTTCTACCTCGGCACCATCGGCGGCGTGGCAGCAGTGCTTTCGCAGAGCAGCATCAAGAGCATCGAGTGCGTGGAATACCCCGAACTGGGTATGGAAGCCATCTGGAAAATCACCGTCGAGGACTTCCCTGCATTCATTCTCGTAGATGACAAGGGCAACGACTTCTTCCAGCAGCTGAAGCCCTGGTGTCCCAACTGCAAGTAATAGGAAGCCGTTCAGCGGCTGAACGAAATCACCCGACAGGCCGGCAGAAATGCAGGCGGTTTTAAAAGAAGCCTTGTTTGCATCACAAAGAAGCCTTGTTCGGAACCAAAAGAAGCCTTGTTTGCAATGTAAACAAGGCTTCTTTTTTATGCCATAAATCCTGCGTTGAAAAACGGCGCAAACCCCTTCGCTTTCCTTTTCCGTCAGTTCTGCATCCCCATTTTGGCACGCTATTTGCAAAAGATAAGGCAGAACATAAAACAACAAAGATATGCAAAAAGGAAATATAGGGGTTACAACCGAGAACATCTTCCCCGTAATAAAAAAGTTTCTCTATTCCGACCATGAGATTTTCCTCCGTGAAATGGTGTCGAACGCCGTGGATGCCACACAGAAGCTCAAGACCTTTGCAGAGCGTGGCGACTTCAAGGGCGAACTGGGCGACCTCACCGTGCACGTGAGTCTCGATGCCGACAAAGGCACACTCACCATCAGCGACCGAGGTATAGGCATGACCGAGGAGGAGATAGACAAGTACATCAACCAGATAGCATTCTCCGGCGTGAACGATTTCCTCGACAAATACAAGGACAACGCCAACGCCATCATCGGACACTTCGGTCTGGGATTCTACTCATCGTTCATGGTAAGCAAGAAGGTTGAGATTGTCACCAAGAGCTACAAGGACGGTGCCAAGGCAGTGAAATGGAGCTGCGACGGCAGCCCGGAGTTTGAGATAAGCGACGCCGAAAAGGCCGACCGCGGCTCAGACATCATCCTCCACATCGACGACGACTGCAAGGAGTTCCTCGACAAGGTGAAGATTGGCGAACTGCTCAACAAGTACTGCAAGTTCATGGCAGTGCCTGTGGCTTTCGGCAAGAAGACGGAATGGAAGGACGGAAAGCAGGTCGAGACCGAAGAGGACAACATAATAAACAGCGTGGAGCCTCTGTGGACCAAGACTCCGAGCACGCTGAAGGACGAAGACTACAAGAACTTCTACCGCACGCTGTACCCAATGCAGGACGAACCGCTCTTCTGGATTCACCTGAACGTGGACTATCCGTTCAATCTTACCGGTATTCTCTACTTCCCACGCATCAAGAGCAACATAGAATTGCAGCGCAACAAGATACAGCTCTACTGCAACCAGGTGTTCGTCACCGACCAGGTGGAGGGCATAGTACCGGAGTTCCTCACACTGCTCCACGGCGTAATCGACTCGCCGGACATCCCGCTCAACGTGAGCCGCAGCTATCTGCAAAGCGACGCCAACGTGAAGAAAATCTCCACCTACATCACAAAGAAGGTGGCCGACCGCCTGAACAGCATCTTCAAGGAGAACCGCAAGGAGTATGAAGAGAAGTGGGACGACCTCAAGATATTCATCAACTACGGAATGCTTTCGCAGGAAGACTTCTACGAGCGTGCCAAGGATTTCGCCCTGCTCAAGAATGTTGATGGCAAATACTTCACCTACGACGAGTACAAGACACTCATCAAGGACAACCAGACCGACAAGGACGGCAACCTCGTCTATCTCTATGCCAACAGCAAGGAAGGCGAATACAGCTACATAGAAGCCGCCAAGAGCAAGGGCTACAGCGTGCTCCTCATGGACGGACAGCTCGACACGCCAATGGTGTCGATGCTCGAACAGAAGCTGGAGAAGACCCGCTTCACACGCGTAGATAGCGACATCATCGACCGCCTCATCGTGAAAGACGACAAGAAGGCCGATGCCCTCGACAAGGAAAGCAGTGACATTTTGTCACAGACATTCCGCTCACAGATGCCGAAGATGGAGAAAGCCGAGTTCCATGTAGAGGTGGAAGCCCTCGGCGAACAGGCTCTTCCCGTGATGATGACACAGAGCGAGTACATGCGACGCATGAAGGAAGTGAGCCAGTATCAGGCCGGTATGGCTTTCTACGGACAGATGCCCGACATGTACAACCTTGTGCTCAACACCGACCATCCGCTCATCAAGAACGTGCTTGAACACGAAAACGCCGCCTGCGCCGACACCCTCAAACCCGTGACAAGCGAGATCAAGGGACTGGAGGCACGCCTTGCCGTGCTGCATCAGGAGCAGAACAAGAAGAAACCCGAAGAGGTGACACAGGAAGAGAAGGACGATGTGCGCAACACCGAAAAGCAGATTGAGCAGCAGCGCAACAAGAAGAACGAGATAATCGCCGCTTCCGCCAAGGACAACAAGGTGGTGCACCAGCTCATAGACCTCGCTCTCTTGCAGAACGGCATGCTCAAGGGCGCAGCTCTCGACGCCTTCCTGAAGCGTTCGGTGGATCTGATAAAGTAAAAAAAGTTTCGCAGATTGAAGATTTGCGGAAACCAAGTAAGACAACCGTTCGTAACACATTGATTTTCAATATCGTTACGACAGCATGAAAAAGAAGCCTTGTTTGCGATGTAAACAAGGCTTCTTTTGGTTACAAACAAGCCTTGTTTTGAGTGCAAACAAGGCTTGTTTTTTATACAGGCAATACTGCGTTGGAAAACGACACTGGCATAACGCGCGAATCACCCCGCCCGCTCCGCCTTTCCGGCAACATTTCGCCTAAAACTCAAATATTTGACGGCAAAACACCGGAATGTCGTTTTTTATTACTAACTTAGTCGATGAAAACAATTCATCAATACTATAAAGCAACTTCAACTATACCGTTTATGAAGAAAAAGACAACCCTTGCAATGGCGTTGCTGGCAAGTTTCGGCATCGCAGCAAGAGCACAACAGACGGTTGCGCTGAACTACTGGTTCGACCGCCCCACCACGCTTCAAGGCAGAGCCGTGTGGTACGGCGGACAGCCGGAGAAATGGTCCGACGGCAAAAAGCCCATCTCGGCAGGCGACACCGCCACCAATCCCGACGCGGAATGGGAACAGAAGTCGCTCCCTCTGGGCAACGGCAACATCGGAGCCAACATCCTCGGCTCGGTGGAAGCGGAGCGTTTCACCTTCAACGAGAAGACACTGTGGCGCGGCGGACCCAACACCGCACGCGGAGCCGACTACTACTGGAACGTGAACAAGCCATCGGCACACATAATGAAGGACATACAGAAAGCCTTCGCCGACGGCGACTGGGACAAGGCGGCAACGCTCACGAAGCAGAACTTCAACAGCACAGTGCCATACGAGGCCTACAAGGAAGACCCGTTCCGCTTCGGCAGCTTCACCACAATGGGCGAATTCTACATTGAGACGGGCTTGAGCCAGGTGGGTATGAGCGGCTATCGCCGCGCCCTGTCGCTCGACTCGGCACTCGCCACGGTGCAGTTCAGCAAGGACGGCACACACTACCGCCGCGAATACTTCATCTCCCACCCTGCCAACGCCATGATAGTGCGCTTCAAGGCCGACCGCCCAGGCATGCAGAACCTCACACTGAGCTATGCCCCCAACCCCGTATCCACAGGCAGCATGAAGCAAGGCGACAGCGCCGACGAGCTGCTCTACGACGCACGACTCGACAACAACGGCATGCACTACGCACTGCGCATAAAGGCGATAAACAAAGGCGGACGACTCGACAACGACGGCAACCGCATCAAGGTGACATCTGCCGACGAAGTGGTGTTCATCATTACAGCCGACACCGACTACAAGATGAACTTCGACCCCGACTTCAACGACCCGAAAACCTATGTCGGAACCGACCCGCTCGCCACCACGAAGAAGTGGCTCGACAATGCCGCCGGCAAGACATTCGACTACCTCCTGAACGAACACTACGCCGACTACTCTTGCCTGTTCCGTAGTGTCAGCCTCAGCCTCAACAACGCTTCAGCCACCGACGACATGCCCGTGAACGAGCGTCTGGCACGCTACCGCGAGGGAAAGAGCGACTTCTACCTCGAACAACTATACTACCAGTTCGGGCGTTACCTGCTCATCGCATCGTCAAGACCGGGCAACCTGCCCGCCAACCTGCAAGGACTGTGGCACAACAACGTGGACGGTCCGTGGCGAGTGGACTACCATAACAACATAAACCTGCAGATGAACTACTGGCCAGCATGCCCCACCGGACTGCAACAATGCGAACTTCCGCTCTTCGACTTCATACAGGGCATCATCAAACCGGGCGAACGCACAGCCAAATCGTACTACGGTACACGGGGATGGACCACATCAGTGTCGGGCAACATATTCGGATTCACCACGCCACTCGAAAGCGAAGACATGTCGTGGAACTTCTCGCCGTTTGCCGGACCGTGGCTCGCCACACACATCTGGAACTACTACGACTACACACGCGACATCCACTTCCTGCGCAACAAGGGCTACGACATAATCAAAGGCAGCGCACGTTTCGTCACCGACTACCTCTGGCACCGCCCCGACGGAGTCTATACAGCCGCGCCATCGACATCGCCCGAACACGGGCCCATCGACGAAGGAGCCACATTCGCACACGCCGTGATTCGCGAAATACTGCTCGACGCCATCGAAGCAAGCCGCATACTCGGCACCGACGCAAAGGAACGCCGCCAGTGGCAGGACGCACTCGACCACCTCGCACCTTATAAGATAGGACGATACGGACAGCTTATGGAATGGTCGAAAGACATCGACGACCCGAAAGACGAGCACCGTCATGTGAACCACCTGTTCGGATTGCACCCCGGACACACCATCTCGCCAGTCACGACACCCGAACTCGCCAAGGCAGCCAAGGTGGTGTTGCAACACCGTGGCGACGGAGCCACAGGCTGGAGCATGGGTTGGAAACTCAATCAGTGGGCACGCCTGCACGACGGCAACCACGCCTATCTGCTCTATGGCAACCTGCTGAAGAACGGAACAATGGACAACCTCTGGGACACGCACCCGCCATTCCAGATTGACGGAAACTTCGGCGGTACGGCAGGAGTGACCGAAATGCTCATGCAGAGCCATTCGGGATTCATACATCTGCTACCCGCCCTGCCCGATGCATGGCACGAAGGCAAGGTGAAGGGACTGTGCGCACGCGGCAACTTCACCATAGACATGACATGGAATGACGGTAAACTCGAACGGGCGGACATACTCTCCGGTTCCGGCGAGAAGTGCATCGTGCGCTACGGAGACCAGACCTGCACCTTCAAGACAAGGAAAGGCAAGCACTACGAAGTGCGCTTCACTCCGCAAGGAGGCATCGCAAAGCAACTGTAACACGACAAACGACAAAACAACAATAACAGCAAAATGAAGAAAATAATATTGATTCTCGCCCTTATCGTCACAGCAATAACGGGCGCAAATGCCAAGGGCAACAAGATTCCATTGTATGCATGGAACGGATTCGGCGACAATGCCACGTTTGAAACCCTCAAGAACGACTTCAAGGAATGGAAGCGTCACGGTGTCACCGGCGTGTGCATCAACGCCGGAATGGACATCGAAAAGATTGCGACAGCAGCCAAAGCCGCCAAGAAGGTAGGCTTGGAGTACCACGCATGGGTACCCACAATGGTGCAGGGAGGCAAGGACAGCACATGGTACACCGTAAACCGTCAGGGCGAATCGGCATTCGACCACCCGGCATACGTCCCCTACTACACCACACTCGACCCTCGCAACCCGAAGGTGAAGGAGTTCCTTATAGAGAAATTCAAGGAGATTGCCGCCATACCCGAAGTCGATTTCGTGCAGCTCGACTACATCCGCTACGCCGATGTGATACTCGCCCGCGGTCTGTGGGACAAGTACGGACTCATCATGAACGGCGAGTATGCCAAGGCAGACTACTGCTATTGCAACGACTGCGTGGCTGCATTCAAGCAGCAGAGCGGCATAGACATAACCAAGGTGACCGACCCTTCGAAGATAAAGGAGTGGGCGCAGTTCCGCTGTGATGCCGTCACCGACCTCGTAAACGCCATTTCCGACGCCGTACACGCCGCAGGAAAGAAGATAAGCGCCGACGTGTTCCCCGGCCCGAAGAGCCATGCTGAGTGGATGGTGCGCCAGCAATGGAACAAGTGGAAGCTCGACGCTGTGTTCCCGATGAACTACAACGACTTCTATATGGAGCCGGCAGCATGGGTGGGAAAAGTGACGAAGGAAGAGGCAGAAGCCGTGAAAGGCACAGGAATGCAGCTTTACAGCGGCATCTTCATCTGCAAGGACTGGCGTCACAAGGACAAGGTTGTCGATCCGGAGAACTCCGGTCTGCTGCCCTCAGAGATTGCCGAAGCAGTGGAGACATCAATCAAAGCCGGTGCCAACGGCATCAGCATCTTCACCCCCAACGACATGACTCCCGAGCACTGGGCAGAGCTTGAGAAGGTGATGAAGACCCTCAACAACAAGTAACGACCTGCCAACACCGTAGAAAGGAATGGAATTCAGGACGAAAGTAGATATACCACGCGCCACGTTCAGCATCGCTCCCTGCGAGCGTATGCTCTTCGTGGGTTCGTGTTTCGCCGACAACATGGGGCGAAAGTTCGCCGAAGACAAGTTCCGTGCCGTGGTGAACCCGTTCGGGGTGATGTACAATCCGGCCAGCATCATGCACACCGTGGAGCGTTACGAAGGCGAGGCTCCGCGCGTGGCGGTGCTCACCCTCGGCACCAACCACATATACATACTCCGGGAAACGGGCGAGATAGTAGATAACTGCAACAAGCGTCCGCAACGGCTCTTCGAAGAACGCAGCCTCACGGCAGACGAATGCGCCGGCTATCTCATGCGTGCCGTGCGCCATTTGCAGAGCCGTTGCGCCGAAGTGAAGGTGATAGTCACCGTCAGTCCGATACGCTACGCCAAGTACGGCTACCACGGCAGCATGCTCTCCAAAGCCACCCTGCTGCTCGCTGCGGACATGCTTGAGAAGCAGATGCCAGATGTCGTGACCTATTTCCCCGCCTACGAAATTGTGAACGACGAACTGCGCGACTACCGTTTCTACCGTCCCGACATGCTGCACCCTACCGACCAGACGGTGGACTACATACGCGAACGCTTCGACGAGACATTCTTCAGCGACGACACACGCCGCTTTCTCAGCGAATGGCTGCCCATAAAGGCAGCCTTAAATCACCGTCCTTTCAATCCGGATAGCGAAGAACACAAGGCTTTCATGCGACAGACGCAGGAAAAGCTCCAGGCTCTTGCACGGAAATGGGAGGGTATGGAGATTTGAAATCGCTCCCATCGCCACACACGCGGGCATGGCGGCGACGCCCCAAAGTATGTACGGAAGAGTACAATCGGATCGTATCAGAAAAAGAAGCCTTGCTTGGTACAAACCAAGCAAGGCTTCTTCGTTTTTCAGCAATATTATCCGACGAATTTAAAACAAATCTTGTTTACTGTGAAAAGAAGGCTTCTTTACATTGCAAAGAAGACTTCTTTACGATGCAAACAAGCCTTGTTTGCAACCAAAACAAGCCTTGTTTTCAAAGTGCCAAATTCATCATTCAAATCACTACTGATTATCAATAATTTATAAGAATTCGCCGAACTTGTTTTCATAAAGATTCGCTTACAGACCTATGGTGATGCTGCCGCCCGCCATTACCCAGATGCCTGGCTGCAGTACAGAACCGAGGTCGTAGTAGCGGTGGCATGTTATGTTGTCGGCTTTCACATAAAGCGAATAGGTGGGAGCCGTCCATTGCAACTTCACATCCACCTTGGTGTAAGGCGTATAGTGGTTCATGCGCTCCTGCCAGCGCACCACCCACGATGCCGAAAGGCGTTGCCAGATGCGGTGGTCGAGCTGAAGCGTGGCCTTATGGCGCAGATACTCGAGGGCGTAGAGCGAGCCGTAGATGTCGCGGTCGGTCTCATGGCTCTGGTGAATGAAGGCATATCCCACCTTCACCCGTGTGACAAACGCCGTGGGAAGCAGTTCCTGTATGTTGAAGACAGCATCTGCCGAGAAGCCCATATTGTCGAGACGGCCTATGTTCATGGCGTGGTATTTGCGCGTGTCGGGCGTGTCATACACCCAGTCGATGATGTCGGTGCCATGACTGTAAAAGCCCGTCAGCGTGGCCTCAAAACCTGTACGGCGGTAGCGCGAGCCGATCTTGAATGTGGAATTCTTCTCCGGCCGCAGACTGAGGTCGCCCGTCTGCACCGAGTTGTTGGTGTAAAGGTCGGTGAATGTAGGCACACGCAACGCCTTGTTCCACGATGCGTAGAACTTCCACGAGTCGTTCGGGCGATAGCTTAAATCCACTCCGGGATAGAATCGGAACTTGTTGTCGAGTCCGGTATTGCGGTTTGCCAGCACACCTGCCGACAGAGTGAAGCCTCCGAGTATTACGTTATGTTCGAGAAAGAGGCTCGTGTTGGTGCGGTCGCCGCGGTGGTCGAACTTGCGCGAGCTGCCGCTTATGTCCATCCATTCGTTCTCCGGCAGCGCGTCGCCGTATGCCGTGCTTACGATGTGCTCCTTGCGCACATCCATTCCCACAGCCGTCTTGCCGAGAAGCCATGAACCGTGGGCGTTGATGCCGGCTCCATAGACATCCATGCGGTGCCAGTTCTCGCCGTTGCTCGCACCCTCCTTGCCGCGGATGAGCTGATAATGGTCGCGGTCGCGGTGCCAATAGGCGGTGGGAGAAATGACAAACTGTTCCGTACCGAGCGGCTTTATGTCGGCAGAGACAGAAGCGAGGAAGCGGCGTGTAGCCTCAAACTGGTTGTTGAACTTCGCACTGTAGAACGTGTTTGCGCCGAAGTCCTGCGACGACAGGCCTCCCTGCCACTGCACATCGGCGTAGCGCGAGGCGAAACTGCCCTGATAATACATCCTGCGGCGACGGAAATCGCTGTTGGTGGTGCCTCCGTCGCTCTGGGTGTAGCCGCCGGAGAGCTTGCTGGTGAACGCTCCCGTGCTGACATTGACGCTCGCATCGCCCCCGAACGTGCCGAAAGAGCCGCCTTCAGCCTGCACCCTCACGTTGCTTTTGGCATCGCTGCGCGTCACGATATTGATGGCTCCGCAGAACGCCGAGCTGCCGAACACGCGCGCAGAAGCCCCCTCAAGCACTTCAATGCGCTCGATGTCGGAAAGAGAAACGGGGAAATCGGCTGCGTTATGACCTGTCTGCGGACTCGAAATGTTCATGCCATTCAACAGAATGGTGATTTGGTCGAACGTGCCGCCATTGATGCTTATGTCCGTCTGAACACCAAAGCCACCGCGCTGACGGACATCCACGCCCGTGGCTAACTTCAAAATGTCGTTTACACTCTGTGCCTCGGCACGATGAATGTCATCGCGTGTGATGACAGAAACGATTTTCGCCGACTGCAACGCAGTGAGCGGAGCGCGCGAACCTGTGACGACGACCTCGTCGAGCTTCACTTCCTGATGCCCGAGCGAGTCGGAAGCGAGAGCCTCGCAAGTGCTCAAGCCATCGGCCTTGGCGTGCGACAATGTGGCAACGCTAAGGGTACAGATGAGCACTTCCCTGCCGACACAACTGAACAGAGCGTAACTACGGTGCGAGAAATGCTTGAACCGCAATGCCTGTCGCGCGTTGAATCTTTTTTGTAACATAAAAAATTGTTAGTTAATAAAATGAATATTCGTTCTGCTTTTCAGCAAAAACGTTGCAAAGGTATAAAAAAAAAGCGAAACAAAGAACATTCCTATCGTTTCGCTTCATGCGTGAAATACATAATGTAGTCGCCGTCGCCGTGCATCACAACGGTGTCGCCCAAAGCCTCGTTGAGCGTTCCCTGCCACATCTGCGAGTAGGCGTAGGGTTGCCAGCGCAGCCCCTCGCCGGAGAGACGGGAGCACGACACATTGAAAATGCTCACCTGTTGGCGCGCGAACGTGGCGAAAGCCGTGTCGCCGGAAGCTGGAATGAAGCAGCCGTAATCGCTCAACATGACGGGAAGCAAGCCGAACTCACGGCGGTAGCGGGACATGAGGAAGATGTTGCCAAGCGTGTGATCCTCGCGCAAACCCGTGGCTCCGACGTATGCTATGCGCCTGAATCCGTGGCGCATACATAACCGTGTCGCCTTGGTGAGGTCGTTGTCGTCCTGCTCGTCCACCTTTTCTATTATGCCGGCATGACTCTCCCGGAACGCCGCCGACATGGAATCGCCGTCGCCAACAATGGCGTCGGGCATGTAGCCGAGTGCGGAAAGCCGCTCGCCGGCACCATCGCAACAGCACAAAAAGCGTGCCTTCGTCAGCACTTCAAGTACCTTTCCGCCTGTGGGCAGTTCGCCGTTGGCTGCCACCACAGCGTCGAAAGCATCTGACGAAAGGCGTAATGTCGTATCAATCGGCATCATACTTTTTCCTGTTTCAAAGCGAGTCCGTCGTGCATCATGCGTTGCCACTTGAAGTAACCCATCACGGCAATGACGACATAAAGTCCGTAAAGCCCGGCCTTGAATGGTATTCCCTTCACCACATACAGGTAGCAGCTGATGGCATCGACGGCAATCCAGAACACCCACTGCTCTATATACTTGCGTGCCAAAGCCCAAAGCCCCACGAAACTCATGGCGTTCGTGAACGAATCGAGCAACGGAACGGTGCTGCCTGTGTAGGCGTAGAGCACATAATAGGTGATGCCCCATGCGGCGGCAAAGCCGAGCAGGGTGGGCAGGATGAGCCGTTTCGGGAAGTGTGTTATCGGCATTGTGCACGAGGCGGTGCCGCTTCGCTTCCTGCCGAACTTCCATACGGCGTAGCCATAGACTGCCGCCAGGGTGTAATACACCGCCATTCCGGCATCGCCGTAGAGTCCGTGGCTCCAGTAAAGGTATATGTCGAGAGCCGGCATGACTATGCCCACAATCCAAAGGGCAATGCTTGCACGGTATTCAAGCACTACATATATCAGGCCGAGGATAGTGGTAAGGATGTCGAGCCAGTGGTCGGCGAGAAACAATGTCAATGTCTGCATGATGAAACGAATGTGGGTTATGAGACGTAAACAGCCGCCACGGCATCGCTACGGCGAAGCTGTGACGGCTGTATGTTATCAGAATTTCAGTGTGATACGGCCCATAGCGGTGAATCCTGCCATTGGGATATAACCCACCTGAGTGTAGCGTTTGTCGGCGGTGTAGCCGATAGACTCCGACACTGCGGTATAGACCCATCCGGAAGCGGCATAGTGGTTGTTGAAGATGTTGTTGAAGTCGGCTCCAAGAACAATCTGCTTCAATCCGAGGATGCGCTTTGCATTGATGGTGTAGCTCACATTGATATCGGTCTGCGAGAATGCGTCGAGCGAGCGGTTCTTGCATTCTGTGTTGTCAAGATACTGACGGCCGACATAGTTTGTGTGCCATGTGGCATTGAAACCACAGAAGTGCAAATCGACGAAACCGTTGAGTATTGCCGCCGGAGAGTAAGCGAGTGTGGAGTTGTCGTAGTGTACACGCACTGCATCGCCCTCCCAATTTTCGATGTATTCGTCGAAGTCCTTTATCTTGTTTGAGCTGAGTGCGGCGTTACCCTCGAACGAAAGGAAGGAGAAGGGGCTCCATCCTGCGCTCAGTTCGGCGCCGAGACGGTAGGAACTGCGCACGTTTGTGGTGAGGTTCTCGCCGATGTCGCTCTTCAGTCCGGTCTGCACAAACTGGTTGATGTAGCCCATGTAGTAGAGGTTGGCACCTGCATACCAGTTCTTTCCCTTGTACTGATAGCCCAATTCGAGGTCGAGCAGACGCTCCGGCGACGGCATGGGATAGTTGCCGTTGTCGGTGAAATTGTTGCGTTCCGGCTCGCGGTTGCTGTAAGCGATGGATGCGTATGCCTTGTGACCGTTGTCAGTGAAACTGATACCGGCCTTCGGGTTCACGAAGAAGTAGTTCTCATTGACATTGATGCGATGGTTGGTATATTTGCCGGCAGCATCGCTGATGAAGCGGTCGTTAATACCATCGGTAGTGTAATTAACATAACGCATCTGCAAATCGGTGAACAGATTCCAGTGGTCGGCAAAGCGATAGTCGGCCTTTACGAATGCGCTGTAATCGTTTTTGCTGGCATCCGAGTCGTAATACTTGTACTTCTGACCGTTCACAAGATACTTGCGCTCGATGGCTTCATCGGCGATGTATGTCACATAACCCCAGTGGTTGCAACGGAACTGCTGCATGTTGAGTCCGCCGATGACATCCCAGCTGTCGTCCTTGTAGTTCACGTTGTAGATGGCACCGTATGCGTTCTGTGTCAGTCCCTTCTGTCTCACGACATCCGACTTGGTGTACTTCAGCTCGTCGCCCTTCATGTAAGTCTCGTTGATACCGAACTTCGGGGCGAGTTTTGCGTCCGGCTTCAGCTCGTTGTAGTAGCCGTAGCCGTAGGTGTAGTGCAGTGTCACGTTGTGAGTCCAGCGCGATGCGGGCTGCCATGAAGCCGAGAGTATGTTGTGGTTCTGATAGAAGTTGTCGGTAGTCTTGTCCCAGTAGCCGCCGTCGCGCATGGTGTAACGCTTAGTCTGGTAGTTGCCGTTGGCGTCCTTCACAAACTCGTAGCTGTCGTCATCGAACACAAGATACTCCGTGAGCGGGTTGAACTTGCCCAGACCCTTGTCGTACATGTCCTTGTAGCTGTTCACGCCGTTGCCGTAGATAGTGGCATCGTCGTTGCCTGTGGTGACTCCACTCCATGCCTGACCCATCTTCTCGAAGTTGCCGACATTGCGGTAACGCAGCGTGAAGTTGTCGCCGAGCCATGTGAGCGAGCCGTAGTATGAACCCGACCGTCCGTTGGTGTTGTGTATGTATCCGTCGGTATTCGTCTCATGGTAGGCACCATCGAAGATGAGATGATCCCAGAGCAGACCTGTGGAGAAGTTCATTCCCACATTCATTGTATTGAGAGAGCCGTACGAACCCGTGAGTTCGAGCGACGGAGTGGTCTGCGGTGTGAGTGTGGCAAGCGAGATGCTGCCGCCGAAAGCGCCGTCGCCGTTGGTTGACGAGCCTACACCGCGCTGTATCTGTGCGCTGCTGAGGAGTGCTCCGTAGCTGTTCATGTTGGCCCAGAACACGCTCTGGTCCTCCGGAGAGTTGAGAGGCACGCCGTCGAGAGTCACGTTTATGCGGCTGTCGGCAGCTCCACGCATACGCATGTATGCCGGTCCGGCCCCCATTCCGTTCTCGCTCCACGCCAGCACACCCGGTGTACGGGCGAAGAGGAACGGCAGTTCCTTACCCGACTGCGAGAAAGTCTGCAAGTCGTTCTTTTCGATGTTTGCCACTGCGAACGGTGCATTCTTGGGGGCTCTCACAGCCTTCACCACCACTTCGCTGATTTGCTGCACGCTCATAGTGTCGAGCTTGGCCTGCTCCGTGGCTGCCTTCACAGGCACAACTACGGCTGCAAACACTGCTGCACCAATAATCTTTTTCATCTTTTTACCTGATTTTTTAAATATAACACACAAAAAGGGGCAACTTTTTATGTTCACCTTTTTCGCTACGCCGGCATTATCCGGATCAGCTCAGAGGGTATAATCTCAGACGGAGACATCCGCCACCCCTTTGCCTGCTGTCTGCAAGCGGTTGCAAAGGTAATGCTTTTTTCGGAAATAAGGAATAAGTTTTCACCTAAAAAAAGCACGCCTCACGCACCGGCGAAGCCTCACCGACACAAGTCACTGAATATCAATTAAATAAAAGCCACAAGTAGTACGGATTAAAAACAAGCCTTGTTTGCAATCAAAAGAAGCCTTCTTTACAACCAAAACAAGCCTTGTTTACAACCAAAAGAAGCCTTGTTTGTAACAGCGGCACAACGAGAT
>OLGE01000278.1_pt1 | contig 64362 bp, 57 predicted proteins | sample 1605151 | NCBI WGS metagenome assembly OLGE01 (sample SAMEA3888912, study PRJEB22519) | human gut metagenome | biome: human gut; feature: human-associated habitat; material: faeces | place: Denmark | collected 2010
CTTATTTCATATCGCGGCGTTCGCCGCATCTCGGCATAAGTAAAGACAGCGAATCGTGCGCAAGCGCTCATCGCTGTCTTCACTATGCCTATGCGCGGCTCATTGCTCGCGTAACTTTCCAGTTAATTTCCCGGCATTCTCGCTTCGGTAGATTGCCAATTCCCCCGGATTCTTCTATACTGAAATCAAATATTAAAACTATAAAGGGGGGCTGGTGAAGCACATGGATAAGGCCAAAATGGGAACTTTCATCAAGGAACAGCGGATGGCTCTTGGAATGACGCAGCAACAGCTGGCCGAACAGTTACATATTACGAACAAGGCAATCTCACGTTGGGAAACCGGCAATGCTTACCCCGACATTTCTCTGTTGGACGATCTGGCGGCTGCGCTGTCGGTATCGGTTGAAGAGCTTTGTCGCGGTGAGCGGATTGCCCTGCCCTCTGCTGACACCAATACACTCCTGAGCGATGTCATCGCCGAGGTAAGCCAACAGAAAAAAGACAGAGCCGCGAAATGGCTTCGCATCCTCTGTCTTAGTATTTTTTCCGTGATCCTTCTTGCGTTTCTCTTCTTTACTGGTGCGTTCTTATTTATACAAAATGAAGCAAATTTAGACGAAGCACTCTTCACCCTGGCTTTGGGTGCCTTTGCCATCGGGCTTATGCTTTTCCGGGACGGGATTCCGATCCTTCTGCTTGCCATCGCTCTACCGCCGTTACTTTGCAGACGCCCCCGGCAGCCGGCGAAGACCATCGTCTGTATCCTGCTGTTGGTTCTGTCCGTCCTCTGGCTGATCTTTGGCGGACACTTTCTCTGGTTCCAGTTATTCTAGCCTTTCCATCGTTTTGCATAATCTTTCCGTCCGCTGACGATGGCAGAATAAGCATCAAAAGAATTTTATTCCTAATTACTTTCCAAACAGTGTACTCAAAATTCCTCTCTTGATGACCTGGGCACCGGTGTTAATCAGCTGACGCTCGATCTGGGCCTGTCTGCGTTCCGCTGCCTTTTCCTTCTTTTTCTGTGCGGCTTCCCATTCCTTCTGCTTCTGCTTTACGGTGGATTCCTGCAGTTTTGCCTGCTGCTTTGCCAGCGCTTCCTTATCTTTTTCCAGCTGTGCCCGCTCTGCTGCCAGCTGCGCCGCTTTCGCCTCATGCTCCATGGCATCTGTCAACACTTCGTAGGCAGAAATATTGTCCACCGCCTCATCGTAGCGTCCCATGCCGTCTCTCGCCATCAGATTCCTGCGCTCCGTCTCATTCACAGGTCCCATAAAGCTCTGGGGGCAGATGATGGAGGTACGCTGGGCAATGCCGGGCACGCCGTTCTCATCCAGAAAGGAAGTCAGTGCCTCACCTACGCCCAGTTCCATGATGACTTCTTCTGCCTTAAAGGCAGGATTGGCCCGCAGGGACTGTGCTGCTGCCCGGACAGCTTTCTGCTCCGCCGGAGTGTACGCCCGGAGGGCATGCTGTACCCGGTTGCTTAACTGTGCCAGCACGGAATCGGGAATATCACTGGGGCTCTGGGTCACGAAATAGATACCCACGCCCTTGGAACGGATCAGCTTTACCACCTGCTCGATCTTCTGCACCAGTATCTTCGGTGCATCAGCAAACAACAGGTGTGCCTCATCGAAGAAAAATACCAGCTTCGGCTTTTCCAGATCTCCCGCCTCGGGAAGCTTCTGGAATAATTCTGACATCATCCATAACAGGAAGCTGGCATACAGTGTGGGATTCTGCACCAGTTTTACGCAGTTCAGCACATTGACAATACCTTTGCCGTACACATCCGTACGCATCCAGTCATAAATATCCAGATCCGGTTCTCCGAAAAAGAGATCTCCGCCCTGATTCTCCAGAGGCAGTAGCGCCCGCAGAATACCGCCCACGGACTGCTTGGAGATACTTCCGTAGGTGGTCAGATAGTCATCCTTGTGTTCTGCCACATAATTCAGCAGAATACGCAGATCCTTTAAGTCGATCAATAAAAGTCCCTTGTCATCCGCGATCCGGAAGACAATATTCAATACACCTTCCTGCGCAGCGGTGAGCCCCAGAATACGAGATAAAAGCTCCGGTCCCATATCGGAGATGGTGGCTCTCACCGGATGGCCGCCCTCCTGATAGATGTCCCAGAAGCAGACCGGATAAGCCTTATAGGAAAAACTGTTGCGGATACCGAATTTATCAATCCTCCTGTCCATGGATTCCGAAGCCACACCGGCTGTGGCAATTCCGGAGACATCCCCCTTCACATCACACAAAAATACCGGCACTCCCGCATCTGAAAAAGATTCTGCCATAGCCTTCATAGTGATCGTCTTGCCGGTGCCGCTGGCTCCTGCGATCAGTCCATGGCGGTTACTCATATTCAGCGGCATATTCACACGCTGACCATCTGCCAGGCCCATATAGATCTGTCCGTCTGTATACATAATTGTCCCTCATCCTCTCTATTTTATCTCTATTTTCCTGCTGTCCTATCCCGTAGGGATATCAATAGAAGATATCTTCTACGACTTTTTGAAACGTTTCTTCCCCGTCATATGCTCCACTTTCAGGCAGAATATCTCCGTCATGGCTACGACTTCCGGTCGGAATACGAAATTCTCCGTTCTGTCAGGATAGTACTGCTTCATCAGAAGATTCAATGCTTTCTGTTTTTCCGCATCCGACAGGATCTCTATAGTTCCCTGACCGATCACGCTCTCGTATTCCATGGTGCACTGGCAGCCATCTTCTTTCTCCGACAGCACCAGTCTGTGGGAGCAATCCATCTCGAAGCTTGCCCTGACATCCTTACGGATCAAGTCATATTTTTTTCCTTCTTTTGCCCCGTGAAAATAGAGTGTCACTCTGCCGTCCGTCTCTTCCATTCCGAAATTCAACGGCAGAAGATACGGATAGCCATCCTCATCATTCAGTGCAAGTCTGCACACATCACACCTCTTCATGACATCTGTCATTTCCGAAAATTCTGTAATCTCACGATCGTTACGACGCATTGTATTCCTCCTGTGCTGCATTTTGTTTTTCTGTCAATATCTGTGCGCCCGACAGGCTTTGCGGCATATAAATGCCGGGTAGGCCATCATTGGAATTTCATATACTCTTTCACAGATATATTTACTATAGCGCATAAACAAGATATAATGCAACTATATCCTTCCGTAAGGAATTTTGAAAGGAGTTTTATTTTGCAAAACAAAGTATCCCATTGTTCTATTTTCCCACCGGATCTCAGTGCTCTGACGCTGCATATCCTCGCTATGGCGTTCATGTTCTGTGATCACCTGTGGGCTACCCTCGCCGGAGATGCCTGGTGGCTGACCGGCATCGGCAGACTGGCATTTCCCATGTTCGCCTTTTTCCTGGTGGAAGGCTTCTTCCATACCCACGATAGGAAAAAATATTGCATGCGCCTGCTTCTTCTGGCCATTCTTTCTGAGCTTCCCATCAATCTGATGTACAGTGGGCTGTTATTCTACCCGTTTCATCAGAACGTGATCTGGACACTGCTCACAGGCTTCCTATGTATCTGGGCAATAGATACCCTACGGAAAAAATGTCCGGTCTGGCTGTGGATTCCGTCGATCCTGCTGCTATCTGCAGTGGGCTACGTGCTGGCAACCCTCTTCATGTTCGACTATTACGGAGAAGGCGTTCTGACTGTTATCGTATTCTATCTCTTCCATGGGAAAAATTGGTGGCAGCTTGCCGGACAGTTTGCCGGGCTCTACTGGATCAATGTCATGCTGTTGGCAGGAATGCAGATTCCATTACAGCTTTTCGGTCATGCCTTCGAGATTTCAGAACAGGGACTGGCGCTGTTGTGTCTGCCGCTTCTGTGGTGCTACCATGGACGCCAGGGCGCGCATAACCGTAAGATCCAGCTTGCCTGCTATGCCTTTTATCCGGTACACATGCTGGTACTGGGGATTCTGTCAAAGCTGATTTTTAGTTAAAATGATAATGCTGACAGAAAGTCTATTCCCTAAAGTAAAAAACTCCCGATGGAATCATTCCACCGGGAGTTCTATATTTTTACTCTAAATTAGTACTGCTTCACCTGTTCTTCGCCGTTCATGACACGCAGAGCGCCCTGAGCCAGAGCTAACAGCTCGTCCTCACCGGGATATACGGTCACAGGAGCGATCCAGCCGCATCTCTCTTTCAGCTTAGCCACTACATCCTCACCATATGCAATGCCCCCGGTGATAACGATCTGGTCTACCTTGCCGTTCAGCACACAGGCCATAGCACCGATGTCTTTGGCTACCTGTAACAGGAATGCCTGCTTCACCTCCGCTGCTTTGGCATCGCCTTCATTGGCACGCTTGGTAACTTCACGCATATCGTTGGTACCCAGGTAAGAATTCAGTCCACCCTTTCCGATCAGCTTTGCACTGATCTCCTTCTCGGTATATTTTCCGGAGAAGCACATTTTTACCAGTGCTGCACAAGGCACACCGCCTGCACGCTCCGGAGAGAATGCACCGTCACCGTCAAATGCACTGAATACGTCTACAACCTTGCCATCCTCATGTGCGCCTACGGATACGCCGCCGCCCATGTGCACGACTACCAGACGTAAGGACTCATAAGGCTTGCCGGCCTCTTTTGCATATCTCTTGGCAACTGCCTTCTGGTTCAGGGCATGGAAGATACTTCCTCTGGGGATCTCTTCCAGACCAGAATATCTTGCGATGGGCATCAGCTCATCTACTACAACGGGGTCTACGATGTAAGAGGGAACGCCGATCTCATCACCGATCTCTCTTGCCAGAATACCGCCTAAGTTAGAAGCATGCTGACCCTGTACACCTACTTTTAAATCCTCCAGCAGATCATCGGTTACCGCATAGGTACCACTGGGGATGGGCTTTAACAGACCGCCACGTCCTACGATCACGTTGAAGCTCTTCAGATCGCAGTTCTTCTCTGCCAGCAGATCGGTAATGATCTTCTTACGGAAATCCTTCTGTTCGAAAATAGTATCGTATTTGGAGATCTCCTCGGTAGAATGTCTCAGGGTTTCTTCAAATAATAAGTTCTCATCCTCAAATACACCGATCTTGGTGGAGGTGGAACCGGGGTTGATGATCAGACTCTTGATTGCCATTGTGTGTTTCCTCCTATATTCACTCTTATATTCGCTCTTATGCTTTACCGCTTTGTCCACTACAGCATCTATACCTGCCGAAAGCAGTTCTCCCGCAGCTTCCACAGCGGCTTCGATCACGATATCCATAGCTTATTTCTGATTCTTTTTCATCTCTTCTGCTACAACTGCAGCCAGTGCCAGGGAGTATACCTTGGTCTCGAAGGTATCGGAACGGCTGGTCAGGACTACGGGTACCTTGGTACCGGTCAGGATGCATCCGTTCTTTACTTTTACCATATGTACGATTGCTTTGTATACAAGGTTGCCGGCATGGATATCCGGGAACAGCAATACATCTGCATCACCCTGGATCTTACGGTCGGTAGCTCCCTTATGCTTGGCTGCCTCGGGATCGATCGCCAGGTCAAGAGACAGCGGGCCGTCTACGATACAGCCGGGAATCTGTCCTTCTTCGCACATCTTAGTCAGTTCTGCCGCATCTACGGTAACGGGCATCTTGGGATTTACAACCTCAACTGCTGCTAAAGGTGCTACCTTAGGCTCTGCAACGCCGCAGGCATTACATACCGGAATGGTGTTCTTGATGATCTGAACCTTCTCCTCCAGTGTAGGATAGGTCATGAATGCAACATCGGTCAGGAACAGAAGTCTGTCAATGCCGGGAATCTCAAATACACATACATGAGACAGGGTTCCACCGGTACGAAGGCCTACTTCTTTGTTCAGTACGCTCTTTAAGAAGTTCTTGGAGTCGATCAGGCCCTTCATATACATATCTGCACGGCCGTCATGTGCCAGCTTTACAGCTTTCAGGGAAGCTTCGATCATATCCGGCTCATTGATGATCTCATAATCGGAGAGGTCCATATTCAGTCCGGCTGCAATCTCACGGATCTTTGCCTCATCACCTACCAGGATTGCATCTGCAATGCCCAGTCTCTTGGCCTCATGTACAGCTTCCAGTACTGCACTGTCTTGTGCAACGGAGACTGCGACGGTCTTCTTCCCACACTCTTTTACTTTTGCTACGATGTCATCAAAATTCATTTTCTTCCATTCCTTTCCGCCCCTCGTGGGCTCCAAGTATGAATACATTCCACACATTATTCGCAAAATCGCACGATAAATCGTGCTTTCGCTGCTGCGCAGCTATTTTTGCTCATATGTGTGGCGGTGACTCTATTCGAGTCACCTAAAATCAAGCAAAACTGCTTTTTACATGCAAGCATGACAAAGCAGTCCCGCTTGATTTCATTGTCTTCCGAATAGTCACTCTAATCGTTAAAATAATAACACACTGGAATACAAAAATCAAGCTACTATGACAAATATAGCCACCTCTAAATGAGGTGGCTGATATCTGCCAGGGTCGGTACGCAGGCGTACAGACATTTTTTTAATTTTTCATCTGGCTGTGTCTGATCCGGCACCATCACGACCCTACAGCCGGCGCGGTAAGCACTCATGACTCCGTTGGGAGAATCCTCCACGGCCATGCACTCTTCCGGTGCCAGTCCCAGCTGCTTGCAGGCATAGAGATAAATATCCGGGGATGGCTTACCTTCCGCTACCATAGTGGCCGAGATCAGTTTCTCAAAATACGGCCGAAGTCCTGTCAGTGCCAGATATTTTTCCGTCCGCTCCAGATCCGTCGCTGTGGCAACCGCTGCGGTGATATGCCTTTTTTTCAGATCTTCCAGAAGCTCCACGGCACCGGGCTTGCATTTGATGCCATCCCGGTCCAGTGTTTCTTCCATCATCTCTTTTCGTTTGTCACGCACCACATAATAGTCAAAATCTTCACCGTACCAGTCCTTGAGCTGTCTGGGGGCAAAGGGGCGTCCCAGACTGCGCATCGTAAGTGCCTGCTCATCTGTCATGGTATACCCACAGGCTGCCAGTGCCTTCGGCCAGAAAATACGGTAATATTTTTCGGTATCGATCAGCGTACCGTCCATGTCAAATAAAACTGCCTGAATCATTGTTATTCCTCTGCGTCAGCCGTCTGTCCGGCATCTTCTGTTGCATCCGTAACATCAGTACCTTCTGCTGGGCTGTCCTTTGAATCACTTTCGTTTGTGCCGCTCTGGTCCTCGTCAGCTTTTCCGGCTTTCCGGTCACGTTTTGCCGCCTTGCGCGTCTTCCGGCGTTTTGCCGCTTTTTTCCCTAACAATACGATCAACAGGATCACGACTGCACCACCGACGATGCAAAGTACGATCAGCAGTGTATGACTGCCCTCGACCTCTACCGTGCGGAAGCTGCCGGGCACTTCCATGGTAAACTGTCTATAGCTGCCGATCACAGTGGATTCCACTTCCGTGTACTCTCCATCCTGTGCTACCTCTATGACAGTGTTATCCGCATCCTCACAGTAGACACGCAAGGTTGCTTCTCCGGTATAGTCCGGTGCATCCTCTTCCATGGAATTGGTCATGGATACTGTATAAGTATTTCCCTCTACCTGCAGATGCAATGCTGCATTGGGATAGAAGTTGCCTTCTGCCATAACCAGTGCCTTATTGTTATCGTTTTTCTCTGCGGAAGCAATGGATGCGGTCCATTCCTCATACTCTGCTTCCAGCACTTTATTACCGGTAATATCACTGAAATCATAATCCGGCCACACACCGTAATAGCCATCCTTCTCCGGTACTTCCGGAATCTGGTCTGCCGACAGATAATCCCCGTAACCGCATTTATAGGAAGCCACTTCTACACCATCCGCCTGGAAGGTAATGGTAAACTGTGAGAAAGCGTCCGGAACGTCTTTGCTGCAGAATTCCTGGTAGGACAACGGGGTAGCACCGCCCTGATAACCAATGCCGTCTACGCCACCGGCTCCGCCTTCCACATAATAGTTGCCATACAGAGTTCCATCATCACTGACTTTTCCGGCAATGCTGCCCTGGCCTTCGCCGGACATATCCAGATCATTGTACGCATAGCTGTAGAAAATATCACAGCCTTCTCCGGCAATACCTCCGATATTATTTTTACCGGTGATCCTGCCCATGCTGTAACAGCTGCGGATCGCATAGCTGGCAGATCCGGCAATTCCTCCCACATAGCTGCCTCCGGTACTCTCTACGGGTGCATAAGACTCACAGGAAATGACTGCGCCATATTCTGCTTTACCGACCACACCGCCGACATAGTCTTTTTTACCGGTCACGTCTCCAAGGTTGCGGCTGTCTCTGATGACTGCCTTGACCGTCTGCTCCACATCGAAACTCTCCGTTCCGGTTAAAGTGATATCGTCCTCAGGGTCAAAATCGTATTCCGTTGCCACCTGTCCAACGATACCGCCCACATTCGTATCGGCTTCCACCGTACCGCGGTTCACACATAAGGTGACCTTTCCCTTCTGGAAGCTGGAAGTATCATAGCGCGCTTCTTCGGTTCCTTCCGGTTCTGCGGTGTCATCCTCCGCATCGGGATCTCCGGGGTTCACCTCTTCCTTGCTGGCTGACTCATCCGAAGTATCTTCTACAGAAATTCCTTCATACCGGAAGAGATCATCCCGGATTTCGCTGACCAGATTCCGCAGAACTCTGGCCTGATCCATCAGCTCATCCATGTGGGCACTGGTGCTGTCTGTCCCGGCTTCCAGTACATCCCCCAACTGACCCAACTGGTCAAAAGCCTTGTCGAGCCTGTCATTCAGTGTATCCAGATTATCTTTGATACCGCCACTGCGATCCGTGGAAGCATTCGTCATGTTATCCAGACGCTTGGTGGCATTCTCTCCGAATTTTTTCAGTGCCGATTTATAGCTCTCCGTATCGTCCGGTACGGTGATGGTAATGTTTCCGCCACTGACGTCATGATCGCCATCGCCACCCCAGTTACCATTCCAAATATCATTTCCACTGATGGTAACGTCATGACTGTTGCCGTTATTCTTGTCATTATCCGCCTGCTTGTTCAGATCGTCATTCAGGACTTTCAGATCGTTGCTGACGCCGTTCAACTCTTGATTGTAAATATACCACAGATCATGAGCGGTCCCGGTCAGAGAACTTCCCGCATTGTTGGCATCTTTCAGGTTCGAACTGATACTCTTGGCAATACTGGATGCCTGTTTGCTATAGCTGCTCACATCTTTCTGGGTGGCATCCAACATATCCAGGAATTTGTCTGTCTCCGTATCCAGTTCCTTCAGCTTGTCACTGAGATACTGGATTTCCAGGAACGGCTCCATCTGACCCACGATACCGCCCACATCTTTTCTGCCCTGCACATATCCGGTGTTGGTGCAGTTCTGCAGATAGCCCTGATGCAGTCTGCCTACGATACCTCCGGTATTGTAGCCTACGTGCTGGTAGCCGATGGCACCGGAATTGGAGCAATAATAAATCTTACCATCCGAAATACCTGCGATTCCGCCGGTGTCCGTATGAGCTGCCACATTGGAGGTACTGTTGATCTGCTCCAGATTGTCCATGGTGATATCTTCCAGATCATAAGTCACTTCCGTGCTGTACGTATTGATATTGCCATTGTTGCTGCAGTTATTCAGAATACCGTGGTTGTTGCCCACAATACCGCCTGCGGAATGATTGCCGATCACATTTCCGGAGGATTCACACCGACGGATCTCTCCGCTCTCGGCATTGACTCCGGCAATACCGCCGACATCCGTATCACCGACCACATTTCCGGTAAATTTACAATTTTCAATGCTGCCATAGTTCACACCGACGATACCGCCGACCTGATCCTGACTTCCAGAGGGAGATACTTCCCCCGTGACCGTAAGGTTGCGGACTTTTGCTCCCTCCTGCACATAGCGGAACAATCCCACTGCCGAACCGTCTCCGGTCAGTTTCACATTGGAAATAGTAAAACCGCTGCCGTCAAAGATTCCTGCAAACGTAGGAATACTGAGTTCACCTGTCATGCTCAGAACAATGTCGTTCTGCAGCACTACTTTTTTATCTCTGGACCAACTGTCCAGTACACAGTTCTCCACCAGTTTCCGCAGATCCTCCTCCGTGCTGATCTCTATGACTGCATAATCCTGCTCCTTTATCGTGCTGCTATAACCGCTGCCGCCTCTGTACTGCTCATAGGTCAAAGTTTCTGCTGCATAGGCGGTGGCCGGTGTCTGCAGGATCAATGCTGCTCCCAGCAGGAAACATAATAATCTCTTACTGTTCATCTTCTGTTCCCTCGCTTTCTGCTGTTTTTTCTTTATCCGAAGCTTTCTTATCCGCAGCTTCTGTATCTGCTCCGGTTGCTTTCTGTCCGGCTGTCTCATCCTCCGGCAGCTCCTGTGCTTCCAGTCTGGGATAGCTTTCTTCCGGGGCATCGTCCCGCTCCTCCATCGTCACGGTATCCTTGGGACGCACCACCGCACCCATCTCACCATCAATGACACCGATGAAATCACCCTCCAACACACCATTGACATAACCCTTGATGTGACCGTTCATACGGATTCTTCCGGCGGAGGGCAAGGGCTTTGCCAGATCCCGTTTCAGTGTAAATGCTGTCTTCTGAATAATGATATCTCCGATCAGCAGTGTCTGCGGCAATGCCAGCAGTACCAACAAAATAGATGTCAGAGTACCACGACCAAGAGCCAGTCCGATGGCCGCTACCGCTGCATTGGAAGATACATAGCTGATAATAAATCCCGCAGATACCAGCATGGATCCGCTGGTAACAATGGTAGGGAACGCCTGGTTCAGTGCTTCGATGGCGGCTTCCTTGATCGGCATATAGGTCTTCAGATCCATGTAACGGCTGGTGATAACGATAGCGTAGTCGATCGTTGCACCCATCTGGATCGCAGATACTACCAGATATCCCAGGAAATATACATTTTCATTCAACAGATACGGCAATGAGAAGTTCATCCAGATACTACCCTGAATCGTTACAACCAACAGTACCGGCAGACCGGCGGACTGGAAGGTAAACAGCAGGATGATCATAACAAACAATGCTGTCAGCACCGTGATGATCGTATTATCCGTTGCGAAGGAATCGCCCAGATCCTTATCACTGGTGGCGTTACCGACCAGCAGAATGTCATCTATATTATAGAACTTTGCCACGGTATTACGGATCTGATCCAGTGCTGCTGTGGTCTCTTCTCCCTCATAAGGAACATTCAATTCCAGAACAAATCGGGAATTGTCTTCGCCCAGCAGCTGATCTTTCGCAATACAGATCTGGGAATAAGCATCCGTCAGAGTTTCTTCCAGATCATCGTCCAGTGTGATGTTGCCGCTTTCTTTCTGATCATAAATGAACAGGAACATATCAATAAACGGAACTTCGTATTCACTGACGCCACTGACCAGCGCACCATAATCACTCTGATCCAGTGCATATGCCGAATACAACATATCCGCCACTTCAATATCCAGATCGATCAGTTCCGCAAACTGTCTGGGATTCAGCTTATCCGTCAGCATATAGCCGTCCATGGCCTCGATATTGCCAAGTCCCTGACAGGATTTCACCACATCCAGCTTTTCCAGAGCTTTCAGTGTCTGTGCCTCTTTTTCATAATCACCGTTGGGCACAATGACTGCCAGCTGGTTCACCATGCCGAATTCCTTATTTACCATGCTGACGGAAAATTTATTATCACTCATAGTACTGGATTCCAGAGTGTTGGTATCGTACACGTAGTTTGCCTTATTGGACAGGAAAAATGCTATAATAACACCTACGATCAGAATAGGCGGTATAATGTAGCGGGTAGCCACACAGAATTTACCGACCGCCGTGATCTTCGGCACGAAGCTCTTGTGGTGAGTATTGTCAATGGCCTTGGAAAAGGTCAAAAGCAGTCCGGGCATCAGGAAGAATACGGCCACCATACTGAAAATAATGGATTTTGCCAGAATGATACCCATATCATAACCAATTCTAAACTGCATGAACATCATGGCTACCATACCGGAGATAGTGGTCAGGGAACTGGAAGAAATCTCCGGGATTGCCTTACTCAGGGCCACGATCACGGCCTCTCTGGCATCCTTGTCCTCATGTTCTTCCATAAAACGGTGGGCCAGAATGATGGCATAGTCTACCGCCAGACCTAACTGCAGTACCACCGCAATAGAGTTCGTTACAAAACTGATGGTTCCGAACCAGTAGTTCGTACCTTTGTTCAAAATAGCTGCCACAATAAATGTAGTCAGATAAACCGGGATTTCCGCATAAGTCGTAGAGGTAAATAACAATACGGCTACGATAACCACTGCTGCCAACAACAGAATGACGATCATATCATTATTCAAGTCATCCGCGTCACGCTCTTCCTGACCGATATCGGAAGAATAGTAAACATCATAATCGGACAATGCATCCAATACCTCATCCAGATGCTGCTGTGTAGCTTCCGTGTCTGCTTCCTCATCAAAAGTGACAGACAATAAAGCCTCCATGTCATGATAATGATCCTCGGTGTCATCGAAATCCAACATGCTGACACCGTCCATCTCCTCCACCTGATCTGCCAGTTTCTGTGCCTCGTCAAACGTCACGTTACAGATCAGGATCCGGGCGGAGCCATACGTGGTAAATTCCGAATCCATCAGATCCAGTCCCCTTCTGGTCTCTGTTGTGTCCGGCAAATAAGTGGTCAGATCGTTATTAACCTTGACTCTGTTCATGGATAATACGCAAAATATGCATAAAACAATAAAGATCAGATAAAATCCTTTTCGTTTGTCTACAATGAGCGTGGCAAGTTTCATCATAAAGGAATTATCTTTTTTGTCTTTTTCTGCGTTGTCTGCCATAGTTCCCTCCTGCTTTTTCTCTCTTTGTACCCTTGTTTATGTATTTGATTTTATACACCTCTAGTTTAAAATGTTTTTGAACATCTGTAAAGACTTACTACAAAGATAAGAAATTGTATTAATGTCATTTAATGAACTTGTGTTGATTTTCTGCCACATGCAAAATATAATAATGGGGAAGAAAAAGCAAGCTACAGATTTTTTGTGATTGTTTATTTTTAGACATTTTCGTGATGTTCGTCTATTATTTTAGAAAAAATTCAGATTTGTATTACATATAGGAAATGATTTCTTCTTTTCCCGGAAAGGCTGGTGGATTGTCTTATGGAAAAAATGGATCGCCGTGTGCGCAAGACAAGAGCTCTCTTATTACAGGGGCTGGTAAAAATGTTAGAAACCCATGATATTCAGGATATCTCCGTCAAGGAGCTGACCGAACTGGTGGATATCAACCGCGGAACCTTTTATCTGCATTATGATGATATCTACGATATGCTCCATAAAATCGAGGATGAAATGTTCCTGGAATTTAATGAAATCATGGAGCAGAAACCGGTCATTACCAATTCTCTGGCCTCTCAGGGGCCGTTGTTGGAATTCTTCCGTTTTCTGGACCGAAACAGGGATCTGGCCAAGGTCATGATCGGCCCTCATGGGGATCTGGCTTTCGTCAATCGTCTGAAAGATCAGATTGAAAAACGCACTCTCCAGGTTCTGGAAAGTGCGCAATCCGATGCTAATTATGAATATCTCTGCTCCTTCATTATCACCGGCTGTGTCGGTGTCGTAGAGACCTGGCTGAAAGAATCCGATCCCCAGTCCCCGGAAGAAATGGCAGAGATTCTCGGTGCCATGCTCTTACGTCAGCTTAATTTTGCTCCGGGGCCTGCATAGGCTGTGTCGACTCCGGCATACCTACGCTCAATGAAGTCACTGTCTCACCATCCAGGAAAAAGGATACGGTATCACCTACCTGAAGTTCGTCCAGAGTGGCATCTTCTCCGTCAATCGTAATGATCGTATCGTCATTGACTGTGATAGTCATAGTATCTCCGCTGAGAGTTAAGGTCATCTCATCCAGCATGTCTTTCTCAGGTTTCTGACCGTTCGGTGCTTCTCCGTTGGGTGCGCCACCGTTACCATCAGGGGCCTGGCCATCCGGCTTTTCTCCGGTTGGAGCTTCGCCGGTAGGGGCTTCACCATTGGGAGCGCCACCGTTGCCGTCAGGAGCCTGGCCATCCGGCTTTTCTCCGCTGGGTGCCTCACCGGTAGGAGCTTCACCATTGGGTGCTTCCGGCTTCTCTGCCAGTGCGATGGAGATCACATTGCCATCAATGGCAGTGATCTGGCCGAGATAAGATTCCACCTTCTCTTCACCGCTCTCCGTGCTCTCCGTCGTACTCTCCGGTGCGATCGTCTCCTTCTGTTCTGCTGATTCACTTGCTACGCTCTCCGTACCCGCAGATGTTGTTCCTCCGCATGCCGTAAATCCCGTCATCACCATAGCAGCTGTCAACACTGCACACATTACTTTTGTATTCACCTGGGGTAAATTCCATCTTCTCATATTCTCATTCCTCCTGTTCCATTCATTCCTTAAAAAACTTGTGAATATTTACTTCCCCTTATCTGTCTCTTATGATAAAGGTCATCTGCGAAGGAATTGTGAGAAAAATGTGGTGATTCTGTGAATTTTTCAGGCATGACATCCATGTCATGTATGCAGTGTTGACAGTGTCAGATCATGTGTCGATTTTGCTGTTTTGTTGTAAATATTCAAGGAATGCGGTACAGCCTTCCAGAACGTCATCGTAGGTTGTCCCAAAATCTCCCGTGTACCATGGATCCGAGATATCCCGTTCCGATCCCGCGTAGGAAAGCAGCTTCGCTACTTTCCCCTCCGGGTCTCCCCCGAATATCCGCAGCATGTTGCGGATATTCGCACCATCCATACCAATCAAATAATCATATTCCGCATAATCCGCTCTCGTCACCTGCCGGGCCCGCTTCCCCTCACAGGAGATCCCATGCCTCGCCAGCTCCGCCTTTGCCGGCGGATACACCGGATTCCCGATGCCGTTCCAGATTTCCTCCGTGCTGGTGGCCGCGGAGACGATCTGGAAGCGGGCGGTGAGTCTGGCATCGGATACTAATTTTTTCATTACGAATTCCGCCATGGGGGAACGACAGATGTTGCCGTGGCAGATGAATAATACTTTTATCATTGTTGCGTTTCTCCTTAATTTGCCCGGAAATTCCCTGTTTTGCGAGGGTTTTCGGGTGTTTTATGTCTTACTCTGAAATGACGGAATATAGTGGCAAATCAGAGCAGAGTTTAGCAAATTATTACTACCTGTTAGTAGTAAATTTAGTAGTAAAAGAGAATTGCTTACTACTAAGGATTATTCATCAATCTTTTTAACAAGATATGATGACAATTCGTTGATTTTTTCTTCTTCATTTTCAAGTATGTATCTCACAACAATATCTACAATATCTTCTCTGTCTTTTCGCATAGATTTAATTTCATTTAACAAGAAACCATAAAATGCCTTTCCGTCTGAATCATCTTTTGTATTTGTCCTAACGTATTCCCGAATAATTTCATTAAGAGGTCTTTTCTGAAACAAATATGTATCAAGCATTACAAACAACTGATTATCAACTTTATCTACCAAATGTGATTTTAAGTACTTTTCAAGACTAGCAATTGGAAGAAAATCAATTTTTATTCCAGAATATTGTTTATGATTTGATATAAATTCCGGTACACTTCCTTTAATATCACGATCTAATACTACCGCCAACTTTGTTCCTCTGTGAAGTAAATTTGAAGAAGTAACATCATACGCCATAGTAATTGTATTTGTCCATCCACCTGTTGGCAATATTTTAATTCTGATGCTACGTGCAATATTTTTACTAACCATTATTTTTTCGATAATTAATTTTGCCAAATCATCTTCCACTAAAACAACCATATCATTTCCATATCCATCGTCCCCATATAAATTTCTTGTTGCATATGCAGGATAACAAGGATTTGTAACTACAATAGAACCATCAAACATCTTTGTAAGGTAATATATATTTTGTGCCTTTATTTCTCTGAGTAATTCAAGCGAATGTGTAGAAAAGAAAATTGACAAGTTAATTTCGTCTGCAACTTCCTTTAAAAATAAAATCAATCTACGTAATGCCGAAGAATGAAGTGCAAGTTCAATTTCATCAAGAAATACTATACAAGGTCTTCCATCATTATGCTCTAATCTCTTTTTTCTAAGTATCTCAAGAGAATTCAATATACTCAGTAAAAGATTTTCACCTGTAGACATTCTTGGCTGACTAACAAACTCACCCTTTGCTGTTTTATAAAAATATGTTGCACGTGACAATCCTTTTTGTTCAGCTGCTGATTTTTTAACTACAAACAACTCCTTATAATAATTCACATTGTTATGAAGAATTAATCCCAAATTATTAACTACAAACTCTCTCGCTGGATAAGTGTCTTTTTCAGTAAATGAATCAAGTAAATTAATCACTGACATTTTTGTATCTTTAAATCTATTTCCAAAAATAATACTTCCCTCATAAAATCCGTTTATTTTCATCTTTTTATCAGAATTCTCTTGTTCCCATTTTTTACCATCATAATGCCAGCTTCGAGTAGCACCATTGATATCAAATTCAATAACCGCGTCCTTAGGTCTTCCAAAATGCTCGTACATTGGCATCGAATAAAACACTGTTGATGCACAAGAAATTAATGTACTTTTTCCAGAACCATTTTCACCTGTAATTGCATATATACCTTTATCTAAAGGAAAAGAAAAGTCAAACTCATTTATTCCTTTTATGTTTTTAATTTTCATAACTAATTCCATCTCAATGCCTCCAATGCAAAAATAGTCTAAAATATATTATACATTCTGAGCCATTTTTTTTCCACAAAAATAACGCCCCGCCATAAGCCAGAGCGTCATCTATCTTCTATATTAAATTGCCATAAACATTTTCTGTGATATCGCTTTCGTATCATTTTTCTTTTCTATCTCAGCCTGTGCCTTCCGGAACTCCTCCATCCGCTTCAATTCTTCCTCTGCATCATCAAATCCGATATGTGTGTACACATTCATCGTAACCGATATATCCGAATGCCCCATGAGGTACTGCAGCGTCTTTGGATTCATTCCCGATTTTGCCATATTGGAACAATAGGTATGTCGGCACACATGAGGCGTAATGTTCGGCATCTGCACCCGGTAGATATCATTGTATCTGCCGACCATGTGATTGAATCGGTGCTGCCAATGCATTGCCACCAAAGGCATATCATTTTCATCGTAGAACAGGAATCCACTATAGCCATCAATAACCTTCTCAACCTTGGGTGGTACTCTGTCCTCAATGATTGTCTGAAACATCAAAGCCACATCCTCTGTGATGGGAAGCTTCCTTGTTCCGGCATCTGTTTTTGTGGTTTCAATAATATACCGCATATCCGATGTTCTTTGTAGCTGATGGTCGATGTTAACAATTCGCTTCTCCAAATCGATGTCTTTCAGTGTCAGACCGCAGAATTCAGATATTCGCATTCCTGTATGAAAGAGAATGTAGACCACTTCATAATATTTACAGTACACCACATCGTCATGGACAAACTTTAGGAACTTTCGCATCTAGTCTTTGGAAATTGCTTCTCTCGTAACCGAATCGTTTACCAACACCCCGGCAAGCTGAAATCCGAATGGATTTTTCACTATGATATCGTCATCCACCGCCATCTGAAAGGCAGGTCGTAACACTCCCCGGATGGTATGGATGGAACTGTAGCTTTTTCCATCTTCCTGCTGTAGTTTTATAAGAAACATCTTTGCATCGGAGGTTTTCACACTACGGATTGTTTTCTTGCCGAAAGGCTCCTTTGTAAGCACCCCCTGCACTGTCACATACCCCTGTCGGGTACTCTGCCTTACTCCGGTCTTTGTTTTTAAGTATCGGTCTACCAGTTCACAGACTGTCATCTGCCCGTCTACGATATTCACAAGGATATCCAAATCCGTGTTGACCTGCTTTTCCAATTCCCGGAGTGACAAGCACGGCTTTTTGCCCTTCGGCAATTTGTCTGTTGGCTCAAGCCTCCAACTATAAACAAAATGTGGTTTACCATCAATATGATATTTGTACTGATATTTTCCATCTGCTCTGACGCTTTCTCCCGGCCGAAGAACCCTTCGTTTGGAGTCGCGCCTTGTCTGTCCTCTACCTGCCTTTGCCATTAAGTTCTCCTCCTTTCCACGCTTCTCTACCCAATAATTGTTACCATCGGAACGAGCCAGTAAATCCACCTGATTATAGCCTCTTAATATACATTCACGCATCCCCCAACGCTTTGCTGTGTGCATAAACTTACCGGTACTTTTATGTTTGCACCCCTGCCTGTATTCGCAGGGCTTATCCTGCCAGCGTTCTTTTTTGCCTTCATATTTTCTGACGGAATTGATTACAATGTGAACATGAACATTCCCGGTACCGTTATGACCATCCGGATGCACCGCCAGAATTGCCTGATGTCCCGGCAGAAATTTCTCCACATATTCTTTGCCAAAATCCATTGCCTCCCGCATGGTAATATTGTCTTCCGGCGCAAAACTAATGATATAATGATGGACTTTTACATCCTTTGTAGCATTGTTTTTGCCATAATACCGATTGACCTCAATACATTCTGCACCGAAGGTATCAACCTCGCAATTGATACCCTCGATATAAGAAATTGTCACGCATTATCATTCGTCCCTTGGTATCCTCCAGGGGTTTCATGGTATGCTCATCAAATTTGCAGGTAAGATACTCCACAGCCGCAGAATAATATCTGTTCTTTACCGGTATGTGTTTAATGATTGCCATTACGCACTCCTCCTGTAATGATACTTGCCACAGCAGACATCCTCTACCTGCTTCAACATCCGAAAACGCATATCATTCCAATCCTTTATCACTTCCTGTAAATCATAATATACCGAATAAACACTGCCGCCGGCATTCAGATGATGTGCTATCTGATTCAAATTGGAACCAATCTTACCAAGCTCCGCTGAAATCTCTCTTAATACTGCCACATCTCCATACTGTGGTATTTTCCTGCTAAGGGCACACCTTCTGATATACTCCGACATACTGATGCCTGCCTTATTTGCTTTTTCCTGAATCCTTGCTTTCTCCTCTTCTGAAAGCCACATATTAAATTGAACTCCATTTCTTGCCATATAAATCCTCCTCTAAATCTGCTTTGTCTATCCTGTGCCAGATACGGCACTTATCTTTCGCCGTCGCTTACGCTCCGCCCTCCGGTTATATGCTCACTCTCCTAAGGTCGTTCACGAATACGCGCGCTAACGCTTGCGAATACGCTCCATTTAAGTCGCGAATAGTAGAGCAAGTTCCGCCCCGTGTAAACACGGGGCAGAACTTGTTGGGGATTTGACATCCCCAAGCCCCAGCTTCCATATGAAATTTACTACTCACTTATGCACCACCGTCTGACAAGCAGACGTACAGCCAATCGCCAGAAGCGATTACCTGACGCCACTTTGTCAGCCTTGACGATACTCAAGATATTTTATAAATAACCAAAGAAGTCACTTAAGAAATCATCCACCTCTTCCGACAGTTCTTCAACTGCCTCCGGTGGTGCCATACCTACATCTGTTTCTTCCGGTTCATCTGCATCTGTAACAGCTCCTGCCACAGCCACAAGACCACCTTTACGCACTGTTGCATCCAACATAGTCTGCATTCGTTCCAACACATTATCTGCTGTAATGCGGGCACATTCCTGTATTCGATTGTCCCAGTCCTTAACATTATCCGGTTCTGTCTTTTCCCGATAAAGGCTTTTAATGCCTTCCCGGAAAATATCAGATTCCGTTGCATAATCACTGGTTGCCAGTAAATATTCAAACATCCGGATTACTTCCTTCTGTGCATAATCTTTATTACTCAGCCTGATGGTCCAGCGACATCCGCCTTATGTTTTCTGCATTATACCGACCTACCTTTTATTCATCTGATGAGTTGCCAGAAGTTCATAGCCTTTGGCATTCAGTCTGATATCCTCAAGATAAGCTGCATTTTCTCTTGCATTTCCAAATCTTCTCATAATGATTGCCCCGCCACCTACATAAAGAATGTTGTAATAGGCAAGGTCAAACCCACTCTCTTCAAGCATACCTTCTATATCCGTTGCAAATGCTTTCAGCTTCGATATGATAATCTCTTTAACATCCTCAGGAATTACCACATCCTTACCAAGTATGAAATTCTGCACCACACTTTCCGGAACTCTACCACCTGTAGCCTCTGCAACAGCCGCATTGATTTCCTGAAACAGGGTAATTATGGAGTTGGGTACGGTGACGCATTTATCCGGTTGCACCTTTCTCTCGTCAATAAAGATGATATCCTTGGTCCAAGAACCGATATCCGCTACAATATATCGTCCATGCATGTTGCCCATACGGTCTGCCACCGCCGCAAAACACTGCGGAAAACAATATACATTTTCAATTGTTATGACATAATCCTTCTCTTCAAACTCAATAAAATGTGGACCACTTCGTTTCAAATACGCTACCAGCTTCGCCTGTTCCTTGCCAAATCGCTTAAAAGGAACTCCCACACCCAACACTACATGCAAGGTGCGTGGCAGTCCTCTTGTCTTAATTTCCTTGGCTACAGCTACCAGCTTCAAAGGGAAGAAATCCTCATCCGCTGTCTTATCCTCGTGAACTGTCTTACGCTCCCCACCAATGCAGTAATAACTGCCATCATAATAAAATCCGTTCTCTGCTACCGGTGGTCTGCCGTTACACCTCACTACTCCGTTACCAAAAATGTGATGTTTGGTCTTCATAAACGAAAACCCATGATCAATGCCGATTACAACCGGCTTGTCCTGTGAATTATTTTCTTCGTACATACTCTGTACCTGCCTTTCTGCCCTGCGGGCGTTTTATTTTGTAGGTATAGAATATAAAAAATCCACCCAACCTACATTGAATGTAAATTGAGTGGAAATTGAGAGAAAATTGAATTCATAATTTACATTATGAGAAGTTCGCCGATGGAACCGTAAAATGTATCGAGGAAGAAATACCGTTTGAAGTGCCGGAGGGGTGGGAATGGACGAGATTAGGCAATTTAAGCTCCTTGATTCAGTATGGTCTTAGCAATTCAGCCGAAGCACAAGGAACGCATCGTTTACTTCGTATTACAGATATTCAAGACGGAAAAGTAAATTGGAAAGATGTTCCGTTTACAACGGTGGAGAATGCAGAGAACTATCTTTTAAGAAAAGATGATATTGTATTCGCAAGGACAGGTGCTACTGTCGGTAAATCGTTTCTTGTAACAGAATTGCCGTTTGAATCTGTATACGCTTCATATCTTATCAGGATAAGATTATTTGATTGCATTTCACCAAGCTACTTATACCAGTTTTTCAATAGCTATTGTTATTGGGAACAGATAACTGATAAATCTGTTGGTGTGGGACAGCCCAACTGTAATGGAACATCATTAAAGGAACTTTTCATACCATTGCCACCACTACACGAACAAAAAAGAATTGTTCCTGCTGCCAATGCTCTTTTGAAATATGCTTCGGTTATCGAATCAGAAAGGGCTTCACTACAAGAAATAATCAATCTCGCCAAATCCAAGATACTTGACCTCGCCATCCGTGGTAAACTTGTTCCGCCAGACCCGAATGATGAGCCTGCGTCTGTGCTCCTTGAACGCATAAGAGCCGAGAAGGAAGAACTCATCAGGCAAGGCAAAATCAAGCGTGATAAAAAGGAATCTTTTATCTTCCGAGGTGATGATAACTCTTATTATGAGAAGAGAGGGGATGAAATACGTTGTATAGACGAGGAATTACCTTTTGAGATACCTGATAGGTGGGAGTGGATGCAACTGGAAAATTGTTGTTGCAAGGAGATTCGTCGAGGGAAATCACCGAAGTATATTGAGCAAAGTGAGACGCTTGTTTTTGCGCAGAAGTGTAATACGAAGTATAATGGTATTGATATTGGTTTAGCCTTTTATTTAGACGAAAGTACCTTGAATAAATACCCAGAGGATGAATACATGCAGGACGGAGATATCGTTATAAATTCCACTGGTACAGGTACATTAGGTCGTGTTGGATTTTATCGTGCGACGGATAATTACAATAGCTTATCTATTGTTCCAGATTCACATGTAACAGTTATCCGTTCCAGTCGAGAAATCCATGCCTTTTATTTGTTTGCATTTATGAAAGCAAATCAATCCGAACTTGAAAAGAAGGGTGAAGGCTCCACTAATCAAAAAGAACTGAAACCTCTCACTTTGAAAGAATTGTATGTTCCGGTTCCTCCATATGAAGAACAATTAAGGATTGCGGTATCGATAAATAATGCATTTTCACTTATATCAAAGTTGGAAAAGAGCCTCAAATAAGGCTCTCTTCCAATTTTTCTATTGTAGCAAAAGTAGTTTTCAAAATATAGCAGATTCTTCTTTGTTCATCAATTGGTGGTATAGGATAAAGCCAATTTTCGATATCGTTTCTACTAATTGACGGTGAATTATCACCTTTCATATATTGATTTAAGCCATCCACGACATACTTTGATATCATTAGATAAAACATATAATCTGGTAATAATAGTCCATTGGAATTACATACATAAAAACCTGTCGATGCAATTGAATGGCTGTGTATTTCTTCTATTAGTGCAATATTTTCAAGATAAGGTCTGACTAGCGAAAATAACACACTTCCAGAGTTAATTGCTCTGCTGGCTCGACTAGGTGCTTCTATTACAGGAATGCGCTTTGTTTTCTTTATGCAATGCAACCTATTATCTATAGAATCGATATCAATATAATCAAAAAATTCACCTTGAGGCTTGGTGGTTTCCATTCCAGAAAAGCATGAACATCCCCTACACCATATCCAATTATCAGGAAGATTAAAAGGAATTTCTGTATCAATATTTTCTATGTCATCCCCTATCTTCTCATAATAAGAGTTATCATCACCTCGGAAGATGATGGATTCTTTCTTATCACGCTTGATTTTACCTTGTTTTATCAGTTCTTCTTTCTCCACACGAATACGTTCTAAGAGTACGGATGCTGGCTCGTCATTCGGGTCTTGAGGTACAAGCTTGCCACGGATAGCAAGGTCGAGGATTTTAGATTTTGCTTTTTTTACAGAAGCTGTAAGTTCATTTTTAAGGACATCTATGTTGCGAATCTTATTAATACTATCAGCAAGAATGGATACTATTCTCTGTTGTTCTTCTACAGGTGGAACGGGAACTAAATATGTTCTCAAAAAATTTAGAGAAACAAATGGTTGTAATCCTCCAGAGGGCTTGTTTTTCATATCTTCTTGTGCATAATCAAGAAAATACATTACAAAATGATTGCTTAAATTCTTACTAAATGTAAACTTGAATAAAGCAACATTCTTTATTGAAATCAAAATATCTTCAGTAACCATAGATGGATTCCCAATTGTTCCAATCATTGCAAATAGGATATCACCAATATTTACACCGGAGCGATCATTTATACTGATAGCATCTTTTTCTGATATATATTTTACATTGCTATAATCAATACCACCTTCAACAAGATTTTTACTGGTGATCAATGGTATTCCCTTATCCACATATGTTGGAGTATCATGTGTTCCATCACGAACATCTACTATAGAATTCAACCTGCACCAAGCCCACCCCTCCGGCAACTCAAATGGAATCTCATCTTCGATACATTTCACGCTTCCATCCTGGAACTTCTCATAATGTAAATTATCCTCACCCACAAAGATAATTGTATCATTCTTAATATCCTTAGCCTTCAGTTTTCCTTCTTTTACCATCTGCTTTTTCTGCTCACGGATACGCTCCAGTAATACAGATGCAGGTTCATCACTCGGATCTTGTGGAACTAATTTACCACGAATAGCAAGGTCAAGAATTTTTTGTCTTAATGCTTTTGTATCCATTATTCTTCCACCTCTCCTATAAGTACTTCAAGCTCGTTTACAGCCTTAGATATATTTGCTGATTTTTCTTTTATCTGTTCCAACAACTCTGCCAGAGTATAATCATCTGCTCCGGTATCACTCTTCATCCAAGTAATATCAAGGCTTGTCTTATCTCTTGCCAAAATTTCTTCATAAGTGAACTTTCTCCATCTGCCATTCGGATTTTCTTCACTATATGTTTCTTTACGGGCTGATAAATCACCATCCGCATAACAAGCTACGAAGTCATCAAAATCCTCTTTTTTCAGTGGATTGGTCTTACCAAAAGAAGGCATATCATTTCTAAGGTCATAAATCCATACTTCTTTTGTATTATCCTTATCGGTCTTTCCTCTTGTGAAGAAAAGCACATTTGTTTTTACACCCTGGGCATAGAAAATACCTGTAGGAAGTCGCAGGATTGTATGTAAATTACACTTTTCCATCAAGTCCTTACGAATACGCTCACCATCGCCATCTGCGAATAATACATTATCCGGAAGAACTACTGCAGCTCTCGCCTTGCCATCAGTATTTAAACTTCTGTAAATATGTTGTAAAAAGTTCAATTGCTTATTGCTTGTAGGAAAAGTAAAGTCATCTCTGGTTGCACGCTCTCCACCTTTTTTAGTTCCAAAAGGCGGATTTGTAAGCACCACGTCATAACCTTTCATTTCTTTACCAGCATTAGACAATGTATCTGCTAGTTTTATTTCACCCTCAATGTCATGTAGCATGGCATTCATTAATGCAAGCCTATGTGTATCATGTACAAGTTCACACCCTGAAAAAGCTTCTTCTCTTTCAAATCTTGCGGTATCGGCATCAAGTTCAAAGAAATCATCTGTATTTTCACGTACATACTGACTTGCAGAAATCATAAACCCAAATGTACCACATGCAGGATCATTACACCGTTCTCCCGGTTGTGGTTTAACCAACCTTGTCATTACATCTATAAGAACCCTCGGTGTAAAATACTGACCTGCACCAGATTTCTTTTCATTCGCATTTTTCTCTAATAAACCTTCATAGAGATTTCCCAATCCCTCTTCACGAGCAGAAAACCAATCGAGCCCATCAATAGTTGTAATAATCTTCTCAAGATTTTTAGGCTCATCTATATTAGTTGCTGAACCCTGATAAATCTCACGCACACGTCCGGTACAATTCTCGCCGAGATGATTTAATAACTCTTTATAAAACTTTTTCAGTTCTACACCACTTTTAGCTTTCAGAACATCCCAGCGATATCCTTCCGGAATCTGAGATTCTGCTCCTGTTTCTTTTGCCATTTTTAAGAACAATATATATGTAAGCTCCGTTACATATTGATGATATGTTATACCATCATCTCTTAAAACATTACAGAGATTCCATAGCTTTGATACTATTTCCTGTGTTGTCATGCAGTTCTTCCTCCATCATCGTACAGATACTCATTGAGTTCTATAACAACGCTTTCTAATTTATTTCCAAATACTTTATTTATCTTTGCAAAGCCACCTTGTGACTTAAAACGGCTATCTTCATCAAAAACCTGCACATTAAGTACCGCTTCATTCAAAAGATAATCTTCCATACGCTTAATCCAGTTTTGTTCCTGCATAGTAAAGGTATGTGCCTTACGCAATCTATCGACAGCTTTCCTGATTCTTGCCTCGTGGCTAATTAGCACAGAACCAATTGCATAGCGGCGAATTAAGCTGATAATGTCTGCTGCCATCTCCTCATTTGTAAGCTGAGAAATAGCAGTATTCAATTGTTGCACTGTATAGCCTTCTCTATCCAAAGTAAGCAACAGAGATTTCAAACTGTCTCGTGTAAGTTCGCGCGGTCTTGTACATATAATTTTCAAAGCTGCAATTTCATTAATGTTCGTCTGTACATAATTTGAGAATGCATCCAAATAATCTTCTGGCCTGGCATCCTGATTTCCATAACCTCTTGTATGACTAATCAATTCATCTTCTTTATCTGAAATTACAACAGGTCTGCCACCATTTATTTTGCTCTCTTGTAGCATTTTGAACAAATCATAATATGCAAGCAGACGTTTCTTTGCATCTTCCGGCTTTCTATTTTGTAAATCCACAACAAACTGTGTCGGATCCATACCACCAGACATATCAATAAAGTGTTCCATTGTTTTTGAATCAATATTCTTCTTTTTACGCTGTAATTTTGCAATTACCTGATTAATCTGATTCTGTACATGAGCCTCATCTTCCATCCCCTGCAAACTATCCAACAACTGTGTAAATGTTGTAGCCGGATTAGCCACTACCGGTTTCATAGTGCTTACATCTTCAAGTGCATCATATACACCAACAGGGTCATATATTTCAAAGTGTGTTTTATGAATTTCCTTACATAAACGCGTTGCTCTTCCCAACATCTGCTCAAAAAGAATTCGTGATTTTACCCGTCTCATAAATACAAGTGTAGATATGGACGGAACATCAATACCTGTCGTTAGCAAATCCACAGTAACCACTATTGATGGATAATCCTCATTCTTAAATCTCTTAATAGCTTCCTGTATTTTCTTTTTATTTCCATTTGCAACACTACCGGTAATTTTCATAATAGCATCATTGTCTACACCATACTGCGTATATATGTCTTTGAGAATTGAAACTATCAAATCTGCATGATCATCATTTACCGCATAAATCAAAGTCTTTCCCTGTTCTCTCGGAGATTCCGGGTCTATATTCTTTGCAATTTCTTCCAAAACAGCTCTATTAAAAGGTTCTGTAATGACCTGTCTGTTAAATGAATCCACATCAAAATCCAATTCATCATCAATAAGTTCACTGTTAGTAATTTCTCCCGTAACAGGATCATATATTGTCACAGTTTCTCCTTGTTTATAATGAATGCCCTCCGAACTCAATTTTGTTTTTAATTCATGTGGAGCGTCATGGTCTACAAGGTATCCCTCAATAACCGCTTCTCTATAAGTATACTTAAACACCGGCTGACCAAATATCTCTGTTGTCTGCAATGCTGGTGTGGCTGTAAGTGCAATTTTAATGGCATTAAAATATTCTATAACAGCTCTGTATTTACTTTGATATTCTCTCTGATCTCTGTAAAGAACTTCATCCTCACACATTTCCTTATCAAGGATGTATCCTCTATGCGCTTCGTCTATTATGAGTAAATCATAATCTGACACAGCAGGCATAGTTTCACCATTATTGTACATAATGCGCTTAACCATTCCCTGTACTGTTGATATATGAATTCTTGTCTCTTTATCAATAGTTTTATCTTCTAAGCCCTTAATATTGTAAATATCATCAAGCGTTAAAAGATCTTCCATCTTTACTTCTTCGAATACATCCTGCGCTTGTTCGCCTAAAGCGGTACGGTCAACAAGGAACAAAATACGACGGAAACGTTCTGTTTTTAAGAAACGATAAATCATACCCAATACCGTTCTTGTTTTGCCCGTACCTGTTGCCATTGCCAGCAATGCAGTCTGTTTTCCGCTAATTACAGCTTCCTCTGCCGCCTTAATTGCATTTAACTGATATGGTCTTAAATTTAACCCGTCCTTGTCTGTAAGTAAATCATACGGCATCTCTTTTAGTTCCTTATTTCTACTATCAGCATCAGCCGCAAGAAGTTCTTCCATTCCATCAGGGCTCATCCAACCATGTAATGCCATAGGTGAATTATCCGGTTTTCTTAAATCCAAAAACCAAATACCGGATTTTGTTCTATACTGTTCCAAATATGGTCTGCCATTTGTAGCAAACGTAAACGGAACCTTAAACTCTCCCCATTTACCTATAACATACTTTTCATCCTCTTCTCGGATGCATCTCGGATAATCTTTCCCCTGATAATCAATAACAGAAGGTATATCCTTATGAATTGCTTTTGCTTCTATAATGCCCACTAATTTTTCACCAATAAAAAGAGCATAATCCGCATAACCACGATTACCAACTGTTGAATTGGTAGGATATTCTGCGATAGCAAGTTTTCTTCCCTTTGTGGGTCTTACACCCTTAGAATATCGAATATTTTCTGTATCCGCTTCCCAACCTACCATTCGTAACTGTTCATCAATTAAAAAGCGAGTTTCAGCTTCTGTCTTAGGTCTCTGATTCGCAACCTTATTTGCCTGCTTTTTACGTTCGTCCCGAGCAACTTTTGGAGCATTTGCCGCATTTTCTTCAGCCTGCTTTGCAAGTTCTGCTTCTTTCTTTTCTTCTGCCTCCTTATCCACGGAAACTATCATTACATTTTCTTCTGGCATAACAAAATCCTTATGGGTATAACTCCAATCCCCATAAGTCTGCATAAACCACTCACACATGCCATATGCCATAAGCAGGAAATTCTTACTATCTGTTACCGAAGAATAGTTCTCGTGTACCGCCTTATTTCTGACTTTTCTAAGTCCATGCAATATGGTAGCCAAATCTCTTGTTAAAAGGCCTTCTCTGACTAAGGTATCAATTCTAGCCACAGCAGTATTATCCTGTGGCAGTGCGATTCTGTCATATGTAAACATAAGATTTACAATAGTTTCACCAATCATCCCCAATTTCATCAAGCATGAATTGGAATCTGAATAACAGTACTTTTCTGCAAGTTCTCCAAAGTTTGCAAGTACTGGAAAATCTTTTTCCAAAAATTCAAAATTTGAAACCATAACTACCTCCTATCCTTCGTTAAACTTCTTGATAATTCTTATTATCGGAAGTTGGTATACAAAAAATTTACAGCCTCTCATAATACTTCTGTATCAACGCTGCCATCATTTTACGTCTTTCAGTTAAAAATTCATCATAGTTCTCAACTGTCATATTCATAATATTTTGTGGAATACAGTTCTCCTCAAGGTTTGTTGCAAGCAAATCTCTGTCTGCAATATTTCCAAGTACAATATTTCCACCGTCACACTGATTCAAAACCTTTCCAAAATATACATTCGGCGCATCATCACTAATTGCTTTATTTACCTGTGTATCAAGGTATATGTAATTCGCAACCTGGTTATATTTCGTCTTATTATCCACGCCATTATTTTTCAGATAACTGCGCGGGAATATATGATGCACATCCCCGGAAATAGTAATTAAATCTGCAACTTTCGTACCGTTCATCAACATAGAATTACAGTTCATATTAATCTGTGCTGCTAAAAATGTATTAAACGCCGGACTGTTAACAGATGATGTTTCCAAATTCTGAGGCAATGTAACTGTCCAGAAAGTTTCTGAAAGTGCTGATGCTTCAACATCTGCTAAAAATGTTATAAATCCTTTCTCACCAATAGTTCTCATATCACGGTCCATCTGTGTTTCCGGTGAACCAATATATCTTGAAGTCACGGTTGAAAGAACAAACCATTTCTGCACATATCTCTTTATCTGTACATTGGGAATTGCTGGGTCATCTAACAACATCAGATACAATGTATAGACAAAGTCCAATGTCATCCTTGAATTAAGGAGCTTGCTCGATACATACCCGGCACCCTTAATTGCCATAACAAACTGAGAAAAATTGTACTGGTTGATAAAATTCATAATACCCGCGTCCAATTTTCCATAAGACTCTTCTACAATATCTTCTCTAAATTCCTTCGTAACAAAATCTCGTCCTGAGAGCAAACTAACCAAATCTGCTAATTTACCTCTTCTAAACTGATGCATAAATGATACTCTAAGCATATCTCCATAATCCGGATCGTAGATATCATCATAATCTTTTGCTAACCATTTTATTTTATCCGCATATTTAGAAGCCTGGAATTCCGCATCATGTGTTAGCTGTGAATAGAAATCCGGTTTTACCGCCAAATGACAGAAATAATCCACAGTCTTTCTCATGAGGCTACCTGAATGAATTGTATCTGCTGCCATTTTAGACATTACGAAGTCCGACTGGCTAAGAGCTGTACCTTTAGAATTAATACGGATAAAGATTTCTGTAACTTCGTCAATATCCAAAGCCGCATCCAATTCAATAACACCTATCTGACGATTGGCAATTCCCTTCAATGCAGTTACAGCCTTATTCACTTCATTGGGTTTTATACCTTCATTCACTTCGCAATATTTCATTGCAAAATCAAAAGAATCAAATTCAGTATCAAACACAACTGAAATATCCGGTATCCAACGCTTATCCTTTAAATGAGACGCATCCTGCACAGCAAAACTCTTTGTCTCATCCTCCGCCAAAAGATTAAATGCTATCTTTATTCTGTCCTTGTTAAAGTCATCATCTAAAACTTCTTTTCCGGCAATAGCAGCCATTAATGCAGTAACTCTTTGCTGACCATCAATCAGCACTTTTTTTCCATTTGCTTTACCGCCATCCTTTGTCTTAACATCGGGATTTTTCCAAGTAATAATATATCCGGTTGGATAACCATTGTACAATGAGTCAATTAAATCTCTTACCTGACTTCTCTTCCACACAAATGGTCTCTGAATTTCAGGAATAACAAAATCCTCTGCATCAATCAAACCAAGGATTGCACTAACTGAGTATTGCATTAATGTAAACTTTTCGCCTGTCATATGTATAACCTCGATACTTAAATCTATTTATTATCGACTTCGTTAATAATTTTCAAATAATCAATCTTACTGTTTATATTATCAAAAGCTTGTCTATCTACATAATACTTCTTCGGCACCTGTTCTTTTATGATTGAATCCAACATATCCGCTATCTCGTATTGAATGTCTTCATTACACATGCTTTCATTCACCCGGAAATGTGTGCCGTTCGAATGTACATCATACAAAAAGGTCTTTTTAGAAGTTCTCCACATATACCTTTGTTTTTGCGGTGTAGGGAGATATAGTTTGAACGATATATCACCAAATTCATAACCAATAACAACATAACCAACTATATGATTATACTCCCACACTCTTTTAGGATAAGTTTCAATTTCTAAACATCTTTGGAACGTTTCTTCTATTATGTCTGGAAAAACCTCTCGACGTAATGTATCTACATATTTTTCATACCTTACACGTAATGTACTTTTATCTAACGCATATATGGGTATTTCAATAAATTTATGCATTTACTTATTCTCCTTACTTTCTGGCACAATATCCAAAATATCATCCATCTTACAATCCAGTGCCAAACAAATCTTTTCTAATATCCCTACACGTACATCTTCATTTCTGCCAAGCTTTGCCATTGCATTTGTACTGATTTTAGCCTCTCTTATAAGCTCTGTTTTCATCATCCCACGCTCATTTAAGATACGCCATAATTTATCATAGTTAACCGCCATTTTAATCCTCCAATTTTGATGAACAATCTGACATTTATACTGCATAATATTATAGCACTTTTTGCCGTGTTTCTCAATCAGAAATTGAAGTTTGCAAATCTCAATAGTTTTTTCAACAAAAGACATAAGTTCAATCAAAATAAATATACTGTGACATCATATACCTAAAAATCCTTTATTTCTCGTTGTTTATGTGTTAATATAGGTGACAAATATATTATATATTATAAATAGTGTCGTGTGACATATTAGGAGAAAAGTAAAAATGAATCGTATTGAAATTCTATTAAAGCAATATGGCCCTATGCTTTCTGGGGATTTAGCCAAAAAATATGAAAAGAAATACAATGCTAGTAATGAGGCCGCAAGGAAAGCAATATCTCGCGCCCGCTCACCCATTCAAAAAATTAAATATTTTCCATTCGAAAAGAATCAAATCTTTTGCTATTTGGAAGAACAATATAATACATCTAGTTACAAAAAAATGCTGTATTCTTCGCTAAAGAAACATTCTTCCACTATAGCCCCTTTATTAATTGCCTTAGAAAACAATTATGGAATTATATCCAAAAACTCATTTGCAATTTATTCCAATTCACCCATCAAGAAAACCAAAGGACATCGTCTGTTTTCAAGAAACATAGCTGATTTATTAACAGCTGAAATAATTTATGAATATGACACCGAATACTACATTTTAAATGGTTCATATTCTGGAAGCACATTCGATCTTACACACTATAATAGCCATAACAGAATATGTAAAATAATTGTAAGTGATTTTATTTCATGGGCTGCGAAATTGAACTTAATTGCTTATAATTCAGCCACCATCTTTCCCAATATTGCTGAGTTCTCCCATTTTCAATGGAACGCAACATGTCCTTCATATGTACAGCCAATATATAATCAGTTAGAACAAAAACCTGGCTTTTTAATTGCTGATGTCATTTATAAAGATACGATTTCCGTTTCTGATATTACTTATTTTATTGGAAAAATAAATATAATACGACATTTTAAAAATGCTCCAAACTTCTTTCCCGTATTACTTGTTAATAATGTTGAACCCGATGCATTAAGACTATTGAAAGAACAGAAAATATTTGTCGGAATACTCTCTAATATATATGACAACAACTATACTAGCCTTCTCTCCGATATATATAATGTTTTTCAAAATGCAACCGCCATCTTACTAAAAGATGCCTCAAAAATTGACTTACTACTTGAAAACATTGCCAAAAACGAAGGACGATTTAATAATGCAATGGGAGACTTATTTGAATACATGGTTGGTTCCTTCTATAACAAACTAGGCGTGTCATATATTGAAATGAACAAGCTTATCCCCAATGATAGAGGAACCCAAAACGAAATTGATGTTCTTGTATGCAAAGACAATAAAGTTATTATTATTGAGTGTAAAGCAACAAAATCCTCGTTATCATTTAAATATGTCCAAAAATGGTTATCTGAAATTGTACCAACATTTAGGAAATGGCTACAAAACACTTACCCTCAAAGAACATATGAGTTTCAAATCTGGTCATTAGGTGGTTTTGACGGACAATCGGCTACTTTGCTAGAAAAGCACAAAGAAACTACTACTAAATACACATTATCATATTATTCAAAATCAGATATTCTAAATATCGCCAAAAAATATGGTGACCATAATTTCATAAATCAAGTTAAAAAACACTTCTCATAATATTTGCAAAAAGGGATAAGCCATTTAAGACTTATCCCTCTCCGTTATTTAACGTATACCTTTTGTTTTTATTACACCCAGTTTTTTATTACAGTTTCTATATGAGGGAAAAGCTGTGAATCCTGGTCTAGAAATAAAGTTTCTCGTCTCATCATAATACACACTCAATAATCCTGTTAAAAGGAATTGAAATCCTATATGCTGCTCTTCATCAGTATGATCGAAAAATATGTATTCAGCCTTTGCGCCTGTTTTCGGACGCTTTTTAAAAATGCTCCATTTACTCAAAGCCCCAATATATCCTATCAAATCGTCGAAATAATCCTCTTCACTTTTATATTCTTGTTGCATCTTGGCAAAAATCCAATCTTCCGTGCACTTCTCTTTTTTCTCAAAAGAATCCATTGCTACCAAAGCTAAAAACGGGCCCCTAATATTAACATTCTTATCGTTCTCACATTTACATAATGTAGCAGCTTTTTTTAACACAGATAATTCATGGGTCACATCAGTGTCATGCAAATGCTTTTTTACTGAAATAATCCCAACAACTCCTTCTGGGGGAACAATTACACTTTCCCCAAATCTCTGAAATATTGGATATTTTGCACTATCGTACACTATAATATCCAACTGTGTTGAATGCATATCTTGCTGGTCTTGTCTACATTTATTTTTAAGCCCAGTTTTTACCGCAGGGCGCAAAATAAACCCTGTCAAAACTTCCAAATCCTTAGGAAGATATCTTTTTAGATATTCTCTGATTAAAGTTTCAACATATCTTCCATCTTCTCCATTGTGATCTGCACCATTTCTATTTTTTGCTGGAATCAGCACTTGAAACTGCTTATAAGTATCAAGTAAAGCTTGCATTTCATTTGACCAATATTCTCTTATACGTTTACCATCCACAATTCATCACCTCTTATTCAACTCATTCCACACATCCACATAATCCTGCAAGCCGCCCGGACGCATCGCCATGCCTACATATCCTGCTGGCTCTTCTCTTGCGAACCTGGCAAGGATTCCTGCATCCTCAGGCTCATCAAATACCACCTGAGTCTCTGCCTTTTTACAATCTATTACCAGTTGCTTTCCATCCATGTCCGTTACGACAACAGCATCTTTTTCGCTGTCGTAAAAGCATATGTTATACACCATTTTCACCGCTCCTTTTTTGACTTGACAAATTTTTATCTGCCATTTGATTTTTTCATCATAGCCCGGCTTCCATTTTCACTCAAAAAATCATCCGAAATTGGTGTCGTAAACCTGTCGTAATGCAAACTTACTATGTGAAAAACTCAACATTTATAAGGATTTGCGGAGCAAGGCAGATATTGCCGTGGCAAACAAATAGTATTTTTATCATTGTCTTGTTTCTCCTTGTTTTGCCCCAGAATGCCCTGTTTTGCAAGGATTTCCTGGGTTATGATGATATGCTCTGAAAATGCAGATTGTGGCAAATCAGAGCAAGATTGAGCAAGTTATTACTACCTGTTAGTAGTAAAATTGGTAGTAAAATGGGAATTCTTACTACTAAGGGGTTTCACCAACTTCACTTCCGCTTGGACAGTTAATGTTCTTTTCCGGATATCCAATAGTCCCATAATCAATATAATTTCCTTCATATTTTAGCAATTTTAATATTACCCTAACCAAGATACACTCGTATACCTGACTTGTCATAAACTGTTCTTCGTAATCAATACTATCTCCAGCATATAAACCGTGCGCAGAAAAATTTCGTGCTTGCAACGCCTTCTTCTCTTTTTTACCAACGGGCATGTCTATTCCTTCAAAAAAATGTGTTAATTGTTCACTCACAGACATGCGGTTCATACCTTCAACACTTCTCTTCATTCTTTCCACATACTCCGTTCCTGCAAACTGTGTTTCCACCATTTTTTTTATTGGTTTTATTCTTTTAGAAAAATCTTTTTTGTCCATAAGCACTGTTTCTGGATTAATTTCAACTTCTTCATACCACTTTCTTTTCAAATTTTCCAATGCAGCGGAAAGTATAGGTAAGTCCATAGGCTGTGTAACTTTTTGAGCATACCAATATGCCGAAAAAAAAGAAGCAAAATCAAGTTTCTCATATAATTCCGAAAATGGCTCTATATATTTTTGAATTGTATCCAAATAATTATGAAGAAACGATACATCATCTTTAATAGGCGTCTTTGCCCCAGATATACATTCTTTTTTTTATATCAAAACCATATGTCCCTGGATTTTTCATAACGAAACCGATTTGATTGCCATTTTCGTCAAATGAAGACTCCCCTACATACATCAATCTCTTTCCAACAAAAAAACTCAAATACTCTCTAATTTGTTTTCTTTCTTCTATACTTGGAATTCTTCCATACTTCTCAAAATAAGAAATACTAAGATTGGTACTCCATGAAGGTCCATATTTGTTCCCAACAAAATGAATGTCAAATCAGAATAAATGTATCCTTCGCTTCCATCAGCACCGTGATAGTATCCACTTCCATCAGAATATCGATAAGACTCTCCACCCTCATCATCACCATTTATAAATCCGCAGTCATCAGAAAACAGAAAATCTTTTCCGTTATTCTTCTTTGCCATGTTCTCACCTCGATTTCAGTGTTATTATCCACCCCATTTCTCAATACAATTTATCGTTGTACCTGCAAGCCTTCTGCAAAAGAGCTGTTGTACTTGAGCATATTCTTTCGGGCAACTTTCATTGCTTCCACAGATTCTTCTGCCTTTTTTATAGATTCTGCAATGGTTTTTTTCTCTTTGCCCTTTGCAACATCTTTCTTTAATCTGAGTTCCACAAGACCCTTTTCGACTTCAGTAATATTCTGAAGATATTGCTCATACACGCTGTTAGAAAACTCGACATCGTGTTCATCATTAAGGAAAATTTCTCGTACAGAAGTGAGCAATTTTGCCGATTGCATAATGGTATTTTTCTTACCTAAAAGTCCTGCTGAACCAACAGCACCACCGACTCCGGCACCAACCCCTATTCCAAGTGCAGCTCCGCCGCCAACGATAGCAATTGTTCCACCAAGCATTCCAGCACCGCCTGCTGCTATAGCACCTCCACCAAGATATGCAAGACAGGCGCTGGTCAATGCTGCCCCACTAAGCCCTGCAAAATTTGAGCCTACCAATGCCACAGCAATCGGTCCCGCAAAGGCACCCGCAGTTGCAACAGTAACTATTGAGATAACCGCAGTGATGGACAGAGACGTAATCACAGTCTTAAGGACCTCATTAAGTTCATTCATTCGCTTGTCATAAGACTTACGCAATCGTTTTACATATTCTTTTTCACAATACTTGCCCGTAAATTGCTCGTTTAGGAATCGGTCACCTTCGCTTTTTTTGAAACCGTTAATCGGATTGTTCAGATGCTTGTATTTTTTGCACGGTACATCATTACCTTTTTTATCCTTCTCCATTCCAAGCGGATAATACGGTTCAAACAACATTGCTTCAAGAAGAATTAATCGATACCACGGTTCATTAGGATTTTGTCCGGCAATGCACTGTTGCAATTCATCCATAGTGTACCAATGCATTTTCGCTCCAGGAACCTGTGTAAAACTCTCAAAACCATCAGAGATAAACTTCGCCCAGTCTTGAAGCCATGTAGTTTTCAGTTCTTTAACGCCTTCTCTGGTTATAGGAATGTTGGTACGCTCTATATCATTGAGTGTTTTGTAATATTCAAGGTTATAAAGTATCTCTGTCTGCTCCAACGAAAGACCGAGTTTATCCATCTGTATATCCATGTCTGCTCCTATTCTTTTATAGATATCTGCATCGGCCTTTCTGAATGTCTGCTGCTTTATATTCTCATACACATCTCGAACCTTTTTAACATTTCGAGCCTTAAGTCCCCAACTCACATCAGAACCGATAGCAACCGCAAATCTTCCCACACCTACATAATTAATGGATACCCAATATTTTTGTGTTGCAATTGCCTCACCCATATCAAGTGCAGTAAATACCCCCGTTGAAACAGTCAGCATACGTGCAATGGTCGGGTTGTTTGCGGGCTTAACAGAATTCCAGTCAATCTTCTTCATGTCTGCAAGGCAACTCACACATTTTTCTTTCATTGCCATTGCAAGTCGTCTTATAAAATAAAATGCACGCACAATGCACTCGTTAGCAATTACCGGAACAGCCTGTTTACATAATTCCACAGCAACACCAAGTTCGCCACGCAAATCAAATTTAACAACGGACTCCTTGATAATCTGTCCATTTTCATCACGCTGCATCATAAGCGTACCGTTAAACAACTTTGAAAGAAAGAGGGACAATGACATATCATCATCGACCTTTATATCCTTGAAAAACGGTATTGCCGAAATCTCCTTTGCCAAAGCAAGGATTGGTCCAGGAATTCCCGTACCACCGGTAACACCCGCCGTGCTGCTTGACCCAGCAACATCACTTACAAGATGGAAGAACCATGTTATAGTTCCCATTAAAATCTTCTGCGGTACATCCTTTCCAATGAAAGGCTTGCTTTTTTCCGGAACATCAACAACAAGGAATACCCCGTTAACATCTGTTCCATATGATTTTTCCGTAAACTGCGTTAATAAAGAGAATGCCAAACCTACAATTGTTGGATGGTGAGCAAAATCTCTCAGATGATGTTGCAGTCCACCACCGAAATCAGGTGTATTTCCATCACTCGGAATTGGGAATCGTTTCTCCAACGCTTTCACTGCGGATTTTACATCATCAAATTTCTCGCCCTCAAACATTTCTGCTGTCTTTTTTACGAAGGCATCCACTTTATCACTGGCAATACTGCGTCCATTCGTCAGATCAAACTCTCCGACCCAAAGGATGTCCAATAGGCCACAAGCAATACCACTTGCAATTGCGACAACATAATCCAAGTTATCCGCCTGGCTTGATAATAATTCAATCTGACTATTCAAATCATAAATGGCTTTATCAAAATCAAATTCTTTTGAGCCGATAAACCCATCATAGGGTATCAATTCATATTTTATATCCACATTTTCCTTGCTCATTTTATATTACCAAGCCTTTCTCCGCTATCTACAAGTTTCCCTTGCCCTCCATTTCCGCATCCTTACCATAATGCTAATTTATAATTTAGTCAATCATGCTTTACTAAATTATATTTTACTATATGCCATATATAAAAACAGACCGCGCATCCTTATTAGATGCGCGGTCTGTTCTATACGATAATCCCCTTTTGCTTTTGATACCTTTGGTATCATTTCATAAATTATATAAAACATCTCATGAATTGTCAATAGTACTTTCATTTTTTGTCGTATTTTTCAAAAATTATAAAAGTACTATCGTCTCCCGCCACACTTCGCACAAACTCTCCAGCCTCCATGCCGCATTGGCCGGGCTGGTGGAGGGCAGCACCGTGGCTTCTATGCCAGTCAGGGGTAGCTGATATTTTCGATAAAGCTCTCCTGCTTTGTTACCGTTGGCATAGATCCGCGTGATCTGTGATTCCGCCAGAATCCCTCGAATATCCGTCGGCTCCACATTGCGGATGCTACTGTCGCTGGATCCCTTAATATCGCAGCTCTGGATTACATCCCAGACGGCAATGTGATGAGCCAGTAGCATTTTCTTTTTCTCCTCTATGGTCTCCGGCACCGGTTCCCCGCACAGATCTGCCATCACTTTCCAGAAACGATTCTGCTTATGTCCGTAATAAAAATGGTTCTCCCGGGATTTCACCGAGGGCAATGTTCCCAGGATCAGCACCAGCGAATCCGCATCGTACACCGGTGCAAACGTGTGCTCAATATGTTCATATCCTGTCATGCTGTTTTCCTTCTTCCTTATGGCTGTCCCTGTCTTTCAGCAGATATCGGGCCGCAGGAATTTCCACGATCAGAGTAACTGCTACCGCCACCGCCGCAGACACCACGATAATCAGTATCTGATATTTCCACTGCCATACACGGTCACCTGTCATATTTGGTGGCATATCCCCGCTCCAATAAGGAATTCTTTTTTCTTTCAGCCAGACGGCGATCATCTGATGCCAGAGATACAGATTATAGGAAAATTTGCAAAAAAGTGATGCCACCCGGTTGGAATATAGTTTCTGATAATATTCTCCCGCACAGGCCGTACTGAAAAGGAACAATGCAAACAGAAACGACTGCACCAGCCTGCTCTGCAGCTGAACTGCCTGCAGATTCACATCCCCGTCGTATTTATGAATCATCCCGTTCATCAGAAAAATACACAAAACAGAGATCACTGTTCCTGCCAGCCGCGAGTATTTATTTTCTGTCACATATTTCTTCCACATGACATACAGGATGCAGCAAAGCATGCCATTGGCATAGATTCCCATAAACGTCAGAATATTATTTCCATAATTTCTCTCTTTTCCCGCAAAACAGTTCAGAATTACCGCAGTACTTGTAACGGAAATCATCAACATCACACTATAAGTGGCAAAGGCCCACTTGCGGAACAATCTTGCGATCCACGGCAGCAGCAGATAATAGATCACTTCCATCTGTACCGTCCATAACACGCCGTTAAAAGATGTGGATATATAAGTGTCCGACCAATTTGGTGCAACGCAAAATACATGTGTCACAATATCCTTGCACAATGCTCCCACATTCCGATATTTATGCCCAGGTAAAATATAAAAAAACAGATCGATCGTCAGCATAAAATAGTAAGAAGGCAATATTCTTGCTGCCCTCTTTCTGTAAAATTTCTTCGTATCCGGCCAGTCCTCTCCCAGAACAATAGATCTTGCATAAGGATAAAAATTGCAGAATGCGCTGAGCAGGATCATCATATCCACAAAAACGAATCCATATCTGACCCATCCAGCAAGGTTGATCTCCGTGAGTCCAATATATTTTGTGTACTCTGTTGGAATCCGAAGATACGGTGTCAGCCATGTCTGCTGCCAGAAATGAAACCACACTACCATCCCGATGGCTATGGCACGGATTCCATCCAGCACACCGATTCTGTTTTCTATTCTGTTTTTTTCATCCATGCTGTATTCCCGCCGTTTCTGATTTTCTGCTGCTTCCTATCTGTCATGTTCCAGTCTCCATCTGATACATCTGGTGAGATAATCCACGTAATCCGCATTCTTACACATTTCCTTGCCGGGAGTATCGGAGATCTTTGCCACATCCATGCCGTTGCAGGCAGTGGTCTTCATGACAATATTCAACGGTTCCTCGCAGGTATCATTGGCAATATAGGTTCCGATACCGAAAGCCACGGTCACCCGGTCCCGGAATGCCTTACGCAGTTCATCTGCCCGTGCAAAGTCCAGACTGTCACTGAACAGCAGGGTCTTGCGCTTCGGATCAATTCCCAGGGATTCATAATGAGATATCAGCTTCTCCCCCCATGCAAAGGGATCCCCACTGTCATGCCGCACGCCGGAAAACAGAGTGGAATAGGTCAGCTGGAAATCTTTCAGGAAACAATCCGTGGTGATCGTATCCGTCAAAGCAATTCCGTTCAAAATGCCATACTCTTTCACCCAGGCATCCAGGGCATACCAGTTGGAATATGCCGGATTGTGCTTGTGATTGCCCTGCCCGGTACACATGATCCATTCATGGGCCATAGTGCCTACCGGTGTCACGTTCCATTTCTTTGCCAGATAGACATTGGAGGTACCAATGCAGGCGGAGTCCTTATAATCCTTATTATGCCCCACCAGCTCCTGTACTGCCAGTTCCTGTGCCTCTGCAGAGAGACGGCGTCTCAGACCGAATTCACTGAAATTTCCAAGGCAATACGTTCCGTCCACCAGCTTCTGTAGCTTGTCTGCCAGACGCTCCCGGAAGGAGGCATACAGCTTCTCATAGTCATAATTCATACGGAAAAATACTTCATTAACAATAGCCAGCGTCGGGATCTCATACATAGAAGTATTCAGCCAGGATCCCTTGGTCTCGATGGTCAGACCGCAGTCCGCCTCCGTGCCGATCTCAAAATCCTCGTATCTGGGCTGCCACAAACGTAAAAAATCCACATAGGAACCCTTGATCCATTTTACGTTCTCCAGATAAGCCAGTTCCTCTTCCGTAAAACGTAAGTCACAATAGGCCCGGATCTGCGCCTTGATTTCTTCTACCATTTCAGATGTGAAAAATACATCTGTATTCCTGCATTTGAAGGTCCAGGTAGTCTTATAAGCGCTGAACTGGTGGTAGATACACTGTCCCATAGAGAACTTGTACATATCATTTTCCAGTAAGCTGTTGATGATCTGTGGTAATTGCATGATTTTATCCTCTTTCTCTCTTAGATTCACAACTGTGTAAATATGATATGTTCTCTAAATCACATCCGCCTGGATCGGTCCCATAGCTGCGATGGCCGTCTGGTGCGTCTGGGGTGTCACACAGGCACAGGCCTTCTCAATGACACACACTCTCGCTTCCGGTACAAATGCCTTTGCCATGACCACATTGCTTAACACACAGATTCCGGTGCAGAATCCGGTAAAATCCACTTCCATGGGATATTCACCCTCTGCTGCCTCTCCTGCTGCCGTCACCTCTTCCCAGATTGCCTTCAGCGTATTTCCAAAATCCAGACTGCCAAAAGTAGGTTTTTTCACCGTAAGGATCTGGTCTGGCGCATAATGCTCCTGTACCGCCTTCACGATATCTGGATGGATCTTATATCCTTCTGTGCCTTCCTGTCCGTGCAGAACGGGCAGACGCTTTCCTTCCTGGGTGTACAGATAATCCGCCGTATGGGTATCCTTTGTAAAGATCACCTTGTAGTATTCCCCACTTTCTGCTGCCGCAACGATATACTTTACCGCCGCCTCGCACTCCTTGTTTCCCAGCGCCCCGGTGATGAATTCGTTCTGTGCATCCGTGATCACTAATACTTTCTTTGTCATGTCCCTCTCCTCTACTCGTTTTTCTATAATGATGCCGGGGCAAAAGCCCCCGACTTTGCACAAAAAGCAGGCAACCGCATCCTGCGGCTACCTGCTTCTATTACTTATAGAAATAATTTCTTTACTTTTTCTGCATCAAATACAACTTCCTTTACCCCGTCCACTTCGATCTGATACAGGGCATTGGCTGCCAGATGCTCCGCCGCCTGCTCAAGGTCACGGATTCCACTGGTGTTGGAATAGATCTCCACCACCGCATCCAGTCCCTCTTCGGTGAGTGTGCATTCGTCTGTCTGCAGTCCAATCCTTTTCAGCACCTTCGGCAATGCAAATCTGGAGAAAATGATCTTCTTCTCCTCCGGTGTGTAATCCGGGATATCGATCACTGCAAAACGGGACATTAACGGAGCACTGATCTGCTCCTTGTCATTGGCAGTGGCGATGGGGTAGACACCAAAGGTGGGAACGGTACATTCCATATAGTTGTCCGTGAATCCCAGATTGTCAAGCAGTGTCAGAAGCACATCCGCCGGATTGCCGTTACCCTTGCCGTTTGCCGCCTTGTCCAACTCATTGATGATGAATACCAGATTAGACTCTCCCGCCATGGAAAAAGCCTCCATGATAATGCCCGGCTTGGCATTGGCATAGATTCTGGAGCTTCCGGTCAGCTGCTCCGGATCGTTAATGGAACTCATGTCCAATGTTGTCCAGGGCAATTTCAGGATCCTCGCCACCGCATAAGCGATCTGGGATTTACCGGTTCCGGCCGGACCCACCAGAAGCAGTCCGTAAGCCGGTAAGGTGTGAGTACGGTTAATCTGGATAATGGTCTCCATGATCCGCTGCTTGACTCTCTCCATGCCGTACAATTCCTCGTCCAGGATCCGTCTGGCTTCCACCGGATCAATGGCTTCGAAGTAATTGCCCTTCCACTGAATGTTCATCATGATGGACAGCGCTCTCTGGGCATGTCTTCTCTCTTCCGGAGACACCTCATGGGATCTGGCCACCGCCAGATTTCTTCTGGCCCACAGGCGGATGTTTTCCGGCATAGTCCTTCCGGCGCATGTCATGAAATCGGAGATACTCTGAAGGCTGGTAAGCTTCATATCATCGCCGTCTTCCTCTTCGTCCTCCCCCTGTTCCTCTTCTGCGGGAGCACTGCTGGCGAACAGTCTTTCCATCATGAACTGTAAAAATCCATCTTCTGCCGAAAGCTTGGTTCCGCCGCCAAATGCAGTCTCTCGGATCTTGTATACCGCATAGCCTTCTTCCCGGTTTTCCCCGGAAAGCCGGACATTGATGTGATTTTCTCCTAACCATCTGACGAGGCTTACGAATCTTGCATCGATCTGTAAAATATCGGCATAGGCACTGCTGCCCTCTTCCCTGAATTCGAAATTCGTGCGTTTGTTCTGATTGCCGAAGACACCGATAGCATGGTGCTTCCACTGCTCGCTGCTGTTGTCCAGGATCAGGATCGGCTTTTCGGGACTTGCCGCAGCCTCATTGGAACGGAACATGGTATAGGTGCATACGGGATCCTGCTTCTTCTCATTTTCCGGGATACTGCTGAAATCAAATACCGGCATGGCCAGCCTCCTTTTTTCTCGCCTGAATCTTCTCCTCATCGATCAGCTTGAACTGCTTTACCAGATTGGTCATATTCTCGGACTGAGCCAGCAGTTCCTCACTGGTAGCGGATAATTCTTCTGCTGCCGCAGAGTTGGACTGTACGATCTCGGAGATCTGGTTCACACCGCTCTCCGCCTGATTCATGGCATCTGACTGAGCAGCTGCAATCTGGTTCAGTTCCTCAGAATCCTGTGCGATCCTGCGGACGCCTTCCACGATAACGCTCAACGTCTGGGACGCATGATCCACAGCTTCATTGCCGGCATGGATCTCCTCCAGTGTACCGCCGATCAGCTCTCTGGTATTGACAGCGGACTGCGCACTCTGCTCTGCCAGCTTACCAATCTGGTCTGCCACCACAGCAAAACCTCTTCCGGCCTCCCCCGCTCTGGCTGCCTCAATGGACGCATTTAAGGACAGCAGATTGGTCTGACTGGCAATATCCTCGATCTCACCGATGATGTTGCTGATCTTCTCGGAAGTCTCGTTGATCTGTTCCATGATCTCCATCAGATGATTCATCTCGGTACGGCCTTCATCTGCCTTAGCAGAGTATTCCTGTGCCTGCCTGCTGGAATTCTTGGTATGCTCTGCAGTATTGTCTACCATAGAGGTAATATTAGTAATGGTTGCCTGTAGCTGCTGTACGGCTCCGGCCTGCTCAGTAGCGCCCTCTGCCAGAGACTGTGCGGCATCTGCCAGGCTTCCGGCACCCATGGATACCTGTCCGGATACGGAATTTACATTGTACAATGCTTCGTTCATCTTATATTTGATATCTCTCAGGGCTTCCTTCAATTCATCCAGATCCCCTGCATAGAGATCGGGGTAAAGAAATTTTACCGTCCAGTCACCATTTGCCATGGCATTCAGAGCCTGCTTGATATCCTCAATGATCATTCGCAGATTTTCAGCCATTGCAATGGCGGCACGATTCATCTCTGCCACTTCGTCCTCTGTCTTTACTTCCGGGAACTCTGAAGACAGATCACCTGCAGCAAACCCATCCAGTCTGTCTGCCAGCGCTTTCAGCGGTCCGGCGATTCCTTTGGCTATTCTTTTTCCCGCTTTTTCAGATCCCGCAAAGCCTACTCCGATGATCAGAAGGATTACGATAAAAATAACCACACGGAAAACCTTCAGTTTGGCTTCCATGGCATTTCCGTTCGTTACACTGCTGTCCAACAGGCTCGTCATATCTGCATAGACCTGCTGGAACACGGGATCCATCTGTTCGCCTGCCATCTGCTGTGCCTGCATCCGCTTAGCAGAATCGGAAGCTGTTCCCAGTTCCAGTATCTGTGCCTCGATCTGCTGATAAGAAGCTACGCCGTCCTTGATCTGCTGGTAGGTAGCTCTTCCCTCATCCGTGATCATGTCATCTTCCAGGGCACTGATATAGGTATCCAACTGTTCCGCCGTCAGGTCATGGGCATTTTTTGCTGTAGCGATCAGTGTATCGTCATCATAGCCGATGGCGGCACGGGTCTCACTCCGCATCTCCGCGATAACGATCATCGCCTTACCGATGTCACCCTGCGCGAAACCGTAATGCTTCAAGGCGTAGGAATACTGATAACTCACGATTCCCATGGCCACACAGGCGATGACACCCGTCATGCTCAGCAGTATCGTGGTCTTACGAAATACTTTCAATAGGCGCTTCTCAATGGAGAGCTTGTTTAAACTGTTAAATCTGTCCGTTCTGTCCATTCCAATGTTCCATCCTCTCTGTAAACTGTGTGTAAAAATCTATCGTCCCCTCATACGGCAATAAATAAAACAGACGCAGCAGCAGGAGATTTTCTTCCCTCTGTTTCCCTTCGTCTTCTCCTGTCAGTCTTTCTTCCATGGCATGTAACAGGTCATGCCATTGTAAGGTAAATTGCTGATTGCGGGTCAGATCCGGAGTATCGATCCATTTACTGACTTTTATCTTGCTGCGGTTCTCCTTTGCACATTCCCCGGTCTGAAGAAAATAGGAAAATCCTCCATTTTCATAATATCTTCCCAGCGGAAACAGTCTGCAGATTCCGGGACGGTACGGATGGATGCTGCATCTTCCTTCCTCATCCAGATAAGCGCATGCTTCCTCTGTCCCCTGCATTTTCAGATTCGGTAAGATCACACCGTCCACCACATTGAGCTCCACCGATGCCGCTAATAGCTCCTGCATGCTTTTCCCCATTCCTGTAGTCATCCGGTACACATCATAGGGATCCAGGATAATGGAATTGCCCATGCCGTGACAACACCGGGAACAGCCATTGCAACCACCGCAATCCGCTTTTACCATATCATTTGCTTTGTATAATCGGCCGTCGGATATCTCCGCAAGACTTACATTTCGCTTCATATCTACACCATCAGCCTCTCTGTGCCTTGCGTTTCATGATCTCCTTCAAACTCTCCGTATAAGGAGCTCTCGCCACCCCGTATTCCGTGACAATCCCGGCGATCAGTTCATGGTCCGTCACATCGAATGCCGGATTGTAGACCTTTACACCCTCCGGAGCCATGCGCTCCTTGTACCACATCTCAGTAACCTCTTCCGCCTTACGCTGCTCGATGCAGATATCCGCACCGGTGGCAGTCGCCATATCAATCGTGGAAGTGGGTGCACAGATGTATACCGGCACACCGTACTGTTTTGCCACCGCTGCTACTACGCTGGTGCCGATCTTGTTGGCCGTATCTCCGTTAGCCGCCACTCTGTCACAACCCACGAACACTGCCTGTACCCAGCCCTTGGACATTACAGAAGCAGACATATTGTCGCAGATCAGTGTGACATCCACGCCCGCGGAATGCAGTTCAAAAGCAGTCAGTCTGGCTCCCTGCAACAGGGGTCTGGTCTCATCCGCAAATACATGGAAGTTATAGCCCTTCTCCTGTCCCAGATAAATAGGTGCTGTTGCAGTACCATATTTTACGGTTGCAAGTTGTCCTGCATTACAGTGAGTCAGGATGCCATCTCCCGGTTTCACCAGTTCCAGGCCAAATTCTCCGATTTTTCGACATACCTCCACATCTTCCGCCCGAATCTGCAAGGCTTCATCATGCAGGATTTCCTTCACTTCTGCCACTGTTTTGTGCTCTTCTCTGCCAGCCTTTACAGCCACGGCATTCATACGCTTCAATGCCCAGGACAGGTTGACTGCGGTGGGTCTGGAAGAATCCAAATATTCCTTATATTCGGTAAATTTCTCATAAAACTTTTCAAAATCTTCGGTCTCGATGCGGTTTGCCAGCAGATAAATACCCAGTGCCGCCGCTACGCCGATGGCCGGAGCCCCTCTGACTTTCAACAGATAAATGGCATCCCAAATTTCCTGTGCCGTATGTAAAGCGATCAGTTCGATCCTGCCGGGTAATAAGGTCTGGTCTATGATAATCACCGCATCCTGTGCTTCATCCAGTGCTACGGTGTCATAATCGAGAATTGTTTTTTCTTTTTCCATAGATACTCCTTTATATATGTTTTCGTAATTGTCAGATCCTTACGGTATCTTCCCGGTTAATTTTCATGCCGGATAATATCGGCAAATTCTGCTTTCGCTGCCTTGGCCAGATCCTCCGGTGTCAGACGGATCTGAGATCCGATCTTGCCGCCGCTGACATAGATCTGCTCCTGTGTCTTTGCGCTTTCATCGATTCTGGTCACGTACTGCTTTTTCATGCCAATGGCAGTACAGCCGCCGCGGATATAACCGGTAATGGCGTTAATGTCCTTTACGTGGATCATTTCCACGCTCTTTTCCCCTACCGATTTCGCTGCCTTTTTCAGATCCAGCTCCGCTGCAATAGGGATAACGAATACAAAATAATTCTTGCTGTTGCTCACGGTGACCAACGTCTTATAGACCTGTTCATAGGGCAGGGATAATTTGTCAGCTATCTGAAGACCGTCCACGAATTCCTCACACTCGTAGGTATGATGGGTATAAGGAATCTTCAAAGATTCCAGGATCCGCATTGCGTTGGTCTTTACTTCTTTTTGTTTTGCCATAAAACTACTCACGCCTTTCAACAACCTGCAAACTTTGAGCCGAAGGCACAAATTTGCAGGTGAAAAATTTATTTTTCACCTTGTTACCCTTGGTATCATTTTATTTTACTATTTTGCTTCCCTCAGCGCAAGCATACAAGGCAAGAAACTTGCACAAGTTGCATCAGTTTTTTGCAGAAAAGAACTCCGCCCGACTCCCGGACGGACCGGGGAATCAGGCGGAGTTCTTATATGTTTTTAATCCGTTGTTACGAATTAGTTTGCTGCCTTCTCAGCCTTTGCAGCCTTCAGCTGCTCGGTCAGAGCGGGAACTACCTTGTTCAGGTCGCCTACGATACCGTAGTCAGCCACATCGAAGATAGGCGCGGTCTCATCCTTGTTGATGGCAACAATGAGATCAGACTCTTCCATACCTGCTACATGCTGAATAGCACCGGAGATACCGATTGCAAAGTAAATCTGAGGACGAACGGTCTTACCGGTCTGTCCAACCTGCAGATCCTTGGGCTTCCAGCCATTATCTACAACTGCACGGGAGCAGGATACGGTACCGCCAAGAACCTCTGCCAGATCCTCCAGGATCTTGAAGTTCTCTGCGCTGCCAACTCCACGTCCGCCGGATACCAGGATCTTAGCATCCATGATATCAACGGTATCGGATACAGCCTTAACGACTTCCTTGATGGTTACATATTTGTTGTTCGGAGTAAATCCGGGATTGTACTCTTCGATTACAGCCTTTGCACCTGCGATAGGAGCGATCTTCTGCATAACGCCGGGACGAACGGTTGCCATCTGAGGTCTGTTGTCGGGGCAGGCGATGGTAGCGATGGTGTTACCACCGAATGCAGGACGGGTCATCAGCAGCTGGTTGTGCTTCTGCTCCTGTCCGGGGATAGCAACGAGAGGGAAATCACCGATCTCAAGTACAGTACAGTCAGCAGTCAGACCGGTCTTAACTCTTGCGGAAACGGTAGGGCCGAGGTCACGTCCGATAGCAGTTGCACCTACCAGAACGATCTCAGGCTTATATTTCTCGATAACAGATGCCAGTGCATGTGCATAAGGCTCGGTTCTGTAAGTCTCCAGTTCGGGATCGTCCACAAGGATTACCTTATCTGCGCCATACTCAGCCAGCTTATCTGCCAGATTCTTTACATTATAACCGATCAGAACCGCGGTTACCTCGGTCTCCAGCTTTGCAGCCAGCTCTTTACCTTTGCCGAGCAGCTCCAATGCGATACCGCTGATCTCATTGTCTACCTGCTGGGCGAACACATATACACCCTTGTATTCTTCAATATTATTGGTTACCATGGTTTGCCTCCTATATTAGATGATGTGCTTTTCTTTGAATTTAGCCACAATGTAAGCTGCTCCGTCTTCAGGTGAATCGGGAACGATCTTCTCACCTGCGCCCTTACGAACCTTATCGGATGCCTTTGCAATCTTGGTAGGAGATCCCTTCAGGCCAAGGTTGCTGTCATCAACATCTTTCAGATCAGCTCTGCCCCAGGTAGTGATCTCTGCCTTGCATGCATCGAAGATTCCGCCGGGAGTCATATAACGAGGCTTATTCAGCTCGGACAGTGCAGTGATCAGGCAGGGCATCTGAGCCTCTACTACATGATATCTGTCATCATACTGTCTCTGAACGATCACCTTGTCTCCCTCAACCTTGATGTCCTGTGCATAAGAGATTACGGGAAGTCCCAGATGCTCAGCGATCTGAGGACCAACCTGTGCGGTATCACCATCAATTGCCTGACGACCGGTAATGATCAGATCATAGTCAAGGTTTCTCAGTGCACCTGCAATGGTAGTGGAAGTAGCCCAGGTATCAGCACCGCCCAGTACTCTGTCGGTAACCAGAATTGCTTTGTCAGCGCCCATAGCCAGCGCCTCACGAAGAGCATCTGCTGCCTTGGGAAGACCCATGGTCAGTACGGTAACTTCTGCGCCGAACTCGTCCTTCAGCTTCAGTGCAGCTTCCAGACCAGCCTTATCATCGGGATTCATGATAGCAAGCATTGCGCCTCTGTCAAGAGTTCCGTCAGGATTGAATTTAACACCGCCCTTGGTATCGGGCACCTGCTTAATACAAACAACAATCTTCATTGTATTTTCTCCTTACTTTTCTAATAAAATTTCCGACAAATGCCTGCTTGCTTATTTCAGCAGATCTGCGGAGATAACCATTCTCTGAACTTCGGAAGTACCCTCGTAGATCTCGGTGATCTTTGCATCACGCATCATACGTTCAACTTCGTACTCTCTGATGTAACCGTAACCACCGTGCAGCTGAACAGCCTTGGTAGTAACTTCCATAGCAACCTCAGCAGCATACAGCTTAGCCATAGCAGCTTCTACAGAGTAAGAGATCTTAGGATTGGTCTTGTACTCGTCCTTCTTGCGTGCAGCCTTGTATACCAGCATCTTGGCAGCTTCCACCTTGGTAGCCATATCAGCCAGCTGGAACTGTGTATTCTGGAATCCGGAAATGGACTTTCCGAACTGCTTTCTTTCCTTGGTGTAAGCAACGGTTCTCTCCAGAGCGCCTTCTGCAATACCCAGAGCCTGGGAAGCGATACCGATACGTCCGCCGTCCAGAGTGTGCATTGCGATCTTGAATCCCTGTCCCTGCTTACCAAGCATATTCTCCTTGGGGATACGGCAGTCGGTGAAGATCAGCTCGTAAGTGGAAGAACCCTTGATACCCATCTTCTTCTCTTTGGTACCGAAGGTAAATCCGGGAGTACCTTTCTCAACGATAAAGGAAGAAATCTCCTTCATCTTTCTGCCTCTCTTCTCTACGATACCGGTAACTGCGATAACAATATATACATCTGCTTCTTTACCATTGGTGATGAAGCACTTGGAACCATTGATGACCCACTCATCGCCATCTAATACAGCCTTGGTCTGCTGACCCTGGGCATCGGTACCTGCACCGGGCTCGGTCAGACCGAAAGCACCGATCTTGCGGCCGCTTGCCAGATCAGGAACATATTTCTGCTTCTGCTCTTCGGTACCGAAGGTCATGATAGGATCGATACACAGAGAGGTATGTGCGGAAACGATAACGCCTGTAGTTGCGCAAACCTTGGAAAGCTCCTCAACGCACATAGCATAGGTCAGGGTATCACAGCCCTGTCCGCCATACTCCTTGGGAACAGGAATTCCCATGAAGCCGTACTTAGCCATCTTCTCAACGGTCTCTCTGGGGAAAGTTTCGGTCTCGTCAACTTCCTGTGCAAGAGGTTTTACTTCGTTCTCGGCGAACTCTTTGAACAGCTGTCTCGCCATCTCATGCTCTTTGGATAATGTAAAATCCATGATGTTAATCCTCCATTGTTATTTATACTTGGTTGTAATTATCATGATGTCGGGGTCTAAGAACCCCTACTTTGATGCCTACGGATTGTTTATACTTTACTGTGCATCCACAGGAGTCTTGGTGCGGTCTGCATTGTATACATAGAAGCCCTTGCCGGTCTTCACACCAAGGTTGCCGCCACGTACCATCTTACGGATCAGAGGACATGCACGATACTTGCTGTCGCCGGTCTCGTTGTACAGAACATCCATGATGGCAAGGCAGATATCCAGTCCTACGAAATCGCCCAGTTCCAGGGGTCCCATGGGATGATTAGCGCCCAGCTTCATAGCTGCGTCGATACCTGCGATATCGGATACACCTTCCATCTTGATGAAAGCTGCTTCATTGATCATAGGGATAAGGATACGGTTAACAACAAAGCCTGCTGCCTCGTTTACCTGAACAGGGGTCTTGCCGATCTCTTCGGAGATCTTCTTGATGGTATCCACGGTCTCTGCGGGAGTATTCACACCTGCGATTACCTCAACCAGCTTCATACGGTCTGCGGGATTGAAGAAGTGCATACCGATCAGAGGACGGGTCAGTCCGTTGCCGATCTCGGTAATGGAAAGGCTGGAAGTGTTGGAAGCAAATACACACTCGGGCTTGCAGATCTTGTCCAGCTCACCGAAGGTGGTCTTCTTTACTTCCATGTTCTCAAATGCAGCTTCTACGATCAGATCGCAGTCTGCACACAGGTCTTCCTTCAGGCCCGGAGTGATCTTAGCTACGATAGCGTCAACAGCCTCCTGAGTCATCTTTCCTTTTTCTACCAGTCTTGCATAGCCTTTTACGATCTTGGCCTTGCCGCCGTCAGCCCACTCCTGCTTGATATCGCAAAGAGCTACTTCATATCCGTCTACCTGGGCAAATGCCTTTGCAATGCCCTGTCCCATAGTACCTGCACCGATAATACCTACTTTCATGGTAAATCCTCCTGATTTTATACTTTTATATTCGTAATGATTAGCAGTTCTTAAAAGGCTCTTTTACCTTCTCCTTGTTCTTGTCAAGGAAGAAAGCCATACCATACTTCTGATCTTCTGTCTCGAAGCAGTCACCGAACAGCTTCTCTTCGATCACTACTGCCTGATCCATATCTGCATCCAGGCCTTCGTTAATAGCCTTCTTGCAGTTGCGGACTGCGATGGGAGCATTCTTTGCAATGGTGGCTGCCATCTTCTGTGCTGCTGCCAGCATTACTTCCTGTGCACTCTTTACCACATTGCCGTCTGCATCTACTTCTGCGCTGTAAACTTCGTTTACCAGACCGATTCTGTAAGCGTCTGCTGCCTTGATATTGCGTGCGGTGTAGATCATCTGTTTTGCCATGCCTGCACCTACCAGACGAGCCAGTCTCTGGGTTCCGCCGAAGCCGGGAGTGATTCCCAGACCTACCTCGGGCTGTCCGAAGACTGCATTGTCGGAACAGATTCTGATGTCACAGCTCATGGAGATCTCACATCCACCACCCAGAGCAAAGCCGTTGACAGCTGCGATCACGGGAATGGGGAAGGTCTCGATCTTGCGGAATACATCGTTACCCTTCTTACCGAATGCCTCGCCCTCTGCCTTGGTCAGGCTGCTCATCTCTCCGATATCTGCACCTGCCACGAAGGACTTACTGCCTGCACCGGTGATCACCAGACAACGAACCGTTGCCAGATCTACTGCATCCAATGTAGCGTTCAGTTCATCCAGTACCTGAGAATTCAGAGCGTTCAGTGCCTTTTCACGGTTGATGGTGATGGTTGCCACATTGCCATTCTGCTCATACAAAATGTAATCCATGTTTTTACCTCATTTCACATTTCAATCAGTATTTTCAAAACCACACTAAGGCGATAGAGATTCTACCGCCCCAGCGAATTGTTATTCCATTAGTCCTCGATCTTAACGATGGTGGAGCATCCCATACCACCGCCGATGCACAGAGTAGCCAGACCGGTCTTGGCACCTCTTGCCTGCATCTCATGCAACAGAGTTACCAGAATACGGCATCCGGAAGCTCCTACGGGATGGCCCAGAGCGATAGCACCGCCGTTGGGGTTCAGCTGCTTATCTACATCGATGCCCAGTTCCTTACCAACTGCTACGGACTGTGCTGCGAATGCTTCGTTAGCCTCGATGATATCGAAGTCTTCGATCTTCATACCGGTCTTAGCCATTACCTTCTTGGTAGAAGCTACAGGGCCGATACCCATAACCTCGGGACGAACACCAGCCAGAGCGCCTGCTACGAAAGTAGCCATAGGCTTAACGCCCAGCTCCTTAGCCTTCTCTTCGCTCATAACAACGATAGCTGCTGCACCGTCGTTGATACCGGAAGCGTTACCTGCGGTAACGAATCCACCGGGATTGATGGCACGAAGCTTAGCCAGACCTTCGATGGTAGAACCATGACGAGGGCCTTCATCGGTATCGAATACGATGGTCTCTTTTTTCTTCTTAACTTCTACGGGAACGATCTCTGCCTTGAAGGCGCCGTTCTTCTGAGCTTCTTCAGCCTTTAACTGGCTCTTTAATGCGAACTCATCCAGTTCTTCACGGGTAAGTCCCCACTCTTCGCAGATGTTGTCTGCGGTCTTGATCATATGATAATCATTGAAAGCATCCCAAAGTGCATCTTTGATCATGGTATCAACCATGGTTGCGTTACCCATACGATATCCGTAACGTCCCTGAGGAATTGCGTAAGGAGCCATGGACATGTTCTCCATACCACCTGCTACTACGATATCTGCATCACCGGCCATGATCATCTGTGCCGCCTGGTTCACACAGTTCAGGCCAGAACCACATACCACGTTCATGGTAACTGCGGGAACTTCGATGGGAAGTCCGGCTTTGATAGCTGCCTGACGTGCTACGTTCTGTCCCTGGCCAGCCTGGATTACACATCCCATATATACCTGGTCAACTGCTTCGGGAGCAACGCCTGCTCTCTTCAGAGCCTCCTTGATAACGATTGCGCCCAGCTCCGGTGCAGGAGTTGTGCTTAAGGTTCCGCCCATGGTACCGATTGCGGTACGGCAAGCGCCTGCTAATACAACTTTCTTTGCCATTTGTTTGTCCTCCACTTTTTGTTTTCGTTTGGTTTGCTTTCTGAAATGTAGATTGTTATTTTTTTATCATTTCACTGTCCCCATTTTAACATAGCGAAATCTGTTTTGCAATGCTTTTGTCAAAAAAATAACAAAATAACAAATGAAATTTTTAGAAATCAGAATTCACGGATTTTTGTAGTGCGGATCCACTCTCTTGTTCCCTCGACTTTCTGCACTTCCTGCGTGTGTTTTGCCAGAAAACAGGTCAGCGGATAGACATCGATCCAGATCTCGTTGTCACTCTCTTTCTGTTCTTCATCAAAGACCAGTTCCAATCCCCAGTGCAGATGGGTTACTTCTATATTATTTACATTTTCTGTGGTACTGTAACCGGTATGTCCCATATAACCGATCACATCCCCCGCCGTCACCACGCTGCCTTCTTCCAGTCCTTCCGCATAGGGGTAGTTCTGCCGCAGATGTGCATAGTAATAGTAGCGCTTATTATCAAAGCTGCGGATACCAATGCGCCAGCCGCCGTACTGGTTCCAGCCCAGGGCTTCCACAGTGCCGGACTCGACAGCAATGATAGGTACACCGACGAGCCCCATCATGTCATGGCCCAGATGCCTTCGTTTATATCCGTAGCTTCTTCCCGCCCCGAAATCATCATAATGAGTATAATCAAATCCTCTCGCAATGGGGCAATAACCTTTTAATCCGTATTTTTTCTGCCAGGTGCTCTGTCCGTCTTCTCCGATCACCTCTGCCTCGTATTCTCCCACCAGTCCTCCCAGCGCCGCGCTGTAAGCTTCCAGATAATACGGATAGTATTTCATATCTTTTGTGAGAGTTTCTATCTCTGCCTCTCCCTCCGCCAGCTTCTCCGACGTCTCGTTCAGGATCTTCAGCGCCTTTTTGTCAAATTCCCCTCCGGTTCTGGCTGCGGTATATGCAAGCAGCGGGATCCACTCCACATGATGTTCCGTGTCAAACGTATCCACATCCCAGTCATATGCCTGGCAGAGCGCTTCATAGGATACGGTAAAGTCCACCCATTTGATATAATCCTTTCCCGCAGCCGAGGTCGCGGTGACCACCGCCTGTTCCATGCTTTCTGTCCGCCCTGTCTCCCTGAGCAGAAATGCTCCCATCATTATAAATAGAAGCATCACCTCTGCCCGGATCCATGCCCGCATTCTCTTTTCTCTGTCCATTCCCTGTCCTGCTCTCAGTTCCTCCTTACAGGTTATGTTTCTGATTTTTCCGGTATTCAGACAATTCGAAAATCTCCGGGGCATATCATTTCCCATACAACAAAACAGCCTGCCGGAAACTCCGGCAGGCTGTAAATTTGTCTTTATTTAATTTTCTGTCCGGTTTTATACTTCCGGCTCGATCAGTCCGTAGGTATCGCCCTTTCTCTTGTACACTACATTTACCTGATCTGTCTCTGCGTTGCAGAATACGAAGAAGTTGTGTCCCAACAGTTCCATCTGAATGCAGGCATCCTCGGGATACATGGGCTTGATATCGAACTTCTTGGTACGAACGATCTTGATCTCGTCATCGTCTGTGTAATCATTCTCTACATAGGCTTTGCTGAAAGAAGCTGCCGCCTGCTGTTTGTCAACGATCTTGTTCTTATATTTTTTCAACTGTCTCTCAATGATCTCTTCCACCAGATCAATGGATACATACATATCGTTGCTTACCTGCTCCGAACGGATAATGCTTCCCTTTACCGGAATGGTCACCTCAATTTTCTGACGTTCTTTTTCAACGCTTAATGTTACATGTACTTCTGTGTCGGGATTGAAATACTTGTCCAGCTTGCCGATCTTTTCCTCCACTGCTGCTCTTAATCCTGGTGTAACTTCGATGTTTCTGCCAACAATAATAAACTTCATGCTGATCATCCCTTCCAAGTATTTATTTACAAGGTTTTATGTAGCATCCCTTGTATTTATTGTATAGTCATTATAGCACAATAGCACAGCTTTTTGCAACAATTTAAGAAGTTTTTTACTTGTTTTTGACATTCTGTATGTCAACCCTAAAATCGACAAATCCTGTCATTTTACTATTTTTATTACATGTTCACAAAACATTTGTTCCTGTTTTTTCGTAAATTTATCCCCCTTGCAGTGCCGGTTTTTCTGTGGATAATGTGTATAACTTGGTGTATAAGTAACTTTTATCCTATTTTCTGGCATTTTGGATGTGGATAACTTATTTTGTATTTAAATTTCTTTTCTGTCGTTTTTACGTTCGTGTCACTTTTTTTGTATACTTTGTATAGTTCCGTTTTGTCAATCCCCATTTCATCGCGTAACAATATTTTGACAAATTGCACAATTCGTTATACAACTTATAGTTTTTTGCCTTATCGGCACTTAAGTTCCACTGTCCCCACAGCATCCTGTCCACATGGAAAATAAACCGACCACATGACACGGTGCAATCGAGTAGTCTCGCTCATCGTATACACAAAAAAGCACTGTGTGTTTCCACACAGTGCCTTGTACTTTCTGTTATATAATCAGAAGATCCGTCGAACTGCCAATACCTTCTTGTAATCCGCATTAGATACGATGATACCGGTCTTGGCGGTAGATGCATGAACGATCTGGCCGTTACCGATATACAGTGCCACATGGCCGGAGTAACAGATCAGGTCACCTGCCTGTGCATTGGCAAGTCCGTCAACCGCAGAACCCTGGCTGCGGTCTGCAGAAGAGGAATGAGGCAGACTTACACCGAAGTTAGCATATACACTCATTACAAATCCGGAACAGTCGGTGCCGTTGGTCAGGCTGGATCCGCCGTATACATAAGGGTTACCAACGAACTGTAATGCATAGTCGGCAACTGCGGTACCCATCTCGCTGTCTCCGCTGGCCGCATAAGTAACTGCGGGAGCGCTGCCGGAAGAGCCAGAACTCTTGCTGCTTGTGGCTGCCTTGGCTGCCGCTGCGGCACGTGCTCTTTCTCTCTCTTCTTTCTCCTTTGCCAGACGCTTTGCTTCTTCCTCTTTGGATTCTGCTTCTACGAATTCCGTATGCAGGGAAACAAATTCTGTAGAGACCCATCCAAGACCTTCCTCGGTATCTACCTGTACCCAGCCATCGGTCTCATCGGATACTACCAGATCGTCCTCCAGAGGAACCAGACCCAGCACCGATGCTTCCAGCGAAGGCTCGGTACGAACTTTCAATGTGGTGGTGTTAACGGTTGCCAGTCGGGTTCCTACCTTCTTGGCAAGTTCTACTGCTTCGTCGCCGGTCACACAGTACTCGGCTTTTACATAACCGGTTACGGAACCGGAAGAAATCTGATACCAGCCGTTCTCTTCGGAAATGAAGAGGCCAACGGAATCGTCATACAATTTACCGACGATCTCACCTTCCTCACTGGGCAGGCTTCTTACATTTACATAATCATTCACCTGTGCGATTACCAGATTCTTGAAGGACTCCTCCTCGGATGCTTCCGGGGTAGTATCCATCTGATCGTCACGGATCACAGTCTCAATAATGCTTTCAATCTGTTTCGTGCTGTTGGTACCTGTGGAAAGGCTCTCCAGCTTGTTGCCCTTTGCCAGGGTCAGCTCGATACCGCCGCTGGGCAGTACAGATGAAGATGCTGCTGCATTTGCAGTGATATTCATTCCGGAAAAAGCCATAACCGCTGCCATGGTGCAAACGGTAATTTTTACAGATTTACGAACCATTCTATCCTCCTGAAACTCTTGGAGCTGTCTCAATTTCTTAACTTATTTCTTTACATTTTCAAATCATTTGTTACGAATTTGTTACATCCGTTAACAAATATATCACGCGAACTCCCATTTGTCAATATAGTGAATTAATTGTCAATGTTGTCAAAAATTCCCATTTCATGCGGGTTTGCGGTGTTTTTACATAAAAAGAGCCACCATCCAGGTGACTCTTTTCTTTAAATATTCTTCGGTTTTCTTCCGAATTTCTTAATGAATCTATTACTAATCTGTGTCTGTTAACGAAAACGGTTGCAGTAATTTCCCGCGCTGACTGCTGCATTGGCACCGTCTGCCACCGCTGTTACGACCTGGCGCAGAGGTTTCTTACGGATATCTCCGGCCACATAAATGCCGGGGCGGCCGGTCTCTCCGGTCTCATCCGCAGGGATATAACCGTCTTCCCCGACTGCTACCAGTTCCCGCAGCAGTTCCGTGTTGGGATGGATGCCTACAGCGATAAAGATGCCTGCTGCCTCCAGATCTTTTTCCGCTTCTGTCTTCACATTTTTGATACGCAGCTTTTCCACCATGTCCTCGCCACAGATTTCTGTAACCACATGGTCATAGAGAATCTCCACATTAGGGAGACTCTTTAATTCCTCCTGCAATACCATAGCCCCCCGCAGACTATCTCTTCTGTGGATCAGATACACCTTTTCGCAGGTTCTTGCCAGATAGATGGCATCTTCCAGTGCCACGTCACCGCCGCCGACCACAGCCACCGTTCTGCCCCGGAAAAAGGCACCGTCACAGGTAGCACAGTAGGATACCCCCATGCCGTTCAATTCTTCCTCGCCGGGTACTCCTAATCTGGCATGTTCCGCACCGGTGGCAAAGATCACCGTACGGGTCTCCAGTTCCTGGTTGCCCGCATAGACGCATTTGTAATCGCCTCGTTCTTCCACACTGTGTACCGTAGCCTCCAGGAACTCCGCTCCCAGTTTCTCTGCATGATGCCGGAACGTCATTCCCATATCGAATCCACTGATGCCGGGAAGTCCCAGATAGTTATCCACCTCATAGGTATTGAGGATCTGACCGCCGCTCATGGGCTTTTCTTCTATAATAAGTAGATTCAGTCCCGCTCTCTTACCATAGACTGCAGCTGACAGCCCTGCGGGACCGGAGCCGATAATGATCAAATCATACATAATTTTTACTCTCCTTTTGTCCAGTGTAGCAGTTCCCCTATGGAAAAGCAAGTCCATCTATGCTACACTCGTTTTACAGGTTTTTAGCATCCGGCACTGTTTTATCTCCAAAGGGTGCCGTAGAATTCAGAAAGGATACTTTACATGAATACAATAAAGAACGCACCGTTGGCTCTTGTCACCGGTGCCTCCCGCGGCATCGGTAAGGCCATCGCAGAAGCCCTGGCCGAAGCCGGCTACCATCTGATCCTCACCTGTAGCCATACCTTGCCGGACCTTCAGGAAGTGGCTGCCTGTTTAGAAGAAAAATATGGCATCACCTGCACCGCCATGGCTGCGGACGCATCGGAACCCGCTGCCATCAAAAAAGTTTTTGCCTCCCTGGACCATCTGGATGTACTGGTCAACAACGCCGGAATCTCTTACATTGGTCTGCTCACGGATATGAGTGTCGAAGAATGGCAGCATGTCCTGAATACGAACCTGAGCTCCTGCTTCTACACCAGCCGTCTGGCAGTGCCTCTGATGCTGTTGAAGCACAGCGGACGCATTATCAATATTTCCTCCGTCTGGGGAAATGTGGGAGCTTCCATGGAAGTGGCTTACTCCGCCTCCAAGGGTGGTGTGAACAGCTTCACCAAAGCACTGGCCAAGGAGCTGGCTCCCAGTAATATCCAGGTCAACGCCATCTCCTGCGGTGTTATTGATACTGCCATGAACCACTGCTTCTCCCCCGAGGAAATGAACGCCCTCCGGGAAGAGATTCCCGCCGACCGTCTGGGCCAGCCGGAGGAAGTCGCAAAACTTGTCCTCCAGCTCATCCAGGCGCCAACCTATCTCACCGGACAGATCCTTACTCTTGACGGAGGCTGGCAATAACACTCTCCGCCGATTCTCCCGGTACCAGTGATGCCACGATCCGCTCCATCTCTTCTTTAGATCCAGCATCCCGGCACCGGAGGATCAGATGTTCCTTCTCCGTCTCTGTCAGTGCCGCATAGCCTTGCATGGCCTGTTCATTCATCGCCAGCGCCATGCCGAATCCTACCGGCAGTTCATTCAAGGGAAACGCTTCTGTTCCGCCGCTTCCCCCAGTCAATCCATCCATTGCAAACTCCTTTCCCGCGTTCTGCGAAGATGCCTCATTTTACAGGCATCCTGTTTTTGCATAACAATCGTGCACTTGATCGATAACATAATTTTGCATATGTTATCGATCAAGTACTACTGTTTAGTCTGTGCAGGAGGAATCTGCGATATACAAAACGAAAACTCGCTCTTTGTAAATGAAAATCTCACGAATAACGGTATTCTCCGCCATCCGTGAGATTTTCAGTTTGCTTTCTGTCAGGTATCCAACATTATTTTCCGGCAAGATATTCTCTCATATGTTCTCTGATATGCTCGAACTGTTTTCTCGTATGAGAATTTTTCGACTCAAAATTCATCAGTCGATCCAGATACCCCTGTCTCTTCACAATACGGCAGCTCTCTGGATAGACCAGCTCGTACACCAGTGAAATATGTCCCACCACGTTGTCCACCGCTGTTTTCTTCAGGGAACGCAGTACAGCGTGCTCCTCATCAAAGCTCTGCAACACTTCCGGCGTCACTTCCTCCTGATATAATACCTCGGTGTCCACATTGTAGATCTCCTCCAGCGGGAATTCTACATTGACCTTCAAGATATCGATCTTATCCGCATCCCGTAAGATATGGCAGAACATAGCCGTCCGTTCCTCCAGTCCCTCCGGAATCCGGTAGGCGCTGTGATAAAATACCGCTGTCCACAGAAGTTCATCGCAGGAAGCATCTTCCACGAAATCCCGGATACTGATTCCGGCGTCTGCCTGAACTTCCTCGGGCAGGCTCTCTTCGCTTCCGGAAGCAAGTCCGTGTTTCTCTTCCCAGACCTTACCAAATAAAATTCTTGCTCCGTATTTCGCATGATCGATGGAATCTGCATCGGTGAAGGTACCATATACCCGCTGTTGTTCAAAGCGTCCCACATCATGGAGCAGTCCGGTCAGCCACGCAATATCCACCTCTTCCTCCGGAAGGTCCAGAGATCTGGCGATCTGCTGACACAATCCGCAGACCCGGTAGGTGTGTTCTATTTTCAGGCGGATCATGTCCCGGCTGCTGTCATAACAGTCCGTGTATTTCTGAAATGCTGCCAGTGCTTTTTCTCTGTTGATCTTCATTGTTCGTTGCCTCTTTTGCCTCTTATCTCTTATATCATGTTTCATGACTCATGACCTGTTCGGTTTTTTCAAATCCATTCCTTCTTATCTGATGGTTTTTGTCTCTGTCAGGCCTTTTTCTCTGTCGACGATACATAGGCCAGCTTGTATACCGCTACACAGATCACTGCAACCACCATCAGCAATCCCAGCTCCAATGCCCATGTAGGAATCGTGGAGGCACACACCACAGTCAGAAAGTCCACTGCAAAATGCAGTCCGAAGGCTGCTGCCAAATGCAGCTTTCTGCCTGTCTTCACCGCACTGTATACAAGAATCGACAACGCGATCTGCAGGGCGATCGCACTGATTCGCTCCATCGGTGCGAGGTAGAACTGGTAAGCCGGCGTGGTCCAGAGAACAGAGAGCTGATGGTAGGTCACCTCCTGTTGTGCGGGCTCCAATGCCGTCATAGTCTTCTCCATCAGGCCACCGTTAATCATGGCTGCGGTAAGGAGATTGCTCATAGAAGACATACCAAGGATCAGAAAAGCCTCAATGCCGCCATGTCCGGCGCCGTACATCAATGCATTTTCCCGGGTAAGATGTTTTTTCAGGCAGAATTTCATGGCAATCCACCGGCCACACTCCTCAAAAAGTGCTGCTGCAAGCCCACCGTAAATCGCATACAGCCAGATATTGTCCCGGATCACGTCTCCGGTCACCGTCAGCACAATGGCATGACAGATCTGCTCTAAGATCATGGCAAAGCCCACGAAGATACCGCAGCCGATGAAAAATGCCGGCACCCACGCCTTTGTCTTCTTATAGATAAAGATACCTAAAAATATGGGTAAACCCACGGATAATAGCAGAGATATCACCATTCCCAACATGCTTGCACCGCTTACGGTTCCCCAGATCATTGCTGTTTCCGTTACACTCTCAACTGCCATATATTCTCCTATCTGAGCGCCACGGGACGCTCTGCGCACCTGTTATTTCACCGTTCCCTCTTGTAAGATTCTCCGGAAAAAGGTAAGAAAACCTTCCTCTACCGCCACCTGATCCACCGCCGTCTCAGGCAGATCATAGAAATATTTCCCGGTTCCGGGATCCAGGGAAATGCTGTCCAGCGGAAACCCCTCTCTGCGGATGCTGCTGTGGGGTACATCCGTCAGCCAGAATTTCTCACTTTCCATGTCAGGCTCCATCGCCTCATATACATGTTCCTCATCCTGCACATAGCAGATGGCATTGCGGTATTTTGCCGTAAGCCTTCCATAGCGTTTGACCAGTCCGATATAATGCTCCAGCATCTGCTCATCCGTCAGATATACACCATTCACCGTACGCACATGTACCCCGGGCTGGACCGCCTCCGGGACATCTTCAAAATACAACCCGGAATCACAGGAAAATACAGGCATACGAAAAGCTTCATAATAAGCATGAGCTTTCTGCCTGGCATTCTCCAGAGGTGTATTGCCTGTCTCCGGGACATCGGGGATCTCCACCCCCTGTGCCCGCAGATCCTGCAGGCTGATCAGTTCGATGCCAAGTCCGGCTATGCGGTTCTGCATGGCAGCTGCCTTTGCCGGATTGCCGGTACCGTATAACAATTTCATAAGCGTTGTCCTGCTTCCTTTCCGGTCAGATCAGCGCCGGTGTCTGTGCCAGGACAGAGATAATCGCGATCGCCGCCAAAATCACAACAACTACCACTACTGCAACAATGATCTTCTTTTTCATATATGATACCTGCTCTTTCTAACCTTTTATGCTTTTGCATCCCATGAACTAATGATGGCATATTTCAAGGACAATTTCAAGGATTATGAAAATATTCGGGATGGCTCCACTTTCTCGCCCGGCCAGGATTTTCTGAGTGCCGCATAGGAAACCAGGAAGTTGGCAAGCCAGCCGGCCGGCACGGCAAGCCAGACAAAGGCGATGCCAAAACGCGGTGCACAGATCAAAGCCACAGACAGGCGGATCGCAAGGTTTACCATATTGGCAATGAGGAATGGCCGCATGATGCCGAGTCCGCGAAGAACTCCATCGGTCGCCATTTTAATCCCCATAAAGATAAAGAAGTAACCGATCCATCTCATATAATCTCCGGACACCTGATAAGCCAGCGCTGTTCCGTCTTTTCCAAGAAATAGTGCGGAAATCTGCGTGTGCAGCGTTTCAATGACAAGAAAGGCAACCGCCGCAAAACACACGTCCAACACCAATGCCGCATGATAACCTTTTTTGATACGCTCGGTTTTGCCTGCCCCAAGGTTCTGGGAAACATACGGCGAAACTGCATTACCGATGGACACGAAGATCAGGGAGAAAACATTCTCCACCCGCATCGTCGCCGAATATCCTGCAAGAGCCTGTGTGCCGAAAGGATTTACCACTGCCTGTACGATCATCATACCGATCGACACGGTAGACTGCTGCAGAACTGACGGCAGCATTCCGGTATCAAGCCCCAAACGGAAATAAGCCCGGATTTTTTCCGGACCTTTCTCGACCAGTTCTTTTTCCCAGCGTCGAAGCTCCATTACGGTTTTGATCGGTTTCACATTTGGCTCTTTGTCTTTCATCGTTGTACCTCATTAGGTTGGTTCTGGCTGCTGTTCTCTTGGTTAGACTTCATTTTTTGCAGATAGGTTCTATGATATGACAACAAAGAACCGCGGTGATGTCCGGGAAAGTTCGTGCAGTCTATATCATCTTCACTCTGTGAAAGCGGATGGGCTTTAACAAAATCTTCCCGTGCCATACGTTTGGCGGTCTGCTTGCAATGTCCGGCTGCAAGATGTCTTGTATAATAAGTATGAAATTCCTCGCCCCATTTCTCTTTATTCTTTTGCGACTTTTCATGACGGGAGATACGGCGGCTGATTTCAAACTCTGCCAGCCGCAGGGAATGTTCTGCCGAAAGCAGCAACATGCCTTTACTGCATAGCGAGCTGATCCAGTCTGCTTGCAATCGGTAAAGTTCTGAACCAAATTCTTCTAGCGACAATTTGCAGAGATTTTTCAAACGTTGTATGAATTTTTGTATTACAAGGATCTCTTTGGGCAAATCTTCCGATGCATTGGGCAGATGCTCCAGGCTTTCCTGAATCCGTTTGGTATCCGTACTGTTCATCTCTGAGGATTTGTCACATAAATATAATTCAAGGCAATCGCTATTGTGCAAAAAATGACGCATCTTGTCTGAATAAGCAGAAAATGCCGGCGAAACATTAT
>OLGE01000283.1_pt1 | contig 63857 bp, 54 predicted proteins | sample 1605151 | NCBI WGS metagenome assembly OLGE01 (sample SAMEA3888912, study PRJEB22519) | human gut metagenome | biome: human gut; feature: human-associated habitat; material: faeces | place: Denmark | collected 2010
CAGTACTGCTTGACGCTGTAGCCGCTCTGCGTCGCGCCCTCGTAGGTCTTGCCGTCCTTCACGCCGTAGACCGTCGCGTCGACGTTGCTGCCGACCTCGGCCGCCGCGATGCCCGCGAACTTGAAGCCGTAGGCGTTGTAGCCGCTGTTGTAGTCGGTGACGTCGACCTTCGTGGTCTCCTTGCCGGTCACGTTGCCGTCGGCGTCGTAGACCGACTTCGTCACGGAGACGTAGACGGAATCATAGGTGTCAACGACTGCCTTCGGCACGTAGTACTTGATCGAGAAATCCGCCTCGAAGATGACCGTCTTGCCGAAGAACTTCAGGTTTTCATCCGTCAGCGAACCGTCGGAAACGGTCGGGTTGGTCGTGTAATAAGTCGTGGAGGCCGCACCCGCGCGGTACAGGACGAAGGTCTTGTCCGAGCCGTAGCCGCCGGAATACGGACGCCAGCCGCCGAAGCTGTTGTAGGAGAGCTGACCGACCGTGTCGTTGGCGATCGTCCAGTCGTCGCCGTTGTTCGTGAAGCTCCAGACGGTGCTGTCCGTGCTCGAGAGCGCGATCTTCTTGGCCGCGCTGGAGTAGATGCTGCCGCTGCCGTTCTTTGCGGTGATGACGCCGTCCGTGACCGTCCAGACGTCCGCCGCATCCGGGGAGGCGATGCTGTCGCCGGAGTAGGTGCTGCCGGCCTTGAGCCAGTTGTTGGCGGCAGAGGCGGTCAGGGCGCTGCCGGTTGCGGCGCTGACGATGACGTAATCGCCGTTTTCAATCGACGAGCCGGTGAACCTGGCGTAGCCGGTCGAGCCGGAGCCGCTGACCGTGCGGGAATAGAGCGCATAGAGCGTGATGTCAGCCGTCGGCTGATAGGAACCGGTGAGCACGGTCGGCTTCGAGGTGCTCTCGGGGTCGACCGCAGCCGTCGTCCAGCCGCAGAAGGTGTAGCCGGAGACGTCACCCGCCGTCGGGAGGGCGATCGACGCGCCGCCGACGGAATCGATCGAGGCGACCGCGCTCACGCCGGTCGGGACGGAGAAGCTTACGGTGCAGCGCGCGGCGGTCGAGGTATAGCTGTAGCCGCACTTCGAGCAGGTGTAAGTCGTCGTATCGCCGCTGACGGAGGCAGTGAAGCTGTGCGCCTCCTCGACGACGTCGCCGCAGACGGAGCAGGCCGCAAGATGCGTGTCGGCGTCGTTCTGGGCGTATTCGGTGAAGGTGTGCTTGCCCGTGGCCGGGATGACCGTCTGTGCGACGATCACGGTGCCGCAGACGGAGCAGTGCGAGCCTTCGGTCTTACCGGCGGTCGCGCAGGTCGCGGCAACGGCGGCATCCGTCACGACGGTGTGGCCGGTTGCTGCAACCGTGACGCTTGCAAGCTCGGAGGTCATGGCTTGATTGCTATAGTACTTTCCGTAATGCGTTCCGCTCTTGTTGGCGGTGCATTCGGCGCAGTAATAGTATGCCTTGTTGCCGGCTGCCGTGCAGGTGGCTGCCGTGGCGGCAACATAGGTTGCGGTATGCGTTTCGGTTTCCGTGCTGCCGGAGCCGGTGCTCGTCGTGTAGTAGGTCGTGCCGGAGCTGCCTTGCTTCGCATAGAGCTGGACGGCCTTCTGGTTGGCGTAGCTGGTGGATCTGAAGAAACGGAAGCGATCCTGACCGGAGGTCGTATTGAAGCGCAGATAAGCGCCGCCCTGCGACTTGATGACGGCGTTGCCGTCGCTGCCGACCGTGATCGTGTTGGTATACTTCGTGGTTGCGGAGGTGTTCAGCCCATTTGCATTGCTGGCCGTGCCGATGTAATAGCCGCTCTTGCTCCGAATGGTTCCGTCCGAGCCGATCGTGAAGCAATAGGGATCGCCGTCGGCGGTCGAGATGCTGCCGTTGCTGATCGTGACGGAGCGGTAGTTGTTGGAGACGTCCAGTGCGGTCAGGCTGCCGTCGAAGATCAGGCTCTCGTCCTCGTAGACGATCAGGTAATCTCCGGCGAGGCTCGACGGTGTCGACGTCACCTTGACGTAGCTGCCCGCGCCGTCGGTGCGCGCGAACAGCGCATAGAGCTTGATGCTGCCGGTGGAGGTGTAGGACTTGCCGGCGAAGTAATAGGTGGGGGCGGTCGTCGTGTCGGAGGAGACCTCCTGATTGGCCCAGCCGACGAAGCTGTAGCCCGCAGGAACGGTTCCGGAGTAGCTCGGGAGCGTGAAGACCGCGTCCACGGCAGTGTAGATCGGGTCGGCGCCGTTGTTGAAGCTGATGGTGATCGCGGTCTTGGCCGCGAAGGTGACGGTGACCGTGCAGTTGGAGGTGGGATTGACCGTAACGGTGTTGTCATCGTTCACGGTGCAGGTGCCGCTGCCGGAGGTGACGGATGCGGAGGCAACATAGTAGCCGGTGCTCGGCACACAGGTAATGGTATTGCCGGAGACGGAAACCGTGCCGTAGCTTGTGTTGTTGGAGACGGCGCTCACGGTGTAGCTCGTCGTGCCGGTGTCGGGATTGGTGGTGCCGCCGGTGCTGCCGGTCAGCGTCCATGTGGATCTGACGGTCTGCACGCTGTCTGCGCCGTAGTTGGAGCTGCTGGTGTGCTGACCGGGATACACGTCCTCAGAGGAGACAACGACCGGGAAGGCAACAAAGTATTTTCTGGCCTTTGTGACGGTGTTATAGTAGCTATCGGAGGCGTAAGCCGGATCCCAGCTGCCGTTGGCGGACTTCATGCTCGCGGCTGCCTCGGCTACGGTGCTGCCGCTCTTCATGGATGTCCAGAAGTCCTCCTCGTAGGCGTAGTCGCCGTTGAAGCTGACGGACTGAGAATAACCGTAGACGACCTCGACGCCCTTTTCGCGCATGGGCGCTTCCAGACCGGTCGTAGCCATGCCGAGACAGATGGCCATCCAGACCATGTTGTTCGGCGCGTTCTGCGTCATGTGGTTGGCGATGACCGTTCCGTCGACGCAATAGCAGGTGCCCATGGTGCTCTGGAAGCTGTAGGCATGGTAGTATCTACCGAAGGTTCCGGTGACGGCCTTCTTGTCGGCCGTGGTCAGACCCGTGCCGGAGGAGAGCGTCAGATAAGAGGTGTTCGCCTGCGTGACGCAGTCGGAAACGGCAGTGTATGTGCCGGGTTTGTTATAGGACAGATCCTTGCTGTAATCCGTTGTGCCGTGCGAGTCAAAGATCACGACTGCGCCGGATTCGATCGCGCCGGCGACCTTGTCGATCGTGGCGTTCGTGCTGGAATAGAGCGTGAAGGTGCCGCCCGTCGCGGAGGCAATGCTCTTGCCCTCGGTCTGGTACTGGTTGGTGAAGCTGGAGTCCTTGCCGTACCACGGGCCGATGACGTAGACGTCCTTGCCGGTGGTCGTGCCGCCCTTGGTGGCGTAAGACACATATTCGTCCTCGGCACTTGTGCTCGGCGTGCCCTTGGAGCCGTTTTCAAACTTAGCGCGCAGCTCCGGAGAATAGCCCTGCGGCTCGCCGTCTGCATCCTCCCAGAAGAACATCGCGTTCGTTCCGTCATAGGTGCAGGTGCCCGGCTTGTAGTCGTCGGAGGCCATGACCATCTCGGCAATGTCGCCGGACAGGGCGGCATAGTCCGCAGCGGTCACGGTATCGTTGACGCCGCGCGTTTTAATAATGTGTTTGTTCTCATAGGCGATAATATCGGCCCAGAGGTCGTCTGAAGCACTGTCTGCCGCAAATGCAACGGTCGGAAGCAGGGACAAAACCATTGCGAGCGTCAGCAGAAAAGCAATCAGATGTTTGGTGAAATGTTTCATGCGTGATTCTCCCTTTCTGCAATTCTTTTGCTCTTTAAAGCGGGCAAATGTTATCAATAAATATACCATAATTCACAAAAAAAGCAAGTCGAAATTGTGCAAAATGGGAAGTTTCTGTGATATGGACACACGGCGGTTCCTGAATAGGAAGAATTTTTATGCAATCGAACAACGGAAAATATCATCATGGACATTTACAGGCACACATGTGTAAGAGGTCGAAATGTTTTTGGCCTGTGAAATCCTGTCCGCGGCTGCCGAACAGAGCCGGAGAGCGGGGGAACGGGCTGCACGGATTCTGCCGTTGACAAGCACGCGTGTTTTTAGTATAATTATAATATATATATGTGTGCAGGCGTTACAGAGCATACGAAAGGCAGACGGAAGGGAAAAACATGCGGGATCGAAGAAAAAAATTCAGAGGCAGATTGAGTCTGCTGCTGACCGTTACATATCTTTTCTCCATACTGTTCACGACGGCCGGCCAAGCGGCCTATGGCGACGGCTACGCCGGCGGGATGCAGGGCGAGGGACGGGGCATCTATGCCTACGGCATCGATATTTCCAGCTGGCAGGGGCATGAGGTCGATTTTTATCAGATCAAGGCCGAGGGCTATGACTTCGTCATCCTCCGCGCCGGATTTGCCACGACGGAGGACAACACCTTTGAGGAGAACTATATCCGTGCGAAGGACGCCGGTCTGGACGTCGGCGTCTATCTCTATTCCTATGCCGACACGGTCAGCGACGCGCTGGATGAGGCGGCGGCGCTGAAAACGTGGCTCGCGGGCAAGAAGCTGGAATACCCGGTCTATTTCGACCTGGAGGACCCGCAGAAGCACGCCGGGCTGGACAGCGCGTTCCTGACGCAGCTCTCGGCGGCGTTTCTGGATTCCATGGCCGAGGACGGCTGGCTCTGCGGCCTGTATTCCAGCAAAAGCTGGCTGGATTATAAGGTCGACGCGGCGGCGCTCGGCGAGAAATACGAGTGCTGGATGGCGATGTATCTGCCCAGCGGCTACTATGAAAATTTTGAGCGCTACGACGCGGTTTACGGCATGTGGCAGTATTCATCGACCGGCGTGGTCGGCGGCGTGCCGGGCAACTGCGACATGAACATTGCCTTCAAGGACTACCCCTCCATCTGCCGGAATTTCGGCTTCAACGGCTACACCGTGCAGACCGAGCCGATCTCGCTGTATGACCTCGAGGCGCCGGAGCTGCTTGTGCAGGGCACGCATTGGCAGCTCGCCGGCGGCATCGCGTCCTATGAGGGCAATCTGCTGGAGGTCACGGCAACGCTGACGGATTCGGCGAACGAGGTGCAGACCGGCGGAACGCTCACGCTCGCGCAGCCGCAGTTCGACCTCGATCAGCTCAACGAGCTGGTCAAGACCGAGACGTTGGCGGCCGGAGCCTATACCCTGCGCGTCGGGGCGAAGACGGAGCACGCGGCCTATACGCTTTTGCAGCAGCCGGTGACGGTCTCGCGGACGGGCGCGGTGCTCTCCGAGGCGGCGACGCCGTCCGACCGGACGGTCGGCGAGGATTTTCAGCCGTCCGGCCTGATCCGCGCGGGCAGCCCGCTGCTGGCGGTCTCCGTCTGCGTGCGCGGCGATGAGGGCACGGTCATGCTGAATGAGACGGCCGAGCCGTATGCAACGGAATATGACCTGTCGAATCTGGATGTTGCCATGTCGCAGATGCTGCCCGGCGCTTATTATTATGAGATCACGGCCACGACCGAGTATGGCACGGAGGAGCTTTCCTCCACGCCGTTCATGATCTGGTCGGACGGCAGCACGGTGCACCTCAACGATTTTTCCATGAAGGAGCGCTATGCCTACCGCGAGCTGAAAACGCTCGGCGGGACGGTCGTCTCCGACGGGTCAAAGCTCCGCAGACTGACCGTCACGGTGACGCGCGGAGACGGCGAGACCTTTGTGAATTACACGGCGCACGACCTCGGCGGCGCCGTCGAGCTGAACAGCCTGCGCGGAAAGCTGAACCTCTCCAGGCTGACGGCCGGGAGCTATACCCTGCGGATCGTCGCGGTCAACGAAAACGGCCCGGCGATCCTGACCGACACCGCCTTCCGCGTGGGCTATGACGGCGTCAGCCTCTGCGGCGCGTCACTGCCGGAGGTCGTCACGCAGGGCGACAGCTTCCGGCTCGCGGGCGTGCTCGCCTCCGAGACAACGCCGCTGCGCTATGTCGGCGCGTCGATTCTGGACGCGCGCGGCATCGCCGTGCAGACGGCCTATGCGAATGTGCAGCGCGGCGTATTCTCGCTGGAGGCGTTCGCCGATCAGCTCGAGCTTTCGGCGCTCCCGATCGGGGAATACCGTCTGATCCTTACGGCCGAGAACGGCAGCTCCTATCAGACGGTCTGCGACCGTCCGTTCACGGTCGCGAAAAATGAAAACATCATCCGCTGGGAGAACGGCCATTTCACGACCGACGGCCTGACCTACCCGGCGGGCGGCTCGGTTGAATTCTGGGGCACGCTGATCTCCGCCCTGCCGATCAGCAAGGTCGTCGCGGTCATCCGCGACGCGGACGGGAAGCTGATGGCCACGGCTGTCACCGAGCCGGATGCCGTGCGCTTCTCGGTCGGGGAGCTTTCCTCGCTGCTGAAGACGGCGGCGCTGCCCGTGGGCGCCTACACGCTCTCGATCACGGCCTATAACTCGACCGGGAGCTTCCGTGTTGCATTTGAGCGCTTCCGCACGAGCAGCTGCACGCATACCGCCGCCGTGATGGGGCAGGGCTATACCCCGAGCTGTATATGCGAGGGCATCGTTTGCGACGGCTGGTGCGAGCAGTGCGGCGGGAGCGTCAGCCTCGGAACGGTCATGCCGAGATTGGAGCATGACTTCCGCGACGGCGTTTGCAGCCAGTGCGGCATCACCGAGCCGCAGACCGTGCGCGCGAGCCTGAGCAAGACGCTGCCGCAGGTCGGAAGAACCTATCTGCTGACCTTCTATGACGGTCAGAGCTGGTATGCGCTTGCGAACGACGGCAGCACCGTCACGTTGAGCGCCGCGCCGCAGAACGGCGCACTGGACGTCCCGGAGACCCTGCTCTGGCGCGCCGCGACCGAGCGTGACGCGCTCTGTCTGCGTGACGCGGACGGCGACGCGCTGCATCTGGACACGGAGGGGCTTGCCGTCGCCGGCGGAAGCTCGCATACCGCGCTGCAATTCGGCGGGAAGCCGGATCGCCTGACCGTGAGAAGTGCGGAGCTGAACCGCTACCTGACGTTTGCGGACGGCAGCTTCGACGTCGGAACGGCGGCGACCGTGTTCCGGCTGTTCGAGGTCGTACAAAACGGATAGTGCGTCGAATTTTTGCTTGCAGAGTGTCTTGAAATATGCTATAATAAACCGAATTGTAGAATTGAGGTGTGCAGACGAAAATGAGCATTTACCGAATTGCAGGGCTTTTGGTCGAAATGGACACCTTCGGGCGCACGGCGCGCCAGGCCGCGCCGTATCAGACTGCGGACGCCGCGCCGGATATGACGGTTCGGGCCGAGCCGGAGGTGCTTGCCCAGGCGGCGCAGATGGGGCGGGATTATGCCGAATATCTGGCGACCGGCGCTTCCTTTTACCGCCAGCTCGTGCGGTTTGACGGCATGATGCTGCACGCCTCGTGCGTCGTCGTGGACGGCCGCGCTTACCTCTTCTCCGCGCCCTGCGGAACGGGCAAGTCGACCCATGTCAGCCTCTGGCTGCGCGAATTCGGCGACCGCGCCTATATCCTCAACGACGACAAGCCCGCCCTGCGCTTTCTGCCGGACGGGACGCTTCGCGTGTTCGGCACGCCGTGGTGCGGCAAGCATGGCCTTTCGCGCAATGCGGACGCTCCCCTTGGCGGGATCGCCTTTCTGGAACGCGCGGAGGAGAACGCCATCCGGCCGATGAGCGGGAAAGAGGCGGTCTATGCCCTGATGGAGCAAACGGTGCGCAAGCTTCCGGGCGAACAGATCCTGCAATGCATGGAGCTGATCGACCGGATCGTCGCGGGCGGAAAGCTGTGGAAATTATCTTGTAATATGAAACCGGCGGCCGCGAGGCTGTCTTATCAAACAATGAGTGGAAAGGGAGTATTGAAATGAAGGTCAAAGAAGGATTTGTTTTGAGAAGTGTTGCGGGGTCGAACGTCGTTGTCCCGGTCGGCGCGGCCAGCGTGGACTTCAACGGTATGATCACGCTCAACGATTCCGGCGCGTTCCTCTGGCGCGAGCTGGAAAAGGGCGCGGATGTCGATTCCCTGACGGCCGCGCTGCTGCGCGAATATGAGGTCGACGAGGAAACCGCGCGTAAATGCGCCGCCGACTTTACAGAGAAGCTGCTCGATGCCGGATGCCTTGAATAAGCAGCCGAAGCCGGGGCAGAGCAGGAACGTGAGCCTTGCGGAGATGTATCCCCTGATCCGCGAGGTGCTTGACGCAGACGGGACGTTTTCTTTGACGATCACGGGCACGAGCATGTACCCGTTTATCCTCGGCGGCCGCGATCAGGTGACGCTCTCCAAGCTCACGCGCCCACTGAAAAAGAATGACCTGCCGTTGTACCGCAGACGCGACGGCGCGTTTGTGCTGCATCGCGTGGTGCGGGTCGAGCAGGACGGGACTTACACGATGTGCGGCGACCACCAGAACCAGCTCGAACGCGGCATCCGTCCCGAGCAGATGATCGCGCTTGCGACCGCGTTCGTCCGCAAGGGGCATCACCTGACCGAGCGGAATGTGGGCTACCGTATTTATCGCACGGTCTGGACGTGGGTGCTGCCGATCCGCCCGCTGTTTTTTGAACTCGACAGCCGCTGCCGGCAGGCAGCGCGCAAGCTGTTTCGAAGGAGCTGAATGCAGAGCGGCTCCCATACGGAGCAGAGGGCGCCCGAGCGCTGTTTTGCGGGACAGACCGATGAACGGGTGGGTATTCATGACGCAAAAACAGGAAATCTCTGATGAAATCGCAAGAGCGGTCAGCAAGGGATTCAGAGGTTCCATAGAAATGAAGTGAGAGATAGATGAAAAAAGCAGGAATTTTTCATTCTGATGACGCGAAACGGACGCTTCGTGTGATCTTCTTGGCGCTTGTGGATTTGGTTGTCATCCAATTCTCGGCATTTATGGCGCTGCTGGCGCGCTTTGACTTCAGCTATACGCTGCTGCGCGAGAGCATGTTCCTTGACGCGCTGCTGCGCTATGCGCCGTGGTTCACCATGCTGACGGTGCTGATCTTCATCCCCTTCAAGCTTTACAGCAGCCTCTGGGAGTTTGCCAGCGTGGACGAGCTGCTGCACATCCTGCTGGCGGCTATGGCCGTCGCGGTGCTGCAATTCGCGGCGATCGTGCTGAATCTGGTCGATCTGCCGCTCAGCTTTCCGATGCTCAACGCCATGTTCCTCGCCGTGCTGACGGTGCTGTTTCGTTTTTCCTACCGCATGGCGCGCAGCATCGCGCGCCGCCGCAGCAGACGCGGCGTACAGGCGCGCACGATGCTCATCGGCGCGGGCAGCGCGGGTATGCAGACCCTGCGCGAGTTTGAAACGAGCGAGAATTCCAAGAATCATGTCGTCTGCATCATCGACGACGATCCGCAGAAGACCGGCCGCTATCTGAACAACGTGAAGATCGTCGGAACGCGGCGCGACATCGCCAAGGCGGCGCAGGATTACCGCGTCGAGGAGATCGTTTTTGCCATTCCGGCGGCTCCGACGCAGCAGCGCAAGCAGATCCTGAAGCTCTGTCAGGAGACGGGATGCAAGCTCAAGATCCTGCCGGGCATTTCCCAGCTCGCCAACGGCGAGGTCAAGGTGCAGAAAATTCGCGACGTCGACGTGCTCGACCTGCTCGGGCGCGACAGCGTGCAGGTCGATCTTTCGCAGATCGCGGAATACCTCTCCGGAAAAACCGTGCTCGTGACCGGCGGAGGCGGGTCGATCGGCAGCGAGCTTTGCCGCCAGATCGCGGGACACCGCCCCAAGCGCCTTGTGATCTTTGATATTTACGAAAACAACGCCTATGATATCCAGCAGGAGCTGCGCCGCACGCATCCCGGGCTGGAGCTGATCACGCTGATCGGCTCGGTGCGGGATACCGAGCGCGTCAATATGCTTTTCGAGACCTATCGCCCGGAGATCGTGTTCCATGCGGCGGCGCATAAGCATGTCCCGCTGATGGAGGACAGCCCGAACGAGGCAATTAAAAATAATGTGTTCGGAACCTATCACGTTGCCAGGGCGGCCGACCGCTACGGCACGAAGACCTTCGTCCTGATCTCCACGGACAAGGCGGTCAACCCGACGAACGTTATGGGCGCGTCGAAGCGCATCTGCGAGATGATCGTTCAGACGATGGCCAACCGTTCCGCGACGAAATTCGTCGCCGTGCGCTTCGGCAATGTGCTTGGAAGCAACGGCAGCGTGATCCCGCTGTTCAAGCGGCAGATTGCCGAGGGCGGGCCGGTCACGGTGACGCATCCCGACATCATCCGCTATTTTATGACCATTCCCGAGGCTGTTCAGCTCGTTCTGCAGGCCGGGGCTTATGCCAATCGCGGCGAGATCTTTGTGCTCGATATGGGCGAGCCGGTGCGCATCGACGACCTCGCGCGAAATTTGATCCGCCTGTCCGGCTTCACGCCCGACGAGGACATCGAGATCCGCTATACCGGTCTGCGTCCCGGCGAGAAGCTCTTTGAGGAGATGCTGATGGACGAGGAGGGCCTACGCGAGACGGCGAACAAGCTGATCCACATCGGCCAGCCGATCCGTATTTCGGAGGAGCACTTCCTTGAGCAGCTTGCGCAGCTCGAGACGGCCTGTGAGCAGAACAGCCCGCAGATCAGGGCGCTGATCGCCCGGATCGTGCCGACCTACCACAGAGCGGCCGTCACGCAGACCGTTCAGGCATGACCGGCGGGTAAAGGGAGAGCACCATGTATCAAAAAGATATCAAGAGAGCAATCGATGTTGTGCTGTCACTGTTCGGGCTGATTCTGGCTTCATGGCTCTATGGCCTGATCATTCTGGCAATCAAGCTCGACGACCCCGGCCCGGTCTTTTTCAGACAAAAGCGCGTCGGAAAGGGGAAAACCTATTTTTTCCTCGTGAAATTCCGCTCCATGAAGATGTGCACGCCGCACGACATGCCAACGCACCTTCTGGAGGATCCCGAGCAGTACATCACCCGCGTGGGGAAGTTCCTGCGCAAGACCTCCTTGGATGAAATTCCGCAGCTCTGGAACATTCTCAAGGGGGATATGAGCGTGATCGGCCCGCGCCCCGCGCTCTGGAATCAGGAGGATCTGCTTGCCGAGCGCGACAAATACGGCGCGAACGACGTCCGTCCCGGCCTCTCCGGCTGGGCGCAGATCTGCGGCCGCGATACGCTTCCGATCGAGGAAAAGGCACGGCTGGACGGCGAATATGTTCAAAAAATGAGCTTTTTGTTCGACTGCCGCTGCTTCTTCGGCACTGCCATCAGCGCCCTGCGCGGCGAAGGTGTGGTCGAGGGCGGCACGGGCGAGCTGCAAAAGCACGCCGAGGAGCAAAAAAAATATCTGATTGTAACAAATCACTCCTATATGCTCTGGCGCTTCCGTAAGGAGCTGATCGCCGAGCTGCAAAGGACCGGAGAGGTCGTCATCAGCACGCCGTTCGTCGGCCATGAGGACGATTTCCGCGCGATGGGCTGCCGTCTGATCGAGACGCAGCTTGACCGCCGCTCCATCAACCCGAAGACCGATCTCAAGCTCTATCGCTTCTATCGGACGCTCATTCGCACGGTGCGCCCCGATCTGGTCGTGACCTATTCCATCAAGCCCAATATCTATGCGAGCTACGCCTGCAAAAAATGCGGCGTGCCCTACTGCGTGAATGTGCAGGGGCTGGGCACGGCGTTCCAGAAGCCGCTGATCGCACAGCTCGTGACGGTGATGTACCGCAAGGCGCTGAAAAAGGCGCGGACGGTCTTCTTCGAGAACGAGGGCAACGCACAGGAATTCCTGAATCGGAGGATCATTCCGCAGACCCGCGTCACGGTTCTGAAGGGCGCCGGGATCAACCTGGAGGAATATCCGCTCCGGCCCTATCCGTCCGAGGCAGACGGCGTGCGCTTTCTGTACCTCGGCCGGATCATGAAGGAAAAGGGAATGGACGAGCTGTTTGAGGCCGCGCAGACGCTGAAGGAGAAGTACGGCGACGCCGTTCGGTTCGACCTCGTCGGATTTTTTGAGGACGCCTATAAGGACACGGTGGAGCGCCTCTCGGAGGCGGGGGTCGTGTGCTTCCACGGCTTCCAGTCCGACCCGCGGCCGTTTTATGCCATGAGTCACTGCGTTGTGCTGCCGAGCTACCACGAGGGCATGAGCAACGTCCTGCTCGAGGCGGCCGCATCCGGACGCGCCGTGATCACCTCCGATATTCCCGGGTGCCGGGAGGCACTGCTAAACGGCGTCAGCGGTCTGCTCTGCAAGCCGCAGGATGCGCAGAGCCTGACGGAGCAGCTTGCGTGCTTCCTGCGGCTCGCGCCCGAGGAGCGCGCGGCCATGGGCGAGCACGGCCGCCGCTTTGTCGAAAAGGAGTTTGACAAAAAAGCCGTGGTGCGGGCGACGCTGAATGCCCTGCTCCCGGCGCGCGAACCGGTGTAAGAATCGGCTGGCGGATAGCCAAGTCGGAGGAATCACAGAAAGGCAAATACATCTATGAAACTGAAAAATTTCTGGTGGCTCCTGATTTGGCTCTTCACGGCCGGAATTATTTTAGAACGCGCCTTCCCGAAGCAAAAGGAACGCATTCTCGGGAAGGAGCGCGTCCGTTGGAAGATCCTCCCGGCCATCCTCCTCGTTCTGCCCTATATCATTTGGGCGGGCTTCCGCGGCGTCGGCTTCGGCGACACCTACGCCTATCAGCAAGCGTTTCTGAAAGCGCCGACCTCCTTCGGAGGGGTCGGCGAATACTTGAGCCAATACTCCAAGGATCAGGGCTTCTATTTTTTCAACGCTCTGGTCAAAATCATCCTCTGCCAGTCTCCGGAAGTCTACTTTTTGCTTCTGGCGGCCATTCAGCTGCTCATCATTGCGTTCGTCTGCCGCCGTCTGAGCGTCGATTATTGGCTGAGCATTTTTCTGTTCGTGGCGTCGACGGACTATGTTTCGTGGATGTTTAACGGCATCCGGCAGTTTACGGCGGCGGTCATCATCTTTGGCGCGACGGAGCTGATCATCCGAAAAAAATATATCCCGAGCGTGCTGCTGATCCTCCTTGCCTCGACGATGCACCAATCGGCGCTTATCATGGTGCCGGTCATCTTCCTGATCCAAGGCAAGGCGTTCAACAAAAAGACCGTGATTTGCGTCCTGCTCAGCGTCACGGCGCTGACCTTCATCGATCAGTTCACGGACTTCCTCAGCTCGGCGCTGGCCGACACGCAGTATAAAAACGTCGTTTCCGACTGGAAGTCCTTTAACGATGATGGCACGAATCCGCTGCGCGTTCTGGTCTATGCCATGCCGACGCTGATCGGCCTCTACGGCTACCGCAAGATCCGCGCGGCCGACGACCCGATCATCAACCTCGGCATCGGCGCGGGTCTGGTCTCCACCTGTATCAGTATTTTATCCATGGCAACATCCGGAATTTTTCTTGGCCGTTTGCCTATTTATGTAAGCCTGTGGTCGAACCTGATCGTCCTGCCGTGGGAGATCAAGAACGTTTTTTCCGAAAAAAACGCTGCGTTTGTCAAAGCAGCGTGCGTGCTGCTGTACTGCGCGTTTTTCTATTATCAGATGCATTTCACATGGACGCTGATGTAAAACGGCATCATAGAAATCTAAGGAACCTCTGAATCAATCGGCAGCGGCGCTCAGCGGGTCTTTCGTCCCAACTGATCGGTTTGAAAATTTTGAAATACGTAAAGGATTCCTGCAAGTTTCAAACCTCAATTTGGAACATAATCCCTCGCTGACCACTCTTGCGATTGAATCAGAGCTTCCCTAAGAAATAAAAAGCTGGAGATCACATATGAGCGATGCAACCTTGATTGTGTCATTGGATTTTGAATTGTTTTGGGGAATGCAGGATTGCCACACCTTGGAATCCTACCAAGCAAACGTTATGGGCGGCAGACGCGCGATACCAGAGCTGCTGAAGCTCTTTCAAAAATACGGCATTCATGCGACATGGGCAACTGTGGGATTTCAGTTCGCCGAGAGCGAACAGGAGCTGCGCGGCTATTTTCCGAGCCCAGAGCTGCGTCCAACTTATGAAAACGCCGCATTGTCCTCCTATCGCTGTTTTGGAGCGATCGGGCAGAATGAAGAGACGGCACCGTGCTTTTATGCGCCCACGTTGATCGAAAAAATCGCCGCATGTCCGGGACAGGAGATCGGCAGCCATACGTTTTCGCATTATTATTGCAGAGAGCCGGGTCAGACAACGGAACAGTTTGAAGCGGATATGAAGGCAGCGCTTGCAATTGCCAAGGCGCATGGCTATACGCTGACCTCTGCCGTAATGCCGAGAAATCAATGCTCAGATGCGTATATTGCGGTTCTCCGGAAGCTGGGCTTCACGGCCTATCGCGACGAGGAGAACGACTGGATCCATGAGAAGGTCAAATGCCGTCTGCTGATGCGCGCGCTTCGGCTGGCGGATGTTTACCTCCCGCTTACGGGGCACGGGGGATACCGGCCTCAAGTGGAGCAGAGACTTGTGAATCTGGTCGGCTCGAGAATGTATAAGCCGTTTTTCAAGCCGCTGGCGCTGCTCGAGCGCCTGAAGCTGCACCGAATCAAAAAGCAGATGCTTTATGCTGCAAGGCATGGCTTGACGTTCCACCTCTGGTGGCATCCACATAACATCGGTGTGCATACAGAGCTTCATTTCAGGCAGCTGGAAGAGATTTTTTGCTATTATGATTTGCTGAGAAAAAAATACGGAATGCGCAGCCTCAATATGAAAGAGGCTGCAGAAGCAGTCCAAAACGGGTGAAGGTATGTATCAGTTCTATTATGCAGATCAATCCAAGCAATGGTCACGCGGTGTGTGCAAGGATGACATGCGCGAGCATCTGCACGTTACGGCGATCCGCCCCGCCATGTGGGAGGAGCATTGTCTGGAATGTGCCGCGCCGTTGTGCTATCATAACTGTCTGCATTATCAGGCGCGCAGCGACGGACGCTGCAAGCGTTTTGAAAACAGCTTTTTCCCGTTTCACGATGAGAGAGCTTGCTGTGGGCAGGGGGTCCATATTCAATTTCGGAAATGGGCGAATATGATGACGATCGTGTTCCCGGCGATGCTTTCGCCGGAAGCATATCAGAGGCTTTACCAAAAAAACGAGGCGCGAGGAAACCGACTCAAGCACGTCGCGGATAGTCATCTTCCCGTTCGGCTGCGCTGGGAAATGATCCGGACGGTTGAGTTTTTGCGTCGCAGAAAGCTGCGCGCGCTGAACACCCAAAATCTAATTCCCGACGCGTTTGTGTTCCATGGCTATAGCTATATGGCAGAGCCTTTTCGCTTGATTATTGAGATATACGACGACCATACGCCGACGTTCAAATTATCCTTGGAGCTTCAGCCGGGAGAAAACCTGAAAATTCTGACTCGTGATATGCTCTCACAAGAATGCTGGACAGCAGATCGTCTCGTTAAGATCTATCCCGAGAACGACCTTGAGGCGGAGCTGGACATCCTCTGGTGCGATTTTGTTCAGGGAACGGTGATCCCGTCTGCGCATCCTGCGCAGAAATTGAAGTGCCTGGTTTGGGATTTGGACAACACGCTCTGGGACGGGACGCTCATCGAGACGGAGCATCCCGAGCAGCTTGCCCTGCGCCCGCATGTGCTCGAGACGATTCAGGAGCTGGATCGCCGCGGCATCATTCAGTCGATTGCAAGCAAAAACGAGCTATCTGCTGCGTGGCCGGTCGTGGAACGGCTCGGCTTGGCGGAGTATTTCCTTTACCCGCAGATCCATTGGAACGCAAAAAGTGCGTCGCTGGAGCAGATCGCCAAAAGTCTGAACATCGGGATCGACGCGCTCGGACTGATCGACGATTCCGCGTTTGAGCGGGAGCAGGTGCGCAGCGCGTGGCCGCAGGTGCGCGTCTACGATGTGACGGAGCTGCCGGATTTCCTGCATAAGCCGGAGGTGGACGTCCTCGTTACGGAGGAGAGCCGCTGCCGCCGCGCAATGTATCGCGCGGAGGAAAAACGCAATCAGATCATGTCGAGCGGAAACGAGGATACCGTCTCGTTCCTCAAAAAATGCAATCTGCAAATCGAGCTGTTCGAGCCGAAAACACAGGAGGAGCTTCTGCGCTGCTACGAGCTGGTCGTTCGGACGAATCAGCTCAATATGTCCGGCGTGAAATACACGCAGGAGGAGTTTCAGACCGTCCTGAAGCGCAGCGGGCACACCAGCTTTGCGTTTTCCTGCAAGGATGACTTCGGCGCTTATGGAATCGTCGGCTTCGGACAGTATACCGTCGAAAACAACACACTTGTGTTCCGCGAATTTGCAATGAGCTGCCGTGTTGCCGGAAAATATGTAGAAAGCGCACTCTTCGCGGCGCTGCTGGAAAAGAATGCTTGTACGGAGGGGCGTTTTCAAATACGAAAAACGCAAAAAAATAAACTATTAAGAAAAACGCTGAAAGAAATAGGGTTTCATCTTGTTTCCGACAGTGAGGAGCAGGCAGAGTTCTGCTTTAACACACAGTTAAAGAACTCGGAACTTGTTAAATGCCTGATGAGGAACAGATAAATGGTCGTTTTAATTCGAGATAACGAATGCTTTGAACCGAGAGTTCAGAATTATATCAATTATTTTGAAACTCAGAAAATTCCTTATCATGTTATTGCATGGAACAGAAACGGGGCAGCGGAAAAACGAGAGAATTTTTCATTTTTTGAGAAAAGGACAGAGTACGGAAAACGTATCCGCAATATTCCCCCCAAAATAGCATGGATGAGCTATGTATTTAAGGAAATAAAAAAACTGCGTGCAGAATGTACATTGCTTCATGCTTGCGATATAGACGCAGTTTTGCCGGCACTTTTTGCAGGAAAAAAATATCACAAGCGAGTCGTTTTTGATATTTTTGATTGGATCAGTTCTCTAACCGGAAAAGGTATTATCTACCGAATGGTAGATTCCTTACAAAATTATGCATATCGCAGATGTGATGCGGTAATCTTATGCGAGGAAGAAAGAAAAGCTCAGGCAAAGGCGCAAAATCAAAGAGTATTGATTCTGCCCAATATTCCAGACAAAAAAGTAAAATTGGATGAAAAGACATATAAAACTATATGCAAAGAACGAAAGGAATATGACCTTACCGTTAGTTATGTGGGTGTTTTTGACAGAGACCGGGGGTTGGAAAACCTCTTGTCAAGTGTTGCGCAAAGCCCGAATATATTGTTGAATATTGCCGGCTTTGGTGTTTTGGATGAGTTGGTTCAAGACTACACGGAAAAAAACAAGAACATACACTGCTGGGGGCGTGTCGAATATGCAGTTGGTCAGACCATTATGAAGAATTCGGATGTGATGGCTGCAATGTATCACTTGACCAGCCCATTACATAAGTTTGCGGCGCCCAATAAATATTATGAAAGCCTTTTGCTGGGCGTACCGATGATAACGACGGAGGGGACACTGGTCGCGTCCAAGGTTGAAGAATTCGATACCGGATTTATTCTGGACGAAACTCCGACAGCGCTATATACCCTTTTAAATAGCCCGGACTTGAAAGAAAAAATAGAGCAAAAAAGTACGAATTGTCAAAAAACATGGGAGAAAGTATACGCATCTTATTATGAAAGTTTTATGCGCGAAAAGTATCTGCCGCTGATGAGATAAATGTATTGACAAAGAATAGATAGGGAGGGACAATCCATGACTGACAGACAGACAGATTCCCAAAGTAATTCATTATTGCTGGTTTGGAAAAGGTGAAAAACCTCCTATTGTTCGAGATTGCATCGATTCATGGAAGAAAACATGTCCGGAGTGGAAAATCGTTGAATGGAAAGATACCCGAATTAAAAGATTTCTGCGTAAACCTGAACGACAAAACTGGGTAAAAAAGCATCTTGGGGCAAGGATAAGTGGGATATATACCTTTATTGCATATGATTTGACAGAAATGGGGCCTGGCTTTTATTTAAGGCGATGGTTTAAAAAATATATAATTAAAATGAAAAAATAACATTTCGCAGAAAAAAGGATTCGATGTATGGATACTCCATTGATTACCGTTTTTACACCAACTTATAATCGGAAAGACTGTATAGAGAAATGCTACAAAAGTTTATGTAGGCAGTCCTCGTTTAATTTTGAATGGCTTATTATTGATGACGGCTCAACAGATGACACCTGTTCGCTGATCCATGCTTGGCAAAACCAAGAAAAGAATTTTTGCATTCGCTATTATAAAAAAGAGAATGGTGGCTTACATACTGCATATAACAAGGGCATTGAACTGGCAAGAACGGAGTTATTTGTCTGCATTGATTCGGATGATTGGATGCCAGACGGTGCGGTTCAGTCGATAGAACGGTTGTGGAAGCGGATTTCTGGGCAAGGATACGTTGGAATTATGGGCATGGACTGCTATGCAAATGGTAGTTATGTTGGTGATGCCTTTCCGGAGAATGTCCACGAGATGTATCTATATGAAAAAATGACGCGTTATCATTTAAACGGCGATAAAAAAATGATTCATAAGACGAGCTTGCTGAAAAAGGTTGCACCGATGCCGACATTTTTTGGGGAAAAGCAATTTAATCCTTCCTATATGATGTACCAATTAGATCAATTTGGAAAGTTGTATGTCACAAATACGTGCTATTGCATCGTGGATTACCAACCGGATGGAATGTCGAGTAATATATTTACACAATACCGAAATAGTCCCAATAGCTTTATCGAGACACGCAAGCTTTATCTAAGCTTTCCGGGAACGTCCCGGATGTTTCAATATAGGCAGTATGTACATTATATTTCGGAATGTATTCTGGCACATCGCTTTTGTGATGGAATCCGAGAAGCAGAGCACAAAGCAATGGCGTACTGCGCAGCGCTTCCGGGCTTGATGTTAAGCTGGGTAACAAAATTGAAAGCGCATGAATAAAGAGGATACAGTCTATATGAAAAAAATACTCTTTTTAATTCATGATCTCGGGGGCGGCGGTGCTGAAAAGGTGCTCGTGAATCTGGTCAACCACATGGATCGCACGCTCTTTGAAATCCATGTAACTGCCCTATTCGGCGGCGGGACGAACGAACAGTTTTTGAAGCCTGATATTCATTATCGCGCGGTATGGAACAAAATGCTGCCGGGAAACAGCAAGCTCATGAAGCTGCTGACTCCGAGGCAGCTGCACCGGCTCTGCGTGAAGGAGCACTATGACATTGAGGTCTCCTATCTGGAAGGCCCGGCGGCCAGAGTCATCAGCGGCTGCGAAGATCCGAAAACAAAGCTGGTTTCGTGGATTCATGTGGAGCAGCACACCATGAAGACGCTGGCGGGAGCGTTTCGCAGCGCGAGAGAAGCGGAGGCGTGTTACCGCGCCTTCCATAATACGATATGTGTTTCGGAGTACGTAAAAAAAGATTTTTGTTCGATCCTTTGTTTTGATCGCCCCTGTGAGGTGTTGTATAATACGGTCGAATCGGAACAGATCCTAGAAAAGGCACGGCATGAGATTGACTTTTCCATGGATCAACAGGTGACAAATTTGATCGCGGTCGGGACGCTCAAGCAATCGAAGGGTTATATGCGCCTGCTTAATATCATGAAACGCCTCCGTGAGCATGATGAAAAGGTGCATCTGTATATTCTCGGCCGAGGGCCGTTGCAAGGTGAGATGGAGCAGTTCATTCGGGAGCATTCCATGGAAAAGCTTGTTACGCTGCTCGGATACGATACCAACCCGTATCAATACATCGCCCGGGCTGATCTCTTTGTTTGTGCAAGCTTTTCCGAGGGCTTTTCCACGGCGGCGACCGAGGCGCTGATCGTCGGAACGCCGGTCTGCACGGTCGAGGTCTCCGGCATGAAGGAAATGCTGGGAGAAAACGACGAATACGGGATCGTGACGGAGAACAGCGAGGAAGCGCTCTATGAGGGGATCAAGCGGCTGCTCGACGATCCGGCGCTGCTTGCGCACTACCGGAAACAGGCGGCGCTCCGCGGCGAGCGGTTCTCGACCGAGAAGACCGTGAAGGCCGTGGAAGATATGTTACTGGGGCTTTGAATCGACATTTCCCCGTTTATTAGATAAAAAGCCCCTCGCTTTGACGGAGTATTGCAATATGTATGATTTTGAAAAAATCAAGCTGATCGTTTGGGATTTGGACGACACCTTTTGGAGCGGAACGCTTTCGGAGGGGGATGTCGTTGTTCCGGAACAGAATATCAATTTGATCCGCAGACTGACCGATATTGGAATTGTAAATTCCATTTGCAGCAAAAATGACGCGGCGCAGACGATGCGCAAGCTAAAGGAGCTGGGGTTGGACAGCTATTTCGTGTTCCCCTCGATCAATTGGGACGCGAAGGGCAGCCGGATCAAGGCACTCATTGCGGATATGCAGCTCCGCCCGGCGAACGTGCTGTTCCTTGACGACCACGCCCCCAATTTGGCAGAAGCGCGCTTCGTATCCCCGGAGCTGATGACGGCGTCCCCGGATGTGATCCCGCAGCTGCTGGAGCAGGCAATGAAGTCTCAAAAATCCGACCCCGAGCACAAACGGCTGCATCAATACCGCATTCTCGAGGAAAAGTGGGAGGAAAAGAAGCACTTTACCTCCAATGAGGACTTTCTTTATGACAGCAATATCCGTGTAGTGTTCGGCTCGGACTGCTTGGCACAGCTGGATCGGATTCACGATCTGGTCTGGCGCAGCAATCAGCTGAATTTCACGAAGGTGCGTTCCACGAAGGAAGAGCTGACGGCTCTTTTCGCGGATGCCTCCGCGAAATGCGGCTATGTCAGCGTCTCCGACCGGTTCGGCGATTACGGAATCACCGGCTTTTACGCATTGAAGCAAAACCGGCTGCTGCACTTCTGCTTCAGCTGCCGCACACTCGGCATGGGTGTTGAGCAGTACGTCTATGCGAAGCTTGGACGGCCGGAGTTGCAAATCGTCGGCGAGGTTTCCGGAAATTTGACGCAAAATGTTCTGCCGGGCTGGATCAATCAGGAAAAAACGGGCGGTCAGGGCGGCGGAATCCGCGCAGGGCACGCACAAGCGCACAGCGTGCTGATCAAGGGGCCGTGCGACCTGTTTCAAATTCTGCCCTATATTGCGGACAAAACGCTGATCGACACGGAGTTTACCTATGTCAATGATCGCGGTGTCACGGTCGAATCCACCGGGCACACGACGCATATTGTCGAAGCTATGCGGCTGACGGAGGAAGAAAAGCAACGCGTGCTGCGCGAGGTTCCTTTTTCTGATCCCGGCATCTATAGCAGAAGAATTTATGACGGCAATTACCGCGTTGTCGTGATCAGCATCCTGTCGGACGCCAATTTGGGCGTATACAGAAGGAAAGAAACCGGCGAACGCATTGCGTTTTTGGAGGGCTTCCACCCGATCACAGATCCGAAAAACTGGGAACCGTATATCCGGGGCGAATATAATCACGGCGGTTTTGCGTTCACACGGGAGAATTTGATGAAATTTGCCGAGCAATATGAATTTGTCGGTATCAACTCCGCCGAGCGGATCGTCGAAAATCTGCGCTATATTCGTCAACATCTCCCGAAGGAAACCACAATGGCAGTCATGCTCGGCGGGGAGCTGTATTATGAGAAAAACACGTTCCCGGCTTATGAGAACCGGCATCTGGTGCATAAGGAGATCAATGCGGCGATCCGTGCGGCCGCAGAGGAGCTGGACATTCGCCTGATCGATGTCAACCGCTATCTGGTCGATCAGAGCAGCTTTTATGACCATTTTAATCACTATATCAAGCCGGTGTACTATCAGCTGGCCGGGGAGATCATTGCGCTCATCAACGAGCAGACCGGTGCGGAGCTTCGGGAGACCTCTAAGCTGAAAATGATCCAGATTCGTGCAAAAGAGGCACTTGCGCCGCTTTATTACAAGATCAGAAAGGGATTCGGTAAACAAAGATGACGGAAACCACACGAGCAAAGCGCAATATGAGTCTAGAGTGGCTGCGGATATGCTCCATGCTCATGATTATTCTGCTGCACTCTATTGACCACAGCGGTGTGCTGGAAAATCTAAAGGCGGGCAGTGCGCTCTATTATGCGGAATGGTTTCTCTATGCGGCCGTTCAGGTCTGCGTGAACTGCTTTGTGCTGATCTCCGGATACTTTTTGGTCACTGCCCGGTTCAAGCCCGCGAAGCTGGTACTGCTCTGGATGGAGGTCGTGTTCTATTCCGTCGTGATTAAGGTCATCCTGATGGCGACGGGGCAGATTCCTGTATCGATCGCATCGCTGGTATCCTGCCTGATTCCGGTGTTTACGGGGAGATATTGGTTTGTGACGATCTACTTTGGCATGTATCTGCTCTCGCCCTTCCTGAATGTCGGAATCCGTGCATTGAGCAAGCGGCAGCACGCAGCGCTCCTGCTTGTTCTGTTTGTCCTGTTCTGCGGGATGATTTCGGTTTATCCGTCTTTCAAGGGAATGAACTCCGGCGGGGGCTGGGGGCTGGCGTGGTTCGTCGTGCTGTACATCACGGCTGCCTATTTCCGGCTGCACTACCAGCCGACCGGGAGAAAGGCAAAGCCGCTCGTGATCTTCTGGCTTTGCCCGATCCTGATGCTTGCTGCGCTCGCCGTGTCGCAGAAGCTCGGCATAGCGCGGCTTTCTGCCGCCGTTGAGAACCTCTGGCGTTATGATTCCGTGCCTGCTGCAATTGCATCCGCTGCGCTGTTTGTGACATTTCTGAATTGCCGCCAACGCACAACCAGATTTGATGCTTTGATTTCGACCGCTTCGGCAACGACCTTCGGCGTATATCTGATCCACGCCCACGCTAACCTTTGCACGCAGGAGATGTGGCAAAGAATTGGCATGTTAAGAAATATGGGCTGGTGGTGGTTCGTGCTCTATCAGCTCGGCATCGTTCTGGCAATTTTCGTCGCGTGCGCGCTGCTTGACTGGCTGCGGAAAACCATCGTTGAAAAGACAAAACTCCATGCGGCAATCGAGAAGCTGGTCTCGAGGCTTTGGACGAAATACGTGCGCAGGGAGGAACGGGTATGAGGGCACTCGTTGTTGTCGGAAGCGATCTGACGCAAAACACCTCCGCGAACCTGTGCCACAGAGCCTATGTGCAGGGACTTGCGCGGCATGGCTGTGCGGTGGATGTGCTGACGGTCGGAACGGATCGCTCGCAATTCCGCTTCGGGCTTTCCAATGTTCGGGAGTTCTATTATCCGATGGAATCACTCTATGAGAGGCTCAGCAGTTTTCGCAGAAAAAAAACGGGCGGAACTGCAACGGCGGAGCAGCCCGCAGAGGGCACTACCAGCCAAAATGGCGGTCTGCTGCACCGTGTCAAGCACTTCGTCCATACCCTGTACGGACCTTACGAGGTATATCGCGCATGGGAAAAGAAGGCGCGGCGATTTACGCAGACTTGCGAATATGATCTGGTAATTTCTCTTTCGTTCCCGCCGGTCAGCCATCATCTTACCTATTATCTGCTGCAAAAGAAGCGGATTCAGGCGAAGCATTGGATTCAGCTCTGGGAGGATCCTTGGTGCTTGGATTTGGTGTTCCGCAGCCTGAACGACGAAAAGGCAATTTGTCGCGCCGAGGAAGAGGAACACCACCTGCTGAGAATCGCAGATGAAGTGCTCTATGTAAGCCCAATCACGCTGCAGCATCAGCAGGAGCTGTTTCCGGACTGTGCAGCAAAGATGAAGTGGCTGCCGGTCCCGACATATTACAGCAACACGAGCCGTACGTCGGTGCAGAGCGAAAAGTGCTACGGGTATTTCGGCGATTATTCGACAAAAATTCGAAACCTGACGCCGTTTTACCAAGCGGCGCTGCAAAGCGGCGTTCCGGTCAATATCTGCGGATATTCGGATCGGATGCTTGTATCGAATGCCAGCATTCGGGTGCGCCCGAGAATCAGTTTGGAGGAGCTCCGGCCGATCGAGGACGACACCAATGTGCTTGTATTCCTCAGCAATTTGAGGGGCGGGCAGATTCCCGGGAAAATCTACCAATACGCGGCGACCTACAAGACAGTGTTGTTCATTCTGGACGGCACGGCGGAGGAGCAGGACGTGCTGCGCAGCTTTTTTGGGCAGTTCCATCGGTTCGTGTTTTGCGAGAACACGGTGGAATCGATCACGGACGCGATCAGCAGGATCGAACGGGGCGAGTTGGGCGACGTTGTGAACCGTCCGCTCGACGATTTTGCGCCGGAGAGAATCATACAGAAGATTTTGGAAGGATAAGCTATGGAACAGCAGCCGCTCATCAGTGTCATCATCCCCATATACAAAATTCCGGAGCTGATCGATCGGTGTGTCAGCTCGGTGCTGGGGCAGACTTATCAGAATCTGGAGATCATTTTGGTGGATGATGGTTCGCCTGATAACTGTCCTGCAATATGTGATGCGTGGAAGGAAAAGGACTCGCGGATCGTGGTGCTCCACAAGGAAAACGGCGGCCTCTCGGACGCGCGCAACGCCGGAATGGGCCCGGCGCATGGGGAGTTTATCAGTTTCATTGACGGCGATGATTGGATCGAGCCGCGATTTTTCGAGATTTTGCAGCACGAGCTTGAAGCTCAAAATGCTGACGTGGCGGCGGTTCAATATCGGCTCTGTTGGGAAGGCGATGCGTGTGAGCGGCAGAGCACATACGATCATGTGACGGTTTACGACCGGCAGACGGCAATGCGGTTGCTGATCCAAAATCAAATCAAGCAGGTCGTGTGGAACAAGTTGTATCGCAGTGCTCAGATTCGGGATATTCCGTTTGAAAAGGGAAAGGTTCACGAGGACGAGTTCTGGACGTATCAGGTGATCGGGCGGATCGAGCGATTTGCAGCAATCGACTATATCGGGTATGATTATTTTCAGCGCGCCGACAGTATTATGGGTGCCGGATATTCGCCGAAGCGTCTCGACGCCGTCGAGGCCAAGACACGCCGACAGGCCTATCTGACCGAGCATATGCCGAAGCTTGCGCCGGAGGGCGCGCGGGATCTTCTGTTCACTTGCCTATATCATGGTCAGCAGGTCTGCAAAGCGCTCAGGGGTGCGGAAAAAAAGCAGGCAATGCAGGTTCTGAAGAAGACGATCAAAACGTATCCGATCCCCAAAACGGCGCAGCAGCAGGAGAGCAGAACGCACCGTGTGTGGATGTGCATGGGGCGCAGATGCTTTTCTATCACATGTCATTTGAGAAATGCGCTCAAGGTCGGAGTTTGAAGGAGAGAGATATGAAAATTGCAATTGCAGGGTTGGGATACGTAGGGCTGTCTTTGGCAGTGCTTCTGGCGCAGCATCATGAAGTAACGGCTGTTGATATTCTGCCGGAAAAGGTGGAAATGCTGAAAAAAGGCATTTCCCCGATCAAGGATGCCGAAATCGAGGAGTTTTTGGCGAAAAAAGAACTGAATCTTACGGTTACAACAGACGGAAAAACGGCGTATGAACAGGCGGAATTTGTAATCATTGCAACGCCGACCGATTATGACCCGGTCAAGAACTATTTTAACACCGCTTCTGTCGAGGCCGCGATCGAACTGGTTCTGTCGGTCAACCCAGAGGCTGTCATCGTGGTCAAATCGACCATTCCGGTTGGCTATACAAAGAGCCTGCGAAAAAAGTACCATACGCAGCGTATCCTGTTCAGCCCGGAGTTTCTGCGGGAGGGCAAGGCGCTGTATGACAATCTTTACCCTTCGAGAATCATTGTCGGGGCACCTGCGCAGGCGCCGGAAATGGAGCAGGCGGCGCATCGGTTTGCAGAGCTGCTCCAAGAGGGCGCGCGCAAGCCGAATATTCCGACGCTTTTTACGGACACGACGGAGGCGGAGGCGGTCAAGCTGTTTGCCAATACTTATTTGGCCCTGCGGGTCAGCTTTTTCAATGAATTGGATACCTATGCCGAGGTACGCGGCCTGAACAGCCGCCAGATCATAGAGGGCGTCGGTCTTGACCCGCGCATCGGCTCGCACTATAATAATCCGTCCTTCGGATACGGCGGTTATTGCCTGCCGAAGGACACCAAGCAGCTGCTTGCCAACTATCAGGATGTTCCGGAAAATATCATCGGTGCCATTGTCGAGGCGAACCGAACCAGAAAGGACTTCGTGGCGGAGCGGATTCTGGAAAAGGCCGGATATTATGATTCGGATACCAAAGGACGCGGAGGAATCTCCGGAAAGAGTGTAACAATCGGAATTTATCGCCTCACAATGAAAAGCGGCTCGGATAATTTTCGCCAGTCCTCCATTCAGGGCGTGATGAAGCGGATCAAGGCGAAGGGAGCAACCGTCGTTATATATGAGCCGACCCTGACCGAGCCGACGTTCTTCGGCAGTGAGGTAATTGCGTCGCTGGAGGCGTTCAAACAGGTGAGCGATGTGATCGTTGCGAACCGTTTTGACGCGGAGCTTGACGACTGCCGCGAGAAGGTTTACACAAGGGATATTTACGGACGAGATTAAGCAGATCAAGGTGACAATTTATGGAATTTCATTATAAAATAACACTTTTTACACCGACCTATAACCGCGGGTACATATTAGAAACGCTCTACCGTTCCATCCAGCGGCAGACGTTCCACAATTTTGAATGGCTGGTGGTTGACGACGGATCAACGGACAACACAGAGGAGCTGGTCAGGAAATGGATGAAGGAGGATAATTTCTTCCCGATCCGTTACTATAAAAAGCAGAACGGCGGCAAGTGCAGAGCCATCAATTATGCGCTGGATCTTGCGGAGGGCGAGCTGTTCTTCATTATGGATTCCGACGACTATCTGACCGATCATGCGCTCGAGCGCGTTGTGTACTGGGAGAGCACGATCGCAGGGAAGCCGATGTTTATGGGGGTCGTTGGGAATCGCGGTACGACCGAGACCTATTCACCGAACCGCCCGCTCGGCGCACCGTATAAGGACGGCAACGTTTTTGAGCGGTATCCGGAGTACACAAAGGAAGTCATTGATGGTGAACACGCCGGAGTCTGGTACACGGAGGTTCACAGAAAGTATAAGTACCCGGAATTTGAGGGCGAAAACTTCATGACGCCGTGCATCGCGTGGAATCGAATGGCGCATGACGGCTACCGCGTGCGGGTGTTCGACGAGATCATCTGGGTCTGCAATTATTTGCAAGACGGGCTGACCATGCAGGGGAATATGCGCTTTATCAAAAATCCGCAGGGGGCGGGACTTTGCTTAAAGGAAAAGGCAGAGTTCCTGCAGTTCTCACTGTTTGAGAAGATTAAAATGTGGTATACCTTCTATTGCGACCATACGTTCTGTGATCCACAGTACCGCCTGACGAAAAAACAGTGCGCTCGGTATATTGGTGCGCCGGTTTGCATGATCTATGCGTCGGCGGCACTTCATGGTCTGCTGCATGTTTTTAAGAAAAAATAACGCGCTTGTTTTATTTTTCAAAAAGAGCTGAGGTACGATGAAAAATATAATAATTACCGGCGGAGAACTGTTCAATAAGGGTGCGCAGGCGATGACGTTCATTGCAGTGGATGAAATGAAGAGGCGGTTTCCGGATCACCGCATTCTGGTTCTGTCCGAAATGGATCTGGAACGTCCTGAGGAGGAGCGCAGACAGTATGCCTTCACGCTGACCGGCTGGTATCCGCTCAAATTCGCAAAGGCGCAGCGGCGTCCGCTCCTGAGAATACTTTGTCTGTTGCGCAGCCGGAGCGAATTCCTTGCCGCGGAGGAGATTTATCGTAATACGGATCTGATGATCGACATCAGCGGATACGCGCTTGGCTCAAACTGGAGCGCGGCGACCTGCAACCGCTATCTTGACCATATCGAGTTTGCAAAGGCATTTGGGATTCCGATGTACTTGATGCCGCAGTCCTTTGGCCCGTTTGACTTTCAGGGGGAGGAAGGATGGAAAATTGATCGGCGTATCGCCGCGTTACTGCCCACCGTGCGCAAAATCTGCGCGCGAGAGGAGGCCGGCGTCCGTGCGCTGAGAGAAACGTACCATCTGGATCAGGTCGTTTTGATGCAGGATCTCGTCCTCAACAACCGTGGCGTGGATATTGCAAATATTTTTGCCGAGCAGCCGAAACTGAACGTTCCGCAAATTGCACCGAACAGCGTTGCGGTGATTCCCAATCAACGCAACTTTGCGGTCGGCGAGGGCGTATCGGTTGAAAATCTGTATATCGCTGCGATCGAACGGCTGCTGAGCGCGGGACATTCCGTTTACCTTTTGAGTCATTCTGCAATGGATCAGGAGATCTGCGAGCGCCTGAAGGATCGCTTTGCGGCGTTCCCGTCCGTCCATCTGCTGAAAAACGAATTGAATTGCTTGGAATTTCAAGAAACTGTGAAGCAGTTCTGTTATATTGTGGGGGCCAGATTCCACGCAATTGTTCATGCGCTGAAAAACGGCGTTCCTTGTATTGCAATCGGCTGGGCCGTGAAGTATTTCGACCTGATGAAGCTGTTCAATCAGGAGACGTATGTGCTGGATGTGCGAAAAATGTCCTGCACAAGACAAATTTTTGATGCGATCGAACAGATGGAAAAAAACCATGAAAAAGAATCGGCACATATTCGCGAGCGCGTTGTGGCCGTTCAAAGCGACGATGTGTTTGACATCATTCAGAAATAAAGCGGTGAATCTATGAAAATTGAGCGCACAAAAAATACAGTTCGGAATATCGCGTTTGGATTTGGCTATCGTATCATCAGCATTGTGCTGCCTTTCATTTCGCGCACGGCAATTCTCTATATTCTTGGGAATCAATATCTCGGCCTGAATAGTCTGTTCAGCTCAATTCTCAGCTTCCTCAGCCTTGCAGAGCTGGGCGTTGGCGGAGCCATGGTATACAGCATGTATCGCCCAATCGCCGAAAACGATTCGAAAACGATCAAGGCGCTGCTGAATCTTTATCGGAAGTTTTACCGCATCATCGGAACGGTGATCTTTGCCCTCGGCCTATGTCTGATTCCGTTTTTGAAATTTCTGGTTCACGAAGCGCTTCCGGGCGATGTGAACATCTACCTGCTTTACCTGCTCTATTTGGTAAACACGGCTCTGAGCTATTGGCTGTTTGCCTATAAAAACGCACTGCTGCAGGCATATCAGCGCAATGATGTGGAGAGCAAGATCGCAATCGTAATCACGCCGCTGTCGTATCTCTTTATGCTCGGATCACTGTTTCTGACAAAGAACTACTATGCTTATATCATCTGGCTCCCGATTTTTACAATTGTCACAAACATCATCCGTGTGTTTTATGTGAAAAAGCTGTTTCCCGATATGGAGCCGGAGGGAACAATAAATGCCGAATTGCGGGCATCCATCGTCAAAAAAGTAAAAGCGCTGATCGGCACAAAGCTCAATACAGTCGTGCTGAATGCCGCAGACAATATTGTGATGGCGGCCTATTTTGGCCTTACGACGATCGCAATGTACGGCAACTACTATTATATTATGAGCTCCGTGATCGGCTTTTTGGGAATTTGCTATTCCGCAATGACGGCAGGACTGGGCAATAGCCTTGCAACGGAGAGCGTGGAAAAGAATTACCGCGATTTTTTGAAGTTTTCGTTTGTCAACGCGTGGTTGGTCGGCTGGTGCACCATTTGCCTCGTGTGCCTGTATCAGCCGTTTATGCGGCTTTGGGCCGGAGAGGAACTGATGTTCCCGTTTTATATCGTTCTGGAATTCGCAATCTATTTCTATGTATATCAAATCCGCAAGATCCCAATTACATATAAGGACGCAGCGGGAATCTGGTGGGAGGATCGCTTTCGCCCGTATGCTTCAATGGTTGTGAATGTCATATTGAATATTTTGCTTGCAAAATGGATTGGTATTTCCGGTATTATCCTCTCTACGGTCTTTTCGCTGCTCATTTCCATTCCGTGGGAGAACTATACGATCTTCAAATATGTGTTTGAACTCGGTAGCCGTCAGTATTATGTGAAAATGCTGCTTTATTTTGCCGGCACATTGATCGCCGGCGGCGCGACCTATGCCGTGTGTATGCTGCTGGGGGAGGGGCTACTGTCGCTTGCGCTGAGAGCCGTGATTTGTCTGGTTTTGCCCAATGTGATATTTGCCCTGCTGAACTGCAAAAACAGAGAGTTTTCGGATGCGAAGTTGTTTGTGACCGGAATGCTCAAAAGAAAGTAATAGGGCGTGTGGAAATGAACATCAAGCAAACAACTGACTGGAATCTCTGCTGCGGCTGCGGCGTTTGCGTCGGGATCTGCCCGAAACAATGCATCGCATGGGAACGTGAAAACGGTATGTATCAGCCCCGTATCGAAACAGCGAAATGTGTTTCGTGCGGCCTATGCGCAAAGGTGTGCCCGGGGCTGGGACATAAATATGCGAAAAATGAAGCGAAGACCGCCGTAATTGGAACGGTTTTGCATACCCATAATGCTTGGAGCCGCGATGATGACCTGCGATTCGTTTCGGCATCCGGCGGAGTCGTTTCGACTATGACCCGTGAGCTGCTGCTCAAAAGGCAATATGACACTGCGTTTGTGGTTGGCGACTATTGCTGCGACCGCCAACTTTGCACGCAGCCCGTTACAGCTGTGGATTTGGAGCACGCAGCACAGACAAAGTTCCCAAAATCCCGTTACCTGCCGGTTTCGCACGAGAATGCAGTTCGATATATCCGTAAAAATCGGGAGAAAAAGGTGATTTTTGTCGGAACCTCTTGCGCGATAAGGGCGCTCTGCGCTGCAATCGAACAGCTGCGCCTGCCGCGCGAACAATATCTCATGATTGGCCTGTTCTGCGACAGCGTGTTTGCATATAGTGCCTTGAATTTTTTCTCGAGCGAGGCTTTTTGCGGTACAAAAAAACTGACAGAGCTGCATTTTAAAAATAAAGAGAGCGGCGGATGGCCGGGAAACATGAAATTCTTTTTTTCGGACGGCAGTACAGCCTATCAGAACAAGCGCGAGCGCGAGAAGGCAAAGGAATACTTTATGCCGGAGCGCTGCCTCTATTGCATCGACAAGCTAAACATTTCAGCAGATATTTCTGTGGGAGATAATTATACGGGGGTGGATTCCTCCGAGAGGGGGAGCAATTCCGTCCTGATTCGCACAGAGAGAGGAAGCACCGCATGGAATTGTGTGCAGGAGCGACTCGAGCTGCGTGAAATTACCGTCGAGCAGATCGCAAAGGCACAGGCGCTGGATTGGCGTCTGAACCGGCTGATGTATGCAAAAATCCGGGAAAAGGAAATCAACCGATCGAAAGAGACATCAATCATGTTAAATGCCGGAGTTCAAACAGAGCGGAATATAAAAACATACGACGCAAGCAGAAAAATTCTTCTCAAGAAGTTGAAAATCGGCGAACAGTATACGGAAAATCAGGATAAAATGCAGAAAAAGAAGGAAAAACTGGAAAAACGCTTGGCCAGAAGTGAGAAACGCCTCACGTTACACCGAATATACCGAGATATAAAAAGGAGAATTTTCAGTAAATAAGAACCATATACGCTTTATTGATAAAGCAAGGAGCTCGATGGGTAATTATTTACCGGGTGGATTCAATGTAAATTGCAGAAATCTTTATAACAATTATTAGAGAAAATGGATAAAGAGTATCTCGCTAATTCTAATAGTTGAAAAATGACGGCCGGTTGAAAAACGACTACATTAATTTGTTGCTATAGATCAATGCGGAGAGCGGGGGGCTATTGCAATGCAGCGATCGGAGCAGTCAGTATTATCACAAAATACTGACTGGCCGACGGGACATGCATGGGATATCCCAGGATTTGCCTGCTCCATTGATAATTACTGTGAGCGAATGGATAAGCTGTGAAAAGAGAGACAGGCTTTCAACAAAATGTTAACCGTGAAATACCTACGGAACCTCTGAATCAATCGGCAGCAGCGCTCAGCGGGTCTTTTGTCCCAGCTTATCGGTATGAAAATCTTGAAATGCACAAAGGATTCCTGCGATTTTCAAACCTCAATTTGGAACAAAATCCCTCGCTGACCGCTCTTGCAATTTAATCAGAGCTTCCTTAGATAATGAAGGGAGAACGAATAAAATGAAGTATGATATCAGACAGTGGCAACTTTATGAAAAAACAATATTGGATCGAGTGGTGGAGATTTGCGATAAGCATCAGATTATATACTATTTATCCTCCGGAACGCTGCTGGGGGCAGTGCGGCACCAAGGCTTTATTCCTTGGGATGATGATGTAGATATTGACATGCCAATCAAGGAATACAAGCGGTTTTGTAGAATCCCGCAATCAGAATTTGAGCAAGTTGGATTATTTCTACAGACATACCGAACGGATCCCTGTTTCCCTAATTCATGGGCGCAGATTCGAGCCAATAACACCACCTCTATGCCTGTTGCATCCTATAAGCTTAATATGCATTGGGGCGCCAAGATTGATGTTTTTCCACTAATTGGAGTCTACAAAAATCGCATGTTACACAGGTTACAAACTTTACTATTTGGAATCAATTGCACGATGCTTGAAAAGGATTCATTTGAGATTCAAACAGTCAGGTCGTACCAGATAAATCGAAAGGTGAAAATCCTTCACAAGATTCCGTATCGTCTGCGCAATCTGCTGATTACTGTTAATGACATGATCATAAATAAAGATTTCCATGGGGCTAGGGAAGGAACTATGAAATGGTGTAATCTTGACACAAATATTCATCCAGAGGATTACATGACAAGCGTAAGGCTGCGGTTTGAAGGAACCTATTACAATGCCCCGAAGGATTATGACTCTGTGCTGCGTCTGCTATATGGGGATTACATGACTCCGCCACCGGAAAGTGAGCGAGGAGGACACGAGGACATATTGGGAAGCATTATTCGTGATCTAAACAGGGACTATAAAGATTATCAGAAAGAGCTTGCAGAGAAAGAAAAGGGCCGGGATGGCAAGAAATAAGACTTTGCCGGAACAACTCGGTTGCAGCAGGAAAATAATATGCAATTAGTGGCGGATATAGGGAAAAAACTAATAGTGCATGGTTCAAGTGAATAGATTTACGGAGATTGCCGGCATGCTGCACTAAATCAAGAGAAAAAGCTGAATAGGGGTTGTAAAGATGAGGGTCGGGAGTTTTATATTTTTGACCAGATCGAGGCGGCGTTGCAGATCGTTTACGGCGATTTCAGAAAGCTGCCGCCTGTCGAGGAGCAGATTTGTAAGCATATGCCGGTGCAGGTGAAGCTATAAAGAAAAACAGAGAGAGAAACCGGTAAAAATCGATTTGAGGAAAGGTGTGATGCCGCTTTGAGGCAGGCGGTCATTCTTGCAGCGGGCTATGGGATGCGAATGGTTCCGATCAATTCGGAAACGCCGAAGGGGCTGTTAACGGTTCGCGGTGAAGTGCTGATCGAGCGCTTGATCTGCCAGCTTCGCGCGGCAGGTGTGAATAAAATCCGTGTGGTCGTGGGCTTCATGAAAGAGGCGTTTGAATACCTGATCGACGACTTCAACGTAGAGCTGCTTGTGAACCCGGAGTATCATCAGCGCAACAATCTGCATTCGCTGGCACTTGCGGAGGCATACCTATATTCTGCCCTGCGATATTTGGTGCGCGGAGAATCCGTTTTCCCGCGAGGAGACGCAGTCGTGGTACATGGTCAGCACACGCAGGAATCCAAGAAGCACGGTTCGCGTGGATCAAAGCGGAAGACTGGCCAGGACGGAGGCACGAGACGTCGGCAGTGAGATGATCGGCATTGCTTATCTTACACAAAACGACGGGATATGGTTTCGGGAGCGGCTGCGCAGCATGGATGCCGATCCGCAGTTCAGCAGCGCGTTCTGGGAGGAGGCACTGTTTGAGAAAACATATATGCGCGTCCCGGCGCGGGTTGTCCCGGAGTATTTTGCGGTCGAGCTGAATACCTATGAACAGCTGCGGGAGTTGGATGCCGATTCCTCCCATCTGCATTCCGAGACGATGGAACTGATTGCGGCGGCAATGGGCGGCAAAACGCAGGATATTACAGGTATTCAGGTTTTAAAGAAGGGTATGACGAACCGGTCGTTCCTGTTTTCCTACAAGGGTTCGCGCTATATTATGCGCATTCCGGGGGAGGGAACGGATCGCCTGATTGATCGGCGAAATGAAGCCTGTGTCTACCAGACCATTCGTGCGCTGCATATTTGCGACGACATCATCTATATCAATCCGGATAACGGGTATAAGATTACAAAATATGTGGAGCATGCGCGCGTGTGCGATCCCGAAAATGAGGCGGACCTCGAACGCGCCATGCAAAAGCTCCGCGAGTTCCACGGCTTGGCACTACAGGTTGACCATGCGTTTGACATCTTTGGACAGATCGATTTCTACGAATCCCTTTGGAACGGAGAAACGTCGGCCTATCCGGACTATGAAAAGACCAAAAGACGGGTGCTTTCTCTGCGCTCCTATGTTGAGCGCCACCGCGGGCAGACTGTGCTGACGCACATCGATGCCGTTCCGGATAATTTCCTGTTCACGGACGAGCAGACCTACCTGATCGACTGGGAATATGCCGGGATGCAGGATCCGCATGTGGACATCGCGATGTTCTGCATTTACGCGCTCTATGATCGGGCGCGGATCGACCGACTGATCGACCTTTATTTTGAAGGGAGCTGCCAGCCGGATATTCGCGTAAAGATCTACTGTTACATTGCTTCTTGTGGGCTGCTTTGGAGTAATTGGTGCGAATACAAACGCCAGCTCGGCGTTGAGTTTGGCGAGTATTCGCTCAGACAGTATCGCTATGCGAAGGATTTTTACCGCATTGCGGCAGAAGAAATGAAAAAGCTGGGAGAGGCATGAACAAGGTCAGACGAGCAATTATTATGGCTGCCGGGATCGGAAGCAGACTGCGGCCGATCACGCTGCACACCCCTAAGCCGCTGGTAAAGGTTCATGGTGTGCGCATGATTGACACCGTGCTGCGCGGACTGCTGGAGCAGGGGATTGCAGAGATCTACATCGTGGTGGGCTATCGGAAGGAGCGGTTCGCGGCATTGAAACGGGATTATCCGCAGATCAAATTGATCGAGAACCCATATTATGCCGAATGCAACAACATCTCATCGCTTTTTGCGGCGCGGGAGCATTTGGAAGATGCGATGATTCTCGACGGCGATCTGATTATTCGGAATCCGGCGGTGCTTTCTCCGGTGTTTGAACGCTCCGGCTACAATGCGATCTGGACGGACGGGCAAACGGAGGAGTGGCTGATGCAGGCAGAGAACGGCATGGTGCGTTCCTGTAGCAGAACCGGAGGAAGCGGCGGATGGCAGCTTTTTTCAATTTCCAGATGGACGCAGGACGACGGCAGAAAGCTGAAAAGACTGCTGGAGCTGGAGTTTTTAGAAAAGCGCAATCGACAGATTTATTGGGATGATGTTCCGATGTTTTGCCATTTTCAGGAGTTTCAATTACAGGTGTACCCGATGCAGCCTGAGGACGTGATTGAGATTGACAGCTTCGCCGAGCTGGCGGCATTGGATGCAGCTTACACAGAGAGAATGGAGTGTAAATGAAACGAAGAGAAGAGAGAAAAAATATTGACTGGATGATTACGCTCGTGCCGCTGGGCTTGGTGGTCGCGTTGAGCGTGCTGTTTTTCTTTCTGCCGGAGCAATCCAATCAGGTGCTCGGCAGGATCAGGTTCTTTTTTGGTGATACACTTGGAACTTATTATTTGATAATTGGGCTTGGTATTTTCCTGATTTCTATTTACATTGCTTTTTCGAAATATGGGGATATTGTCCTTGGAGGAAAGAACGAAAAGCCGAAGTATTCGTTTTTCGCATGGGGGAGCATGATGTTTACCTGCGGCTTGGCGGCGGATATTCTGTTTTATTCCTTCTCCGAATGGGTGATGTATGCCGAAAACCCGCACATTGCGGAGTTGGGAGACATGCAGGATTGGGCAAGCGTTTTCCCGATCTTCCACTGGAGCCTGATTCCGTGGGGATTTTATCTGGTCTTGGCGGTGGCGTTCGGCTTTATGCTGCATGTGCGCAACCGAAACAGACAGCGCTATTCTGAGGCATGCAGACCCGTTTTGGGGAAATACACCGATCGTTTGCCCGGGCGTGTGATTGATCTCCTCGCGGTTTTTGCCCTCTTGGCCGGAACGGCGACCACCTTCAGCGTGGCGACGCCGCTGATGGCGAGCATCATCGGCGAGTTGTTCCACATTGAGGTGAGCCGAACGGCAATCACGATCGTAATCCTCCTGATAACCTGTGCGGTTTATACCTATTCGCTGCTGCATGGCTTTAAGGGCATCAGTCTGCTGGCGAAGCTCTGCATTTATCTTTTCTTTGGGCTGATTGCCTTTGTGCTTTTGTTCGGCGGTCAGGCACGGTATATTATTGAAACAGGATTTGAGTCGATCGGCAGAATGCTTCAGAATTTCATCGGACTCTCAACCTATACGGATCCGAACAGAACCTCCAATTTTGCGCAGGACTGGACGATCTATTACTGGGCATATTGGATGGTCTGGTGTGTGGCTGCGCCGTTTTTCATCGGGAATATTTCCCGCGGACGCACGGTGCGGCAGACAATTCTCGGAGGATATGCATTCGGTGTTGGCTCGACCGTTGTGAGCTTTATTGTTCTGGGAAACTATTCGCTGGGCTTGCAGACCTCCGGCGCGATGGATGTGATCGCGCGGTATCGGGCTGACGGCGACCTTTACGGCATGATTATCGACATCATCAAAACGTTGCCCTGCGCCCCGGTGGTGCTGGTGGTCGTCTTGCTGACGATGATCGCATTTTATGCAACGTCGTTTGACTCAATCGCATATACGGCTTCGTGCTATAGCTATCACAAGCTGGAGCAGGATCAGGCACCGCATCGCTCCATCCAGCTGCTTTGGTGTATTCTTCTGATTGTGCTCCCGATTGCATTGGTGTTCTCGGAAAGCTCCATGACGAATCTGCAATCGGTGAGCATTGTGGCGGCGTTTCCCGTCGGCATCGTGATGATCCTGATCGTGTGGAGTTTCTTGAAGGATGCAAAAAAGCTGCGGTTGGAGGATCAGGAAGACAAAATGATTGAAAAATGATCTTCGTTAACATCTATGCGGCGCGGCCGTGGGTGGTCGTGATACTGGCGCTTGCGGCGGTTCTCATATGGGGTCTGCTTGGGCGGATCGTGCCGCGGCGGGTATGGAAGCCCGTATGCGGTGCGGCTGCGCTTTTGGCGACCGTGCTCGTCCTGTGGCTGACGGTCTGGAACCGGACGCCGTCGGAGGAGCATGTGTTCACGTGGGCGGCGGCTTACACGAACGAATTCTTCCGCGAGATGTTCATGAACGCGGTGCTGTATGTGCCGTTTGGGCTTGCCGCGTGCGGTCTGATCGGGCCATGGGGCGTTTTGGGCGGGTTTTTGCTGTCGGCCGGCGTCGAGGTCTGGCAATACGCGACCGGGGCGGGTCTCGCGCAGGGGACGGACGTGCTCTGCAACACGCTCGGCGCGGCGGTCGGAATGCTGCCGGTCTGGGCGAACCGTCGGCTGACGAGAAAATGAGCGGAAGCGCACGATCGTCGAGGGCAGAAGGACTGACGGCCGGAGGGATGCAGGGCGAAAGACCTTGGGAACCTCTGATACTGATTCTTGATTCAAATATTGAATCAAGAATCCCGTGTGCTACGCACACTCGCATCGTGCGCATGCACGCTGCGCCGTCTCATGCAGAATCTGACGCGCCGTTGGCGCTATAAAAAGCTCTTCAAGCTTTTTAACAGATTCTAGTATGAAATCAATATTGCAGCAGTAACGCTCACAGAAAATGTGGGCGTTATTTTTTGCCCCTGAAACAAAATCAGAAAGGATAACGCTTATGAAGAAATACACGAAAATCATCTGTATGATTGCCGCCGCTTCTCAATGGAACGCTTCAGAGGCTTATACCTATATAAATATAGTATCCCCGATTCGACAAATTGCGGCATCCGCCGGAAAAACTTTCTGTTGTAACGAAAAGGATGCAACTTTTACTTGCGAAGTTTGAAAACTTGTGATAGAATGAGAATAATTATAAGGAATGCGCCGCTTTTTCGCGCGAATTTTGCGAAACCGGCGCGCAGCATTCCCGAAACAGGCAATGATCGGGCTGTCGATCGTTTTTCCGTCGGCTTCAGAGAGGGCGCGTTGCTGCGAGCGCCTGCCGCGAACGCTTCGGCCTTCCCCCGTGAGCCTCCGACTGAACGCGCGCTTGCGCAAGTAGGCTCGGACGGGTCGCTCCGTTATCGGTCAGAGTGCGCGGTGTCAGCCGCGAATTGCGGGTGGTACCGCGGAAGTTAGGGAAGCTCTGATTAAATCGCAAGAGCGGTCAGCGAGGGATTTTGTTCCAAATTGAGGTTTGGAAATCGCAGGAATACTTTGTGTATTTCAAGATTTTCAAACCGACAAGTTGGGGCAAAAGATCCGCTGAGCGCCGCAGCCGATTTATTCAGAGGTCCCTTAGTCTTTCGTCCCCTTTCGGACGGAGGATTTTTTTATTTTTACATCACATTCTGAAGCAAGGAGATCATGGAATGAAAGAGCAATTGGAACAGATCAAGGCGCAGGCGCTGCAAGCCATCCACGCCGCCGCCGACGCGCCCGCGCTCGACGCGCTGCGCGTCAGGGTTCTGGGCAAAAAGGGCGAGCTGACCGCCGTCCTGAAGCAGATGGGCAAGCTGTCCGCCGAGGAGCGTCCGGTCATGGGTCAGCTGGCCAACGGCGTGCGCGCCGAGGTCGAGGCGCAGCTCGAGCGCCGCAAGGCCGAGCTGGAGGCCGCCGCGCTGGAAAAGCGCCTTGCGGCGGAGGCCATCGACGTGACCGTCCCCGGCAAGGAATTCCCGATGGGGCATCAGCACCCGATGAACAAGGTGCTGCAGGAGGTCAAGGAGATCTTCGTCGGCATGGGCTATACGATCGTCGACGGCCCGGAGGTCGAGGAGGCCAGCTATAACTTCACCCGCCTGAACATCGAGGAGGGGCATCCGTCCCGCGACCGCTCCGACACGTTCTATTTCAACGACGACGATTCCGTCCTGCTGCGCACGCAGACCAGCCCGATGCAGATCCGCGTGATGGAGCAGCAGCAGCCGCCCATCCGCATCCTCGCGCCCGGCCGCGTCTTCCGCAAGGACGAGGCCGACGCGACCCATTCGCCGATGTTCCACCAGATCGAGGGTCTGGTCGTCGACGAGGGCATCACCATGGGCGACCTCAAGGGCGCGCTCGAGACGCTCATCAAGCGGCTCTACGGCGAGGACGCCGTCGTGCGCTTCCGTCCGCACCATTTCCCCTTCACCGAGCCGAGCTGCGAGGTCGACATGCAGTGCTTCAAGTGCCACGGCACGGGCGAGACCGACGGGCAGGTCTGCTCGACCTGCCACGGCGAGGGCTGGATCGAGCTGCTGGGCGCCGGCATGGTGCATCCGAAGGTGCTCGAGGGCTGCGGGATCGACAGCAAAAAATACTCCGGCTTCGCCTTCGGCATCGGCCTGGAGCGCATGGCCATGGGGCGCCTGCGCTTCAACGACCTGCGCCTGATCTTCGACAACGACGTCCGTTTCCTGTCTCAATTCTAAGGAGGTGCCGAGATGAAACTGAACCGCAACTGGATCAATGAGGATTTTGTGGACCTTTCCGACATTTCGGACAAGGACTTTGTCGAAACGCTGACCGTCGCCGGCCAGAAGGTCGAGACCTATGAGCGCATGGACGCCGAGATCAAAAACGTCGTCGTCGGCCGGGTCTGCTCCATGGAGCGCCACCCGAACTCCGACCATATGTGGATCTGTCAGGTCGACGTGGGGCAGGGCGAGCCGGTGCAGATCGTCACCGGTGCGCAGAACGTCCGCGAGGGCGACCTTGTCCCGGCCGCGCTGCATAATTCGCGCCTGCCCGGCGGCGTACACATCACCAAGGGCAAGCTGCGCGGAGAGGTCTCCAACGGGATGCTCTGCTCGCTCAAGGAGCTGGGGCTGACGCTCAACGACTTCCCCTATGCCATCGAGGACGGCATCTGGATCCTGCAGGAGGACTGCAAGCCCGGCGACGACATCAACCTTGTCATCGGCAACAACGACACCGTCGTCGATTTTGAGATCACCAACAACCGCCCGGACTGTTATTCCATCATCGGTCTGGCGCGCGAGGCCGCCGCGGCCTTCGACCGCCCGATGAAGCACCACGAGCCGGTCGTGAAGGGCGGCGCCGAGGGCGCGCTCTGCGACCTGCTCGACGTCGAGGTCCCGGCCGAGGACCTCTGCCGCCGCTATACCGCGCGCATGGTGCGCAACGTCAGGATCGCCCCGTCGCCGAAGTGGCTGCGCCAGCGTCTGCGCGCCAACGGCGTGCGCCCGATCAACAACATCGTCGACATCACGAACTACGTCATGCTCGAATACGGCCAGCCGATGCACGCCTTTGACTATCGCTACATCGGCACGAAGAAGATCGTCGTGCGCCGCGCCGAGGAGGGCGAGTGCCTGACCACGCTCGACGGCGTCGTGCGCCCGCTCAAGGCCGGGATGCTCGTCATTGCCGACGGCGAGAAGCCCATCGGCCTTGCCGGCGTCATGGGCGGCGAAAACAGCGAGATCGTGGACGATACGGTCGACGTCGTCTTTGAGTCGGCGAATTTCGACGGCACGTCCATCCGCCAGACCGCGCTGGCGCTCGGTATGCGCACCGAGGCCTCCGGCAAGTTCGAGAAGAACATCGATCCGCTGCTGACCCTCCCGGCCGTGAACCGCGCCTGCGAGCTGGTCGAGCTGCTCGGCGCGGGCGAGGTCGTCGACGGCATGATCGACATTCTCAACCGCATCCCCGAGCCGCGCACGGTCGCGCTCGAGCCGGAGCGCATCAACGCCCTGCTCGGCACGGACATTTCCGAGGCGGATATGATCGCCTATCTGCGCCGTCTCGAGATCCCCGTCGAGGGGCGCACGATCCTTGTGCCGTCCTTCCGCCCCGACCTTGTGCAGATGGCAGACATCGCCGAGGAGGTCGGCCGTATGTACGGCTATAACGAGATCCCGACGACCGCCTTCCGCAGCGCGACCGCCGAGGGCGGCTACACCGGCACGATGGTGCTCGAGAGCCGCACGGGCGCGGCCTGCCGCGCGCTGGGCTACAGCGAAATTCTGACCTATTCCTTCGTCTCTCCGACGAGCTTCGACCTCATCCGTCTGCCGCAGGAGTCCCCCCTGCGCAAGCCCATGCGCATCCAGAACCCGCTCGGCGAGGACGCGTCCGTCATGCGCACGATCGCCCTGCCGTCCATGCTCGCGGTTCTGTCTCATAACAATGCCTATCACAACGACGCCTGCAAGCTCTATGAGCTGGCCAAGGTCTACCTGCCCAAGGAGGGGCAGACCCTGCCCGACGAGCCGAAGCACCTGCTGCTCGGCACCTACGGCGAGGGCGAGGATTTCTTCACCCTGAAGGGCGAGATCGAGGCGATCTTCACCGCGATGAACGTCCGCCCTGCGGAGTATTACGCCGTCAAGGATAACCCGAGCTACCATCCCGGCCGCTGCGCCGGCGTGCGCGTCGGCGGCGTCGAGGTCGGCGTGTTCGGACAGGTGCATCCGCTCGTTGCGAAGAATTACGGCATCGATTCCGAAATTTACGCCGCCGAGCTGGATTTCACCGCGCTGAGCGCGCTGCTCTGCCCGCCGAAGACCTTCCACCCGCTTCCCAAGTACCCGACCGTCAACCGCGACATCGCCGTCGTCTGCGACGAGAGCGTCACGGTCGCCCAGCTCGTCGACTGCATCCGCTCCGCCGGGGGCAAGCTCCTGCGCAGCGTCAAGCTGTTTGACATCTATCGCGGCAAGGGCATCGACGCCGGAAAGAAGAGCGTCGCCTTCTCGCTGACGCTCCGCTCCGACGAGCGTACCCTGACCGACGCCGATTCCGACGGCGAGGTCAAGGCCGTCCTCGAAAAGCTCGAGGCGGATCTCGGCGCAAGGCTCCGGTAAGACTTCGCAGGATCTTCCGCTCGGCCAAAGGCTGAATTTCACCGCGTGGCCCTGCCGCATTGCGCCCGCAGGAAATAGCGCTTCGCAATGATATTCAGCCTCCGGCTGAGTGATATATGCTTGCGCATGTGATATACGGCCTCGCGGCCGCATGATATAGCGTCCCGGAAGGGACGCTATGGCGGTGTCGCTCCGCGACGGATTTCAAACATTACGAACACGAAAACGGCGGGTTTTATGAAAAAAACCTGCCGTTTTCTATCCTGCATGGTCTATATCATAGAACTTCTTATACGCTGGTTCATCGGTTTAAAGTGCTAAATTAATGGAAAAGCCTACGAATTTGTGTCATTGCGAGGAGCGCAGCGACGCGGCAATCTGAAAGTTAAAGGCATGGCATCCCGTGGCGAAGCACGGCGCCCCTGCGAGACGGATTTCAAACATTTCGGAAATAAAAATGGTAGGTTTTCTTGCAAAACCTACCATTTTTGTGTCATTGCGAGGAACGCAGCGACGCGGCAATCTTAAAGCCGAAGGTATGGCATCCCGAACCGAGGCACGGCTGTGGCCGTGCACGGATATGCCGCCCCGCGACGGAATAAAAACGGAGTGCGGCCGTCGGCCGCACTCCGCTCATTTGATCACGCTTTTATGCCTCAAAGTCCTCAAAATCGTCCAAATCCGAATCCGTGTGATGCTTGCAGCAGCAGGGGAGCAGGTCCTTCAGGTCGTCCCAGAAGTGCACGAGCGCAACGGCCAGAGCGCCGACAACGGCCACGATCCCAACGACGGAGACGATCGCCTTCAGAGTCTTGTTCATGGTTCAGTCCTCCTTACATTGTTCCGCCGACGCAGCCGGAGCGCTGCGCCGAGGCATTCCTACCTATAGTATACCGCATTTTAGAGATTCCGCAAGCCCTGTTCAAAAAATTTTTACGGACGGACGATATAATCCGGCTTGCGCGACACGCGCGGATTGGGCGCGGCTGCCGGGTAGCCGAGCAGGCAGTGGCCGACGCCGATGTAATTGCCCGCGACGCCCCATTTTTGCAGCAGCGCCTGTCCCTCCGGCGTGGCGAATTCCTCGCGGGCGCGATGGATCCAGCAGCTCCCCAGTCCGACGGCCTCGGCCGCGAGCATCAGATTGCCGAGCACGAGCGAGCCGTCCTCCACGGCGGTGTGCGCCCCGGCGTCCGCGAGCACGACGCAGATGGTCGGCGCGCCGTAAAACGGATGCGCGTCGGGCTGCCCCATGATCGCGGCATTCATGCGCTCGAGCAGGTCAATGTCCTCGCGCTTTTGCAGCACGACGATCTTGGGCGACTGGCGCCCCATGCCCGTCGGGGCGTAGGTCCCGGCCGCGAGAACGGTCGTGAGCTGGCGCTCGTCGACCTGCTGCGGCAGGAAGCAGCGGCAGCTTCGGCGTTCATAAATAGCTTGTAATGCGTCCATAATAATACCTCCTCAGGTTGTATATCCGTAAAGTCCGCGGACGCTGACCTCTCCGGCCTGAACGGCCGAGACGGCGCCGTCCGCGCGGCGCACCAGCAGCGCGCCGTTTTCGTCGATGCCCTCGGCGAAGGCCTCCTCGCGCTGCTCCCCGCGCACGAGCTGCACCGGCTTGTGCAGCGTGACGCAGTGCGCCGCGTATTCGGCGAGGTAGGCCGCCTTCTGCGAGAAAAGCTCCTGCGAGAGCAGCCAGAGCCGACGGGTCATGGCCGCCGCGACCGCGTTCGGGTCGACGGGCGCTCCGGCCGCCTCGGCCAGGGTCGTGGCCATGGCGCGCACATCCGGCGGGAAGGCCTCCGGCGGCGTGTTGCAGTTGACGCCGATTCCGACGATCATCGCGCCGTCATAAAGCTCCACAAGGATGCCACAGAGCTTTTTGCCCCGAAAAACGAGGTCGTTGATCCATTTGATGCCGCAGTCGACGCCGCAGGCGTCCAAAAACGCGCGCCGCATCGCGACGGCGACCATCGGCGTCAGATGCAGCAGCCGCTCCGGCGGCGCGTCCGGCCGCAGCACGGCCGAGAGATAAACGCCCCCCGGCGGCGACCGGAACGCGCGCCCGAGCCGACCGCGCCCGGCCGTCTGGCACGCCGTGACGAGCACCGTGCCCTCCGGCACGCCCGGCCGGCGCTTCAGCTCGGCGTTGGTCGAATCGATCTCGTCAAACAGCTCCGGCACCCACGGGCAGTCCGCGCGGCGCAGCCTCTCGGCGGATAATGTCATCATTTTTTCCTTGCCTTTCGACTAATTTTCCTTTATAATATACTGTACCCGATTTTGGGAGATTTGTAAAGAGAGAATCGAGGTTTCCAATGAAGCATTTTCCGCTCAAGCAAATGATTTTGGCGGCGATCTTTGCCGCCCTGACCGCCGTCGGCGCGTTTTTGAAAATTCCCGGCGTCGGCGATGTCTCGTTCACGCTCCAGGTGCTGTTCTGCTTCCTGTCCGGTCTGCTGCTCGGCCCGTGGTGGGGCGCGGCGTCGCAGATCGTCTATGTCCTGCTCGGCCTGTTCGGCCTGCCGGTGTTCACGTCCGGCGGCGGCTTCGGCAGCTTTACCTTCCCGACCTTCGGCTTCGTGCTCGGCCTGATCCCGGCGGCTGTTACGGTCGGTCTGCTCGTGCCGAAAAAGCCCGAAAAGCGCAACTTCTGGCGGCTGCTGGCCGCGCAGGCGGTTGCCCTCGCGGTGCTTTATCTCTGCGGCCTGCCGTATCTGTACATCATCATGAACGGCAAGCTCTCCGTCTGGAAGACCATCTGGACGGGCTGCCTGATCTTCCTGCCCTATGACGCGCTCAAGATGGTCTGCGCGTCCGCCCTCGCCGTGCGGCTCCATAAGACCGGCCTGATCGACTGAGGCAGGGCTTCGCTGCCCTTTATTTTGACTGCAAAAATGGTAGGCTTTCACGAGAAACCTACCATTTTTTGTGTCATTGCGCAATCTTTAACGGCGCAAAGCGGCATCCCGGAACGAAGCACGGAAAGGCCGCGCAGTGAAATTTGCCCGATGGGCAAGTGAAATATGCTGCGCATGTGAAATGCGGACGTGCGTCCGCCGGCCGAAGCTCGCCGCACAGCCTTGCCGCGCGGCTATTCTCAAAATAGATGAACGCTTTGCGGAAAACGGTCGGAAATGCCCTTGCGGCGCGTGAAAAACTATGTTATAGTTAAAATGAGGGAATTTGGGAGTGTTCCGCCTTTGAAAATGGAAAACTGTCGAAAAAATGCGTCGACAGCGGTCATTTTTCCGCCCCAGACGCACAAAAAACAGCATCAGAGGAGTGCATCAACCATCATGAAAAATAATTTTCAATTCATCGTTCACAACAACGGCGACGTGAGCAAAAAAGACCCCAGCAAGGCCAAGGAAATGTTCCCGATCGAGCGTGCGCGCGACGCGCAGCGCTTCCACCGCCAGATCCCCGGCTGCCGGATGACCCCGCTGGTCGCGCTTCCGAATCTTGCGCAGTTCCTCGGCGTCGGCGGCATCTACGTGAAAAACGAGGCCGAGCGCCTGAGCATGAACTCGTTCAAGGTCATGGGCGGCTCCTACGCCATCTACCGCCTTGTCCGCAAGCTGCTCGGCAAGGAAAACGAGGATCTCTCGTTTGACTACCTGACCAGCAAGGAATGCCACGACAAGCTCGGCAACGTTGTTTTCTGCTCCGCGACGGACGGCAACCACGGCAGAGGCCTCGCGTGGGCCTGCCAGAAGCTCGGCCATCCGTGCAAGATCTATGTCCACAGCGAGACCAGCCAGCCCCGCATCAACGCCATCAAGAAATTCGGCGCGGACGTGACGGTCGTCAACGGCAACTATGACGACGCCGTGCGTCAGGCCGCCGAGGACGCCAAGAAGAACGGCTGGTACGTCGTCTCCGACACCTCCTGGCCCGGCTATGAGGAGATCCCGACGTGGATCATGCAGGGCTACACCTCCATCCTGCTCGAGGCGCAGGAGCAGTTCTCCGGCATGGGCATCGTCAAGCCGACGCACGTCTTCGTGCAGGCCGGCGTCGGCGCTCTGGCCGCCAGCGTCGTGGGCTTCTACAGCGCGCTGTTCCCCAACGACCCGCCCCTGTTCGTCGTGGTCGAGCCGGATAAGGCCGCCTGCGTCTATGAATCCATCAAGGCCGGCGACGGCAAGTGCCACTCCGTCAAGGGCAGCCTGAACACCATCATGGCCGGCCTCGCCTGCGGCGATCCGTCCCCGGTGGCCTTCGACATCCTGAACAACAACGCCGACGTCTTCATCCAGGTTCCGGATAACGTCGCGGCGCGCGGTATGCGTATCCTCGGCGTGCCGCTCCATGGCGACCCGATGGTCATCAGCGGCGAGAGCGGCGCAGTGCCCCTCGGCACGCTGTTCGCCCTGCGCACCGACGAGATCGACCCGAAGCTGGCCGACGCGCTCAAGCTCGACAACAAGTCGCAGATCTTCATGATCAACACCGAGGGCAACACCGACCCGGTCGAGTTCCGCCGCATCCTCTGGGACGGCAAGAACCCGGTGCCGGATTGCTTCCGCGTCAGCGAGGTTTCCAACGAGCAATAAGCCGCCCGAGCTACCGAAGGCAGCCCCCTTCCTTTGATGCTCCCCCTATGAGAGACCGTGTTTCCTTTTTCACGGGCTCTCACAGGGGGAGCCTATCTGTTCATGGAAAAGCGCTGCCGGATGATGCGAAAAGGCGTGCGGCGCTGCCGGATTGACAAGCCGCGCGCCGTGTGCTATACTCGAAAAAAGCGTCGCCGCAGCGGCCTTCAAGCGAATTTCGGGGGAATTTTTATGAACAGACTTTCGGACACGCCTGTGCGCGCCGAGCGGGGACGCGTGGCCTATCTGGATATGCTTCGCATCGCCGCGACCGTGGCGGTCGTGATGATCCACGTCGCCGTCAGGGGATGGCGCAGCATGGACATGCACACCGCGCAATGGCACGCGCTGAGCTTTTTCGGCTCGATTTCCCGCTGGGGCACGCCGATTTTTGTCATGATCAGCGGCGCGCTGTTTCTGGATGAGCGCCGCGAGGTGCGCCTAAGGCGGCTGTTTTCCAAAAACATCCTGCGCATCCTGATTGCCTTTGTCTTCTGGTCGGCGGTCTATGCCGTTCCGTTTTTTCTCCGCGACCGGAGCGTTTTCGGCCTGATCTCCAATTTTTTGACCGGATCTTATCAGCTCTGGTTTCTTTATATGATCGTCGGGCTTTATCTCATCACGCCCCTGCTGCGGCGGATCACGTCCGATCGAAGCGCGCTGCGATATTTTTTGCTGCTTTCGCTCTGCTTCACCTTCCTGCTGCCGATGCTCGGAAAGGCGATTCGCCTTGCGGACATTCTGCTGCATAAGGACGGCGCGCTTTATGCGGGACTGACCACGGGCTACAGCAACATGAAATTTTATTTTACCCTCGGCTATGTCCCCTATTTTCTGCTCGGCCACGCGCTCAACACCGCGCAGATCAGCAAAAAAGTCGAGCGCGTGATCTATGCGCTCGGCCTGCTCGGCTTTGCCGCGACGGTTTGGGGCACGGAATGGCTCAGCCGGGTCTTGGGCGCGCCCTGCAAGGGATTCCTGGACGAAATGACGCTCAACGTGCTGCTGCAAAGCGTCGCGGTCTTCACGTTTGCAAAATGCAGACTGTCTGCGGCCTGCTCGGGGAAGCGCGGCAGCGCGGTCGTGCGCTCCCTCTCCAAGTGCAGCTTCGGGATCTTTCTTGTGCATCCGGGCGTGCTCAGCATACTGGAGCGGCTCGGGTTTCGCGCCTCGGCCTTTCCGGCGGCGATCGGCGCGGTCGTCGTGACGGCGGGCATATTCGCGATCTCCTATGGCCTCTCGGCGATCCTGAACGCCATTCCGATCGTGAAAAAATACCTTGTCTGATCCAAACACCCGATGAACGCCCATGATGATAATCAGGGAACCTCTGATTAAATCGCAAGAGCGGTCAGCGGCTGCCCGCGCGAAACGCGACGCATAAAAAAGAGGAAGCACCCGCGGTGCTTCCTCTCTTGTCATGCCTTGACGGGTCTCGTCACGGGCTCAGCGCATATCCAGACGCTCAAAGACCAGAGTCGCCTGAATCCGGTCGCCGCCGCCGAAGCCCTTGCTGCCGCCGTTGGAGGTCGACATCGTATGCAGGCGGTATCCCTTGGCGACCTGCTCGTTGATCACAGCTTCAAGATCGGCCAGGTTCCCCGAGCCGGTTCCAAAGAACTTTTCCTTCAGCGTTACCTGCAGCACCACATAGGGCAGCGCATCCCCTGACGCAGCAGAAAATCGAGATTCCTGATTCCAGATTCCCATCGTGATTGTCCTCCTTGTTATGTTTGTTACAATACATTTTGCCTGTCTGAGCATACTGCCCCGGCTGACCCGTCCCGATAGAGCCGCGCCGATTTATGAGCTGCGGATCACCAGGCATACCCGACGCCAATGCACTCCACGCTTTCTATAGCAGAGGCCTTTATCAGACCGGACAAATTTATTGTGATTCCTGCTTGTATTTTACAGCATTTTGCGCAGAAAAGCAAGCATCTTTCACTCGGCCAAAGGCCGATTCACGGCATTTGACGGTTCCGGACTTTTTTGACAGCCTGAAAAGGGGAAGCAGCGTTCGTGCTGCTTCCCCTTTCAAAGGCGTATTTTACTGTTACTTGCCGAAATAGCGATCCAGCAGACCCTTGAGCGCCTTGCCGTGTCTCGCCTCGTCGCGGGCCATTTCGTGGACGGTGTCGTGGATGGCGTCGAGGTTGTTCTTCTTGGCGACCTTCGCCAGCTCAACCTTACCGGCCGTTGCGCCGAACTCGCAGTCCACGCGCCAAGCCAGATTCTGCTTGGTGCTGGCGGTCATGTTCGGCTCCAGCTCGCTGCCCAGCAGCTCGGCGAACTTCGCGGCGTGCTCGGCCTCCTCATAGGCGGCCTTTTCCCAGTAGAGACCGATCTCCGGATAGCCCTCGCGGTGCGCGATGCGCGCCATGCAGAGGTACATGCCGACCTCGCTGCATTCGCCGGTGAAGTTGGCCTTGAGCTGCTCCAGAATGAACTGCTTGTCCGCCTCGGGGACGCCGTCGAGCTGCGCGCCGATGCCGAAAACGTGCTCGGCTGCGAGACCCGCGTTGTCCTCCATGAGCTTGAACTTGCTGCCGTCGACGCCGCAGACCGGGCACTTGAAGCCCTCGGGCAGGTCGCCTTCGTGAACATAACCGCAGACGGGGCATACATACTTCTTCATTTGAAATTCCTCCATAATCACACAAAATTTTTATTGTTCGGCATCCGTCCGGATGCAGTGGTTACAAATTCCGCTGAAGCTCAGCGTGCAGCTGCCGACACGGCCGCAGGTGACCTGCTCGCAAAGCCCCTCGGGCGGGGAGAGGTCGACGTCGATGACGGCGTGACACCGCTCGCAGACAAAATGCGCGTGGGGCATGACGTTGAAATCGAAGCGCTCCAGACCGTCCACGACGCCCACCGAGGTGATCAGCCCCTCGCGCTTGAACATCGCGAGGTTGCGGTAGACCGTGCCGAGCGAGAGGTCGGGGATCTCCGGCTTGAGCCGGGCGTAGACCCAGTCGGCCGTCGGATGCGCCGTGGTCGAGCGGACGCACGCGAGGATCGCGTCGCGTTTTCGGCTGCGTTTGTGCGCGGGCATCGGCTCACCTCCCGGTTGATTTTTGAAACGATAATGATTATCATTTCTGTTATTATAGTATCAGATGGGGCTAACTTTGTCAAGTACTTTTTCCCGAAAACCGAAAAAATTTTTTTGCCCCGGCGATCCGGGCGTACAAGCGAAAAATCCCGATGCAATTTCCGCGCGGGGATGCTATAATAATATAAAGAAACCTCTGAATCAATCAGCTGCGGCGCTCAGCGGGTCTTTCGTCCCAGCTTATCGGTTTGCAAACCTTGAAATACACAGAGTATTCCTGCGATTTCCAAACCTCAATCTGGAACAAAATCCCTCGCTGAACACTCTTGCGATTGAATCAGAGGTTCCTAAAAGGAAGCGCCCGCGCAGACGGCGGGCGGCGAAGAAATCCAACGGAGCGCGCCCGGATGCGGCCGCGTTTTCCGAGATCGGAGGTCGATTTATGACACGCGTAAAAATTCCGCTGCTGACGGTCAACGCGGCGCGGCTGCGTCAATGGCTGCCGCCGCGCGCGCCGGAGAGCCACAAGGGCGATTACGGCCGCGTGCTGCTGCTCTGCGGCGCCGAGGGTTATACCGGCGCGCCCGTTCTGGCCGCGCAGGCGGCTCTGCGCAGCGGCGCGGGGCTGGTGTTCGTCGGCGTGCCGCGCTGCGTCTATCCGATCGTCGCGGCGAAGCTCACCGAGGCGATGGTCTTTCCCCTGCCCGACCGGGACGGCAGGTTCGGCGCCGGGGCCGTTTCCGAGATTCTGCCGCGTCTGGAGAAAATGGACGCCTGCCTGATCGGCTGCGGCCTCGGGCAGAGCGAGGACGTGCGCGCGGTCGTCGAGGCGGTGCTGACGCACGCAAAATGTCCCGTCGTGGTGGACGCCGACGGCATAAACGTGCTTTCCGGGCATATAGATATAGTGCGCGGCGCGTCCTGCCCCGTGGTGCTCACGCCCCACGACGGCGAGTTTGCGCGGCTGGGCGGCGACCTCGGACAGGCGCGTCTTGCCGAGACGCGGCGGATGCAGCGGCTGCTCGGCGCAACGCTCCTGCGCAAGGGACACCGGACGCTGATCTGCGGCGAGAAGGAATGTTATGTCAACCGATGCGGCAACCCCGGCATGGCGACCGGCGGGAGCGGCGACGCTCTGGCAGGCATTCTTGTCTCATTTTTGGGACAGGGGCTGACGCCCGTCCGCGCGGCGGCGGCTGCGGCGTGGCTGCACGGGACGGCCGGCGACCTCTGCGCCCGGCGCCTGAGCGAAAGCGGGATGCTGCCGACGGATCTGATCGAGACGCTGCCGCGACTTTTGTAACAAGGATGTGATCCCTTGCGGCGAGGATTTGCCGTACTGATGCTGAGCGTGCTTCTGTTTCTGACGGCCTGTGCGCCGTCGGCGGACAAGGCCGGCGAGGCCGCGGCGCTGCGGACGGCGCTTCTGGAGAACGGCGGCTGCACCTTTGTCAGCCGCGTGACGGCGGATTTCGGCGAAACGGTGCAGAGCTTCACGCTCGACTGCGATTTTGACGCCGGGAGCGGCGCGCTGCGCTTCACGGTGCTCGAGCCGCAGACCCTTGCGGGCATCACCGCGACCGTGACAGATTCCGGCGCGTCGGTCGACTACGACGGCATGTCCATGGAGCTGGGGCTGCTGGCCGGGGACAGCGTCATGCCTGCGGCCGCGCCCGCGCTGGCGGCGATCTGCTGGACGGACGCGCCGATCACGGCGGCCGGGGCGGAAAACGACCGCACCCGCGTGACCTACGAGCGCACGCTCTGTCAGCGCAGACTGACCGTGGACACATGGCTTGAAAACGGACTACCAATTTCGGCGCAGGTGTGCTATAATCAGCAGTGCATTCTGAAATTGGAAGTTTCGGAATTTTACATGAAATGAACGGACGGAAGGAATACAATGGACTGTCTGAAACGAACCTGGGCGGAAATTTCGCTCGATAACCTCAATCATAACTATCACGCCCTGCGCGAAAAGCTGCCGGGCGGCACGCGCTTTCTCGGCGTGGTCAAGGCCGACGCCTACGGCCACGGGGCCGTGCCGGTCAGCCGCTATCTCGTCGAGCTGGGCGCGGAATATCTCGCCGTCTCGAACATCGAGGAGGCCATCCAGCTCCGGCGCGGCGGCATCCGCGGGCCGATCCTGATCCTCGGCTATACGCCGCCGGAGCTTGCCGACTCGCTCGTGGCCTACGGTCTGCGGCAGGAGGTGCACAGCCTTGAATACGCGCGCCAGCTTCAGGCGCGCCTGTCCGGCTCGAAGCGCCGCCTGCGCGTACACATCAAGCTCGACACGGGCATGAGCCGCCTCGGCTTCTTCGCCTATGACCACCCGAAGACGGTCGACGAGCTTCGCGCCGTGGCCGAAATGAACGAATTGCAGATCGAGGGCGTCTTCATGCACTTCCCGGTGGCCGATTCCCTCGAGGCGAGCGACGAGGCCTTCTGCCGCACGCAGTACGCGCGCTTCACGGCCATGCTCGACGCGCTCAAGGCCGTCGGCGTCGAGCCGGAGCTGCGCCACTGCTGCAACAGCGGCGCGAGCATCCTCTATCCGCAGTACGCCATGGATATGGTGCGGCCGGGCATCGCGACCTACGGCATCCTGCCGTCCGAGGAGCTGCGCGGGCGGATCGACCTGCGGCCGGTCATGCAGCTTCGCTCGACGATCTTCCAGATCCGCGACTATGCGCCCGACATCACCATCAGCTACGGCCGCACCTACCGCACCGAGGCGCCCACGCGCGTCGCGGTCGTGGGCATCGGCTATGCCGACGGGCTGCCGCGCAGCTTCTCGAACCGCATCTCCTTCCTGCTGCACGGCAAGCGCGTGCCCCAGATCGGGCGCATCTGCATGGATATGTGCATGGTCGACGTCTCCTCCGTGCCGGAGGCCAAGGTCGACGACATCGTGACGGTCTTCGGCGAGGATAACGGCGCGAGCATCGGCGTCGACGCCATGGCCGCCGAGCTGGGCACGATCCCCTATGAGCTGCTCTGCGGCATCAACAAGCGCATTCCGCGCATCTATCTCGACGGCGAAAACGAGACGGAGGTTCTGCAATATATCGTCTGAGCCTGCATAGAATGGTTCGGAGTTCCGCTGAATAAACCTTGCTTCTGCGTGGGAGAATATGGTTGACGTGCTGCGGCACGGAGACAAACGACGGAGCGTGAAGCAAATGGACACAATCGTGAAGCGAGGCGACATTTTCTATGCCGACCTCAGCCCGGTGGTGGGCAGTGAACAGGGCGGGACACGGCCGGTTTTGATCGTGCAGAACGACACCGGCAACCGCCATTCTCCGACGGTCATCGCCGCCGCCATCACCAGTCAGACCAACAAGGCCAAGCTGCCGACGCACATTGAGCTTTCCGGGCGGGCGGCCGGCCTGACCAAGGATTCCGTGGTGCTGCTCGAGCAGATCCGGACGATCGACAAACGCCGCCTGCGCGAGCATATGGGGCGGCTCGACGAGAGCATGATGAACCGCGTGGATAACGCGATCGCCGTCAGCTTCGGTCTGCCGAGGGGATAGGCGCGGCGCGGCCGCATCGCCGCGCAGTGAAATTCGGCCTTCGGCCGAGTGAAAGATACTTCGCATGTGAAATGCGGGCTTGCGCCCGCGCGAAATGGCGCTTCCGGGGAAGCGCCGTGGTGGTGTCGCGCCGCGACAAATTTCAAACATTGTGAATACGAAAACGGTAGGTTTTATGAAGAAGCCTACCGTTTTCCTGTCATTGCGAGGAGGGCGCGATTGCGCCCGACGCGGCAATCTTAAAGTTGTGGGCATGGTATCCCGTGGCGAAGTATGGTAAAAGTGAAGTGCGGCCGTGCTTCACAATGATATACAGCTTTGCTGTATGATATATGCGTTGCATATGATATACGGCCTTTGGCCGCATGATATAGCGCCCCAAAGGGGCGCTATGTCGGTGTCGCTCCGCGACAGATTTCAAACTTTTAGGAACGAAAACGTTCTGATTGTTCCATAAAACCCACCAGATTTGTCATTGCGAGGCCGCAACGCGGCCGTGGCAATCTTTAAGCCGAAGGCATGGCATCCCGGAACGAAGCCCGGCCGAAACGGTGTGCGGCAGAGCGGAAGCCCGGCAAGGTTGTGCAGGGACATGCGTTCACGAAAAAACATACAAACTTTTTGAAAGAATATAAAAAAGAGGCTTGACTTTCTGTGAAATATGTGTATAATTATGCAAGAAGAAACAAGAAACATCCGAACTAAGAGGAGGAAACAAACATGAAAACCATTCAAAAGCTGTTGATTCTTGCGGCGGCGCTGACGGTGCTGCTGACGGCGCTGACGGCCTGCGGCGGCGCGTCCGATTCGCTCAAGGCCGTGCAGGAGCAGGGCGTTCTGGTCGGCGCGACCAGTCCGGATTTCCCGCCGTTTGAATATCTGGAGAACGGCGAGCCGGTCGGCGTGGAGATCGAGCTGATGCAGGCCGTCGCCGAGAAGCTCGGCGTCACGCTCAAGATCGAGCAGGTCGATTTCGACTCGATCATCCCGGGCATCCAGTCCGGCAAATATGACGTCGGCATGGCGGGCATCACGGTCGACGAAAAGCGCAAGAAAAACGTCGATTTCTCCGACGTGTTTTTCACGGCCGCGCAGAAGATCGTCGTGCAGCCGGGCAGCGATATCGCGTCGAAGGACGACCTGACCGGCAAAACCATCGCCGTGCAGACCGGCACGACGGCCGAATCCGTCTGCATGGACGGCGGCTATGAGCTGCTCTCCTTCACGTCGAATAACGACTCTGCCGCGGCGCTGACGAGCGGCAAGGCCGACGCGTGGGTCGTTGACAGCGAGGTCGCCGCGACGCTCGCCGAGCAGCAGGGGCTGGTCGTCCTCGACGAGGCGATGACCGAGGAGCCGTATGCCTTCGCGTTCAAAAAGGGTAGCGACACCCTTGTGCAGGCCGTGAATCAGGCGCTCGCGGAGCTGAAGGCCGACGGAACGGTTCAAAAGATCTTTGAAAAGTACGACGTTGCCTACAACGGGTAAGCGAAAATGGGCGCATTCTTTCAAACCATTGCCGACTTTTTCCGCACATGGGGCGCGAAGCTGGCCGAGACCTTTCTCGAGGAGGATCGTTACCGCCTCCTGCTGACGGGTCTGGGCAACACGCTCATCATCACGCTCGGCGCGCTTTGCATCAGCATCGTGATCGGTTCTCTGATCGCGGTCGTGAAATACTGCGGCGAGGGCAGCCGCTGGCTCAAGCCGGTTTGCAGGCTCTGCGACCTCTATGTGACGGTCATCCGGGGCATCCCGGTGGTCGTGGTGCTGCTGATCTTCTATTTTGTCATTATGAAATCCGCCGACGGCATCACGGTCGGCATCGTGACCTTCGGCATCAACTCCGGCGCATACATGGCCGAGCTGATGCGCGGCGGCATCAATGCCGTCGATGCCGGCCAGATGGAGGCCGGGCGGTCGCTGGGGCTTTCGCGCGTGCAGACGACGGTGCATGTCATTCTGCCGCAGGCGATGAAGAACATTCTGCCGGCGATCGGCAACGAAATGATCGCCCTGCTCAAGGAGACGGCCGTTGCGGGCTATGTCGCCGTGCAGGATCTGACCCGCGCCGGGAATCTGATCCGGAACAATACGTATGACGCGTTCAATCCGCTGATGGTCGTGGCGCTGACCTATCTGGCGCTCGTCGTCGGCATGACGGCGCTGCTGAACCGGCTGGAAAGGAGGCTGCACAAGGGTGCTAAGCGTTCAAGAGCTGCATAAGAGCTTTGACGGCGTCGAGGTGCTGCGCGGCGTTTCGGCCGAGATCGGCAAGGGCGACGTCGTGTGCATCATCGGGCCGTCCGGCAGCGGGAAATCGACCTTCCTGCGTTGCCTGAACCGCATGGAGCAGCCCGACAGCGGGAAAATTTTTCTCGACGGCGTCGAGCTGACCGCGAAAAAGGTCGACCTTGACCGGCAGCGGCAGAAGATGGGCATGGTGTTCCAGCAATTCAACCTTTTTCCGAACATGACCGTCCTGCGCAACCTGACGCTTGCGCCGACGCTGCTGAAAAAAACGCCCCGCGCCGAGGCCGAGGCGAAGGCCATGGAGCTGCTCGAGCGCGTCGGGCTGGCCGACCGCGCCGGGGAATATCCCGACCGCCTCTCCGGCGGGCAGAAGCAGCGCATCGCGATCGTGCGGGCGCTGTGCATGGAGCCGGAGGTCATGCTCTTCGACGAGCCGACCTCGGCGCTCGACCCGGAGATGGTCGGCGAGGTGCTCGACGTGATGAAAAAGCTGGCCGAGAACGGCATGACGATGGTCGTCGTGACGCACGAGATGGGCTTTGCCCGCGAGGTCGCCGACCGCGTGCTGTTCATGGACGAGGGACAGATCGTCGAGGAAAACACGCCCGAGGCGCTCTTCGGAAGCCCGCAAAGCCCGCGCCTGCAAAGCTTTTTGTCAAAGGTGCTGTAGCGCACGCAGCGAAATGCGGCCTTCAGCCGAGCAGGGACAAATTCAAACAGTTTGATTGCAAAAATGGTAGGTTTTCCGTAGAAAATCTACCATTTTTATGTCATTGCGAGGAGGGCGCATTTTTGCGCCCGACGCGGCAATCTTTAACGGAGCGAAACGGCATCCCGGAACGAAGCGCGGCAGGGCTGCGCAGTGCAATTCGGCCTTTGGCCGAGTGAAATATGCTGAAGCATGTGAAATGCGGACTTGCGCCCGCGTGAAATAGCGCTTCCGAGGAAGCGCAGCGTCGGTGTCCATGCGGGACGGATTGATATTATGGGATTTTTGTCGTTTCCTGCTCCCGTGCTTCGCTCCGGGATACCTTATTTCAAACTTTAAGATTGCCACGTCGCTTCGCTCCTCGCAATGACACGGAATTGGAACGTTTTTTGTTTGTAAAACAGACGTTTATGACCGTATGTAGCCGTTTTTGATGAAATTGACGTTCCGTTTTTCAGTAAAACGCACCAGCTTTGTCATTGCGAGGAGGGCGTATTTTTGCGCCAGACGCGGCAATCTTTAACGGAGCGAAACGGCATCCCGGAACGAAGTGCGGCAGGGCTGCGCGACAAATTCAAATAGTTTGATTGCAAAAATGGTAGGTTTTCCGTAGAAAACCTACCATTTTTGCAATCATGACGCTGACACGGTCAGCCGATCACGCGGTGTGCTGTGAGATAGCGGTTGGCGTACCAGCTCTCGGACAGGTTCGAGATGATAACACCGCTGTTTGAATTCGCGGCGTGGACGAACGCACCGCCGCCGAGATAAATGCCGACGTGGGTCGCCGTGCTGCCGTAGCCGAAATAGATGATGTCGCCGGGCTGCAGCGCGTCGCGCGAGACGTACCAGCCGTCCTGAAGCTGCGCCGTTGCGGTGCGGTGGATGCTGTAGCCGAAGTGGGCGTAAACATACTGCACAAAGCCGGAGCAGTCGAAGCCGGACGGGGTCGTGCCGCCGTAGACATAGGGATAACCGGCGAAGCCCTGCGCGTATGTAGCGAGCTGCTGGCCGACGCCGGCGGGATAGAAGCTCTGCGAGCCGCCGGAGCTGCCCGAATTGCCGGAGCTGCCCGAGCCGCCGGAGGCGGCGTAGCCGCGGTTCGCGGCGGGCTTTTCGAGCAGGGTGACGAGGTCGCTGCGGATATATCCGACCTGACCGTTGAAGCGCACCTTGTACCAGCCGCAGTTGAAGCCGAAAATATCGACGCGGTCGCCGGCATAGAGCTGGCAGACGCGGGCGCTGTCGGTCGAGGGACCGGAGCGCAGGTTGGCAACGGTGGGATTCACGGCGCCGTCGCCCAGCTCGACGTTCTCGCGCTCCTTGACGGTGAGGTAGGAGGCGCTCATATAACCGATGTTGAGGTTATAATCGACCAGATACCAGTCGCCGCTTCTGCGGATGATGACGACGTAGTCGCCCTCGGACGCGACGGCCAGAACGGCCGCGTCGGTGTTGGGCTTGGCGCGCAGACGCAGACCGCTGCGCGCGTTGACGATGCCGATGGCGGACTTCAGCTCGGTCGCGCCTGCGACGGACGCAAGCGAGAGCACGAGCGAGAGCGTAAAGACCAGAACGATCAGAGCTCGGATTGTACGTTTCATTGTGGAACCTCCCGGGGTATTATTTTGCGCTCAGCGCGCGTTCCAGCCACACACAGCCAACATCCAACGCCGTGTAGAAGCCGTCCTTTTCGCTTTTCTTGACCACGCGGTCGCGCGCCTTGGCGTTCGGATCGGTGAGCTGAAGCTGAACCGAGACCTTCGTGGCGAGCTTGAGATCCTTCAGATCCTTGGATTCAAGCACCTGCAGCATGACGATGTAAGGATCCGCCATGGAGCCGTAATAGATCAGATTGTCCTTGCGCATCAGGGGGCGGCCCCGATAGGTGAGGACTTCATTTTTTTCGGACATAACTACCTCCAAAATAAAATGTAACCAAATTGTAACACATGGAGATTGTTTTGTCAACACTTTGCGACGAATTTTCCAAAAGTTACCGGAGAATTGTTACGATTTGGCTCAAAACGCTGGGGAAGGGGAACGCGAAAATGGATGTTGAAACCGGGAGATTCCACAAAAAAGGGGGGAGAAGCACCTCTTCTCCCCCTGGCGGCTGCGCGGCGCTGCCTCAGTCGAACAGATAGTGCCGCACCAGCTCCTGCAGCAGCTCGTCGCGGTCGAGCTTGCAGATCAGGCTGCGGGCGTTGTTGTGGTTGGTGATATACGTCGGATCCTCGGAGAGGATATAGCCGACGATCTGATTGATGGGGTTATAGCCCTTCTCGGTCAGAGAGCGATAAACCTGCGTCAGGGTCGCCTTCATGACCTCGCTGCCCTCAGCGGGGACCTCAAATTTTATGGTGTTGCGATTGACCGAACTGCGATTCTCTTCCAAAACGCCGACCTCCTTTGTCCGGGAAACCACGATTCCCTGCATATGCTTCGGAGCATTTCTGCTCTAATACTAATCATATACCAATTTCCCGATAAAGTAAAGAAAAATCCGGGAACATTTTTCCAATTTTTAATGACATTTTTTGCAAAGCGGTGCATAGCGCCCGCGCGCGCGGGAAAAGCTAACCGCGAGGTGAGAAAAAATGGTACGTCAGCCAGACGGAAGCTACCGCGGCGCGCTGTGCGACGAGGCGATCACCGCCGCCTTCGACGGCGCGGCCGATTTCAGCCGGCGCGCGCTGCGGGTCGGCGCGCATACCTTATATTTGTATGCGATCGACGGCCTGACATCCGGGGGAGATATTTCCGAGCTGGTTGTCAAGCCGCTTTTGCAGGACGGCTTCGGCGGCAGCATGGACGAGCTGTGCGACCGCGCGCTCTACGCCACGGTGTATAACGCCGTGGCGCTCGAATGCGAGACGCTGTCCGACGCGCTCGACCGGCTCGTCAACGGCTTTGCCGTGGTGCTGTTCGGGCAGCGGGCGCTGGCCTTTGAGGACAAGACGGACGAGAAGCGTTCGCCCTCGCCGCCGGAGGCGGAGAACACCGTCAAGGGCGCGAAGGATGCCCTCACCGAGACGCTCCGCACGAATACGGGTCTGCTCCGGCGGCATCTGCGCACCCCGGCGCTGCGGCTCTACGAGACGAAGCTCGGCCGCCGAAGCGGCACGGGCGTCGCGCTCGTCTGGCTCGACGGCCTGACCGACCCGGCGCTCGTGCGGCGGATGAAGCGCCGCCTTTCCGAGCCGGACATCGACGGCTTGGTCACGCCTGCGTCCGTTGAGGAATATCTGACCGGCTCGCGCCGCACGGCCTTCCCTCTGCTCAAGTACACCGAGCGCACCGATCGGCTCGCCCGGTCGCTGCTCGACGGGCGCATCGCGCTCCTGGTCGACGGCCTGTCGCTGGCCTATCTTGCGCCGGTCGATCTGGCGTTTTTCATGACCGCCGCCGAGGACGAGGGAACGGATTGGCTCTCTGCGTCCTTCCTGCGCATCCTGCGCTATGCGGGGCTGCTGCTGTCGCTGCTCCTGCCGGGGCTTTATATCGCCATGGCGGCCTATCATCCGCAGATGCTCCCGATGGGGCTTTTGCGCTCGATCATCGAGAGCAAGCAGGCCGTGCCCTTCCCGACGGCCGTCGAGGTGCTGGGGCTGCTGCTGGCGTTCGAGCTGCTGCAGGAGGCGGGCGTCAGTCTGCCACAGGCCGTCGGGCAGACGCTCTCCATCATCGGCGGTCTGGTCGTCGGCACGGCGGCGGTCGAGGCGCGCGTGATCTCTCCGGCCGCGCTCATCGTCGTGGCCGCCGCCGGGATCTGCGGCTTCGTCCTGCCGGGGCGGGATTTTGCCGACGCGATGCGCCTCTGGCGCTTTCTGCTGGCCGTGCTGGCTGCGCTGGGCGGCCTGTTCGTCCTGACCGTCGGCGGCATCCTGCTCCTGCTGCATCTGGCCGGGCTGGAATCCTTCGGCCGACCCTATCTCGCGCCGTTTTCGTCCATGCGCGGCTTCCGGGCGCTGCTGCGTCCGCGCCACATCAAAACGCTCTACCGCGACCCTGCCCTGCGCCCGCAGGACATTCGCAATCAGAAGCCGTGAGCGGCCGGGGAAGACTGCGCGGCGCTGCCGCAGCGGGTCTTGCGGTGCTGGCGCTGCTGATCTGGGGGCTGCCGTTCCCGGCCTACGAGACCGCGACGCTGCTTCCGGTCGAGACGGTGCAGCTTGCGCGCACCGAGGACGGCCGCGTCCTGCTGCGCACCGAGGCAGGGGACGGCGTGGGCGCGGACTGGAGCGCGGCCGTGCGGGAGCTGCGCGCGAACGCGCCCGGAACGGTGCTGCTCGACACGGCGGAGCAGCTCGTCCTCTGCACCGACGAGCCGGAGCTGCTGCAAGAGGCGGCGGAGAGCGGCGATCTGCGTCCGGCGGTGCAGCTGCGCTACGCCGACGCGCTGCGCGGCACGGACGGCCTTGCGGAGCTGCTCCACGCCCACGAGAGCGACTGGACGCTCGCCGAGGTTCTGGCGCGGCTGAGGCGCGGCCTTATGGCCGCGCAGTGAAATTCGGCCTTCGGCCGAGTGAAAGATACTGCGCATGTGAAATGCAGCCTTACGGCTGCGTGAAATGGCGCTTCCGAAGAAGCGCCGATGCGGTGTCGCCCCGCGACGGATTTCAAACTTTTCGCTCTGAAAACCGTTTCGTTTACGCATAAAACCTCCCAGTCATGTCATTGCGAGGAGCGAAGCGACGCGGCAATCTTAAACGGAACGATTTGCCATCCCGAAGCGAAACACGGCGGAAACGGAACGAAATACGGAGAAACCGGGCGAACCGATCCGCCGCCCTGCGGCGAAGCGCGTCGGGAACAAAGCGAAAAGGGACGCCCTGCGTCCCTTTTCAAAAGCTCCAATTCAAAAGCTCCACCGGATCATGCCGGTTCCGTCCGGCAATTCTGCACAAAGCGCATCAGGATCGTCGCGACCTGCGCGCGGGTGGCGCTGCCGCCCGGGTCGAGCAGCAGACGGCCGTTCTCGGCAGAGCCGCCGATCAGCCCCTCGGCCGTCGCCCAACGCAGCGCCTCATAGGCGTATTGCGAAACATAACCCTCGTCATAGAACAGCTCCAGCCCGTTGAGCCGCGCGTCGGTGCGATAGCCGTGCTTCTCGGCATAGCGGAACAGGATCGTCGCGATCTGCTCACGCGTGACGCGTCCGTCCGGCTCAAAATGCGCCGCATCGACGCCGTTGACCACGCCGTTCTGCGCCGCCCAGCGGATCGGCTCGGCGTAATAGGCGTTCGCGTCCACGTCGGCGAAGGGGAGCGCGCCCTCTGCCTCCGGCTTCCCGGCCAGACGCCAGAGCACCGTCACCAGCATCCCGCGCGTCATGCTGCCGTCCGGCTCAAAATGCCGCGCGTCCGTGCCGTTGAACAGCCCGGCCTGCAAGGCAAAATCGATGCCGCCGTGCGCCCAGTGGTCGGCCTCCGGCGTGTCGAGAAAGCTCGCTGAGGGGCACGCCTCCCCGCCGGGGCAGGACGCGGCCTGCCGCTCGTTTACGTTGACCAGCACGGCGCACGCGGCCAGCTTTTTGCCGCCAGCCTTGGCGTACAGGCCGACCGTCACGAAGCCGTGCCCGATCTTCTGCGCCGTCAGGCGGAGCGCGCCGCCGTCGATCTCGGCCGCGACGCTGTCGGTGCGCGCCTCGCAGCGCAGCTCGTAGGCCGGCAGTGTCCCGGCGGCCGTCAGCGCAAGCGAGCGCACCGTTCCCGGCGTCAGGTCGACCGAGAGCGCCTCGGCCGTGAGGCGCGGTGTGCTGTCGATCACGTCGATGCGGAGCGTCTGCGTGAGCAGCAGCGCGTCCTGATTGGAATAGATCCGGAAGACCAGCTCACCGCTGCCGATCCGGCTGCCGCGCAGCCGCAGCGTGTTGCGGCCGTCGGTCATATACGCGTTGACCCAGTGCGCCGCCAGTCCTGCGACGTCGCTCTGCACCTCCAGCCGGTAGGCCGTGGCGATGCCGCCGACGGTCACGTCCACCGAGGCGTAGGCGCTCGTCGCGAGGTCGATCCAGACGTGGGTCGTGTCGAATTGCAGCGTAGGCGTCCCGGCGGCCGTCGCGGTCGGCAGGAGGCCGAGCAGCAGCGCCGCCGTCAAGAGCAGGGCAAAAATTTTGTGTTTCATCCGTCCGTTCTCCTGTATTTTTTTATTTATATATAGTATAAGCGCGGGACGGCGTCTTGTCAATCGGAAAGGGGAGATTTTACAATGCATCGACGCTCCGCCGCGTCCGCGCGCCGTCTGCGCGCGCTGACCTTCTGCGCCGCCAGCGTCCCGGCTGTGCTGATCCTGCCGCGCGTCGGCTGGCTGTGGGCCTGCGGCGCGTCCATCCTGTCGGCCGTACTGCTCGGCCTCTGCACGCGGCGTCCGCCATGTCCGTCGCGCGCCGCCGACGGGGCGCGGCTGGTCTGGACGCTGCTCGTGCTCGGCGCAGCCGCGCGGCGGCTCTGCGCCGCCTTTCCGCAGCGCGAGAGTGTTTTGATCGGCCTTCTGCTGCTCCTGCTGGCGGTCTATGCGTCCGCGCGCGGGGAACCGGTGCTGACGCGCGCCGGGACGGTCTGCTGCCTGCTGCTTTTGGCGCTCTACGCCGTGCTGCTGCTGTTCTCTCTCCCGACGCTGCACCGCGCGTGGCTGCGCCCGCAGCTGAAGACGGACTGGACGCTCCTGCCCTGTGCGCTCCTGCCGCTTGCGGCGCTGCCCCTGCGCCCGAACGCGCCGCGCGCCGTGCAGCTGTCTGCTGTGCCGCGCGTCGTGCATCCTGTGCGGAAAAACCGGCAGGCGCTGCGGGCGGCGCACCGGCAGAAGGATCACAGTCTGCTGTGGCTCGGCGGGGGCGTTCTGCTGACGACCCTCTGCGCGCTTGTCACGGCCGGAGGCCTGTCGCCGCAGGTCGCCGCCGGTGAGCGCTTCCCGTTTTACGGCGCGATGAAGAGCGTGAAGCTTCTGGGCGTCATGGAGCGGCTTGAGCCGCTTGCGTCCGCTGCGCTGACGGTCGGGGGCTTCGCGCTGCTGGGGCTGCTCTGCGCCGTGTCCGCGCGCTGCATGGAGCGCGTCGCTCCGGGCATGGCCGCGCACGCTGGCCGCTGGAATCTGCTGGGCGGTCTTGCGGCCTTTGCGCTCGCGCCGCACCTCTCGGCGCAGTTCTTCGCAGTCGGAACCACAATATTTTGGGGTTTGCTGCCATTAGCAGAACTAATTAGAGGATTTGAAAAAAATATAGAGAAATCTTGAAAAAAGTGTTGACAAACGGGAGAAGATTGGCTATAATATCTAAGCACGTTGAGGGAAGAACAAAGTCAAGAAAAAAACTTCGAAAAAAGTCGAAAAACTTCTTGACAAACCGAAAACAACGTGATATAATCAATAAGCTGTCTCGCAACTGAGAACCTGCTTCAATGACGGAGCGAACGGCGTCTGTACCTTGTAAATTAAACAACGAGAAACATGAACAAACACCTTGAGCAATTGATTGAAAAAATGAAGTTGTTCAAATGATGTCAGTGAAAACTGAGATTGTGAGAATAGCCAACGTAAGAAAATTCTTGAGTAAAGCTAAGAGCGAACTTATGAATTGACAGATTTTAAGCTGGACTCGAAAGGGCCTGGATTAAGATACCATTCATAGAGAGTTTGATCCTGGCTCAGGACGAACGCTGGCGGCGTGCCTAACACATGCAAG
>OLGE01000284.1_pt1 | contig 63812 bp, 50 predicted proteins | sample 1605151 | NCBI WGS metagenome assembly OLGE01 (sample SAMEA3888912, study PRJEB22519) | human gut metagenome | biome: human gut; feature: human-associated habitat; material: faeces | place: Denmark | collected 2010
AGCAGAGACCAGATTTTGGTTCTCTGCTCTTATCTGCATTATACAGGTATAAATGGACATGTCAAATAGAATCTCTAGAATTCTGCTTTTTCCAGCCGTTCTTCAAAGTAGATCTCCAGTTGGGCTCGTATCTGGGACCAGTCCCTGCGGCGTCCGGTCCATTTTTTAGTGATGTCCATGGTGGCCAGATAGAGCATTTTTAAGAGGCTGTCATCGCTTGGAAATACAGTCCTGCTTTTGGTGACCTTACGCAGCTGCCGGTTGAATCCTTCAATCGCATTAGTTGTATAAATGAGCTTCCGCACTTCATTGGGATATTTAAAATAAGTGGAAAGTGTAGCCCAGTGTTCGCTCCAGGATTTATAGATCTTCGGATATTTGCTGTTCCATTTTTCACCAAAAGATTCTAATTCCTCCAGGGCTGCAGCTTCATCAGGTGCTGCATAAACCATTTTGGGAGTGTCCCAAAGTTTGTGTAAACCTTCAAACTGATGTAAGATAACATTACTCAGTATGGAGGTTTTTTATTATGGCAAGAAGAAAAAGTGATTCACCACAAAAAGCAGCAATGCGCGAAATGATGCAGGGATATCTCAAGGAGAATGATATCAGTATCAAAAGCGGAAACGATGTTAATTCCATTATGCGGGACATGATGTCTGTTTTATTGGAAGGGGCTCTTGACGAAGAGCTTAATGAAGAACTGGGCTATTCCAAATACGATTACCGCAATAAAGAGACCAATAACAGCCGGAATGGACATTCCAAGAAAACAATGCGTACCAGTTATGGGGATATGGACATTGCAATACCCAGGGACCGCAAAGGGGAGTATGAACCGCAGCTGATACCAAAATATCAGAATACGGTCACTCAGGACATGGAAGAAAAGATCATATCTATGTATGCAAAAGGAATGACCACGGGAGACATTGAAGCACACTTAAAAGAGCTTTATGATCTGGATATTTCAGACAGCACGATTAGCCGTATTACCGATAAAATAATGCCACTTGTAAAGGAATGGCAGGAGCGTCCACTACAGGAGATATATGCTGTTGTTTACATGGATGCGATCCACTACCACGTCCGCAGTGAAGGGCGTATTGTGAAACGTGCGGTATACATTGCCCTCGGGATCGATATGGATGGGAAAAAGGATGTGATCGGCATGTATGTCGGGGAAAATGAAGGTGCAAAATTCTGGCTGTCTATTATTAACGGATTGAAAAACCGTGGTGTGCAGGACATTCTGATCGCCTGTGTGGATGGACTGAACGGATTTCCACAGGCGATCGAGGCAGTTTATCCAAAGACCGAGATCCAGCAGTGTATCATCCACCAGATCCGGAATACCACGAATTATGTATCCTATAAAGATCTGAAAAAACTTATGGCAGATTTAAAAATGGTGAGACCGTTTCAAGTTTTGTGTAAACTCAAAAAACTGACATAAGATTTTATTGATAGTTATACTAAGAGCAGAGACCAGATTTTGGTTCTCTGCTCTTATCTGCTCATTGCTACGATCAGGAACTTAATTGAGAACAATGCGACTACAATTAAGTTCAAGGAAATGATTTCTTTTGAATATGATGGTATAATAGGATAAATCATTAAGAATCAATTCCACCAGAAAGGAGCCCATGAAAATGAAAACACCACACACCTATCTCATACTCCCCCTCCTGTGCTTATTCCTGCTGTTCACCCCGCTGACAGCCGCAGCCACCGCACAGGCTTCCGGCAGCGCCCGGCAAGCGAATGCAGCCACCGAGGTGACACTGTACGACATGGACAGTTCATACGCCGAGGTGGTTTCGGTGCCATCGTCCATGTCCCGGAGTTACCGGATTCCGCAGGGGGATGCGGCGACGTACCGGGTTACGTCCGGCAGGAATTACGTGCAGGTGTCAGCGGATGGACTGGTGACGACTGCGCGGACTTATTGGAAGAAAGGAAATGGTTATTCTTACTCGGTTTCGGAGGGAGAGGATTACGATTACTACACGGTTGAGCCGGGCGATGCGGAAATTACCGTGACCTCCGGAAGTGAGACTTGGACGTTGACCGTGCATGTGAAGGATTACGCCGAAGTTTATGTGGATCATGTGATGGATGCGTACATCACGGCAAATATTACGGCGGATATGAGTGACAGTGAGATTGCGGAGGCGATCGTGAAGTTTCCGGCGCAGTACGATTACAATTACAGATACCAGAGTGCACTCAGCATGGTGATCTACGGAGGCGGCGACTGTTGGGCGAGCACGAACACGATCATCCGGCTGGCAAAGAGAATGGGTTATGATGCCTGGACGAGAAGAGCCAATCAGGATGCCGGGGCAGGCAGTGGTCATGTGAATGCGCTGGTGGAGATCGGCGGCTGTTATTATGAGCTGGAGGCGGGCTATTCTTCCGGAAAGGATGAGAATGGTTTTCGTCCGTATGATGTGAAGAAAAGAGCTTCTCTTTTTAGTTACTACACGACATATGAGAAAAAAGCGGTTGTTTATCAGTATGACGGGAAAACGTCCGAGGGAGAGATTGAGATTCCGTCCCGGCTTGGAGGATATCCGGTGACGGCGTTGGCGAAGTCGGCACTGGCGGGAAAGGATTTTACGAAGGTGGTGCTGCCGGATACGCTGGAGAAGATTGGCGATTATGCGTTTAGTGCCTGCAGCCAGCTGCGGGAGATTACGATCCCGGCATCGGTTGAGGCACTTGGAAACGGTGTGTTTACGCAGTGTGATGCGCTGGAGGAGTTTTCGATTGATCCGACGAATCCTTATCTTAAGGAAACGAATCATGTGATCTATACGGCGGATGGAAAGACTTTGGTTGCGGCGGCAGGAAGAACCGATGAACGTATTGCTGTGCCGTTGACGGTGGAGAAGATTCAAAGCTATGCGTTTTATAATTGTGATACGTTGAAGTCGATTACGATTCCGGGATCTGTCCGGGAATTGGGAGAGGGCTGTTTTGGCGGCTGTGCGCATTTGAACCAGGTGGAGCTGCAGGACGGACTTGAGGTGATTGGCGCATATTGTTTCCGGGATAATTTTGATCTGTCAGTGATCCGGATTCCGTCGACGGTGAAACAGCTTCAGGCGGCGGCTTTTTATGGAGATTACAATCTGAGAAAGATTTATTTTTGTGGCGATGCACCGGAGTTTGGTTCGCAGATCAGTGGTACATATTATGACCGGGTATTTTACGGATGCGCAAAGGGTATGGAGGCGTACTATCCGGCTGCATACAGCACATGGGATGATACTGTGCTTTCGGATCATGACGGAAACGGTGTTGTCTGGGCAAACTGGATGAAGGGCAGCCTGAGCTCGATTGAGGATGCCGAGGTGACGCTCGATCGTGAAATATATGAGTATACCGGTGGGATTGTCCGCCCGGAGAAGATTACGGTTCGTATGGCAGGAAAGCTTCTGTCCGAGGGAGAGGATTATCTGGTGACATATCCGATTGCCGGAGAATATACGGAGGGAACGGCGACCGTCCTGATTATCGGAACCGGAGTTTACCGGGGCGTTAAAGTTGTAAATTATACGATTCGCAGAGCAGGCAGCGATACACCGGGCGTCACAGAATCACCGCGTCCGGGAGCAAGCAGCACGCCGGGAAGTACGGATCAGCCATACCCGGGAGCAAGCAGCACGCCGGGAAGCAGTGATCAGCCATACCCGGGAGCAAGCAGCACGCCGGGAAGCACGGATCAGCCATACCCGGGAGCCAGCAACACGCCGGGAAGAACGGATCAGCCATATCCGGGAGCAAGCAGCACGCCGGGAAGCACGGATCAGCCATACCCGGGAGCAAGCAGCACGCCGGGAAACACCGAGCAGCCATACCCGGGAACAACAAGTACTGCCGCACCGGCAAGAACGATGAGTCCGAAGGAAGAGGAGGAGTTTCTGGCGTGGCTCCTCGGATATTCAAAGCCACAGAGAACGGCGACGCCATCAGCCAGTCCTTCTGTCGATGCAGAGGATGAGGAAGAAGATCCAAACCTGGGAGAGAAGTTCATTTACAAGAATGCCGTGTACTGCGTGACCGGAACGAAACAGGTTTCCTTCTGCAGACCGACGAAAAGCAGAAAGCAGGTGACCATACCGGCAAGTGTTGTGTTCTGTCAGAAGAGATATAAGGTGACGTCGATCGACGCGAAGGCATGTGCCGGGGATACGAAGCTTACCCGGGTTACCATCGGGAAAAATGTGACCCGGATCGGAAAGAGGGCGTTCTGGAAATGCAAGAAGCTTAAAAAGGTTATTTACAAAGGAAAAAAGATAAGGAAGAAAAACATCGGAAAACAGGCATTTTCCGGAACAAAAATAAAAAATCATAAAAGAGTATTGTAAGCCGTTGATGCACGAAATGAACTAAGGTTTAAATTTTGCCCGCTGAATAGCGGGCATTTTAGTATAAAAAAGATTTTAATAAACGTCGTTATAAATAATCGCTTCCTTCACGGCATCAGCAGTCGCTTTATCTTTCAATGCTGCGATGATGGCTCCCGCAAATTCAATGCAGGTACCCATGCCGCGGCTGGTGATCACGTTGTCGTCTGTGACAACCGGCTGCTTCACATAATCGCCGGTCGCAAGCTTGTCTGCAAACGAAGGATAGCAGGTTGCTTTCTTGCCTTCCAGGATTCCAAGCTCGCCAAGAACGGTCGGAGCGGCGCAGACAGCAGCAACCTTCTTGCCGTTTGCGGCAAATTCCTTGAGCTTTTCGCAGAGAGCGGTGCAGGCGCGAAGATTTGGAGTGCCCGGAATACCACCCGGAAGGATCAGCATTTCTGCCTCCTCAAAGTTGACCTCGGAAAGAGTCTTGTCTGCGGTGATCGTGACGTTGTGGGAACTGGTAACCTCTTTCTGATCTGTGATGGATACCATATCAATGGAAATTTTGGCGCGGCGGAGCATATCTACTACCGTCAGCATTTCCACCTCTTCATAACCGGTTGCCAGAAAAATACATGCTTGTGCCATAATGAATTACCTCCTTTATCATTGAAAAGTTTATTGTCTGATTTTATAAAATTGCTGTGTTCCAAAAGAAAATATATTGTCTTATTCGGCAGAATAGTTTGTCTTGCCGGCTTCTCTGTGACAGACCAGACGGCAGATCGGGTTGCCCTTTTGGAAGAATTTCTCTTCGTATTCGGTCATAACGTTATTCGGTGCCGGACCGTTGGCGTGCAGATCGAAGCTGCATTCGTCGAGGATCCATCCGGTCTCCTTGATCTCCTCCAGAGAGAAATCGAACAGCGGACGGTTATCTGTCTTGAACTGGATCATGCCATCCGGTGCCAGGAAACGGTCGTACCGCTCCAGAAACTGGCGGGAGGTCAGACGGCGCTTGGAATGGCGGTCCTTTGGCCATGGATCGGAGAAGTTGAGGTAGATTTTCTGAACCTCGCCCGGCGCAAAATATTCGTCAATATCTTCGGCGTCCATGCGCAGGAAAAGAAGATTGTCGCTCTCGAGCTCCTCGCGGTGGTCCAGCGCACGCACCAGAACGCTGGAATATTTCTCGATGCCGATATAATTGATCTCCGGATTCTGACGTGCCATTTCCAGAATGAATTTGCCCTTACCCATGCCGACTTCGATGTGAACCGGATGATCATTGTGGAAATATTCGGCAGCCCATTTTCCTCTGTAATCAGCACCATCGGCACCGTCGGTCTGGATCGTGTATTTGTCTTCTAAAATGCGCTCCTGAGAGCCGGGAATATTTCGTAATCGCATATCAGTCCTCCATCAATAATATATTGAAATAAGCTGCCGGACAGCAATGGTATGGAAATATTGCTATCGTTTTAAATCCTGCAGCATGTCTTTATCCACAAGTAGTTTAAGATAATCGCCGGATAAAGTCAAATTGAAATGCCGCGCATAATTCGTTTTATTTTGGACACACTATCATTGTTATAAAGAAGATTAAGAAAAATGAGGCAACAAGTTGCTCAGAAAAGGAGGCAAGTGTGTAAAAATATTGCTGATGCAATCTTTTTACACAACTATTTGCTTTGGAGTACAAGCAAATAGCTTTGATGGCAGAAGAAAAATCACCTGCGTGAATTTTTCTTCGCCTCTTCGCAACAAGTTGCTCAGAAAAGAGGTAGTTATGGTATTAACAGAAAAAGAAACGGCGGCATTGAAGGATCTGCAGTCACAGGAGAAAATCTGCGCGAAGAAGTATGAGAAATACAGTCAGCAGGCGAAGGATCCGGAACTGAAGAATCTGTTTGAGACGATTCAGAAGGAGGAGCAGAAGCATTACGAATCGCTGGGGCAGGTGCTAGACGGAACCGTGCCGGAATGCGACTGCAATGACAGCAATGGCAAGGATTACACGCCGAAGGCAACGTATATGTCCGATGATAATTCGGAGGATAAGATGAATGACAGCTTTCTGGCGACCGACTGCATCGGCACGGAGAAGCTGGTGTCATCGGAGTACAACACGGATGTCTTTGTGTTTGGCGAGCCGGGGGTGCGCAAGCTTCTGGCAGACATTCAGGTCGAGGAGCAGAATCACGCGGAAATGCTCTATAAGTATAAGACCGTGAACCGCATGTCATAGAGGCAGCTTGCATAAGCAATTGTGCGGTGACGCGCAAAGTGGGCAAGCCCACTTTGTTCCGGTATAGGAAAATGCTCGTAACGTGGTGGAAGCAAGGGCAAAACGCTGGTTTTGCCCTTTTGTTCCGGCATAGGAAAATGCTCGTAACGTGGTGGAAGCAAGGGCAAAATGCTGGTTTTGCCCTTTTGTTCTTGGACGTATCGTGAATGCTCCGGGGGTAAACACTCCGGGGCGTTTCTACATATATTAAGAAAGTGCTCGCCGGGACTTTTGACACTCCTTTGACGATACCCGTGCCACATGTTATGATTGGGTTATCAATAACGGAGCATGAATGCCGCGTTAGGGGCGGCAGAATGGGGGCACGTATGAAGAAATTTCGATGGGTTGCAATTGTAGTTGGGATGATCCTTGTGGCAGCTATTGTGTTTTGCACGAAGGGAATCCGGCTGGAGCGTGATGAAGGCTCCTCACAGGGAGGGGAGCAGGTGGCATTGCAGACGGAGCTGCCGGCGGAAACGGAGACTACGCCGACCGAAGTGCCGCAGGATGAGACAGTAGATGATCTGGCGGAACAGGTGCCGGAGGATCCGAATCTGACGACGCTCTATGTGTATGATGAGGCGGCAGAGTCGTTCGGACTGCAGGACATGGGCTGGTTTGCGGATATCATGGCAAAGCGGTTCGGTGTGAGATTGTATATGCTCAAGCATGTCGCGGCGACAAGGCTGGGCGATGATGTGTACCGAAAAATGGACATAGCGATCTGGGATACAGAGTCATCGTCCTATTATGTACAGGCGAAAGCGGAGGGGCGTCTGGAGGATATTCAGGTGTCGCATATGAAGAACGGAAAGGTAATCTCGATCGGTGTGCGGTCTGTGAATAAGAAGCTGTGCCGTAAGATCGTGAAATATATGAATTCTTCGGAGGCACAGATGGAGGCAACCTACGGTCCGAAGAAGATCTGCTGGTATTACCGGAAAGGAAAGGCGTATCTGACCGAGACGGGTGCGAGATGTATCGTCGATGCAGGCTGTAAGCTGGATGCCGGTCTGTCGGGACGCCGCAGCTTTTCGGAGGGACATTGCCCGATGTCATACCGTCTTGGTGAGATGTCGGATATTGATCCGAAGACCGGGGAGAGCTATGACGTTCTGGAAAAGACGCGCCGCGTGGAGACGAAGGCGAAAAAGGGAGACCGGAATGCCGGTAAGGCTACGGCAGCTCCGAACCTTGCCGGGACTGCCAGAAATGACAAAAAGATCGGCAAGGATGTGTCCCAAATATTGGTCACATATAATATGAGAGGTTATCGTGCACTGGGAACGCGGACACTGGATGCATCACAGTTAAAGCAGGTGACCGAGTGGTTTGATGAGCTTAAGCTGACCAAACGTAAGAAGCCGGCGGAGGGGGATTCAGACTACACATCATGGCAGGATACGAAGGATAATTTCATTCACTACCGGTTAAAGGGTGGCAAATATAAGAATGTAATCTATTATCCGCAGACAGAGGTTGTACAGATTGATAAAAAGTGGTATAACAATTCTGTTTCCGTGGAACGGACACCGGCAGACACTTTCGCTAAGGGTGTCGGCAGTGATGGAACTTCATTCTATATTTATGGAAAGAAGTACGATCTGCGGGAGCAGGATGCGAATGTAAAGGCAATCCTGTACTGCGAGGATGTGGGAGCCGATGTTGCAGTGATCTGCCGTTTGAAAAAGGGCGGCGATGCCGCATTTATCTATGACCGCGTGTATCGAAAGTTTATCGCCGAGCGGAAGGGCACACACTTTGCGCTGAGCAGCCGCGAGGACGGCAACATGCCGGAGGACGGCGTTTATGTGGATCCGAAGGGCGCTGTCAGAGATTACACCGGCGCGCTGTACGGAAAGATTGAGCTCAAAAAGGGTGAGAAGATCTGCAGCCTTTATCAGCCGGATGGCAAGACGGAGTGGTGGACGATGATCGCAGATATCAGAGCCAATGATGTCCGCAATATCGAGATCGAGAAAGTGTCCGCTCAAAAGACAACGCCCAAAAAGCAGTGACAGAATGACCAAACAGAACGACAAAATGAAATGAGAAAAAGAGGTAAGGAAAGTGCATACATTAAAAAAGTTTATTCCATATTATTCTCCATACAAAGCAGTGTTTTTCCTGGATCTGATCTGTGCGGCAATGATCAGCCTGATCGATCTGGCATATCCGCAGATTCTTCGGACAATGACAAAGACGATTTTTGCGGGGGAGTCCGCTGCGATATTAAAGGCACTTGTGCCGATCGGGCTGGCGATGCTTGCCATGTACATTGTACAGATGCTTTGCAAATATTACGTCAGTTATCAGGGGCATATGATGGGTGCCAATATGGAGCGCGATATGCGGCAGCAGCTTTTTGATCATTATGAGAAGCTTTCCTTTGCTTATTATGACCAGAACAATTCCGGACAGATGATGAGTAAGCTGGTGTCCGATCTGTTTGATATTTCCGAGATGGCACACCATGGACCGGAGAATCTTTTTATTTCACTGATTAAGATCATAGGCTCTTTTGTGTTTCTGTTTCTGATCAATGGACGGCTTGCTGTCCCACTTTTGGTACTCGTATTTTTCATGATCCTGTTTTCGTATGGACAGAACAAACGGATGCAGGCAACCTTTATGGATAACCGGCAAAAGATCGGTGATATCAACTCGAGCTTGCAGGACACATTGGCGGGAATCCGTGTTGTGCAGTCCTTTGCCAATGAAGAAATTGAGCGTGAGAAATTCTGCCACAGCAATGAAAATTTTCTGAAATCCAAGAACGCCAATTATCGCTGCATGGGGACGTTTATGAGCGGCAACTTGTTCTTTCAGGGGCTGATGTATCTGGTGACGCTTGTATTTGGCGGCTGGCTGATCGCGAAGGGTCAGATGGAGGTGGCAGATCTTGCCATGTATGCGCTCTATATCGGAATCTTTATCAGTCCGATCCAGATTCTTGTGGAGCTGACGGAAATGATGCAAAAGGGACTTTCCGGCTTCCGCCGTTTTCTGGCGGTCGTGGAGACGGAGCCGGACATTGTGGATGCACCGGATGCCACAGAGCTGACGGACGTGAAGGGCGAGGTGGAATACGACAATGTTTCCTTTCATTACAGCGATGATGACACGCTGGTGCTGGCAGATGTGTCCTTCCGTATTAAGGCTGGCAGATCGATTGCGCTGGTCGGACCGTCCGGAAGCGGTAAGACGACGATCTGTTCCCTGCTTCCGCGGTTTTATGATGTGATCGGCGGCACGATCCGAATTGATGGAAAGGATGTGCGCAGCCTGACGTTGGAGAGCCTTCGAAATCAGATCGGTCTGGTGCAGCAGGAAGTGTATCTGTTCTGCGGCACGATTCGGGAGAATATTGCGTATGGCAAGCCGGGGGCTTCGATGGAGGAGATCATTGACGCGGCAAAGAAAGCCAATATTCATGACTTCATTATGTCCCTGCCGGATGGATATGACAGTTATGTGGGAGAGCGCGGAACCCGTCTTTCGGGTGGACAGAAGCAGCGTATTTCGATTGCACGTGTTTTTCTGAAGAATCCGCCGATCCTGATCTTAGATGAGGCAACAAGTGCACTGGATAATGAAAGTGAGCGTTGGATACAGCACAGTCTGGAAGAACTTGCGAAAAACAGAACGACCATCACTATTGCACATCGCCTGTCAACCATAAGGAATGCAGACGAGATCTTAGTGGTGGCCGATACAGGTATTGCCGAGCGTGGTACTCATGACGAGCTGCTGGCGTTAAATGGAATTTATGCACATTATAATGAAATGGCGTAATCCGAATGTCAGAAAAACATAAAGTTTTCTTAAGAAAAACGAGCGGATTTCTTAAAGCTTATCTGTTATCTTGATAATGGGAAACAAAAGACGGATGGCGGGCGCTTGCCGGAACGGATCAAAGCGCCCTGCCGCTTAGAAAGGTGCGATCATTATGAAGAGAAGAGGTAACGTAAGAAGCAGCGAGAAAAAGGGAAACGGTAAGAAAGTGGTTGTCAGCATGATCCTGCTGATCGTGGTGGCATGTGTGGCAGTGTACGGAATTGCATTATATCATGGGACGCCGCATGGCAATGATTATATAGAGATGGAGAATGGAAACGCATCATGACGAAGATATTGTTGGTAGAGGATGACCGGGAGATTGTAAAAAACCTAAGCCTTTTTCTGAAGGAGGAGGGCTTTAGCGTGCAGGCGGTCTCCGGTCAGAAGGCTGCCATGGAGCAGATCGAGGAGCATGGTCAGGAGATAGATCTGGTACTTTTGGATGTGTCTCTTGAGGATGGCAATGGATTTGCGGTGTGTGCCGCGATCAAGGCAAACACAGAGATTCCGGTGATCTTTCTGACGGCATCCGGCGATGAGTACAGCACTGTGACGGGGCTTGATATGGGGGCAGATGATTATATCAGTAAGCCGTTTCGTCCGAGGGAGCTGATCTCGCGCATGAAGGGTGTGCTGCGGCGGTGTGGCAGGACACAGTCGGTGTTAGAGCTGGGCGATGTCCGTGTGGACACGCTGGGCGGCACTGTGACGAAGAACGGACAGGAGATCATTCTGTCGGCACTGGAGTACCGGCTTTTACTGGTGTTTATCAATAATAAGGGAATCGTTCTGACACGGAATAAACTGTTGGAGGAAATCTGGGATGCCGCGGGGGAGTATGTCAACGATAATACGTTGACGGTTTATATCAAGCGGCTGCGCCAGAAGATTGAGGATGATCCGCAGGAGCCTGTGCTGATCCGCACGATCCGGGGCATGGGATACCGGGCGGACGCATAAATTAATGCGTTGGCATAGAAAGGGCACCCTGATATTATGGAATAAATTGCGACAAAATATTACGGCAGGACAGAAACGGACACGGTCGTTTGGCAGCAGTACAGAAGTGGGGATAATATATGAAGCTATTTCGAAATCCCGAGATCAAGAGGGAGATTCTTTGCTATATAATTGTGTATCTGGCAGGAGCAGTGCTGGCATTCCGGCAGCTTGGCGGTAAGGGCGCAGGGATCGTCCTTCCGGCAGGCGCGGTAGCGCTGGTTCTGCATTTGTATTTTACGGCGAAACGTTACCGGCGGATCGCACAGATGTCCGAAAAGATGGACAGTATTCTGCATGATGACGGAGAAACGCTGCTGCAGGATTGTCAGGAGGGCGAGCTTGCAGTGCTTCACACGCAGCTAAGCAAGCTGGTGCTCCGAATGCGGGAGCAGGCGGGCAATCTTCAGCAGGACAAGATCTTTCTGGCAGATGCGCTGGCAGATATTTCGCATCAGCTCAAGACGCCGCTGACCTCGCTGCAGCTTCTGGCAAGCTTTCTGCAGGAGGATGAAGTCAGCACTGAGCGCCGCCGTGAGATTGCGCGTGATATTGTGACATTGCTTGGCAGGATCGACTGGCTGGTGTATGCACTTCTGAAAATGTCGCGGCTGGACGCCGGAACATCCGGCATGAAGGAGGAGACGGTTTCGGTCGCAGAGCTTACGGAGCAGGCATATCAGCTTGTTGCGGTGTCCATGGATCTGCGGGATATCCGCTGGGATTGTCAGGTGGAGCCGGAGACGTCCTTTACGGGCGATATGTCCTGGAGCGTGGAAGCGGTCGGTAATATTTTGAAAAACTGTATGGAATATTCCGAACCTGGCGGGGCAATTCATGTGACGGGAACGGAGAATCCGCTGTATACGGAGCTTGTGATCCGGGACGAGGGCAAGGGGATTGCGCCGGAGGATCTGCCACACCTGTTTGAGCGCTTTTACCGTGGTAAGCAGAACAGCACAGAGAGCGTGGGAATCGGCCTGTCACTGGCACAGAAGATCATCGTGCAGCAGAACGGTACGATACAGGTGAAGAATGCGCCGGATCGGGGGGCGATATTTACGATCCGTTTCTACAAAACAGTGGTATAAGAACGAAAGTGACGAAACTGTCACAATAAAGTCACCGCCCTGTCATCTCATTCCATTATCATCTTATGATGTAAGATGCAAAGGGCAAAAGCAGATAGCAACGGAGTGATCTGTGACATCCGCTGCAATGAAAGCAGAACAGAAAGGAATGAGAAACGATGGAGATATTAAAGGTAGAACATCTGAAAAAGACATACGGAGAGGGAGAGAATGCGGTTCACGCATTGGACGATGTATCTTTTTCAGTAGAGAAGGGGGAATTTGTGGCGATCATCGGACCGTCCGGCTCCGGTAAATCAACCCTGTTGCACATTCTCGGTGCTGTCGATGTACCAACATCAGGAAAAGTATATATGGGCGGTCAGGACGTATTTGCACAGAATGAGGAGGAGCTGGCGGTGTTCCGGCGCCGTCAGGTGGGGCTGATCTATCAGTTCTATAATCTGATCCCGGTATTAAATGTACGTGAAAATATTACGCTGCCGATCCTGATGGATGGGCGCAAGGTCAATGAGAAACGTCTGCAGGACATGATTCACACGCTGCACCTCGAGGGAAGAGAAAAGCATCTTCCAAACCAGCTTTCCGGTGGTCAGCAGCAGAGAGTTTCCATTGGAAGAGCATTGATGAATGCACCGGCAGTTGTGCTTGCCGACGAACCGACCGGTAATCTGGACAGCCGCAACAGCCATGAGATCATGGGACTTTTGAAGGAGTCCAACAAGGCGTACGACCAGACGCTGATCATGATCACGCATGACGAAAGCATTGCCCTGCAGGCAGATCGTATCATTGCGATCGAGGACGGCAGGATCACAAGAGATGAGGTGATCCGGTCATGAATATATTCAATCAGTTTACACTTCGCACACTCCGCAAAAACAAGATCCGTACACTCGTAACAGTTGTCGGTATTGCACTTTCCGTGGCAATGTTTACCGCAGTGACATCATCGATCGCAAGCTTTCAGCAATATCTTCTGAATATGGAAGTTGTCAGAGAGGGTGCATGGGAAGGCAGAATGATGGCGACTGATCTGCAGAGTATTCAGAATATTACGGCAGATAAGCGGGTCAAGGACTGGACGCAGATGGATAATCTGGGCTATGCAGAATTAAAGGACTGTACCAATGATGACAAACCGTATCTGATGATCGAGGCGGTTGATAAGGATTTTACCAAATACAGCCCGATCACGCTGTTAGAGGGAAGAATGCCGAAGGATTCTTCGGAGATCGTGATCTCCAAGCATCTGGAATACAATGGCGGCGTGACATATAAGATTGGCGATACATTAAAGCTTTCGGTTGGAACAAGATACAGCAAGGCGCTTTCGGGAGAAAAGTCAGAGGTACTGACGTCAAACGATCCGTACCGCCCGGGGGAAAACGTAAAAGAAAAGTCCTTAAAAACGTACACGGTGGTTGGCATCTGCGACCGCCCGGTGTCCGAGGATTATTCATCGGCGGGGTATACGGCATTTACAAGAAAGGACGACCAAAAGGCGGTTAACTATGATCTGTTTCTGACCTTCAACACGCCGGAACAGAGTTATGATATTATGACAAAATATGCTGCGACCGGTGTGTATAAAACGCATGAAGATCTGCTCTGTTTTGAGGGAAAAAGCACAAATAACAGTTTTAATGCCATTCTTTATTCGATGGGTGCGATTTTGATGGCAATCATTATGATCGGTGCGATTTCGTTGATCTACAGTGCATTTTCAATTTCGCTCAGTGAGCGTACCAAGCAGATGGGGCTTTTGAAATCCATTGGTGCCACGAAAAAGCAGATAAGGCACAGTGTGGTCTTTGAAGCATGTGTACTTTGTATGGTTGGCATTCCTCTGGGAATCGCGGCGGGACTTGGAGGGATCGGAATTACGCTTCATGGAATTTCAGGATTGCTACTTAAGCTCTGGTCGGAAGACACGCCGCTCCGGATCCATCTTGTTGTGACATGGCAGGCGATTGCGATTGCGGTTATTGTCAGCTTTATTACCGTGCTGATCTCAGCGATGATCCCGGCTGCAAAAGCGGTGCGCATTCCTGCGATTCAGGCGATCCGCCAGAGTGATGACATTAAGATCCGTGCGGGCAAGGTTAAAACCTCCGGGCTGACATATAAGCTGTTTGGATTTTCGGGAATGCTCGCCAGCAAGAATTTCAAAAGAAACCGTAAGAAATATCGTACCACGGTATTTTCGCTTTTCATCAGTATTGTGCTTTTCGTGAGTGCGACCAGCTTCAGTGGTTATCTAAAGAAATCGTCCTCCATTGCGGACAGTCAGCAGGAAAGCTATGACATCGGCTGCTCCGTATCGGACAAGGCAGCGAACGGAAGGTCACCATCTGAGATTGCAGCCGGCATGGAGGCGATCGGTTCGGTCGACAGTGTCAGATACCTGAAGGAAAATTATAATCAGCAGATGGAGATTTCGCAGGAATGTCTGTCCGACGAATATCTTTCTTATGTAAAGAAGAATGATCCGGGGCGCATCAATGAAAAGAAGGGGACAGTGAGAATTCCGGTCAATCTGAGCTTTTTGCAGGATGATGTATTCCGTGAATATCTGCAGGAGAAAAATATGGATGCGGATGAGTACATGACTACCAATCCGATGAACGCGCTGGTGTGGGATTGTTTTGCTCTGCAAGACGAAAAGAAAATTTATTCCATGGAGATCCTGAAGAAGGATAATGTTGATGCGACACTTGCCATGGCAAAGGCAGTAAAGGGATATTATTTCAGCTGGCAGGATGGAGATAACTATATTTATAATAGCGATGACAGCGAAGAGAGCAAAATGATCCCGGTGGACAAGGCGACGATCACACATCCGATTCATATCGGCAAAAGGATGACAGCAAGCGCACCGGCGGGTGTGTCCGTTTACAAGTGGGATGAGGAAGTCAACGTGGTTCTTCCGTACAGCTTGGTGAAGGATGGGATCCTGCGCGGAGTAGCTGACTCGGAGGGTGGATATACAAGATACATTCTTATGGCAAAGCAGCACGAGAAAGCAAGCACAGATCTTGCGGGATATTATGAGGAGGAGTTGTCCGGCGTGGATGCAGGTACGATCGTTGATAATGCGGCAAGCCGTGATTCTGAGCAGGCGCTGATCCTTGTTCTCGATATTTTCTCCTATGGATTTATTGCGCTGATCTCTCTGATCGCGATCGCCAATGTATTTAACACGATATCGACGAATGTTATGCTGCGCCGTCAGGAATTTGCGATGCTAAAATCCGTGGGCATGACCGGAAAGGGCTTCCGCCGCATGATGAATTACGAATGCATTCTGTATGGTATAAAGGGACTTATATTCGGGCTTCCGGTGTCTCTGGCACTTAGTTTTCTGATGTACAAGTCAATGGTGGATGGCATTGATGTAAGCTTTATGTTTCCGTGGCAGGGAATGCTGATCTCCGCTTTCAGTGTGTTTGCAATTGTATTTATCACAATGCTTTATGCAATGCGTAAGGTCGGCAAAGAGAATACCATCGAGGCACTCCGCAATGAAAATCTGTAATTATAAAAATTGAGCCGTGTATTATTTCTGTAACGTAAAAGTAATGAAATCTTATGATTTTTGTTATGGCGGTTTCAGAAAATACACGGTATAATTAGGGAAACAAACGACATGTTCAAAGGGGGAAAGTGCGCGCAATCCGGTAGAACGGATGATCTGCACGGTTGTTTTGTGCCGACGGTTTTAAGCCGAGGTGCTGAGAAAGGAATGAAAGATTAATATGCAGAATATTATTGTGCTTGACGATGAGAAGGAGATTGCGGATCTCCTGGAGGTGTATCTGACGAATGAGGGTTATCAGGTGTTTAAGTTTTACCGGGCAGAGGGGGTGCTCGACTGCATCCGGGACAATGAGATCTCACTGGCGATCCTTGATGTAATGCTGCCGGATATCGACGGCTTTCAGCTTTGCCGCAAGATCCGGGAGAACTGGTATTTTCCGATCATCATGCTGACGGCGAAGGTCGAGGACGTGGACAAGATCACGGGACTGACCGTGGGGGCGGACGATTATATTACGAAGCCGTTCAATCCGATGGAGGTTGTTGCGAGAGTGAAGGGACAGCTCAGACGTTCCCAGACCTATAATCCGTCCATGAGCGGACAGGAAGAGGAGGAGTCCTACAACATCCGCGGGCTGGAGCTGGTGCCGAACATGCACACCTGCTATCTGTACGGCGAGAAGATCGACCTGCCGCCGATCGAGTATGACATTCTCGTTTATCTTTGCCGCCATCTGGGGAAAGTGGTTTCGGCAGAGGAGTTATTTGAGGCGGTCTGGGGAGAGAAATATCTCAACAGCAATAATACCGTCATGGCGCATATCGCAAGGATCCGCGAGAAGCTTCATGAGAATGCACGCGCACCGAAGTTTATCAAAACAGTCTGGGGCGTTGGATATAAGATGGATCGGTAAGGATCCGAAGCAGGGAAAGGAATGTAAGGATTTATGGAGGGTGACGTTCGTCAAAAGGTTGCAAAGCAGCTTGTAAAAGGATATCTGGTACACATGCTGGTCTATATTGTGGCAGTGCTGGCACTTCTTGGAATCGCCTATTGGTGGTGCAACAGCCAGATCTGGTATTCGTGGGACGAACTTTACCCTCTTGTTCATTGGCTTCATATCAATGTGGTCGCTGTCTTTCTTGGAGTGATGCTGATCGGCTGCGTGGCGATCACCTGTGTTCATTTCTATCAGATGGCACGTATGCTGGAGCTTGTCACTACGGCTGTAGATGACCTGTATTCCAACCGGATCAACAGCGTAAAGCTTCCGGCTTCCCTGCAGGAGGTGGAGCGCAAGCTGAATGAGATCATGATAGGGATCCGTGACAGCCAGCAGGAGGCGAAGGATGCCGAGCAGCGCAAGAATGACATGATCATTTACATGGCGCATGATCTGAAAACGCCGTTGACCTCCGTGATCGGTTATCTGACATTGTTGAAGGATGAGCCGGAGATTTCACAGGAGCTTCGCCAGAAATATCTTGATATTGCCTGGAATAAAGCGGGACGTCTGGAGGATCTTGTCAATGAATTCTTCGAGCTGACCCGTATGAATTTTGCACATATGAGCCTGAATTGCAGCATGGTCAATATGTCGATGATGGTGGAACAGTTTATGTATGAATTTAAGCCTCTTCTGACGGAGAAGGGGATGGATTATCAGCTGGAGACAGAGCCGGAGATCATGGTGTACTGCGACATCGAGAAGATGCAGAGAGTTTTCGACAACCTGCTTAAGAATGCGATCAATTATGGTTATCCGGACAGCATGATCCATGTTTATCTGGAGAAGAATGGCGAGAAGGGCATGCGGTTGATTGTTCAGAATCATGGACAGACGATCCCTGCCGAGAAGCTGAGCTATCTGTTTGAACAGTTCTTCCGGCTGGACAGCTCCAGAGATTCCCAAACCGGCGGAACAGGGCTTGGTCTTGCAATCGCCAAGCAGATCGTGGAGCTGCACGGAGGTAAGATTTCCTGCGAAAGTTCCAATGAAACAATTGTATTTATCGTGGAAATATGATCGGAGGCACGCCTGACATATGGAAAACCAGACCGGAAAACAACTGAAATATGTACAGATCGTTGAGGAGCTGAAGGGGAAGGTATTGTCCGGGCAGATCCAGCCCGGGGACAAGCTTCCTTCGGAAAATGTTCTTGCTGCTCAGTATCATGTGAGCCGGCAGACCGTGCGCAAAGCGATCGCGATCCTGGAGAACGAGGGCTACGTTTATGCGGAGCACGGAAGAGGAACCTTCTGTACGGAGCTTGTGCGCCACCGGCATGAATCGGGGAACATTGCTGTAGTAACGACGTATTTATCTGATTATATTTTCCCGGAGGTGATCCGCGGGATCGACGATGTGCTGACGAGAGAGGGTTACAGTATCATCCTTAAGAATACGAGAAATTCGCGGACGCAGGAGATACGTTGTCTACAGGAGCTTTTGCAGAAGGATATTGACGGCATTATTATTGAGCCGAGCAAGAGTCAGATCTACTGCAGACATACCGGGCTGTTTGAGCAGCTTAAGCAGTTTCAGATTCCGTATGTATTTATTCAGGGATGTTATGAGCAGATGAAGGATAGTCCGCAGGTGCTGATGGACGACTGTGCGGGTGGCTTTCTGCTTACGAAGCACCTGATTGAGCAGGGGCACCGGCAGATCGCCGGTGTTTTCAAGGCAGATGACATGCAGGGGCAGAACCGCCACAAGGGTTACGCCAGGGCGCTCGCCGAGGCGGGGATCGCATACGATCCGGACAAGGTTGTCTGGTTTTACACGGAGGATCGTGCACTGCACCCGTATGAGAAGCTCGGACAGATGGTGGCTGACGGAGTGCTGATGGATGGGGTTGTATGCTATAATGACCAGATCGCATTTGAGGTGATCCGTGCGCTGCAGCACGCAGGAGTGCAGGTGCCGGAGGATGTCTCGGTGTGTGGCTACGACAATTCGCCGATGGCGCATTCGGGGGAGCTGCGGCTGACAACGATCGCGCATCCGCAGGAACGTCTTGGCGCGATGGCAGCAGAGCTTTTGCTGCGGCTGATCGGCGGTGAGGAGCCGGGTGACGATAAGATTCTGGTGGAGCCGGAGCTTGTTATTGGCAATTCTACGATTTTAAGAAAAAACAACTTGTAAATACGAGTGTACAAGTTGTATCATGAGAATATAGAACAAACGGAGGAACAAGGCAGTGTGTCCGGGAGGGATGACCGCCTTGTTTATGTTATTCCGAAGGAGATCGTATCAGGGGATATCGGTGTAACTGTATATTTTGGGAAAGGCATGGTGAGTAAGATGAATGCAAAGGAAAGTATCTTAAACGGAAAAGCAGCACTTGGTATTGAGTTTGGATCCACCCGTATTAAGGCGGTGCTGATCGACGAGAACTGCGAGGCGCTGGCAGTTGGTTCCTATCATTGGGAGAATCAGCTTGTGGACGGTATCTGGACCTACAGTCTGGAGATGATACATACCGGTCTGCAGGCGTGCTATAAGGATCTGGCGGACAAGGTACGTGCACAGTACGATGTACCGCTTACGAAGCTGGCGGGCATCGGCATCAGCGCAATGATGCACGGCTATATGGCATTTAATAAGGAAGATGAGCTGTTGGTTCCATTCCGGACATGGCGTAATACCATGACGGAGGAGGCTGCGGCGAAGCTTACCGAGGAGTTTCAGGTCAATGTGCCGGAGCGCTACAGCATTTCACATCTGTATCAGGCAATCTTAAAGAACGAGGAGCATGTGAAGGACATTACGTTTTTCACAACGCTTGCCGGTTATATCCACTGGCAGCTCACCGGACAGAAGGTACTTGGCGTCGGTGATGCGTCCGGTATGTTCCCAATCGATTGTGCGACGAAGGATTATGACGAGGAGAAGCTTGCGAAGTTTGATAAGCTCATCGAGGGATATCATTTCCCGTGGACATTGCGTGAGATCCTGCCAAAGTCACTGACTGCGGGAGAGGAAGCAGGCGTGCTTACCGTGGCAGGCGCAAAGCTGCTCGATCCGACCGGTACACTGGAAGCGGGCATTCCGCTTTGTCCGCCGGAGGGCGATGCAGGTACCGGTATGGTCGCAACCAACAGTGTGAAGATACGCACAGGAAATGTTTCTGCGGGAACCTCAGTCTTTGCAATGATCGTTATGGAGAAGGAGCTTCAGAAGCTTCATACGGAGATCGATCTTGTGACAACACCGGCAGGCGATCTGGTGGCAATGGTGCACTGCAACAACTGTACCTCAGATATCAATGCGTGGGTCAACCTGTTCGGAGAATTTGCAGCGAAAATGGGTATGCCGGTGGTTGACAAAGGGAAATTATATGATCTGCTGTTTAAGGTTGCATTAGAGGGCGAGCCGGACTGCGGCGGACTTCTTTCTTATAACTACTTCTCCGGCGAGAGCATTACCGGCTTTGATGAGGGACGTCCGTTGTTTGTCCGTCATGCAGATGATAAGCTCAGCCTGGCGAACTTTATGCGCGCGCATCTGTTCACGGCGCTTGGTGCATTGAAGAACGGTCTTGACATTCTGCTCAAGGAGGAGAATGTGCCGGTTGATAAGATTTACGGGCATGGTGGCTTCTTTACCGTGCCGGGGGCCGGTCAGAAGATCATGGCAGCAGCGATGAATACGCCGGTTTCCGTGATGGATACGGCAAGCGAGGGCGGTGCCTGGGGCATTGCCGTGCTTGCTCAGTACATGGTAGACGGAGCAGACGAGGCGCTGGCAGATTATCTGGATCATCAGGTATTTGCCGGTCAGACGGGAACAACACTGGAGCCGGATCCGGCAGACGTTAAGGGCTTTGACGACTTCCTGATACGTTATAACAAGGGACTTGCGATCGAGCGGGCTGCCGTAGAGAGCATATAGAGTATATAAAGGCAGTGTATGTATATATAAAAAGTGTATGTATAAACATGAAAGTGAAGCAGAAAGGGGCAATTGCGATGTTAGAGGAATTAAAACAGCAGGTATACGAAGCAAACATGGAGCTTCCGAAGAGAGGACTTATTACATATACATGGGGCAATGTCAGCGGCATTGACCGTAAGACCAATTATTTTGTCATCAAGCCGAGCGGCGTTGACTACGATAAGCTGAAGCCGGAGGATATGGTTGTGATGGATCTGAACGGCAATAAGATCGAGGGCGAATATAAACCGTCCTCCGACACTCCGACACATCTGGAGCTTTATCTGAGATATCCGGAGATCGGTGGTATTGTGCACACACACTCGCCGGAGGCAACCGCATGGGCGCAGGCGGGACGTTCCATTCCGCTGTACGGAACCACGCATGCAGACTACTTCTATGGAGAGATCCCTTGTGCCAGAAGCCTGACTCTGGAGGAGATTGACGAGGCATATGAGGCCAATACCGGTCTTGTCATCATTGAGACATTTGAGCTGGCGGGCTTAAATCCGATGTACACGCCGGGCATCCTCTGCAAGAACCACGGTCCGTTTACCTGGGGTAAGGATGCGGCAGAGGCGGTTCACAACGCAGTCGTGCTGGAGGAGGTTGCGAAGATGGCGACCAAGACCGAGCTGATCAATCCGAAGGTACAGCCGGCACCGGACAGTATCCGCGACAAGCATTTCTTCCGCAAGCATGGAGAGAATGCGTATTATGGACAGTGATCGGGAAAGTGAACGATACATGATATTTCAAAAACGAATAATGAATAAGATTTTATGGGTGTATGAAAATGCACCCATTTTTTGCTTTTGCATTATAGTTTCGGGGATTAAAGATAGCCAATTTTATATGGATTTGATACAATAAAACTAAAAAGAAAGGACTCGGGATCAGTAAGAAAGGGGGAGCATTTATGTACAAAGTATTTTTGATCGAGGACGAGATCGTGATACGGGAAGCGCTGGAACGGATGATTCCATGGAATGAATATGGTTTTGAACTGGTAGGAAAGGCAAAGGACGGAGAGATTGCGCTTCCTATGATACGCAAGACAAAACCGGACGTGCTGATTACAGATATTAAAATGCCGTTTATGGATGGTCTGACATTAAGTGGCATAGTGAAAAAGGAATTTCCGGATATTCGTATTGTGATCGTTAGTGGGTATGATGACTTTGAATATGCCAAAAAAGCGATTGCTCTCGGGGTGGACGACTATCTGTTGAAGCCGATCGCTAAGGCGGAGTTTGTCAATGTTCTTCAAAAAATTTATCAGGATTTTGAAGAAAAGGGGAAACAGCAGGATTACTATGAAAAATTCGAACAGGAATTTAAGAAATATGAGAATCATTCCAGACGTGATTTCTTTGAATTGCTTGTAACGAAGCATGTGGATCTGCAGGAGATTTACGAGAAGGCAGAAAAGCTTTCGTTTGATATTATGGCAGAAAGTTACAATATGGTGTTTTTCTCGTTGTCAGAGAGCAAAGACACAGATACGGTTGATCAGAGGTATTCGCAGAGAGTGGCAGATCTTCAGAAGCAGATTGATGATGCACTGCAAAAAGAAAAGGAGCTTTATGTGTTTCGCAATCAGACCTTCAGCTATGTGGTGCTTTTGATGGGAGATCATGAAAATATACAGGAAAGAACGAAACAGTGTGTAAAGCTGCTTCAGGATATTCTTGAAAATGATCAGAGCGGACTGGAGTGGATCGTGTGTGCATCAGAACCGGTGGAACGCCTGAGTCAGCTTCCGGAGTGTTATAAGAAGGGCATGCAGATATTTGCATACCGTTATTTGGGATATTCCCATGTCGTGTCGTCGGATATGGTTCCGGTGGGCGAGCATGAATCGGAGAACAGTGAGATCAAGGATCTGGTCAGCGTAGACAGTAATGTGGTGAATCCGGCGATATTCCAGAATTTCCTGTGCAATGCATTGGAGAATGAGGTGGAGGAGTTCGTGGACAATTATCTTCAGATGGTCGGAGAATCCGCACTGAAGTCGAAAATGTTCCGGCAATATATATTGTTGAACATTCATTTTTGTATTGTATCGTTTCTGCAGAAGCTGGGCTATGAAAAGGAAGCAGCAGACAACTCGCTGCTGGAGGCATCCGGAATGAGTCAGCCGTTAGATATTGACCGGATTGAGGGAAGTATCTCTGCATCGTTAAAGCAGGCGATACAGCTGCGCGAAGAAAAGAGCAAGGGAAAATATCAAAATGTTTTACAAAATGCAGTTCAATATATGGAAGAAAACTTTGCAGATGAAAATCTTACCTTAAATAAAGTGGCATGTGTGGCAAATGTCAGTGCAAATCATTTCAGTGCAATGTTCAGCCAGAAAATGGGACAGACCTTTATCGAATACCTGACCTCTCTGCGTATGCATCGGGCAAAGGAGCTTTTACGCTGTACCGACAAACGTTCCGGAGAGATTGCATTGGAGGTCGGTTATAAGGATTCGCACTATTTCAGTTTTCTTTTCAAAAAAACGCAGGGATGTACACCGAGTGAATATCGTAATCAGGGGGCGGTTTAGTGAAGAAGCATCGAAGAACATATGAAGAGTTAAATCTTGACAAGAAAATACAATATCTGATATGGACGCTGGCAATCCCGATGGTATTCTGTATTTTGCTGCCGGTGGTATCCATGTTTATTTCGATTGGAAATTATTCAACGATCACACACAATATGAATCTGAGCAGTGATTTCAGTTTGAATTTTAAGGAAAATATGGATCTGAAAATGTATCACTACTGCGTTGGAAGTGCAGAGCAGAAAACACTTCCGATGAAGGATGTCAACAGGGCGATTCGTCTGGCGGAGGAACTGGAGCAGACAACAGTGCGTAAGGAAAGTAAACGTGCGATAGAGTTAGTGCTTCTTGACTGCAAAAATCTGAAAAAGAAAATGCGTGCGATAGAGGCAACGAAAGGGTACGATTCCAGACAGACGCAGCTCACGAATAATATTTATGTACTCACGGAGCTGGCGCAGAAAGCAATGGGAGATTACATATATTATGAAGCAGGATATCTGAAGCAGGTTGAGGATGATATGTTTGTGAGGATCCTGACAGTCGGTGTTTTGCTGGGCATTATTGTTGTCCTTGTGGTGGCATTTGTTCTTAAGAAGTCTTTCCGGCTCGCAAAAGAGATTACGGATCCGATTGCCAGTTTAAGTGAGAATGTACGTAAAGTGGGATATGGAGATTTCCGGATACAGTCCGTGGAGACAAATGTGATCGAAGTGAAAAACCTGAATCAGGGTGTCCAGAAAATGGCACGGCGTATTGAGACACTTTTACAGAATGTTCAGGAAGAAGAACGGAAACAGCACATGATCCAGCTGGAACTCTTGCAGGCGCAGGTCAGCCCTCATTTCCTGTACAATACGCTTGATACGATCGTTTGGATGGTCGAAGCAGATATGCATGATGAGGCGATTGAAATGCTGACGCATCTGTCTGTTTTTTTCCGGACCGTGCTGTCAAAGGGAGAAGACGTTATTTCTCTGGGGGATGAGGTGTTACATACCAGGAGCTACCTGGAGATCCAGCAGATCCGTTACAGTGATATTCTGGATTACAGCATTGACCTTCCGGAAGGGTTCTCAGATATCCGTCTGCCGAAAATGACGCTGCAGCCGATCGTAGAAAATGCATTGTATCACGGTGTTAAGGAAAAGCGCGGAAAGAGCAGCATCCGGATTTTCTTTGAGGATAACGGAGAAGATATTGTAATGCAGGTGAAAGATGATGGCATCGGTATGACACAGGAACGGCTGGCAGAGGTTCAGGAGGGGCTTCGCAAAAAGGAGGGTGTAGGCTTTGGTATGTCCGCCGTGGAGGAACGCCTGAAGCTCTATTATGGGGAAAAGTACGGTATTGACATAAGTTCAAAATATAATGAGGGGACAGTTGTGTGTATGCGTATTCCGAAAAATTTCAACTTTTCCAATAAAAAAATAAACTAAATGAAAAAGCAGATAAAATAGTAAACTTTTTGCATAAGTATCTTCATGGTAAATGAGCAAAAAATATCTATAATAATAATTGTAGATGACATACAAACTCAATAAAAACAGAGGAGGAAAATGATATGAGAATAAAGAAAATATTATGTTCTGCATTATTAGTATCCTGTATGGTATTTGCAATGACAGCATGTGGCTCCAAGAAAGCCGCCCAGACAGGGTCAGATGCCAAGAGTGGCAATATCACAGTTGGATTTTCGCAGGTAGGAGCTGAGTCGGATTGGCGTACCGCAAACTCAACATCCATGAAGGAAACCTTCAGTGAGAAAAACGGTTACACACTGATTTTTGACGATGCACAGCAGAAACAGGAAAATCAGATCAAAGCGATCCGAAATTTCATTCAGCAGGAAGTTGATTACATCGTATTGGCACCGGTAACAGAAACCGGATGGGACACCGTATTAAAAGAAGCAAAGGACGCCGGAATCCCTGTGATCATCGTTGATCGTATGGTTAAGGTTTCTGACGAAAGTCTCTACACAGCGTGGGTTGGTTCAAACTTCGAACTGGAAGGTAAGAAAGCAGCCGCATGGCTGAAAGCTTATCTGGACAAGACAGGACGCGGAGACGAACAGATCAACATTGTCGATATTCAGGGAACCATCGGAGCTTCTGCCCAGATCGGACGTACGAAGGGGCTTGAGGATGCCTGCAAGGAGAACAAAAACTGGAATCTTCTGGCAGAGGAAACCGGAGAGTTTACACAGTCCAAAGGACAGGAGGTTATGGAATCCCTGTTAAAGAAGCATAAGGACGATATTGACGTAGTATACTGCGAGAATGATAATGAAGCATTTGGAGCAATTGATGCGATCACTGCAGCCGGAAAGACAGTTGGAACAGGAAAGGACGATATCCTTGTAATGTCCTTCGATTCAACAAAGACCGGTCTGACGGATGTAAAGGATGGCAAGATCATTCTTGATACAGAGTGTAACCCACTTCACGGTCCTCGCGTAGAGGAGATCATCAAGGCTCTGGAAGCCGGAGAGACACCGGAAAAGCAGCAGTATGTTGATGAGGAAATCTTCGCAGCAGTCGAAGATGTAGACAGTGTTAAGGTTGAGGATCAGGACTATAGTGTTACAGTAGTGACAGACGATGTGATTAAAGGACGCGCTTATTAAAATCTTCATAATAATCTCATAAAAAGCAACGCTAAAAGTGTTTCAGAAATAGCGCAATATAGAAGCCGCCAAAACTGTATTGCGCTATTTTTGTACCCTTTTCCGCAGAAAGCAGGTGGAATGAAATGGCTCAGAACGAAATATTAACAATGAAAGGCATTACAAAAACTTTCCCTGGGGTTAAAGCTTTATCGAATGTGGATTTCAAATTGTGCAAAGGGGACATTCATGCTCTGATGGGAGAGAATGGAGCCGGGAAATCAACACTGATCAAAGTGCTGACAGGAATTTATCCCTTTGATGCCGGGGAAATCACAATGGATGGCAGACCGATGGTGAATCGATCGCCGCAGGACGCACAGAATAACGGGATCAGTACTGTATATCAGGAAGTCAATCTTTGTCCGAATCTTACTGTGGCAGAGAACCTGTTTATCGGAAGAGAACCAAGAAAGCTTGGTATGATCAACTGGAGTGAAATGAATGCAAGATCCAGAAAACTGCTGCAGTCGTTAGACATTGAGGTCACACCGACAACGCTCCTGGATGAGTGTTCTATCGCAATTCAACAGATGATCGCCATTGCAAGGGCAGTTGATATGGAATGTAAGGTTTTGATTCTGGATGAACCGACCTCTTCCCTGGATGAGGATGAGGTTGAGAAACTGTTTGTCCTGATGAAAAAGCTTAAGGCAAAAGGTGTTGGAATCATATTTGTAACACATTTCCTGGAACAGGTATATGAGGTCTGCGATAAGATCACGGTTCTTCGAAACGGAGAGCTTGTCGGTGAGTATGACGTGGAAAATCTTCCGAGAGTCCAGCTGGTTGCCAAAATGATGGGCAAGGATTTTGATGACCTGGCAGATATTAAGAGTGAGAGGATCGGCTCGGTCAAAGAAGGAGAATCCGTTATCGAAGCAAAGGGAATTTCTCATCATGGAACGATCAAACCGTTTGACATGATCTTTAACAAAGGAGAAGTAGTTGGTCTTACCGGTCTGCTTGGCTCCGGACGTTCCGAGATGGTACGTTCCATTTATGGTGCAGACAAGGCGGACTCCGGTGAAATCCGTGTATTTGGCAAAAAGGTAAAGATCAATACACCGTTAGATGCCATGAAAGCAGGAATGGCATATCTTCCGGAGGATCGCAAAAAGGATGGAATCCTGGCAGATCTTTCCGTAAGGGAGAATATTATTATTGCGCTTCAGGCAAAACGCGGCATGTTCCATCCGATGAAACGAAAGGAAATGGAGGATGCGGCAACAAACTTTATCAATTTACTGCAGATTAAAACGGCAAGTATGGAAACACCGATCAAGAGTCTGTCAGGAGGAAACCAGCAGAAGGTTATTCTGGGTAGATGGCTTTTGACCAATCCGAGATTCCTGATCCTGGATGAGCCGACCCGTGGTATTGATATTGGAACGAAGACGGAGATACAGAAGCTGGTGCTTCGGCTGGCTGACGAGGGTAAGTCAATAGCATTTATTTCTTCCGAGGTGGAAGAGATGCTTCGTACCTGCAGCAGAATGGCAGTTCTTCGTGACGGCAAAAAGGTTGGCGAGATAGAGGGCGATGATCTGACACAGGAGAAGATCATGGAGACCATAGCAGGAGGTGAAAAGTCCAATGAGTAACGAAAAGAAAAAATTTAATTGGAAAGCGGTTACACAGCATCATTTGTTTTTACCAATTGTCTGTCTGCTTGTTGTACTTTTAGTAAATGTGATCAAGACACCGGATTTCTTTGTAATATCCATGAAGGGCGGTGTCCTGTACGGGTATCTGGTCGATGTTGTCAATCGTGCCTCAGAGCTTGTGATCGTAGCGATCGGAATGACTTTGGTTACGGCGGCATCAGGAGGTCAGGATATCAGTGTTGGAGCAGTCATGGCGGTGGCGGCTTCGGTATGCTGCCAGATATTATCCGGAGGACAGGTGTCGACAGATACGCTGATGAACTCCATGGTATTAGCCATTATTGCAGCAATTATTGTTGCAGGTCTCTGCGGCGCATTTAATGGATTTCTTGTGGCGAATCTGGGAATCCAGCCAATGGTTGCAACGTTAATTCTGTATACGGCAGGAAGAGGAATCGCGCAGCTTGTTACAAAGGGACAGATCACATATGTCCGTGTCGATTCCTTTAAGGTAATGGGCGGTTACATTGGAAAATGTCCGATACCGACACCGATCTTTTTCGCCATTGCAGCAATCATACTGATCAATATTATATTGAAAAAGACAGCGCTTGGTCTTTACATTGAGAGTGTTGGAATCAACGGTTCCGCATCACGGCTGGTTGGTCTGAACTCCACGATGATCAAATTCCTGACTTATGTCATCTGTGGTGTACTTGCAGGTGTGGCAGGAATTGTTGCTTCCAGCCGGATCTATTCCGCTGACGCCAATAATATCGGATTGAATCTGGAGATGGACGCGATCCTTGCAGTTGCACTTGGAGGCAATGTTTTAAGTGGTGGTAAATTCAGCATCATGGGATCTGTCATCGGAGCTTATACGATCCAGGCGCTGACAACCACGCTTTACGCAATGGCAGTTTCTGCGGATCAGCTTCCGGTTTACAAGGCAATCGTTGTCATCATCATTGTTGTGATCCAGAGCCCGGTATTTCGCAGAAACATGGAAGCATGGAAGCAAAAAAGAGCTTTAAGGAATAAAGCGATGGAAGGTGGTCATTGATATGGAAAAGAAAAAATCAAAAAAGAAAATTAATAGCAGCACATTCCTGTTGATGATTACAATCGCATTATTTGCAGTAATGTATATTGCGGGAATGATAATATTCAACGACAAAGGATTTGCAAAACCGCAGATGTTCATGAATCTCTTTATTTCCAATGCCGGTCTGATCGTGATCGGATGTGGTATGACACTTGTAATGATCACAGGCGGAATTGATATTTCTGTCGGCTCGGTCACTGCACTGGTGTGCATGTCTGCGGCTTATGCCATGGAAAATAAAGGAATGAGCGCCGTGGCAGCAGTTGTGATCTCTCTTCTGATTGGTACACTTTTCGGAATCGTTCAGGGTTATCTGGTAACATATCTGGAGATCCAGCCGTTTATCGTAACACTTGCCGGAATGTTCTTCGGGCGCGGGCTAACGGCAGTGATCAGTACAGACATGATCGCTATCCAGAATAAAACATTTTTGAAATGGGCAAACTACCGGATTAACCTTCCGTTTGGAACATATAACCGACGGGGAATCTTTATTCCGGCGTACATATATCCAACGGTGATCATAGCGCTGGCGGTAGTGATCCTGATCACGATCATGCTGAAGTTCACAAAGTTTGGCAGAAGTCTTTATGCCATCGGCGGCAATCAGCAAAGTGCTGTTATGATGGGCTTAAATGTAAAACGAACCAAGATGAAAGCATATGTGCTGGACGGCTTCTTAGCCGGTCTGGGCGGCTTCCTGTTTTGCTTAAACAGTTGTGCAGGCTTTGTAGAGCAGGCAAAGGGACTTGAGATGGATGCGATCGCTTCTGCGGTCATCGGTGGTACACTGTTAAGCGGTGGTGTTGGAACGGTAATCGGAACCCTGTTTGGTGTACTGATCAACGGTACTATTTCCAGCCTGATCACGACACAGGGAACACTGTCTAGCTGGTGGGTAAGAATTACATTATCTGCTCTGCTTTGCTTCTTCATTGTATTGCAGGCTGTGATCGCCGCAGTAAAAAGAAAGAAAAAGAAGAAATAAAACAAGAAACAACTAGAATGATAATATGCCAGAGAAACTGTCCTGCAAGCGGTGGATTGCTTGTGGGGCAGTTTTTACTCGTTTTAATTCGATCTAACTCGATTTCAACTCGTTTTTAACTCGATTTAATTCATTCTAATTCGATTTTAACTCGTTTTAACTCGACAAGTTGAATTAAATTAAAATTTTAACTCGACAAATCGAGTTAAAATGAGTTAAAATGAATTAAAATAAAAAATGAGGAGGAGTTACAATGCGGACAGTTCCTACAAGGGAAATGTTGGATGTGGAATTTAAAAGTGATGTGAAATGTTATTCGGATCATGATTTAATAGAAGAGATTGTTGGTATGGCGAATACCGTTGGAGGGATTTTGTATCTCGGTGTAGAGGATGATGGTACGATTACCGGCGTTCACAAAAAGCACAAGGATGCAATTGGAGTTACCGCTTTGATTGCTAACAGCACGGTTCCGCCAATTTCGGTCAGAGCGGAAATTATCACGGAGGAGGATCGGGACATTCTTAAGATCGAGATACCAAGAAGCCGTGGTGTGGTGTCCACGACTTCAGGCAAGATTTTGAGAAGAAGATTAAAGCTTGACGGAAGTCCGGAAGTAATTCCGATGTACCCGTATGAGATTCCGTCGAGATTGTCGGAATTGGGGATGCTTGATTATTCAGCCCAGCCTCTGCCGGGTGCAACACTAGAAGATTTTGATCCAAATCAGCGGGTCAGACTGAGGAAGATCATTCAGAGCAGACAGGGAGGAGAGAAAACGCTCCTCGCACTTCCTGACGATGAGCTGGATATTGCATTGCACTTTGTGACAGATGTTGCAGGGAAGTATGTTCCGACGGTCACGGGAATGCTTCTGATCGGTAAGGAAGATCGAATTGCAGAATTAATACCGACAGCGCGGGCTTGCTTTCAGGTGCTGGAAGGGACAGCCATCCGAATTAATGAGGATAGTACAAAATGTCTACTGGAGCTCTTTGAAACATATGAAACGTATATAAAAGCATGGAATCCGGAAAGAGAAACGGAATATGGATTGTTTCGAATACCTATTCCTGAATTTGACTGGGCTGCGTTTCGTGAAGGATTAGTCAATGCATTTTGTCATAGGGACTATACGATGCTGGGGGCGGTGAGGGTTCTGATCGATGATGAAGGAATGACCATCAGCAACCCGGGCGGATTTATTGATGGTGTAAATCTGAAAAATCTTCTTACTGTCGAGCCGCATGGGCGTAATCCAGCACTTGCCGATGCGATGAAGAGGATTGGACTGGCAGAGAAAACAGGAAGAGGAATTGACAGAATTTTTGAGGGCTCTATTGTATATGGCAGACCATGGCCGGATTATTCAGAGTCTACAAGCCGGAATATCAAGTTATTTATTCAGAGAGCAAAAGCGGATCTGCCTTTTGCAAAATTCGTTGCGGATGAGCAAAACAGACAGGGAAGGTCGTTGTCGATTTACACATTGATGATTCTTTCTGTTCTTTATAATGAAAAACGAAGCACGATAGACCGGATTGTTGAAATGACAAATTTAAGTGAGAATAAAGTCCGATCAGCGATGGAGATTATGGTGGAATACGGGCTTGTGGAGGCATCCGGCAGAGGAAAGAACCGCTCATATATTTTGGGAAAAAAGATTTATCGGGAAAACGATGAAGCGATTCAGTATGTGCGCCAGACGGATATTGACAGCATACGATATCCTGAGCTTGTGATGAAGCTTGCCCATACACAAAACGGAATTATATCAAAGCAGGATGTAACGGAACTGTTAAACGTAACACCAACGCAGGCATATACGATTATCAAAAAGCTGCAGAATGAGGGTAAGCTGGAGAGAATATGCAGCGGAAAGTATGCGAAATACCGAGTGGTATGAGGAAAAAGGAATAATCTTATTACCGCACATTTGAACGGGGGCAACGGATTTTGTTGCCCTTTGTTTGATTTTTAAGAAATATTAAAAATATTCCATTTAATTGAGACAAATTTTAAAAATCCTGAAGACTTTCTCTCCCGCCACTCGTTATATATAATGAGAGGGGGACAAAGGAGGTGATGAGACTTGACGGACAATTCCATACAGACAAAGCGGCTGGAGATCGCGCTGGAGCAATATGAGCGGCTGATCTTTTCCATCTGCTATCGTATGGTAGGTGATTATTTTGACGCACAAGATGTGACGCAGGAAACATTTCTTACATATTACAAAGTGCTGGAACGCTTCAATGGACAGAACGAGAAAGCATTTTTAACAAAGATCGCTACCAACAAATGTCTGGATTTCCTGAAGCAGAAGCGGCGAAAGGAAATGCCTTCCGAGGATGAGGTGCTGGAAAGCCGGGCCGGGACAGTTTCATCGCCGGAGGAACGATTTCTGGATGAAGAGATCAAAGGGGAACTACAACAGGCGTGCCGCGATCTGAAGCCGCCGTATGGACAGGTAGCGTATGAATTTTACTGCTGTGACCATACAGCGAGGGAGATTGCAGACATGCGGGGCGTGAAGCTGAAAACCGTGCAGACGCAGATCGGCAGGGCGAAGAAAATGCTTCAGAAGAAATTGAAACACCGGATAGCAGAACCATGAAAGGAGGCGCATTATGGCACATATTACGGAAGAACAGATCCGAAAATATTATCGGCATGAATTAGAGCAGGCGGATGAAATTGCATTGTTACATCATGTGGCACAGTGCGAATACTGTGCAGGAAAGCTGGCAGCAGGACTCCCGGAAAGTCAGGTGTTATCCGTGCCGCGGGGGCTTCGGGCAGAGATTCTGGAACAGGCAGACAGGATTCCCGGAAGGCGTCAGAGGCAGCGGGAGTATTACCGTTATTGCACCAGAGTGGCACTTGGCATGTGCATGGCACTGGGACTTATGGTGTCTGTGAATTTCATGGACAACAGTGCATGGCAGCAGATGGCATCCTGGAAAAATGCTGTGACAGAGCTTTCGACACAACGAGAGCGGACGGCTTCCTCGGATGAGGCGGCAAGAAAGCAGCAATATGAAAAGGAGCAGTCCAAGAGGCTGCAGGAACAGAAGGAGAAGCAGCGAAAATATTTAGAGCAGCGAAAACAGGAAAGAACCGAACCGGACAGCCGCCGGGGTGCGGAAAAATGGTTTGATCAATTTAAATAAGGAGGCTTATTGTAATGAGAAAGAAAAAAAATCCGTTTTTAACGTTTTGTTTTGCATGTATCCCCGGAGCCGGACAGATGTTTCTGGGATTCTTTAAGCAGGGTGTCAGCCTGATGTCAACATTTATCGTTGTGGCACTGCTGTCCGGCATGTTTTATGATATCCCGGTCTATCTGTTTGATTTTGTGATCTGGTTTTACGCATTTTTTGATGCGATCAACAAAAATGCGATGACGGAAGAGGAATTTGCGGCACAGGAAGATAAGTTCATGTTTGTGGATGGTCTGGATGCTTTTCCGAAGCTGAATGCCGGCAAGAGAAGGAAAGGTCTTGCGGCAGTGCTGATCTGCCTTGGCGCATATCTTCTGTGCAACGATGCACTTTCTGTTATGACGCGGTTTAATATCTGGATCCCGTATGCGGTTAATGAAATGATCAGCAGAGACCTTCCGCAGCTTATCGTGGCATGTCTTGTGATCTGGTTCGGAATCCGTCTGATCCGCGGCAAAAAGGAAGATCTAACAGAGGATGAGAGGAAATATCTGGAAGGGAGAGATGAGAAATGAGACAGCGAAGGATAGGAACGGTAACACTGGGACTTACGCTTGTGGCATTTGGTGTCCTGTTTTTGGTACACATCTTTGGCGGTGTATTGGATTATATACTAATATTCCATTTTTGGCCGGCGATTCTGGTTGTGCTGGGTGTTGAAATATTATTTTACACACTCATATCTCCGACCGGAAATGAAAAATATGATTTTGGCGCATTTGTGATCCTGTTTCTGCTGACGGGCTTTACGATGTGCATGGCGGGAGCGGACTGGCTTCTGACTAACGTACCGGAGAACGTCTGGATTCACTGGTGAAATAAAACTTCCTGTAAAAGAATATTTTGCAGGAAGTTTTGCTTTTTTTGCAACCTTTTCCAAAAAAGCGTGTCTATATAAGTAGATGATGCAAGCGAGCAATCCGTAGCATCAGTTGATGCAAAAGACATCTTGTCCCGACATCAAACAGATTAATCAGAAAGGAATGATTATTATGCGGAAAAGACACGTTTTAGGAAAGGCGGTGGCACTCGGAATGGTACTCGCGGTGACAATGACGGGCTGTGGTGCGGCTTCGGATGTGGCAAGTGGGTGGTACAAGGAGGGCTGTTTCCAGGCGGAAAGGACAGCGGAGCCGACGACTGGGAACGCTTCGGCACAACAGGGCGGTGTATCGGGGGAAGCGGCGTTACTGAGTGACACGGAGGCGCAGAAATTGTATGTGGAGTATTGCCGGAAATCCCTGCGGCAGTTTCTGAAGCAGAGCTGGGGCGATAACCCGCAGCAGTCGGCGGTGTTATATTCACCGGCAAATCTGTATCTTGTGCTTGGGATGCTGACGGAGATGAGCGACGGGCGGACAAGGGAGCAGATCCGCAATGCGATAGGCGGGATTGCGGTGAATGGGGATTTTTCGTCAGACATGAGTAAGGAGGAGGTGGACGCCGCACTCCGCAAGCAGGAGCAGGCGGTGATCCGGAAAGCTGCGCAGATGCTGTATACATCGGTCTCCTCTAAGAAATGCCGGCTGGCGGATTCGGTCTGGCTGAGCGATCAATATGACTTCCGGACTCCGGTTTTAAAGGCATTGGAGAAGAACTACCGGGCGGCATGTAATACCGGCACGATGGGCGAGTCTTCGTTTGACCGGCAGATCAAGGGCTGGGTTGACGAGCAGACCGGAGGAAAATTAAACGAACAGACCGCAAAGAGTATTCAGACAGAACAGAATATGGTGCTGATGCTTCTTTCGACGCTGAATTTTAAGGATCAGTGGGATGAGCCGATTTTTAATAAGAAGTATACGCACACGGGGACATTTTACGGACAGAGCACTTACACCTGCGGCAATACAACGGAGGAAGAAAAGATTGATCCGGAGAAATGTGAATTTATGAACACAAATTTCACCGGAATGTTTATGGAGACGGAGAAATTCCGGGCAGTTTCACTGCCGCTGCGCAGTGCGAGGATGAATGTGATCCTTCCCAAGAAGGGGATTTCTGCAGAGGAGTTTTATAAGGAAGGAACGATCAGCAGGATAATCTCACTGTGTGATCCGCAGTCTTCTGGCTGGACGCAGGCGATGGTTGATCTGACAATGCCGAAGCTTGACTTTAAGTCCGAACTGAATTTGATCCCGATGCTTGAGGAGATGGGTGTTCATAATGTATTTTCGGAGGAAAAGGCAGACTTTTCTCCGCTGTTTCAGGATGGAGGGAAGAAGGATGTTTTTGTCTCGGATGCACAGCAGTTTGGTGCAATGCGGGTTGACGAGAAAGGATGTAGTGTGGCATCCTATACGCAGGTGATGATGAACAAGTCGTTGGCGTTGGCGGATATAAAAACGGTGATGAAATGCAATCGCCCATTTCTGGTCGTAGTCAGCAATGAAAAGGGACTGCCGCTTTTTGTGGGGGCGGTCAACCGGATAGAATAAGCAAGGACAGGAGAAGTGTATGGAGGATCAGGAGATCGTACAATTGATCTGGGACAGACAGGAGCATGGTCTCAGAGAACTTTCAACTAAATATAACGGTTATTGTTACAGCGTATCGTACCGGATCGTTCACGATGCGGAGGATGCCAGAGAGTGCGTCAATGATACCTGGTTAAAGACCTGGAATGCGATCCCGCCGGAGCGGCCGAGGGCATTGCGGGGCTTTCTGGCGAAGATCGTCCGTAATCTTTCTCTGAACAGATACCGTAACATGCACGCAGACCGAAGAGGAGGGGGTATTGTGAATCTGGCACTGGAGGAGCTGCAGGAATGTGTTTCTGATGGCAGAAGAGTCGAGGAGCGTATCGAGCTTCAGGAACTGACCGGGGCGATTGAAGCATTTCTGCGGCAGCAGACACAGAGAAATCGGTCAATCTTTCTACAGAGATATTTCTATTTGATGCAGATACGGGAAATTGCGGAGAGGCACGACATGCGGGAGGGAACTGTGAAGTCGGTGCTTGGCCGTATGCGCAAAGAGCTTCGGACATGGCTTAGAAAGGAGGCGGTGTATCTGTGAGCAAACGGGGGATAACGGAGGCGGAAAAGCTGCTGGATGCGATCGGACAGCTTCCGGAGGATATGCTTGAGCAGGCACTTGAGACAGAGGAAAACGAGACGGAGACAAGGGCTTACCGCAGACAGAGAAGGCACAGACGGGAGATTATCGGCGGGCTTGCCGCTGCGGCAGTATTATGTGTGGTCGTTTTGGGGAAACACGACCGGGATTTTGTGCGGCAGCAGCAAAGTGTTGAAAAATCAGGTATATTACAGAGCGATTCCGGGAGTGTAGCGGATCAGCCGAAGAATACGAAGGACGCGGCAATCGAGGTATGGGCTTTGAATGAATATGCCGGTGTGAAAAGCAGTGAAAGCGGTAAAAGCAAGAGCAGTGCCGGAGAAACGCAGAAGCAGCTGTTCAGTGATAGTGCAGACATGCTTTTGGAAAACGGAGAGGACAAAGACAGCGATGCTGCCGGGGATACAGATACTGCTTTAAAGGGGGATAAAATAGAAGCAAAGAAAAGAACCGGACTTTGTGTGACCGGAACCGGATCCGGCAAGAAAAAGAAAGTACAATTTGCGCTGCAGTTTGGCGGACAGGATACGCAGGGGGAATACAGGCTGACTGCATCCGGAGCGACGTTACACATGGTGGAGGAAGGACAGACGAAAGCGAAAGCTGCGAAGTTTGTCCGGAAAGAAAACAAAACAACGGTCGTAATCTGTCCGTCCGGAACACAGCTTCGTTGTGTGATGAAAGCATCAGCAAAGGCGGAGATCAAGATTCTGTGTACGGACGCCGAAGGGAATGAGGTTTCTGATGGAAGACTGACGATCAGACGTACCGGTGGAAAATATGAGGCAGTGTTACAATAAAAAAGGGGCAAAAGCAGATAGCAATTTGTATGTAAACATACAATTGCTATCTGCTTTTGTCCTTTTGCATCAGATGATATAGAACCACGTCTCCTCCGGGTCGACCGGTTCATTGACAGTCTTGTGTCCCTGATGATACTTTAATTCCTGATTCTTGATATTGACCTTGGTTCCAGCCGGGATCGATGTCGTAATGAAAACGTTACTGCCGATCACGCAGTTCTCACCGATAATACTGTCGCCGCCCAGAATAGATGCACCGGCGTAGATCGTTACATTGTCGCCGATCGTAGGGTGACGCTTCTTACCCTGCAGCTTCTGACCGCCGCGGGTGGAAAGAGCACCGAGGGTAACACCCTGATAAATCTTGACATTCTTGCCGATGGTGGTCGTCTCGCCGATAACGATGCCGGTTCCGTGATCGATGAAGAAATATTCGCCGATGGTTGCGCCCGGGTGGATATCAATGCCGGTCGTGCTGTGAGCATGCTCTGTCATGATACGCGGGATCAGAGGCACCTTAAGCTGGAACAGCTCGTGCGCGAGACGATTGATCGTGATCGCCTGCAGACCCGGATAAGAAAGAATAACCTCCTCCTTGGAGTAAGCAGCAGGATCGCCGTCAAAGGCTGCCTGCAGATCGGTTTCCAGAAGAGCGCGGATCTTTGGAAGTGTGTGGAAGAAAGCAACCGTCAGACGCTGTGCCTCCACATGGAGTTCGCAGTCGTCGGCGTTTTCGTAATCCGGAGAATATTTGAGCGCCAGCTCGATCTGCTTATTCAGACGAAACAGCGTATCCTCGATCAGTACACGGGTACTGTTCTCCATAATGTAGATCTTGTGGGAGGTGTCCCGGAAATAGCCCGGGTACATGATCTTCATCAGATTGTCGATGATCTTGATGATCACAAAGCGGTCCGGCTGGGTGAACAGTTTCATTTTGTCGATGGAACGGTCATGCGTGTAATCGTTCAGAATGGTGTCGACAATATCATTTACATTATGTTCTATAATTTTATCCATGTTATTCAATCCTCGTTTCTGATTTATTATGATGCAGGGGGTAGAAGGGATTTTGACCCTTGCATCATACTTATATATGTTTATGCACTATGGTGTGATCGTATCCAGATCCTTCATCCACATTGCCACAGAAGCATCACTTGGCATGCGCCAGTCACCGCGTGGGGAGAGGGCAACACTTCCGACCTTCGGACCATCCGGCAGACAGGAACGCTTAAACTGCTGGGAGAAGAATCTCAGGTAAAAGGTGCGCAGCCATTTGTAGATCGTGGCTCTGTCGTAGGCATCCCGGAAGGTGTAGCAGGCGAGACGGTAGATCTTCGAAGGTGTGTAGCCGAATCGCATCATATAGTACAGATAAAAGTCGTGCAGCTCGTAAGGTCCGACCAGATCCTCGGTCTTCTGGGAGATCTTGCCATCCTTCGGTGGCAGCAGCTCCGGGCTGACTGGTGTATCCAGAATATCCAACAGAACATCGCGAAGCTTGGAATCCTCGGTGGTCTCTGCATAATAAAGCACAAGATAACGCACTAACATTTTAGGTATTGAACAATTGACACCGTACATCGACATGTGGTCACCGTTGTAGGTTGCCCAGCCGAGTGCCAGCTCAGACATATCGCCGGTGCCGATCACCATGCCGCCGGACTGGTTGGCAACATTCATTAGGATCAGCGTGCGCTGGCGTGCCTGTGAGTTCTCATAGGTAACATCGTGAACCTCCGGATCGTGTCCGATATCACGGAAATGAAGATTGACCGCTTCGTGGATCGGGATCTCCGTCAGGGTTGCGCCAAGCTTTCGGGTCAGCGTACAGGCATTGTTCATCGTGCGGTCGGTTGTGCCGAAGCAAGGCATTGTGATCGCACGGATGCCGGAGCGGTCCAGACCGAGCAGATCAAATGCACGCACCGTGACAAGGAGTGCCAGTGTCGAGTCGAGTCCGCCGGAAATGCCGATCACAGCACTCTTACAATGTGTATGGGCGAGACGCTTTTTCAGTCCCATTGCCTGAATATTGAAGATCTCGTTGCAGCGGCGGTCGCGGTCTTCCTTGACACTTGGCACGAACGGTGTCCGCGAATAGAAGCGGGTCAGCGTTGTCTCCTCCGGCTGTCCGAACGAGAAGCTGCAAACCTCATAGCCTGCCTGTGCCGGCGGGGTGATCGTAAAGGTTCCCATGCGGCGTCGTTCACTTACCAGACGTCCAAGATCCAGCTCGGAGATGGTCATTTCATTATGGAAACGCTCCGACTGTGCGAGAATGCTGCCGTTCTCGGCGATCAGGTTGTGACCGGCGAAGACGAGATCCGTGGAGGATTCGCCCTCTCCGGCATCCGCGTAAATATATCCGCAGATAAGCCGCGCGGACTGATTGCTGACAAGCTGCCGGCGGTAGGCTTCCTTGCCTGTCGTCTCATCGCTGGCGGAAAGATTGGCGATCACGGTTGCCGATGCCATGGCATGATAGCAGGACGGCGGAATCGGCATCCAGAGATCTTCGCAGATATCAATGCCGAGAACAAAATCCGGAAGATCCTCTGCCGCAAATAACAGCTTTGCGCCGAATGGGATCTGATGACCGTGTGCGCCGAGTACCGGGATGTTGACGTGCTCGTTGTCCGCCGGTGCCGGTGCGAAGTGGCGTGCCTCGTAAAATTCCGAATAATTTGGGATGTGCTGCTTTGGCACGAGTCCGAGCAGTCTGCCGCGGAAAAGCACAGCGGCAACATTGTAGAGACGTGCGTGCAGGAGAAACGGAAGTCCGGCCACGATGACCATATCCATTGCTGCGGAGGCACTGCGGATCTGCTCCAGCCCTGCAAGACAACCGTCAAGAAGGATGTCTTGCAGGAACAGATCATTACAGGTATAGCCCGAGATACAAAGCTCCGGGAATACCAGAAGTTTCACATGTTCCTTTTGCGCCTGCTGCATACACGACAGGATATGCTCCGTATTGAAGGCGGTATTGCCTACTTCGATATCCGGGGTGGCTGCGGCGACCTTGATAAATCCATCTTTCATGACGATGTCATCCTTTCTGATTTGTTTTATTCTTTCATTATACCCGAAAGCGGGGAAAAAGCAACATAACCAGCTCTTTGAGAGTGGTGGGATTTGTGTTACAATAATGGATGGAAATTATATGATGCAAGGGACAAAGGATGGTGTGATCCCAACATTATGATATATTTTATAAATATCGGCGAGTGGAGAGACTTTGTTTTATGAATAATATAGATATGCTGTATCGTATTTTCTATACGGTATTTTCGATGAGCTGCATGGCACTTGTGCTTCTGCCGGCGGTGCTTGTACTGCGGTTCCTGTTTCGCGGACTGTCAAAGAAGTTCCGGCTTGCGTTGTGGGCGATTCTGTTTTTCCGGGCGGTATGTCCGGTGGGAATGAGCAGCCCGGTATGTATTTACGGGGCGTGGAACAGACAGTTTCATACGCTTCTTCGTTCCCTTGGACTGACGATCACTCCGGACCGGGGACTTCTGACCGGATGGCGGTATGTATTTGAGGGCGAGGTGACGGCTTCGGTGGCGTACCGGGCATGCACGCTGATCTGGCTCGCGGGAGCAGTGCTGTTGCTGCTTGTGACAGCCGTAAAGCAGCTTGCGCTGGCCCGGAAGCTGCAACGCTCCTCCGAGCTTTTGTTTGACAACATATATCAGTCCGGGCAGATCGCATATCCGGTGCGTACCGGATTGTTTCACGGCAGAATTTATCTCCCGGAGGGACTGCTGGCAAAAGAAATGAAAGAAATCGTTACTTATCAGAGGCTTCGTCAGAAACGGGGCGATGATCTGTGGCGCAGACTTGCATTTCTGGTCTGTTGTATCCATTGGTGGAATCCGGGAATCTGGTATGCGTATTATCTGTTGTGGCGGGATCAGAACCTCGCGTGCGATCAGGCGTTTGCACGGCAGCCGGGATCAGGGCAGCAGTTCCATTGCGCACAGGTTCTTGTGAATATGAAGCAGGAGAAACAGCAGAAGCTGTCCTTATCCCTTGTGACAGGCTATGAGTCGGATCTGTTCCGACGGTCCGAGGGGCTTTTGTATGCACGGCGTAAACCGTTATGGCAGTCCGGGATCGCAGCGTTTATCCTGACGGTGCTGGTTTTTGCGGCATTTGGGCTGTCGGCATTTCGGGGGGGACAGACGGCGGGAGAGTCTGCGGAGGCGTTGTTTGACAGCAATGCGGTCAAGCAGATCAACAACCGTGTCATTGCGCGGTGTGAAACGAAAACGGCGAGTGGCAGTGCGGTGACTCTTGAGCTTGTGGTCGAGAAGGGAACGCACAGGGCAAGCAGCGGATATCACGGAAGATGCCGGCTTCGTCTGCGGAACAGTCAGAAGGAAACACTTGCCGTACTGGAGCTTTCTGAGGTGTTTGCGGGCAGTGCCACACAGGATTTCAGAGATGATATTTCGCTGGAGACCGTCGATTATAATGAAGATGGACGCATGGAGGTTGCCGTTGGACAACGTTCTGCGAGAAAGGCGTCCGATGAGGCGGTAAGCGTGACGAACTCCGCTGTGGCAAGGCAGTTCAAGAAACAGAATACTTATGAATATTATGTGATTGATATCGGAGAGGACAAGCTGACGCCGGTCAGCCCGGAGATATATGTGTCCGATGTGACACCGCTGCAGGAGGGAAGCATGATCTTTTCCTATGTGGAGGGCGCGGGCGGCGTGATCACGGTGTCGGACGGAGAGGACACCTCCTATTATGTCTGGAATCACAAGAAGAGCAGGTACGAGCTGAAGGATCTGACCGACGAACAGCTTGAGAAACGGTGGGAGAAATATGGGACAGACAGTGCGCAGACGCAGCGGTATTCTCTGAAGGATGAAAACGAGAAGGAGATCATGGATGTGTCGGTCAGCACGCAGAGCAACGGCGGGCTTTCGATCAACCGGATCCGGATCAATCCGAAGGGGCTGGATCAGCGTGCGGGAACGAAAACGATCACGAATGTGGAAGGCTATTATTATGATCTGCAGTGGGCGCAGTCCGACAGCGAGGAGCAGCGTTATGCACTGCTTAGCTACAACGGAACGGCAGGCAGAACCTTTGCCCTGTACGATGTGAAAAAGCAAAAGCTTTGTTATCGGCCTGCAGAGGGTAACGAGGCACTGCAGAAGGTTTTTAAGGAATATGGAGCGGATGATATTAAATTCGAGAAAAACGGAGCTGTTGTATATTCACTGATGGAAATTACCGGTGATGATGTTTTGAAGGTCAATTTTGCGGCGAGCGCAAAGGATGATATTTCCGTGAAGGGAACGTATCAGTACCGTTTATCCACCGGGAATGTAACCTCGCTGCAGTACAGCAGAGAGTCGTAGTTTTGTGTGTACGCTTTTTGGGACAGATGCCTGACTCTACGAAATAATTCATTCTTGCGGAGGACGTATGTTTGGAGTATAATAATTTCAAATGCACAAGTGCAGGAAAGCTGTTTTTCAAGGGTTTCCTTTGGAAATGATGATACATGACGAGAACAGGAGGTGTTTTCATGCTTGCAAGATCAGGGGAATTATTTGCGGATACACCGCGGTGTACGCAGTGTGGACGTATTTTGCCGGATGTCTACGAGGAGGACGATATCTGTCCGAGCTGCAGGGAGGCGAATCTGTTTGCAGAGGTAAAGGATTTCATCCGTGAGAACGATGTGCGGGAACTTGATGTGGCGGAACACTTTGATATACCGATCGCGAAGGTCAGAAAGTGGATCCGCGAGGGAAGGATCCAGTATAAGGGAGAGGCAGGCAAGACGATTTCCAGCATTTATTGTCAGATCTGCGGTAAGCCGATCGAATTTGGAACACTGTGTCCGGAGTGTCACAGACTGCAGGGGCTTAAGATTGTTGCGCAGCAGTATGCAGAGCAGAAGTCGGAGATGCGCTTCATTAATAAAGGGAAGAAGTTCTAGGCGGTAAGACAGGACGATTGCAGAACAGTGGGAAGAGATTAACGCAATATCAGCAGCCATAAAGGAGCAGCGGTAGATTCCGCGCTCTTCTTTTTTTGCGCAAAAACGGGGTCAATAGCAACGAAAGTCCTGGCGTGATCCTGGGTGAAACGCCGATAAAAATACATCCATAACGCACCATTCCTGTTTTAATTCTTTTTTAATCTTATAATAGTATGGTAAATATTGAGAAAGTCATACATTATTTGTGAAAAAGGGGTGTGCCACAAAAATGACATACCAAAAAGATAAATATTAATGGAAAAATTTACATAAAAGAGAAACGGGCAAAGGAGGAACAGCAGTGCGCATATTGACAGTTGGTGATGATCCGGAATTGAAAACAGTGATCAAAGAAAAGCTTTTGCGGGAGAACTGCATGGTGGATTCCTGTAATTCCGGGAGTGCAGCATTGGATTATCTGCAGTTGGCAGAATATGACGTAGTATTGATGGATGTTGATCTTCCTGACCGGAGTGGAGTAGATGTTGTCGATGCGATACGGCGAAAGGACATTCAGACCCCGGTAATGCTTCTGACGGCACAGGCGGAGGTTGCCGATATTGTGCGGGGACTGGATGCCGGTGCGGATGAGTATATGGTTAAACCGATTCATTTTTCAGAGCTGATGGCACGGATCCGCGTGCTGATCCGCAAAAAGGACGGCGTACGCGGAAATGTATATCGCTGCGGTGACCTTGAAATTAACGTCAATGATCAAATGGTGCGCAGAGCCGGGAAGCAGATCGAGCTGTCTCCGAAGGAATACTCGATGCTGTTATATATGATGCGTAACCGCAATATCGTGCTGACGCGCGAACAGCTTGAGACGAACAGCTGGGATTACCGGAGTGAGAGTTCGTCGAATGTGGTCGATGTTTATATCCGCTATCTGCGCAAAAAGATCGATGAGGGCTTTGACAAAAAGCTGATCCATACGATCCGCGGTGTCGGCTATGTCCTTCGAAGTGAAGATTAGCGGCTTAGTCGGAGATTGGTGGCGGATCGCCGACAGAAAATTCCACAAAATTGCCACACTTTTTTAATCTTTATTTCACCTTTGCCGGGTAGAATATCACCGATGACGACAGGAAGAGGAGTAAAGAAGCGCATGAATACGGACAAAATATTATATCTTCATATCGGAATGCCAAAGACAGGAACGAGCTCTCTGCAATTATTTCTGATGCAGAATCCGGAAGCGTTAGCACAGAATAACTGCAGTTATCCGATGATGCCCGGAAGATATCCGATGGTATCTCCGAACCGCAATGCACATTTTCTGGTCGGAAAGATTATGAATGCGGACGGCAGTGCAGATATGGAGAAAACGAAAGAAATCGAGAAACAGTCCTTCGAGCTTCTGGAACAGGCGTTTCAACGGACAGACCGGGTTATTCTCAGTGATGAAGCAATCTGGAATACCTATAAGGGGGATCATCCGGAATGTCTGGAAAAGATCAGAGCATTTTGTGAGCAGCACGGCATTGCGTTAAAGCTGATCGTTTATCTGCGCCGTCAGGATCAGTATCTGGAATCTTACTGGAAACAGCAGATAAGGCGCAAGGGCGTGACCTGGAAATGGGACCGGATGGTGAAGCGGACGCCGCATTACATTGTGTTAGATTATTATCATCATCTGCAGGTGCTGGCAGGGTTTGCCGGGAAAGAAAATATCATTGTGCAGCCTTACTATGAAGAAAATTTTGATCTGTGCAGCGACTTTCTGCGTGTGCTTGGAATCACTGACATGGACGCATTTGAACCGTTAGAGAGTAAGGTGAATTTAAGCTTGAATAATAATTATGCGGAGATCAAGAGAATCATAAACGGACTACTTTCTGACGAACCTTCCCGGTGGAACAGAGAACAGTGCTGGCTGGAGAAGCTTGTCGTGGATTGTTCGCGCACAGAGAAAAAGCAATATGAAAGCTCTATGTTTTCCGTGGAAGAACGACAGAAATTTATGGAGCGCTTCGATGAGATCAATCAGCGGATCGCCAGAGAATATATGGGACAAGAGTCGCTTTTCGATGCCAGACCGGAGAAGGAGCTGCCGGAATGGAAGAAGGACAATGACCTGCAGTACGAAGATACGGTTCTTTTCTTTGGAAAGGCACTGCTTGATCTGAAAAGAGAGCAGGAGCTGCAGCGCAAGAGATTGCAGGAACTGGAAGGAAAGAAAAATATTCTTCGCCGCATCGTAAACAAGTGCCGGATGCTTCTGTAGATGCAGGTACTTATATTAATTAAAATTTTGATATGATACACACAAATGGGCTTCCCCTTTTGAGGGGAGGTCTGTTTTTATGGCATAGGAAAATGCTCGCAACGTGGTGTTATGCCCTTTTTGATGTTGTGATACGGCAGCGGTGTTGACAAGCCGGTCGTTCCTGCTTATTATAAGTAGGTAACCCTATGAGGACAGGATTCTGAATAGAAAGATCGGTATGTTATATGATAATCATTGAAGAGACAGAGGAAGATAAGAACAGTGTGCCGGTTCCGGATGAAGATTTTATTGAGGAAGAGGAACTTACCACAGAGGAGCAGAAATACCGGAGTGCCCAGGAGCTGTTAGATTCGCTTGCGTGTGTGACGCGTTACGAACAGGGTGTGAAAACGCTTCTTGATGCGGCGGCAATGTTTGAGGAGATCAACGATTACGGGGACAGCGCAAAGCGTGCAGCGGACTGCAGAAAGCGCGCCGGGGCATATGAGAAGAAAGGTATAGAGAAAGCGTACCGGGAGGCAGTAAAGCTGTGTGAGGAAGCAGTCACGAAGATGGATTACCGGACAGCGATCTCGGAGCTGAATCGTTTTCCGGATTACAAGGACTGTAAGGAACGGATTGATGTTTGTAAGAAAGCAGTCGAACGTGAGGAGACGAAGCAGGCGTGGAAGCATCGTGTGATCGCAGCAGTGATCATCGTGGCAGCTGTCATTGGCGTCTGGGCAGTTTTCCGGCTTATTTAATAATTAAGAATACATTAAGGCATGGAAGCACTCGTTTTCATGCCTGTCTGCATGTATGGACATGCGGAGGAAAGGATAAACTATGTATTATGTACTGAAGGATTTATTAACAACCAATCAGATTGCCATGCTGGGCGTTCTGGTATCATTTTTGCTGACATTTCTGATGCTGCGCTTTCCGTTTCCGTTCCTGCCGAAGGATCAGGGACGTGCATTTGCAGTAAACGGTGCATTGTCCAAGGGCAAGCTGCGAGGCGTGGGACTGACTTTCGTTTGTGCGTTTATTGTCTGCTCGCTGCTGTTTCTGCCGATCACGAGAGAGTATGTGATCTATTGTATTCTTTTGTTTGCGATGATGCTCAGCGGATATCTTGACGATGCATCCGACAAGCCATGGAACGATTACAAGAAGGGCGCCATTGATCTGGTGCTGTCCCTTGTTGCAATGTGGACCTTCGTGACCAATAACTCAACCGATATTATGCTGTTCGGCAATACGATCGCGATTCCGGTTCCGGTTTATTTTATCCTTGGCGTGGTACTTCTGTGGGTATCGGTCAATGTAACGAATTGTACCGATGGCGTTGACGGTTTGTGTGCGAGTCTCTGCATGGTTGTGCTCGGTGGTTTTACGGTGCTTTTCTCGAAGGAGCTTGGACAGTATGGCATTGCGAGTCTGATGTTTATGGGCGTGCTGCTTGCGTATCTGTACTTCAACTCCAAGCCAAGCTCTATGCTGATGGGTGATGCCGGTTCCCGCGCGCTGGGCTTTTATATTGCGGTGATCGCAATGAAGACGGGGCATCCGTTCGCATACATAATCCTTGCGCTTGTGGTTATCATAGATGGTGGAATTGGTCTGGTAAAGATTTTTCTCAAGAGATTCTTCAAGATCAGTATTTTAAAAAACACGCTGACACCGCTTCACGATCATGTCCGTAAGAATAAGGAATGGTCAGATACACAGGTTGTTTTCCGATTCTGTATTTATCAGATCGTGCTGGTGGCAGTTGCATATATTTTTGTGGCATATCTGTAAAAGGAGAAACGATAATGGTAGTGACGAAATATTCATTGATCGGGGCGGTGCTTCAGGCATATCCGTCCGCAGAGAAATGCTTTAATGAGATGGGAATGCACTGTGTATCCTGTCATATGTCTCCGAGAGAGACGCTGGAGCAGGCGTGTCGGGTGCATTCTTGTGATGTGGATGAGCTGATCCGGAAGCTGGATGAGCATATCAATGGTCCGGTCTGACCGGAAAGACTGTGCGGCGCATGCCGATCAATAAAAATACAAGAATAAAAGATACGATGTTGTCGTGTGTTGCAAAGCGATCACAGGATTACGATGCTGGCGCAGGAAAGATCCTCAGCCAGATTGTAGACCTTGCCGCTCTGCAGGCCGACAACCGTCGGACGAAGTGCAGAAAGCTCGCTGTTTTTGACAACGCGGGCTTTCTCGCCGTTACTGAGCTCTACGGTAGAGTCGACCGGATAAAGAATAACGCTGGATAGAAAGCTTCGCATGGCGTTAATATCCAGCTCGCCGGACATGGACATGACCATCTCCACGGCAGTCCGCTGGGAGTATGCTTTCTTGTAAGGGCGCTCGGTTACGAGTGCGTCATAGACGTCAACCACGGAAAGAATCTTGGCATACGGAACAATCTTATCACTGGAAACGCCCATCGGATAGCCGGAGCCATTCATCTTCTCGTGATGCTGCAGAACCGCGAAGCAGATGCTGTCGTTGAATTCATGTTTCTCTTTGATGATGCGGTAGCCCATCAGAGAATGCTCCTTCATAAGAGAGAACTCCTCGGTGGTCAGCTTGCCCGGCTTGTTGAGGATCTCGAGCGGTATCTTGGACTTGCCCATGTCGTGCAGCAGTCCGGCGATGCCGATATTGTAGACGTCCTGTGAGGACATTTTCATATTCTTGGCAATGATCATGGACATCGTGGCAACATCCACGCTGTGCTTGAAGGTGTATTCATCGCTGGTGCGCAGGGCGCTGATATCCACTGCGATCGCCTCGCTGTCATCAATGGCACGCATCAGATCGCTGGTGATCGTCGTGGTCGTCCGGGTGAAATGAGGATTGTTTGTGTCGCTGTACAGATGCTGGACACCCTCGGAAATCCTCTTCTTGACGCTGACAGACAGACTGACCTTGGCAGGATCTGCTTCGCGGTATTTGGCAATGTTATTCCGCGCGATGGCAGAAACCGGTTCAGCAGAAGCAGAGAGATCCTCGTCGTCCTCTCCCTCCTTGATATAAATACCGTTGATATTCAGTTTCTTTAGTGCCTCGATCTGGTACTCGTCCAGATAAGAGCCACGCACGATCAATGAACGTCCCCAGCTGTTCTGGATGTCCTGATCGATCCGCATCCCGGTCTGCAGGTCGCGGATTCTGACGAAATATCGTTTTACCACTGTAGATCTCCACCTTAAATTTTGTCACAAATTATAACTACAAATAGTATAACCTATTTTAAAACAGAGATAAAGACTTCTGTGAAAACAAAATAGAAAATTTGAAAAAACTATCGCATTTTAAAACAAAATTCGTTATACTTGAAAGAAGTAGTTTTCAAATAGTACTTTAGGCAAAGAAAGGAAGATTGCTATGAATCGTAAAGAATGCTTTGCTGTGAAATTTCTTGGAATCATGACAGCACTGTTATTGTGTGCGGTTCTGTCCGGCACAGGGCAGAAGGAAGCACAGGCGGCAGTCTCATCGGATGGTGCATATCAGTACGAGTTGGATGCCAATGGACATGCCGTTTTGACAGCATACTTAGGACAGGACACCGAGGTGGCGGTGCCGGCGACAATGGACGGCATCAGCGTGGCGGCTCTGTCCGGTACCTATCAGAATCATGACAGGATCACGAAGGTTACGATCCCGGCAGGGGTTGTTTCTGTGGATGAGACTGCCTTCGCCGGCTGCTATGGGATTACCGGCTTCACGGTAGACCCTGCAAACGCAGGTCTTTCCAGTGATGCGGATGGTGTGCTTTTCAGTAAGGACGGATCACTTCTGCTGCGTTACCCGGTTGGAAAGCATCAAAGTTCAGGAACCTACTGCATCCCGGCAGGCGTTGTCAATGTTGGAGGCTATGCATTTGAGGGCTATAACACGCCGGGAATTGAGATACCCTCCAATGTGCGCGTGATCGGCGATTATGCATTTGCCAATACCCGTAATTTTAACGGCGTCACCAAATGGGAAGAGGGAACGCAGACGATCGGAACCTTTGCCTTTTACAAATGCACCAATCTAAAGCTTTTGGATCAGAGTGCGTTGCCGGCATCCGTGACGAAGCTTGGTGTTTATGCATTTGCCGAATGCTCCAATATTCAGATCGATATTTCGAAATCAAGCATTACAGAGATTCCGGATTATCTGTTTTACAATTGTGATAACCTGCATAACCTGACGCTGCCGCAGACAGTGACGAGCGTGGGTGCATATGCATTTTCGGAGTGCAACAATCTGAATGAGGTAATCTTTGATGCAGCACTGATGCAGATCAGGGAGGGTGCATTTGCAAAATGCGGCAATCTGCATACCGTCAACATTCCGGAGGGGGTGACAGCCATCGAGAACAATACCTTCAACGGCTGCCAGAATCTGAACACGGTCGTGCTGCCGGACACGTTGAAAACGATCGGTGACGGAGCATTTGCGGGCTGCCGGAATATCCATTCCATCAATATTCCGAAGGGTGTCACCTATATTTCCAACACAAGCTTTGACGGCGTGGACACCACAGCGATCGCACTTAATGTCAAGGTAGGGAAGACAAAGTTGAATCAGGCGAAACGGAAAGGAAAGAAGCTGACGATCCGCTGGAAAAAGACAGCAGATGCGAAGGGGTATGTGGTGTACCGTTCCATGAAGAAGAACGGCGGCTACAAAAAGGTTAAAACGATCAGCAAGGTATCCGTCTGCAAGTTCAGCCAGAAGGCGAAGAAATTAAAAAAGAACCGAAAATATTACTACAAGGTCAAGGTTTATAAGGTTGTCCTTGGAAAGAAATATTTCAGCGGCTTCAGTAACGTGAAAGCCGTGCGTTAAAAGGGAGAAGCACCATAGAAACTGTGCATTGACAGAAAGAAAGGCAGAATGATTATGGACGATTTATTTTCTTTTGGAGAAGAGGAAGAAATGGTTTTAAAAGCACAGGAGAAGGAACAGAAAAAGATGTCAGAGGGGGATGGGTTTTCACTTCTTGGCGAAGAAGACATGAATGGTTTCGGCGATTTTACATCGGACGATGCAGATGAAGACCTGTGGTAATACAGGTCTTCATCTGCAAAATTTCTTGACAATTGGCGCATTTGCGAATAATATGTAAATTAGATTACATAATACATGCAGGAGAGGAGGTATGACAAGTATGCCGCCAAAGATACAAATACCAAAAGAAAAAATTCTTCGTACAGGACTGGATCTAGTGATCCGTGAGGGATATGAGGTTATCAATATTAAACGTCTGGCGCAGGAGATCGGATGTTCGACACAGCCGATCTCCTGGTCGTTTGGCAACATGGAAACATTTCGTGAGGAACTGTTCCGATACGCACTGAATTATATGAATTCCAAGATGCGGTCGAATGGAAACAATCCGGGAGCGGCGTTGTTTTCAGTAGGAGAGACATATGTGAATATGGCATTTGATGAGCCGAACCTGATCCGTTATCTGCGGACAGATTCCAAGGGGCTTGTTGCGATGGGAGGAATCGGGGCTGTATTTGACGAAACGAAGAATAAAACCCTGTGCGAGGCACTTAGCCGCGTGGTAGGCTTCAGCGAGGAGAAAGCACGTGAGTTCATGAATACAGTCGTGATCTATACACAGGGACTGGTGACATTTATTATCGATGGAACGATCACCGTGAGCAGGGAAGAAGCACTTCAGATGCTCGAGAATGTCGGTGTAATGCATATGGTATATGCGGGTATTCCGTATGAAAAGGCGTGTGTATTGCTGAGGCAGTAAGCGGCTGAAAGGCGAACGACAAGCCTAAAGCGCAAGGCTTCGGCAAAAGTTAAGGAGGTTTCAATGAAAAAAATGAAGAGAACGGTATTATCATGGATTCTTGTGCTTGCCATGATACTGTCCGGTGTGGCTCTGCCACAGGGGCAGCAGGTGAAGGCGGCGGGTACGTCGTATGACCTGAGCGTATCAGAGGGGGCAAGCCCGCTTACGCTTGCAAAGAATCAGTGGGGCGATGATTACATTGCGGATATCCTGTTTCAGGTTCCGGATGTGATCGCCGACAAGAGTAAGGTGCAGGCGGCAAAGCCGGTCGTGCAGGTGACGATGAAGATCAACAGCATCAGCAGTGACACCGGTTCGATCCATGCGATGCTCTATGCACAGGACAGCAGCTATAACTGGAACAACAGTAAAGCTGTGGACGTGTCCGCGGGCAAGGAGATTACGGTAAGCTATGATCTTTCTTCCATGTCATGGAAGGAAACAACGCTGGCAAAGCTCGGTATTCGTTTTGCAGATGATGCAGTGAATACATCAAGTATTTCCTATACGATCACCTCTGCAACCGTGACGGTGAACAGCTCGGACAGCGGTTCTGCCGGCGGAAGTGAGGGCGGCACGACAGCGGACGGTCTCGATGCCGGTGCCAGAGAGGATGCATCGCGGTATTCGGCAGAGGTAACGCAGCATCCGCATGACCAGTGGTATTCCGAGTACACTTTCTCGATCACGAATCATACCTCATCTGCTGTATCCAAGGTTCAGATGGTGCTCCCGACCAGCGCGGAGCCGGAGAACTTCCAGAGCTTTGAGTCCATCAATGTTGTTTACAATAAGACGGTTGGCGGACTGATCGTATATTATGCCGGAGAGATCGGTGCGGGAGCAACCGTAACGATCGGCGGTAAGGTCGGCTTCAAGCCATCCTCTGTTACTCTCGGAACGCCATATGTGCGTGCTGTAAACTGCAATCCGCCAAAGGGTGAGGGAACCTCGGGCGGTGAGTTGAAATATACCTTAACCGGTCAGCTGAAGGATACGCCGTATGCGGAGACACCGGTTGGAAAGCACGGAAGACTTCATCTCGCAAAGGTGGACGGCTACGGTAATGCGCCGGTGATCGTGGATCAGTACGGCAAGCCGTTCCAGATGCGTGGAGCCAGCACACATGGTGTGCAGTGGTTCCCGGAATATATCAATAAGGGAGCGATGCAGACGCTCCGTGATGAGTGGGGCGTGAACCTGCTGCGTATGGCATGCTATGTCACTCAGTACAATGGTTATACCAACGGCGGTCAGAGCCTGATCGACTCCAAGATCGTTGAGGGCGTACAGGCGGCGAAGGAGCTTGGCATGTATGTGATCGTGGACTGGCATATCCATGAGGAGAATCCACATACCACAAAGACTGTGGCAGAGCAGTTCTTCAAGAAGTATGCAACGCTGTACAAGGATTACGATAACGTGATCTTTGAGATCTGCAACGAGCCGACCGGCGTGCAGTGGTATACCGGCGGCAATGATCTTTATTCCTATTGTAAAGATATCGCAGGCATTATCCGTGACTGCGGAAGCAAGGCACTGATCGTCTGCGGAACCAATAACTGGTCGCAGGATGTTGAGGATGTGGCGAAGAAGCCGCTCAAGGATGACGGCTTTGAGGACATTATGTACACATTCCATTTCTACTCCGGAACGCATTATGAGGACAAGCGTCAGAAGGTGCGGACCGCGGTAGCGGCAGGAACACCGATCTTTGTCACCGAGTTTGGCATCTGTGATGCCAGCGGAAACGGTGGCTATGACACGGCAAATGCAGACGAATGGATCGAATTTCTGGATTCGATGAATATCAGTTATGCCTGCTGGAGCTTCTGCAATAAGGGTGAGTCCGCTTCTTATCTGAAGACCTCCTGTAACAAGACAACGGGCGGCTTTGAAGAGTCCGATCTGACAACGACCGGAATCTGGCTTGTGAATACTTACCGGGCGCATCAGGATGCGGAAAACAACGAGGATACACAGCGGACACCGGCACCGGGAACGAGCAGTGAACCATCGGCATCCGCTGCACCGGGGACAAGCAATGGTCCTTCGGTAACAGCCGCACCGGGAACGTCCGGTCAGCCGTCCGTGAGCAATCCGCCGGTTCCGACAGCAAGCAATACACCGAATCAGCCGCAGAACACCACGAAGCCGGGGACAACGAATCAACCGTCTTCGACAAAGGTTCCATCGGGAACCTCGTCTGCCGGAAATAATACATCCAGTGTAGGAAACAGCGGACAAAGCGGTACAGGCTTTGACAATGGCAGCCTGAATAATGGTGGCACAAATGGCAAATATGTGATACTTAAGAAGAAAGTCCTTAAGATTAAGAAAGGCAGAAAAGCTAAGATCGTGATCCGCAGGAAGATGTCGAAGGATCGCGTGAAGAAGTATAAGATTATCAAGGGTAAGAAATACATCCGTGTCAGCAAGAAGGGTGTTGTCAAAGGACGCAGAAAAGGAAAAGCAGTAGTGAAGGTTGTTATGAAGAGCGGAGCATCCGCAAAGTGTCGGATCTTTGTCCGGTAGAGGAATTGCAGCTCAAATGAATGATACTTAAAAATCGCTTAAACCATACGGTCTAAGCGATTTTTTATTGGGAAATATTCAAATTTACATTTTTATGAAACAACCTGCTGACTTTTTCGAAAATCACTAAGCTTTCATTATCTATACGAAATTATTTGTTGGCTCTCTTCTTACGGTGACTCTCGATCGATTCCTTCCAGATCGCCGGGTGGAAGAGGATCAGCAGTGGGAACAGCTCCAGTCGACCGGCCAGCATGTCAAACATCAGTACAAGCTTGGAGAATACATTGAACTGTCCGAAATTCTGTGTCGGTCCGACCTTTGCAAGTCCGGGTCCCATGTTGTTGATGGTGGTCAGAACCGCTGTAAAGTTGGTGACCAGATCCTTATCCTCGAAGGAAATTGCGAAGACAGAGATTGTAAAGATAATAATAAACGTAATGAAAAATACGTTGATGGAGCGGACCACCTCATGATCGACCGGCTTGCCCTCCACATTGATCTTGCGCACACTCTTCGGATGAATGTAGCTGTTTAATTCCTTCAGAACCGTTTTGAAAAGAATGACAATACGCGAAACCTTGATACCGCCGCCGGTACTTCCGGCACAGGCTCCCACAAACATGACGATGATCAGGATCGTCTGGCTTGTCTGCGGCCACAGGTCAAAGTCGGTTGTCGAAAATCCGGTTGAGGTTGCCAGCGAAGCTACCTGAAATACGGAATGTGTCATTGCCTCAAATCCGGTCGGATACATCGTACGGACATTCAGGAAAATGATCGTTATGGCGATCAGGATCATGGCGAGATAATAATGGATCTCTTCCATGGAAACTGCCTTTTTGAAATGCCGGTACAAAAGATAGAAATAAAAGTTAAAATTAATACCGAACAGGATCATAAAGATGGCGACAACCCATTGAATATAGGGGGAGTACCCCATTATACTGTCGTTCTTGATGCCAAAGCCACCGGTACCTGCCGTACCGAATGCAGTTGTCAGTGCATCAAACAGTGGCATATGTCCTGCCAGCAGGAAAATAAACTCGATCACTGTCATGCCGAAATAGATCGTGTAAAGGATCATTGCAGTATAACGCACTTTTGGAACAAGCTTTCCAACGGACGGTCCCGGGCTTTCTGCGCGCATCAGATTGATGCTGGAGCCACCGCTTAACGGAAGAATGGCAAGCAGGAAAACGAGAACACCCATACCGCCGATCCAGTGCGTGAAGCTTCGCCAGATCAGAGCTGTGTGGGAAAGTGCCTCCACATTGCCAAGCACGGTGGCGCCGGTTGTGGTAAAGCCGGAGATCGTTTCAAAAAGTGCATCCTCCCAATGTGGGATCTCGCCGCTGATCCAGAATGGAATTGCACCGAAAAGACTGAGCAGGATCCAGCTCAGGGAGGTGGCAAGACATCCTTCCTTAAGATAGAAGGTGGTGCTTTTAGGCTTGTGCAGTGTCATCAGAACACCGATGAGCATGCAGATACAGGCAACTATAAAAAAGTAACGTCCCTCCTCTTCATGATAAATGAGGGACGTAACACATGGAAGCAGCATAAATGCCGCTTCGATCTTTAATACATAACCGAGAATATATCTTAATATTGAATAATTCATAACCTTACATCCTTTACTTCAGAATATCCCGTAGATCATTAAAACCGGTGTGCGTTGTCACGACCATAACGGTATCCCCGACCCTAATAGAATCAGAACCGCTTGGGATCAGGATCGATCCGTTACGGCTGATAAAGCAGATCAGCAGATTATCCTTCAGGGAAAGATCCATGAGAGGGATATTGGTCACGGCAGATGGCTCGTTGACGCGGAATTCAATCGCCTCTGCACGGGAATCAAACATATGATACAATGTCTCAATGTTGCTGCCCATGGAATCCTTCTTGGCGCGGACGTACGCAACGATCGCTTCGGAAGTGATATATCGAGGATATACCACACTTCCCAGATCAAGCCGGCTGATAACATCCTTGAAGTTCATACGGTTGATCTTGGTAATGACCTTTGCATTTGAAATCTGCTTGGCGTGAAGTGTCAGCAGGATATTTTCCTCGTCAATACCGGTCAGAGGGACAAAGGATTCAATTGAATCAATGCCCTCCTCCTCGAGAAGCTCTTCATCTGTACCGTCTCCGTTGATGATGGTGGCCTTTGGAAGAAGTTCGCTGAGCGTTTCGCAGCGCTTCAGATCCTGCTCCACGATCTTAACGGATACGCCCATTGGGAGAAGCTGTTTTGCCAGATAATAAGCTGCCTTGCTGCCGCCGATGATCATCGTGCTCTTGACCTGATTCGTCTTGATACCGATGTCCTCAAGGAAAAAGCGTCCGTGACCCTTCGGTGCAACGAAGGAGATCTTATCTCCGCCGAGCAGCAGGGAATCACCGGATGGAATGTACATGGCACTGTTTCGTTCAATGCCGCAGATCAGCACGCTTGTGTTGATCTTCTTGCTGAGCATGGAAACGCTTATACCGTCTAATATATTATTCTCTGGAATCTGAATCTTAATCAGCTCTGCCTGTCCGTGAGCAAAGGAATTGACTTCGAGTGCGGTCGGCAGATAGAGAATACGGGAGATTTCCTTTGCTGCCTCAAGCTCCGGATTGATGATCATGGCAAGCCCGAGCTTGTCCCGCAGATATGCTGCCTCACCGCTGTAGTCAGGTGTACGGACACGCGCAATGGTGGAGCAATTCGCCACCTGATTAGCGACCGTACAGCACAACAGGTTCAGTTCGTCTGATTCTGTAACGGCGATCAGCAGATTGGCGGAAGCGATGCCGGCGTCCATCTGTACCCGGTGGCTTGCGCCGTTGCCGGTGATCCCCATGACATCGTAAGTGTTTGCAACCTCCTGTACCCTTTTGGCATTCTGGTCAATGATTGTGATATCGTGTCCTTCTTTCACAAGCTGTTCGATTAGTGTAAGTCCTACTTTGCCGCAGCCAACGATAATAATACTTAAACCCTGTTTCGCTGGTTTTTTTGCGATTAACATATTCTTACCTCCCAAAACAGATACCCTGACCTGCAGCATCCGAACAATGTGGGTCAGGGACACATATCTAAACACCTCTATACTATATGCTTTTTTCTCATAACTTTCAAGAAAAATTTCGTTTGATTCATAAGCAGCGATTTTACGCATAGGATGAAATAAGGTAATCAATGAGGAGAAATACTCAGTGGAAAAGAAAAAATATGAAAAATATCATTTAGGATCTCTGTCGGAATGTCTGGAGGAGAGGGCTGTTTTACTGGCACAGTATATGATTGAGCATAAAGCGACTGTCCGTCAGACAGCGTCTGTATTCGGGGTCAGCAAAAGCACGGTACATAAGGATCTGACGGAAAAGCTTCCGGTGATCAATCATGCATTGGCGGCGCAGGTGCGTCAGGTGCTTGATATCAATAAGTCCGAGCGTCATATTCGTGGCGGACTGGCGACTAAGGAGAAATATCTTCTGAAAGAAAAAGAACAGGAGAAATTCCGAAATGCATATTAATTGCACGGAATCGCTCCTGTCCCGGATTCTGTGTGACATCAAAATGAATCAGCGTATGATCACGGCTGTTTTTCGTTGATCGCACGGATCGTGTCCTGAATGTCTTTCCATGTTAGTTTATCGGAACTGAACGAGAGAATGGAGTGCAGCGGAGTGTCGGCAAACATCGCACGCATCATCTGGGCGGTGCCGGCTCCCATGCTGTCATTCTCGCCGCCCGAGGTGTCTGTAAAGCCGCTCTTTGCCAGCATGGCATCTAATGGCGAAGGATCATTTGCGTAGTTGTAAACATCATCGCAGGATGACATTTCTTCGACGTAGAACGGAAGCTTTTTATCATTTTCCAGATGGAGCGTCAGACGCTGGCGCACATCTCTGGAGGAAGCGCTGATCAAAAGCTCATAATCTCCGGACGGTGCATACCAGTCATGGATCTGCATGCTGTAATAGGAGAAGGAGCGTGCGTCCAGATCAAGCAGGATCGTTTTCGTCTCGCCCGGCTCCAGAGCTACCTTGGCAAAGTTTTTCAACTCCTGTTCTGGACGGATCTCTTCACAGGCGGCGTTCTTTACGTAGAGCTGGACAACCTCCCGGCCTGCAATATCACCGGTGTTGGTGATATCAACAGAAACCTGGATCGTATCATCCGGCTTGGCAGGGATAGACGGGATCACGTCCATGCCTGTATTCTGCCCATTTGCCGCACTTGTGGAAGAGCTGCTGACAGACTGACCGTTTACGATCAGCTTTGCATTGGAATACCGGAAGGAGGTATAGCTTAATCCGTAACCGAATGGGAATAATACGTCCATTTTGCGCTTGTCGTAATAGCGGTATCCGATAAAAATACCCTCCTGATAGTGGACTTCGTTGTGTGTACCCGGGAAGTTTAAGAATGCAGGGTGATCCTCCATGCGCAGAGGATAGGTCTCGGCAAGTTTACCGGATGGATTTGCTTTGCCATAGAGAAGATCGACTGCGGCGGCACCGGCAGCTTGTCCGGCAAGATACAGATCGAGTACGCCCTTTACCTCGGACAGCCATGGCATCAGGATCGGTGAACCGTTGTGCAGCACGACAACAGTGTTTGGCTGCACCTTACAGATCTCATGGATCAGCGTATTCTGGCTTTCCGGCATATTCAGGTGGGTGCGGTCGAAGCCCTCGCTCTCGAAGGAATCCGGCAGTCCTGCGAAAATAACAGCAACCTCAGCTTCCTTTGCGGCGGCAACTGCCTCGGAAAGAAGTGTCTCATCAACCTCGTCCTTTTCGGCGATATATCCCTTTTTATATGTAATGTTTGGATTATCCCTCAGGGCATCCAGAGCACTCTCGATGCGGAAGCAGTTGATGTGGCTGGAACCGCCGCCCTGTGTTCGGGGCGTCTCGGCAAATTCGCCGATAATGGCAACCTTCTGTGACTCCTTCAATGGAAGAATGCCATCGTTTTTCAGGAGAACAGCACTGTTATCCGCAACCTTGCGGGCTAGCTGGTGATGTGCCTCCATATCGTAGGAAGCGTTTTCTTTCTTATTAGAATAATAACGATCCACAGCCGTCAGAATCCGTTCTACGGTTCTGTCTAATGTCTTCATGGAAACGGTGCCCTCCTGCACTGCTTTGACGATCAGCTTGTCTGTCTCGCCGTGGCAGTCCGGCATCTCCAGGTCAAGACCGGCGTTTAATGACTTCACACGATCGTTCATCGCACCCCAGTCGGTCATGACAAGTCCCTGAAAGCCCCATTCCTCGCGCAGCACCTTATTCAGAAGCCAATCATTTTCACAAGAATAACATCCGTTAATGCGGTTGTAGCTACACATGATGGTCCACGGCTGTGCCTTTTTGACGACACGTTCAAAGGCGGTAAGATAAATTTCGCGCAGTGTCCGCTCATCGACCTCGGAGCTGGCATTCATTCGCCTTGTTTCCTGATTGTTGGCGGCAAAATGCTTCAGGCTGGTGCCGATATTTTTCTCCTGCACGCCGTTTACAAAGGCGGCGCCGATCTCTCCGGCGAGATACGGATCCTCGGAATAATATTCGAAATTTCTTCCGCCGAGCGGCGAACGTTTCATATTGATACCCGGTCCGAGCAGGACAGCAACGTCCTCTGCCTGACATTCATCGCCGAGCGCATTGCCGACCTCATGAACCAGATCGCGGTCGAAGGAGTTCGCCAGGGATGCTGCTGTTGGAAATCCAACGGCAAGAATGCTTTTGGCCCATCCCATATTATTGATGATCTCCTCCTGCTTGCGCAGTCCGTAAGGTCCGTCGGAAACCATGATTGCCTTTAAGCCGATGCGGTCAATTGTCTTGGTATGCCAGAAATCGGCACCGGAACACAGGCTTGCCTTCTCCGCTAATGTCATATCCCGTATCATCTTTTTGATATCCATAATGTCTCCTTTCTTATTATAAGTGATAAAATTTATGAAAAGAATAATTCAATCAATAGAAATGCTTGACAACCATCAAATTAGATGGTAAGATGGAAAATGCACTTATTGTGGCAGATTATAAACTAAAACTAGTATAAAATATATTATAGCATAGTTTTTAAGGATTGAAAAGCCACAAAATACTCTACAAAATTAAGGAGTGAAACGGCGATGGAGAAAAACAGCATACGTCCGGTAAAAGTAGGCAACGGTGTGAGAATGAGTTATGCCCATCAGGGAGAAGTTCTGGAGATGCCAAACCTCATTGAGGTGCAGACCAATTCTTACCAGTGGTTTTTGGATGATGGTCTGAAGGAAGTATTTCGGGATATTTCCCCAATCTCTGACTTTGGCGGTCATCTCAGCCTGGAATTTGTTGATTTCAAGCTTTGCAGAGACGAGAGCAAGTACGATATTGACCAGTGTAAGGAGAGGGATGCTACTTATTCCGCACCTTTAAAGGTTAAGGTTCGTCTGCACAACAAAGAGACTGAGGAAATCAAGGAACACGAAATCTTTATGGGTGAATTGCCTCTGATGACAGCGACAGGTACCTTTATCATCAACGGTGCTGAGCGAGTTATCGTCAGTCAGTTGGTACGATCCCCGGGCATTTACTATGCGATTGGACATGACAAGATCGGTAAAGAGTTATTCTCTTCTACAGTAATCCCAAATCGTGGTGCATGGCTGGAGTATGAGACGGATTCCAATGATGTCTTCTTCGTCCGTGTTGATAGAAACAGAAAGGTTCCGATCACTGTATTTCTGCGTGCTCTTGGTCTTGGTACCAATGCAGAGATTAAGGAGATGTTTGGTGAGGAGCCAAAGATCCTTGCAAGTATTGAGAAGGATACTACAGAGAATTATCAGGATGGTTTGCTTGAGCTTTACAAGAAGCTTCGTCCGGGTGAGCCACTTTCCGTAGACAGCGCAGAGAATCTTCTGAACGGTATGTTCTTCGATCCGAAGAGATATGATCTGGCGAAGGTCGGAAGATACAAGTTCAACAAGAAGCTGCATTTTAAGAATCGTATCGTTGGCTGCAAGCTGGCAGAGGATGCGGTTGATACTGTAACCGGTGAGAAACTGGAAGCAGGAACACTGATCACAGAGGAGATTGCCGTACAGCTCCAGAACGCTGCAGTTCCTTATGTGATGGTAGAATATGAGGAGCATGTAACAAAGGTTCTTTCCAACCTGATGGTTGACCTGCGTTACTATCTGCCGGATGTTGATCCGAAGAGCATCGGTGTGACAGAGGATGTTTACTATCCATTGCTCAAGCAGATCCTCGATGAGAACGAGTCCGAAGAGGATATTATTGAGGAGATCCAGTACAATATCTCCGAGTTGATTCCAAAGCATATCACAAAAGAAGATATCTTTGCTTCCATCAACTACAATATCCATCTTGAGTATGGCATTGGTAATGATGATGATATCGATCACCTGGGTAACCGTCGTATCCGTGCGGTTGGTGAGCTTCTTCAGAATCAGTACCGTATCGGTCTGTCACGTATGGAACGTGTTGTTCGTGAGAGAATGTCCACTCAGGATCTTTCTTCTATCACAGCACAGTCTCTGATCAATATTAAGCCGGTTACGGCAGCAGTGAAGGAGTTTTTCGGAAGTTCCCAGCTGTCACAGTTTATGGATCAGAATAACCCGCTCAGTGAGCTGACTCACAAGCGTCGTCTTTCCGCATTGGGACCGGGTGGTCTGTCCAGAGACCGTGCCGGATTCGAGGTGCGAGATGTCCATTATTCTCATTATGGACGTATGTGTCCTGTAGAGACTCCTGAGGGACCTAACATTGGTCTGATCAACTCTCTGGCATCTTATGCACGTATTAACGAGTATGGCTTTGTCGAGGCTCCTTACCGTAAGGTGGACAAGGCAGATCCTGCAAATCCTCGTGTTACAGATGAGGTTGTTTACCTGTCTGCTGACGAGGAGGATAAATATACCGTTGCACAGGCGAATGAGGCACTCGATGAGAACGGCTACTTTGTACGTAACAGCGTATCCGGTCGCCGCCGCGAGGAGACATCCGAGTTTCCGAAGAAGGATATCGATCTGATGGACGTATCTCCTAAGATGGTATTCTCTGTTGCAACAGCCATGATCCCATTCCTTGAGAACGATGATGCAAACCGTGCCCTGATGGGTTCCAACATGCAGCGTCAGGCGGTGCCGCTTCTTGTAACAGAGGCTCCTGCGGTTGGTACAGGTATGGAGATGAAGGCAGCGATCGACTCCGGTAACTGTGTGATCGCAGAGGCAGATGGTGTGGTTGAACGTTCCGCTTCCAATGAGATCATCATTAAGGAGACAACAGGAACCGTTCATAGTTATAAATTAGCAAAGTTCCAGCGAAGCAACCAGGGAACAAGTATGAACCAGAGACCTTTAGTCAACAAGGGTGACGAGGTCAAGGCAGGACAGGTTATCGCAGACGGTCCTTCTACCTGCGGTGGAGAGATCGCCCTTGGTAAGAACCCTCTCATCGGTTTCATGACATGGGAAGGTTATAACTACGAGGATGCGGTTCTTCTCAGTGAGAGACTGGTTCAGGAGGATGTTTACACATCCGTACACATCAGTGAGTACAATGCCGAGGCAAGAGATACAAAGCTTGGTGCCGAGGAGATTACCCGTGATGTTCCGGGCGTTGGTGATGACGCACTCAAGGATCTGGATGAGAGAGGTATCATCCGTATCGGTGCTGAGGTTCGCGCCAACGATATTCTGGTCGGCAAGGTTACACCGAAGGGTGAGACAGAGCTGACGGCAGAGGAGAGACTTCTTCGTGCGATCTTCGGCGAGAAGGCAAGAGAAGTTCGTGATACATCGCTCAAGGTTCCTCATGGTGAGTTTGGTATCGTTGTAGATGCCAAGGTATTTACAAGAGAGAACAGTGATGAACTTTCTCCCGGAGTAAATATGGCGGTTCGTATTTATATTGCGCAGAAGAGAAAGATTTCCGTAGGTGACAAGATGGCTGGCCGTCACGGAAACAAGGGTGTCGTTTCCCGTGTGCTTCCTGTGGAAGATATGCCTTATCTGCCCAACGGACGTCCTCTGGATATTGTATTGAATCCTCTGGGTGTGCCTTCCCGTATGAACATTGGACAGGTATTGGAGATTCACCTTTCCCTTGCTGCAAAGGCACTTGGCTTTAATGTGGCAACTCCGGTATTCGGCGGTGCAAACGAGCACGACATTATGGATACTCTGGATTTGGCAAATGATTATGTAAATCTGCCCTTCGATGCAGCGGAAGCAGCAGACTGGAAGGAAGATGGTCTTACCACAACTGCTGACGGCAGAGAGTGGAAGGGCGAAACCTTTGAAAGCCTTCACGGAGAAGAACTTCTTCCGGAGGTAATGCAGTATCTGTCTGACAATAGAGAGCACAGAAAGGTATGGAAGGGTGTACCGATTTCCAGAGATGGAAAGGTACGTCTGCGTGACGGCAGAACAGGTGAGTATTTCGACAGCCCTGTTACCATCGGCCACATGCATTACCTGAAGCTGCACCATCTGGTAGACGATAAGATTCATGCCCGTTCTACCGGACCGTACTCCCTCGTTACGCAGCAGCCTCTGGGTGGTAAAGCTCAGTTCGGTGGACAGCGTTTCGGAGAAATGGAAGTTTGGGCGCTGGAAGCATACGGCGCATCCTATACCCTGCAGGAAATCCTGACTGTAAAGTCGGATGATGTTGTGGGACGTGTTAAGACTTACGAAGCAATTATCAAGGGAGATAATATCCCTGAGCCCGGTATTCCGGAATCCTTCAAGGTACTTTTGAAGGAATTACAGGCACTGGGTCTGGATGTCAGAGTGCTTCGTGAGGATCAGACAGAAGTGGAAATTATGGAATCCATCGATTATGGCGATACCGACTATCGTTATGAAATCGAAGGTGACCGTAAGTATGACGATGATTATGATAACGGCTCTCTTGGCAAAATGGGCTATCAGGCACAGGAGTTTGATGACGAGAGTGGCGAGCTTGTAAGCAGCGAAGAGGATGATTTCTCCGAGGATGATTTTGATGCAGACGCAGACGATTTCGGCGGAGAGGATGAATTTTAAGGAAGGGAGTGCCATTCATGTCAGAAGTAAAAAATGAAACAACCTATCAGCCTATGACATT
>OLGE01000290.1_pt1 | contig 63489 bp, 53 predicted proteins | sample 1605151 | NCBI WGS metagenome assembly OLGE01 (sample SAMEA3888912, study PRJEB22519) | human gut metagenome | biome: human gut; feature: human-associated habitat; material: faeces | place: Denmark | collected 2010
GATAAACCACTTCCTTCTTGCACTCACCCTCGTAGATGCTCTTCTGCATCACGCCGGAACGGACAGTAGCCATCTGTGGACGATGCTCTGGGTTGACGATGGTTGCTACGATGTTGCCACCGAAGGCTGGACGAATCTGATAGAGCAAACCGTCGTAGTGCTTGCCGCTCTTCTTGTCGTCATATTCGCCAATCTCGAGCTCGGTACAGTCGGCTGTCAAACCGCTGGTCAGAGAAGAAGAGACACGAGGACCGAGGTCGCGACCGATAACGGTGGCACCCATCAGGGCTATCTGTGGATTCTCCTCCTTGAAGAGGTTGACGAGGATGTCGGTATGAGGAGCTGAGGTGTATGGGAACAATCCCTCGGCATCGAAAACAAATAACTTATCTACACCATAGGGCAGGATCTGGTCTTCCACCTTTCCCTTGATGCCTGTGCCAGCCACAATGGCATGGAGCTCCACGCCCTGCTGGTTGGCGAGCTTACGACCCTTGGTAAGCAATTCTTGAGATACTTCGGCTACGGTTGTGCCTTCTACCTCGCAATATACAAATACGTTGTTCATAAATTTTTGCAAAATTATCCGATAATACTTTCGTTCAACAATTCCTTCATCAAGTTGTCGATGTCCTCATCGCTGCTTGTCAAGGTCTTGCTCTCCTTAGCCTGGAACACGATGTTCTTTACTGCCTTCACCTTGGTAGGTGAACCGCTCAGACCACACTGTGAAGGATCGCCGTCAACATCGGCTACACTCCACTGGTTGAGAGTGAGGTAAGGACGCTCCTCATAGAGGTTGGTCCAAGGCTCATCTCCCTTGCGCTCCATAGGGCAAGATGCGTATTTGTATTTCATTACGAGCTTCACGTTGCATGGGCGACATGGAGCTGCACTGCCGTTTACGGTTATCACGAGTGGCAATGGGGCCTCTACGGTCTCGACACCTCCATCGATGAGGCGACGGACTGTTGCCTTGCCGTCTTCCACCTTCAGAATCTCCTCGGCATAGGTGACCTGGTTCAAGCCCAACTTCTGAGCTACCTGTGGACCTACCTGTGCGGTATCACCATCGATAGCCTGGCGGCCACCGATCACGATGTCGACATCGCCTATCTTCTTGATGGCGGTGGCAAGGGCATAGGATGTGGCCAATGTGTCGGCACCGGCGAAGAGGCGGTCGGTAAGCAGCCAACCTGTATCTGCGCCACGGTAAAGACCCTGGCGAATTACCTCACCGGCACGTGGAGGACCCATTGTAAGAATACCAACTGTGGAACCTGGATTCTGCTCTTTCAATCGAAGAGCCTGCTCCAATGCGTTCAAATCTTCAGGATTGAAGATGGCGGGAAGGGCTGCGCGGTTGACTGTGCCTTCGGCTGTCATCGCATCCTTACCCACATTTCTTGTGTCTGGTACTTGCTTGGCAAGTACTACAATTTTTAAACTCATATTAATAAAATGGTTATTGTTATTATTTCTAAGTTTGTTAGTGTTTCGTAAGGAACACAGCCGCAAAAGTAGCATTTTTTTGTGTATTACACAAATAAATCGGCATTTTTTTGGAAAAGAAGGGGATTAAGGGGAAATTTATAAGGGAGTTAAGGAGTTAAGACAATAGCCTTAGAACTTGAGAGGCTTGACAAAGTTTGATGTTTAATGAATGCACCTCACAAATGCTGTTGTCTTAACTCCCTTAACTCCTTAACTCCTTGTTTGGGTTGCCTCATAGAGGCCATCGACGATGGAGTCGGCGAGCGATATGTTAGGCACCATGATGTTGTCGCATTGCAAGTATTCGCAGGCTTTGATGAATATTTCTGCGGCAGGGATGATGACGTCGGCGCGGTCTTCTCGCAGGCTGAAGGAGATCTCGCGCTCTTCGATGCTCAGTGGCTGCATCATCTGGTAGAGGCGTTTCAACTCGGCAAGCGACAGCTCTTTGTTGGCATTCTTGCTGTGGCGTGCCAGTTTGTTGAGTTTGTTGATGTTTCCACCTGATCCGATGATACGGATGTTGCCATACTTCTCGGCGTATCTGGTGAGGTTCTGCCGGAAGAGGTCTTCGGTCTCGACTGTCACTCTTCCGCTGAGTTGTCGCAGTGTACCCATGTTGTAGGAGAAGCTTTCGGCAAGGGTTCCGTCGTGAATGAGGGACACCTCGGTAGAGCCACCGCCCACATCAATATAGGCAAAGTTGCCCTCGTTGGAATCGGTCTTTTCCACCAGGTTGTTGTAGAGCAGTTGTGCTTCTTCCTGTCCCTTGATGATTTCGAGTTTGATGCCTGTCTGTTTCTCTATTTTCTTGAGTACCTTCTTGCCGTTCTCGGCATCTCGCATGGCCGATGTGGCACAGGCGCGGAAGGCTTCCACATCGTTGAGCTTCATAAACTGCTTGAAGCCTTTCATCATGTGGAGCATCATCTTTTCGCGTTCCTTGGATATCTTTCCAAGGGTGAAGACGTCCTTTCCCAAACGAAGGGGAACGCGTATGAACATGACTTTCTTGATACGGTCTTCCTCTCTGTGGGCTTCGGGGTCGAAGCGTTTGATGAGGAGTCGGGCTCCGTTGGAGCCGATGTCTATTGCTGCTAAATTCATTGTTGTGTTTAGTGTTTAATGTTTAGAAGTTAGAGAAGTTAAAGAAGTTAGAGCCATATGCTTTTGTGGACTTGACCCTTCCCCATTCCCTCAAGGCTGTTGGCTTTAACTTCTAACGACCGAAGGGAGTGATAACTTCTTTAACTTCTATAACTTCTTGAAAAAACCTTCTTTTAAAAACCTTCTCTAACTCTACTTCTTGTATTCCTTGTACAGTTCTTGCTGACTGCGGAAAGGCTCTCCCTCGACAAAGTTGTTGGTGCCCTTGCCGTCGACGATGCGGCCATTCGTGGTATCTCTCATGCCATAAGAGATGGTGCGCATCAGGTCGGCCTGAAGCTCCTCGTCGTACACTGGGGTAAGCACCTCGATACGGTTCAGCAGGTTTCTCGGCATCCAGTCGGCAGAGCCAAGGAAGTATCTTGGTTTTCCGCCATTGGCAAAGATGAGGATGCGGCTGTGCTCCAAGTATCGGTCGATGATGCCCACACAGCGTATGTTCTCGCTCAGGCCCTTGATGCCCGGTACGAGTGAGCAGTTGCCACGTATCACGATGTCTATCTTCACGCCTGCCTTGGAGGCCTGGTAGAGCTTGGTCACCATGTCGGTATCGGTGATGTGGTTGATCTTGATCTTCACCCAAGCCTCCTTGCCCTCGCTTGCATTCCTTATCTCGGTGTCGAGCATGCGGAGTATGCGGCTCTTCATGGAGTTGGGCGATACGAGCAACTCGCTGAAGCGGAAGGGGGAGAAGGGGCGGTCGATGAAGTCGAAGACCTTTGCCACCTCGTTGACGATCTTAGGACGGGCTGTCATCATCAGATAGTCGGTATAGATCTTGGCGTTGCCCTCATGGAAGTTGCCCGTTCCGATGCAGGCAATGTTGCCTTTCTTGGATTCTATGTAGAGCAGTTTGGAGTGGATCTTCAGTCCTTCCACGCCAAAGATGACGTTGACGCCTTCCTCCTGCATTCGCTTGCTCCACTTGATGTTGCTCTCCTCGTCGAATCGGGCGAGCAACTCTACCACGGCTGTTACCTTCTTGCCGTTGCGGGCTGCTGTGATGAGTGCCTTGACCACCTTGGAGTCCTTGGCCAGACGATAGAGGGTGGTCTTGATGGATTTGACTTCGGGCTTGATGGCTGCCTCGCGCAATACACGGATGTAGCCGTTGAAGTTGTGATAGGGTACATGGATGAAGCGGTCTTTCTGGCGTATCTGGTCGAGGATGCTCTCATTGGATACGAACTCGGGCTTCATGATGGGTGTCCACTTGTCGTATTTCAAGTCATTGCGGCCACAGTCGGGGAACGACATCAGGTCCTTGTGGTTCTGATATCTGCCACCGGCAAGCGAGGCATCGAGCTCTTTGGTGTTGAGACGGTCGCGCAGTTTTCGCTGCATCTCACGTGGCATTTCGTGGTCGTAGATGACGCGCACGGCTTCGCCCTTCTTTCGGCTGCTCACACCCAGGGCGATCTTCTCCATCGTACCAAAGTCGGCATCGTTGTCCATCTCCATCTCGGCGTCCTTGGTGAACTTGAAGCTGTAGGCACGGTAGGTGCTTTCCTTGAAACCGAGGAAGACAAGGGGCAGACAGTAACGGATGACATCATCGAGATACATGATGTTGTCGAAGCCGTCGCTGGAAGGTATTTTCACCCATCGTCCGTATATGCGGTCGGGCACTTTGACGATGGCGTATTTCTTCTTGTTGTCTTTCTTCTCGCATTTCTCGACGATGAGGTAGATGCGATTGTCTTCCAGCACAGTGAGATCTTCTATTTCCGACAGCCAGATGGGATTGACAGAGCCATTGAGTTTGTCGTAGAAGAACTGCGACAGGAAGTCCTTCTGCTCGTCGTTGAGGTTGGCTTCGGTAACGAGGCGAATCTTGTGGGTTTCCAACTCTTCGAAAACTCTATCCACCGCCTCAGTGTATTCTTTGGAATAAGATTCATTGAGCTTATTGATGGTTTTGAGTGATTTCTTGATCTGCTGTTCGGTGTCTTTGTCGAGTTTGCGTTCCAGCATGCGGTTGAGTGATGCCACTCGAACACGGAAGAACTCGTCGAGGTTGTTGGAGTAGATACCGAGGAAAGAGAGTCGTTCCAACAGGGGGACAAACTCTTTTTCTGCTTCCTGTAGGATGCGATGGTTGAAATACATCCAGCTCACGTCGCGTTCTACATATGCTTTTTTCATGACTTCCTGTTTTGTCATAATCTTGAATTTAAAGGAGGGTTTGCGGAGTTAAGACAACTGCTCTGTTGCTTTGCTTCTGATTATTTTTGCTCCTGTTTCTGTTCTTGCTTGTCTGCAGCTTTCTTGTCTTGCTTCTTGTCTGCTTTGTCTGCAGCTTTCTTGTCTTGTTTCTTGTCTGCTTTATCTTGCTTCTTGTCTTTTGGAGCATCCTGTTTTTTGTTTCCCTTCTTCTGTTCCTGCTGTGGTGCAGAAGGGGCAACGGTAGCATTGTCGGCAGGTTTCTCAAGTACGAGGAAGTCGGTATCGCCGTCGGTGAAGTGAAGGGCTTTGCGGAAAGTCTTGCTGGTTCCGGCAGGAACGATGATGTCGTGCAACAGGTCGCAGTCGTCGAAGGTGTGGCGGCTCAACTTGTCAGGAACTCCTGCAAAGGTAATCTTCTTGAGTTTGTCGCACTCGGCAAAGGCATAGCTTTTTATTTCTTTCACGCCTGCGGGTACATAAACGTTATCCAGTTCGTCACAATCGTAGAAAGCATCGTGTTCTATTTCTTTCACACTGTTGGCAATAATGATGTTCTTGAGTTGTTTCTTGCCACGGAACGCCATCTCGCCAATGGTTGTCACTCCCTCTGGAATGTGGAAACTCTCAGCTTGGCTCATGCAGTAAACGAGGCGCTTCTTGTCGGCAGTGTACACGGCATCACCGTAAAACTCGAAGCTGTCGCTGTCGATTTTCTGCAGGGCGAGGTTGAGTACTAAACTTTCAAATTTTCCGTCCTTTTTGGATTTCTTCTTGAGAATCTCCAAGATTGCTTTCTTGTTCTCTTTCATTTATTCTGAGTTTTTAAATGTTTTGTCTTTGTAATCCGGGTGCAAAGTTACAACGATATTTAGAAAGAGTAGGCGCAAAAGCAATTACGTGTTTGTGACGATGATGTTACAATGGTGTTACGATGGGGAAAGCAGAAGTTGAGGGAGTTAAGTTAAGGGAGTTAAAGAAGTTAAGAAGTTAAGGAGTTAAGACAACAGTCATCTTGTGAAAGATGTAAAAATCAGGTTAGAGTGGTTAACTAAAATAGTTAAACCACCATCTGTACCCTGAAACCACCATAAAATCTATGTTCTAAAGTTTAGAACTTGTATCCGAAAGTTTCGAACTTATGTTCTAAAGTTTAGAATATAGATTTCAAAGCGAACAGAAAACAATTTTATAGCTTTCAAGACAAGAATGAATAGGCGGGATTTTAAAATGTTACGATTTTGTAACATCTGTGTTGTAGAATAGAAATATAATTTTCGTAATTTTGCACCCGAAAGAATGAATGGAGATTTTCTTAAGGAGTTAAGGGAGTGATAACTTCCCTTAACTCCTATAACTCCCCATAAAGATAACTTCTTGAAAATATCATTATAGAATAATATAATAATGTAAGATATGAACAAAAAAATGACGACCATGCTGTTGCTTTCGATGTTGACAGCGGCAGTTTATGCTCAGAACGATGAAGAGGAGGTAGACAGAACACCAAAGATAGGCGGTACCATTCGCTCGAAGTATGAATACCAAACCGAGGAGGGAGAGGGACGTTTCGAGGTTCGTACAGCCCGTGTCAGTGTGTCTGGAAATGTGACCAAGGAGGTAAGCTACAAGGCAGAGATTGATCTCTGCGATGAGGGAAAGATCAAGATGCTTGATGCCTACACACGCATCAAGCCCTGGAGCACCCTGCAGTTTTCCATCGGTCAGGAGCGTGTGCCCTTTACCATTGACGCTCACCGTTCTCCCCATCAGCAATATTTCGCCAACCGCTCGTTTATCGCCAAGCAGGTGGGTAACGTGCGTGACGTGGGTGCCGAGGTCGGTTATACATGGAATGTCGGTTTCCCCATCGTGGTGAATGTCGGTGTGTTCAACGGCTCTGGTCTTACCAATCAGAAGGACTACTGGACCAAGGGTGTCAACTATTCTGCCAAGGCACAGTTTCTCTTCCCCAATGTCAACCTGGTGCTGAGTACTCAGAAGATCAAGCCTTCTGACGTGACTGTGAATATGTATGATGCTGGTCTTACCTTCCACTATGGTGGTTTCATCGCCGAGGTGGAGTATCTCTACAAGCATTATTCTTATAACGCCTTCCACGATGTGCATGCCTTCGATGGTTTTGCCTGCTATGACATCCCTGTTCGCACACGACTGATCAAGAAGGTTTCGCCCTTGGTGCGTTATGATTTCATGAGCGATCACAGCGACGGCTCCCGTTACAATGCGACAGACGATGATCTGGGCGAGTTGATCATCAACGACTATAAGCGCCATCGTGTCACCGGCGGTGTTACGTTGAGTCTGTCGAAGCCATTTATCTCCGATATCCGCATCAACTATGAGAAGTATTTCTATCGTGAGGGCGGTATTGCCAAACCTTCGGAGAAAGACAAGATAGTAGTTGAGTTTATGACTCGTTTTTAGTAAATATGTGTTTTTCTGGTTAATACGAAAATGTGCGTGTGCTTGTCCGTTGATGGTTGAGCACACGTTTTTTATTCGGGTAAGTGATGCTTTTTGAAAGGAAATATTTGGGAGATAGAAAAGAATGTTGTACTTTTGTTGAGGGAAAGGATTGGGAGTTAAGGAGTTGAATTAATGGAGTTAAAGGAGTTAAGGAGTTAATGGAGTTAAGACATATGCTTTTGTGGGTGTATTCACTAAGCAGCACGCCCTGGGCTAAGGGGGGCTGGGCTTTAGGGCGTACTAATTTCTCTAACTTCCCAAATAACTTCTCTAACTTCTGTATCAAGTAAAAAAGAGATTACGAAAATGAAAGAAAACAACAAGATAGCGGGTTCTGTCAAGGCCATAGCCTTTGATGCCGACGATACGTTGTGGGCATTGCAGAACTATTTTGAAGACGTAGAGGACGAATACTGTGACTTGCTTTCAGACTATGGAAGCAAGGAGGAGATATCTGCTTCGCTCTTCGAGACAGAGAGCGGTAATATGGAAGACCTGGGATATGGTGTGAAAGCCTTTACCATCTCGCTGGTGGAGAATGCCGTGAAGGTGAGTCTGGGCGAGGTGCCTGCCAAGCTGATAGGGCGAATCGTGGAGCTGGGCAAGACCTTGCTGAGGCTCGATGCCCGTCCTTTGGAGGGCGTGGAGGAGACGCTGGCAAGGCTCAGACAGACGCGTCATTACAAGCTTGCGGTATTCACCAAGGGTGAGTTGCAAGACCAGGAGAACAAACTGTGGCGTTCGGGATTGCAACGTTACTTTGACGTGGTGAGCATCGTGAGCGACAAGACACCCGAGGCTTATCGAAGACTCTGCCGTGAGTTGGAGGTAAAGCCCGAAGAGTTGGTCATGGTGGGCAACAGTTTCAAGAGCGACATTGTGCCTGCGTTGAAGATAGGTGCCTCGGCTGTTCATATACCTTTCCATACAACATGGGCGCATGAAAAAACGGAGGAGTTCGCTCACGAACGCCTCCGTCGTATTTCCCGTTTCGAGGAAATCATGGATATCTTGTAAGAAGTTTTTAGTCTCGGTGAATCACGGTGCCATTGGCCTGATGGGTGGCGAGAACCAGCACCTCGGCTATTTGAACATGCTCGGGAGCGCAGGCGGCATAGAATGCCACGTCGGCAATGTCATCGCCAGTCAATGGCTCAATGCCACGGTAAACATTGTCGGCACGCTGGGTGTCGCCATGGAAACGGATGTTGGAGAAATTGGTCTCCACCAGTCCCGGCTTGATGTTGGTAACGCGAACGCGGGTATGAGCCACGTCGATGCGCAGACCGTCGGAGAGGGCTTTTACGGCACTCTTGGTGGCACAGTACACATTTCCGCCCGCATAGGCAGCATCTCCAGCCACACTTCCGATGTTGATGACATGACCACGATTGCGTTCCACCATGCCGGGAACGATGAGTCGGGTCATGGTGAGCAGACCTTTAATGTTGGTATCTATCATCTGGTCCCAGTCGTCGAAGTCGCCTTCGTACTCTGGTTCCAGGCCTCGTGCCAGTCCTGCATTATTGATTAGGACATCAATGTTGCGCCATGTCTCAGGAATATAGTCAACAGCCTTGCGAGCCGCTTCTCTGTTGCGCACGTCGAAAGCCAGTGCCAGCACTTGGATACCTTCCTCTTCAAGTTCCTGTTTCAGAATTTCCAACTTGCCTGTGTTGCGGCCTGTGATGATGAGGTTGTAGCCTCCTTGTGCGAATCTTCGGGCGCATCCTTCGCCAATACCGCTTGTGGCGCCTGTGATAAGAGCTATTTTTCTTGCCATGATTATTATGTTTTTAGTTTAATGTTTTTAATTACAATATCAGGATTCTCACTTCGGCATTGCCCATTTTCTCAATCTCGTTCATCGGTCGGCGGAAGTAAACACTCTGCAGGGCTTTGTTGATGATGCCATGACCAACGGCAAGAATGGTCTTGCCGGGATAGGTGACGCGAAGCCAGGTGATGAAGTTTTGAGCCCTCGACTTCATGCTTTCTATCGACTCGATATCGTCGGGCCAGTCTTTGGGGTCTTGGGGCAGGGAAGGGATAAACTTGCCAGTGAAACTTCCCCAGTCGCGTTCGCGCAGCAGAGGAGTGGTAATCACCTCGGCATGATGGGGACGGGCTATGATCTCGCAAGTCTGAATGCTGCGCTTCAGGTCGCTCGATACGAATACGTCGATGGGATGGTCGGCCATGCGGGCTGCCACTTCTTCAGCCTGGGCAATACCTTTGTCATTGAGTTCGCCTGGTGTCTGTCCCTGCATGATGTGGGCTGCATTGTCGACAGTCTCGCCGTGACGAACCAAGTATAATGTTGTTGTCATGTAGATATCTATAGTTTTTGCTTACAAAAGTACTAAAAAAAATAGATTTACCTATCTATTAAACTGTTTTTTCCTTCGTTTTTCCGAAAAAAGTAGTAACTTTGCATCATTATATAGATAAATAAGGTAGTGATTGTAGTCGATAAGTCGAAAGCATTACCAAAAATAACAGTCAGAATGATGCATAGATACAAAACTCTCATACTCCTCGTCTTTGCCGTTGTCCTGCTTGCCGCCTGCAAGAAAGGACCACGCCCACCACGTCCTAATATCAACCTGCCCATCAGTACGGCGAAGCCTGCCAAGGGCGACCATGCCATCTACGGACTTGCCTGCATGGGATGTACCGACAGTGTAGTGGTGCTCTTGCCCAACAGCGGCGGAGACCCTGTGCGCTACAATATATTGGAGGCTACCCGACAGCATCAGGTGTTTGGCGACATAGAGATAGGCGACTGGATATGTGTGTTGCCGATAGAGGGAGAGAAGAACCGTGCCAGAATGGTGGTGGATCTCGATAAGCTGAAGGCTACATGGACCTATCAGGTGATGCCCCATTTGCGTGACCTGAGTCATCTGTCACGCCGTCAGCAGGCACGCATCCTTGCCAATATGCCCGACAGCATCGTGGAAAACTATATGGTGCCACGCGAATATGGTTTTACACTCAAGCGGATGGGCGAGGCCCGATCGGTGGGCTTTGTCATGCAGAACAGTTCGGTGGAGGATGACAGTCCGGTGGAATATCCCGAAGTGCCACAGTATACTGAGTGGCATGCCTACAATGGCAAGCTGCTGCTTGTGAGGGGACGTTTCGAGATGCAGGGAGTCGTCTTCAACGAGAAGACTTCCATAGATACCCTCTCTTTCGTCTATATGAAGAAAGACTCGCTGGTGCTCAGCGACTCGCAAGGCAAAACATACACTTATCACCGCAAGGCCAATGCCCATGAAGTGAATGCCGCAGCACGTGCCGCAGCACAGAAGCAGGTCAACAGAATGAAACAGGAACTGAAATAAAATGATAGACAAACCGACCATAGCCCGAATCATGGACGCCACCAACATCGTTGACGTGGTGTCGGAGTTCGTGTCGCTCAAAAAACGCGGCGTGAACTATATCGGTTTGTGCCCTTTCCATAATGATTCGCATCCTTCCTTCTCTGTCTCGCCCGCACGCGGCATCTGCCATTGTTTCACCTGTGGAAAGGGAGGCAACGCCATCAACTTCCTGATGGAGCTGGAACAGATGACCTATCCCGATGCGCTGCGCTGGTTGGCCAACAAATATCACATCGAGATCAAGGAGCGGGAACTGACAAGCGAGGAGAAGGAGAAGGAGAGCGAGCGGGAGTCGATGTTCATCGTCAACGAATGGGCATCGCAATATTTCGAGGACATCCTGCAGAACGATGTGGACGGACGAGCCATCGGTATGCAGTACTTCCGCAGCCGTGGATTCCGTGATGACATCATCCGCAAGTTCAGGCTGGGGTTTGATCCCAACAGCAGGACGGCCTTGTATGACGAGGCTATCAAGAAAGGCTATAACCCCAAGTATCTGGTGGCAACGGGCCTCTGCTTCAAGGTGGACAAGGACGAGGCCTCCAACAAGAGCGGAGAAGACAAGTATCTCGACCGATTCTCGGGACGAGCCATCTTCCCCTGGTTCAGCGTGAGCGGCAAGGTGGTGGCTTTCGGAGGTCGTGTGCTCGACAGCCGTACGAAAGGAGTCAACCAGAAGTATGTCAACTCGCCCGACAGCGATATCTATCATAAAGAACGGGAGCTCTATGGACTCTATCAAGCCAAGAAAGCCATTGCCAAGGAAAACTGTGTGTACATGGTGGAGGGCTACACCGACGTCATCTCCATGCACCAATGCGGTATAGAGAATGTGGTGGCCAACTCGGGAACGGCACTCAGTGTGCACCAGATAAGGCTCCTGCACCGTTTCACCAACAATATCGTGTTGCTCTATGATGGCGATGCGGCAGGTGTGCATGCTGCCCTGAGAGGTACCGACATGCTCTTGGAGGAAGAGATGAACGTGAAGGTGCTCCTGCTGCCCGACGGCAATGACCCCGACAGTTTTGCACGCAGTCATACGGCGAGCGACTTCAGAAAGTATATCGAGGAAAACCAGACAGACTTCATACAATTCAAGACCCATCTGATGCTCAAGGGCGTTACCGACCCTGTGAAGCGAAGCGAGGCCATCAACTCGATCGTGGAGAGCATCTCGAAGATAAAGAACCAGATAACGCGTGCCTCCTACATCACCGACTGCTCGCACCGACTGGGCGTGAGCGAGGCCATCATCGTGAATGCGCTCAACAACTTTGTGCGCAACGGTCTCAGCGAACAGGTGAAGGAAGAAAGACGGGCGGCAGGTCTGCGCGACCAGGTGGTGCAGCAGGCGGCGCAGACGGGACAGCAGATGGGAGGAACGACTCCCGAGGCCAAACTGCGCGAGGTGGAAGACCTCATCATACAGATCGTGATTCATCATGGCGAGGAACTCATCACCGTGAAAGACTCTGAGCAGCAGGATGTGGAGTTGCCCGTGGCACAATACATCATGCTCGATATGCAGGGCGATGGTTTCGAGTTTCACAACCCTATATATAATAAGGTGTTGCACGAGGCCGTGGAACATATAGGTGACGAGGACTTCAAGGCAGAGACCTACTTTGCCAATCATCCCGACCCTGCCGTGAGTCGGCTGGCGGGCATGATGACGGGCGAACAGGAGGTGTCGACAGCCAGTCTGCAACTCAAGTTGAACCCCGAAAAGCTCAGGCAGATGGTGTTTAAGGACATGCTGAGTTTCCGTACTCATTACATCGCCCAGCGCTTGGTAGAGGTGAGACAGCAGTTCGTGCAGAACCCCAACAACATGGAACTGATAGCAGAGTTCACCAAGTTGAAGCAGATGAACAGTCTGCTGGCGGCACAAGCCAACTTCATCTTTAACTAACGATGATGTGAAGTGCAGAAAGGGAAGTTGACTTCTATAACTTCCGTACATGTGAAACTTCAATGATATGATATATTTCCACTGGATATATTTATTAGTATATGCGCTGCTTACCATCCCCACCGTCGTGGCGGTACTGATGGACAATAAACAGCCAGCGAAGACCATAGCCTGGATTATGGTGCTGCTCTTTATGCCCTTTCTCGGCATCGTGCTCTATGTGTTCTTCGGGCAGGACATCCGTAAGCAGCGACTCATCAGCAACCGTTCCATGGACCAGCTCACCAAGCGCTCGATGCTGGAGTTTGCTGAGCAGGAGAACCTGCATCTGCCTGCCGACAGCCAGCCCCTGATGCGCCTCTTTGCCAACCAGAACTGGGCGCTCCCTTTCAAAGACAATCAGGTGGAGATTTATACCGATGGCTATGGTTTCGTGTTCAGTCTGCTGCAAGCCATCGGCAGGGCAGAGAAACACATCCATATAGATACCTATATCATAGAGGACGACCCCTTGGGAAATCTGATAGCCGATGCTTTGACAGACAAGGCCAGGCAGGGTGTGGAGGTACGTCTGATATATGATGATGTGGGCTGTTGGCGCGTCAGCGATTCCTTCTTTGAGCGTATGCGCGATGACGGAATAGATGTTCATGCCTTTATGCCGGTACGGTTTCCTGCCTTTACCAGCAAGGTGAACTATCGCAACCACCGCAAGTTGTGTGTGGTAGACGGCAAGGTGGGATTCATAGGAGGTATGAACTTGGCCCTTCGCTATGTGAAGGGAAGAGGCGGAAGAGTCTGGCGCGACACGCATCTGCGCATAGAGGGAGGTGGCGTTTATGCCATACAGAGAGCTTTCTTAGTAGACTGGTATTTCGTAGACCGCACGCTGATTACCGACCGGCGTTATTATCCTCCTGTCGATGCGGCTATCCGCAACAACTGTTTGGTGCAGGTGGTGACCAGCAGCCCGGTAACTCCCTGGCCCGACATCATGCAGGGATATGTGCGCATCCTGTTGCAGGCGCAGCACTATGTGTATCTCGAAACCCCTTATTTTCTTCCTACCGAACCCGTGCTCTTTGCCATGCGAACGGCGGCTTTGGCTGGTGTGGACGTCAGACTCATGGTGCCTCGTCACAGCGATGCACGGCTGGTGGAGTGGGCTTCGCGGTCATACATGATGGAAGCCATAGAGGCAGGAGTGAAAGTGTACTTGTATGAGGCGGGATTCAACCACAGCAAGCTGTTGGTGAGCGACGACAAGATATGCTCGTGTGGAAGTACGAATGTCGACTTCCGCAGTTTTGAGAACAACTTTGAGGCCAATGCCTTCTTCTTCGACACAGACATGGCCTTGCGAATCAAGAACATTTTTCTGGAAGATGAGGCACACTGTCAGTTGACCGATGATGTAACTTATTACATCAGGCGTCCTTTCCTGAAGCGCCTCTTCGAGTCGACAGTAAGGCTCTTGTCACCACTGCTTTAGATGATTATCTGAAGATAGAGAAGTTGACACTGCCATAGCTTCTGTGTTCCAGGAAGCGGGGATGATCGGAGAAGTCGTAGTTCTTGCCATGTTCGAAGACGAAGATGCCTCCCTCGTTGAGCAGGTCGCCGTCGAGGATGAGCCGGGGTATCTCGGGCAGTTCCTTGAGAGCATAAGGAGGGTCGGCGAAGATGAAGTCGAACTTCTGATGACAGTTCTTCAGGAAGCGGAACACGTCGCCACGGATGAGCAGGTCGCTCTCATCGCCCAACTTCTTGAAGCACTGGCGTATGAAGTTGGCATGGTCTCTGTCGGCCTCGACACTTACCACCCGGCTACAGCCTCGTGAAACCAGTTCGAGCGAAATGCTGCCTGTGCCTGCGAAGAGGTCGAGGGCGACAGCATCCTCGAAGTCGATGTATCCTTGCAGTACATTGAAGATATTCTCTTTGGCAAAATCGGTGGTAGGACGTGCCTTGAAGGTACGTGGAATATCAAAATGTCTTCCTTTATATTGTCCTGTTATGATGCGCATTCTTTTGTTGAGTGTGATGTTGGTTGATGTATGGTTTGAGTGAGGCCATCCCTCAGGGAGGGCTTTCCTACTTGCTGAGGTAGAGCGCCTGCAGATCGAAAGGTATGTTTTTGATTTCGGTAAGCGGTGCCCGGTTGAATTCGGCAGCAGGGTTGAGAAGGTAAGTCTTCTGAATGTAGAGCTTGGTGTTATGGATGAACCAGTCCTTGTCCGGCACATCGCCCACAACGTGCAGCTCGTCTTTCTTCTGGTCCATGCCGAGCAGTTTCCATACATATAGGATGAAGTAGATGGCGTCCTTGGCATGTGTGGTGGCATAGGAGTTGAAGAACTTGAAGCGGTTCTTGTCGAAGCAGAAGATGTCGAGTTTGCCGTCGTGGAAATAGGCGAACAGCTTCTTCTGTATGCCCACGAAGCTGCGCTGGTGCAGATGGTTCCATACGGGTTGCAGCACAGGAGTGAAGCGCACGTCGGCAAAGTTGTCCTCCATCACCGTTCTCAAGTCTTTGTTGAGAGGGAAGAGCGCCACGGCGTTGAGCTGAGGCTGTACTCTGTGCATGATAATGTCGCTCTCGTGCTCCTCGAAGCTGTACTGATAGAAAGTATCTTTCTGTTTCTCGTCGAACTCGTCGACAGGGACGAGCAAGACAGGGGTGTCGATGAAGAGGCGTGCCTTTCTGTAACCACGCAACAGCAGTTCGCTTTCCTTGAAAGCCTGTCTTAGGTTGGCTGCCATTGATACGCCACTCTTCATGGCATAGGGCTCGTATGTCACTTGGCGTTCGCCTTCTGCTACCGAGAAGCTGAGGCTGTTCTTGCCGGCACGGATGGTGAGCCGTGTCTGCAGAAGTTTCGTTGTGTTGTTGTTACCAGTTGCCTGCATTGTCGTTGTTTGTTGTGATGTCTCCAATTTTTAGTCCTGGGAACCTTCCTTCCATGTTGGCATTGTCGGTTTCCTGCTGTATGGCATCTTCGTTGAGGCCATCCAAGTATTCCTCGTAGGTGGCTCCACATTCCATGAGCGGTATCTGTTTGCCGTTCTTGGTCACGATGGTGGTTGCCGAGAGCGAGAATCTCTTGTTGTCAGAGAAGGGAATGTACTGCATTTCCCTGTCGAGCCATTTCCCCTTGATAAGCGTGGCGAAATCGCCGGTGTAGGTTCCGTGCCGCCTCTTGTAGTTCTCCTCGGCAGTTCTTATCTTCATGAGCCTTTGCTTGACGGCCGTCTCCCTTTGTTCCTTTTCCTTCTGGAAGTGGATGGGTTGCCATACACTCAGCAGGCAGAGCGTCAAAACCACGAGCACACAGGCTGCCAGGATAGAATTGTTGCTTATTTTCTTTCTCATTTCAAAAAGTATTGTTACTTTTGCATGGTGCAAAGATACAATTTTTTTTTGAGTTATGGTCATCGAATCCCTAAAATATAAGATATTGCAACAGTTTGGCTTTGCTCCTACGCAGGAGCAGGGGCAGGCACTCGATACTTTTGTCAGTTTTATGACCGACCGCGACCCTCAGGCGGTGATGATATTGCGAGGCAGTGCCGGTACGGGAAAGACCTCGCTTTCGGGAGCTATCGTGCGTACCCTGCTGCAGATACGCCAGAAGGTGATGCTCCTTGCCCCTACGGGCAGGGCTGCCAAGGTGTTCTCGCTGGGCAGTGGGGCTCCTGCCTATACCATCCATCGCCGCATCTACAGAGAGAAGGCTTTTGCCGGTGTTGACGGTCAGTTCAGTCTGAACGACAATCTTTACACCGACACGCTCTTCATGGTGGACGAGGCTTCGATGATAGCCAATATGGGGCTGGGGGGAACAACTTTCGGCAGTGGATGTCTGCTCGACGACCTGGTGAAGTTTGTGTATCAGGGACATAACGACCGCCTGTTGCTCATAGGCGACAAGGCACAGCTGCCCCCTGTGGGCGAGGAGGAGTCGCCTGCCCTCAGCGCATCGGTGATGGAGGGATACGGTCTGAAGGTTTACGAGTGCGACCTCAATGAGGTGTTGCGACAGAGTCAGTCGTCGGGCATCCTCTATAATGCCACCCTCATCAGACAGATGATAACCCATGATGCTGTGACAGGACTTCCGCTGATACGCTTCAAGGGCTTTGCCGATATCGTGATGATGCCGGGAGCAGAGCTGGTGGAGAGTCTTGGCGACAGTTATCATCATGTGGGGATGGACGAGACGATGGTCATCACCCGAAGCAACAAGCGCGCCAATATATATAATAATGGTATTAGGAACATGGTGCTCGACCGTGAGGAGGAACTCTCGTCGGGCGATATGCTCATGATCGTGAAGAACAACTACTTCTGGACAGAGAAGGAGAAGAAGGAGAGCGGGGAGGGAAGTGCCGGCGCTGTTCCTGCCTTTCTTGCCAATGGCGACAGGGCTAAGGTGTTGAGGGTGAGCAACTATATCGAGCTGTATGGGTTCCGCTTTGCCACATTGCTGTTGCAGTTGCCCGACTATGATGATTACGAGATGCAGGTGACGAGTATGCTCGACACCTTGCAGAGCGAGGCGCCGGCCCTTACCCACGAGCAGCAGGAGGAGCTCTTCAGGCAAGTGGAGGAAGACTATCAGCACTTTGTGCCATTGAAGGCCGACCGCATGAAGTCTATTCGCCAGGATGCTTATTTCAATGCCCTGCAAATCAAGTACGCCTATGCCGTGACCTGCCATAAGGCACAGGGCGGACAATGGGCGCATGTATATGTGGACCAGGGATATATGACCGACGATATGCTTACTCCCGACTATATTCACTGGCTCTATACAGCCTTCACGCGTGCCACAGACAAGCTGTTTCTGGTCAACTGGCCCAAGGAGCAAACCTGCGAACCAGCAGACCTGTAGGCGAATAAAGTAGATTTTCGGGCTTAAAAACTTGATTATTTGCATAAAAAGTCGTACTTTTGCAGCATTATAGATATGTACTGTGTTTTTTTAAAAACCGAAACTTAAATAAAAGGAATAAATGGAACAGAAGAAAGTAGCCCTTATCACGGGTATCACAGGCCAGGACGGTTCTTACCTGGCAGAGTTGTTGTTGGAGAAAGGTTATGATGTTCATGGCACGATCCGCCGTTCGTCAGTCGACTATCGTGAGCGTATCGCCCATTTGGAAGGCAAGCCCAACTTCCATCTTCACTATGCCGATCTCGGCGACTCTATGAGTATCATCCAGGTGATGAACAAGGTGAAACCTACCGAGGTTTACAACCTGGCTGCCCAGAGCCACGTACAGGTAAGCTTCGACTCTCCTGAGTTTACTGCCGATGTAGATGCCACAGGTGTGCTCCGCATCCTTGAGGCCATCCGCCAGTGCGGTTTGGAGAAGACCTGCCGCATGTATCAGGCTTCCACTTCCGAGCTTTATGGCAAGGTGGAGGAGGTTCCTCAGAACGAGAATACTCCATTCCATCCTTATTCGCCATATGCTGTTGCCAAGCAGTATGGTTTCTGGATTGTGAAGGAGTATCGTGAGGCTTACAATATGTTCTGCTGTTCGGGTATCCTCTTCAATCATGAGAGTGAGCGCCGTGGCGAGACTTTCGTGACACGTAAGATCACTCTTGCCGCAGCCCGCATCAAGCAGGGTAAGCAGGAGAAACTCTATCTGGGCAACCTGGATTCTTTGCGCGACTGGGGTTATGCCAAGGACTATGTGGAGTGTATGTGGCTCATCCTCCAGGCAGAGAAGCCTGAGGACTTCGTCATTGCCACCGGCAAGCAGCACTCTGTTCGTGAGTTCGCCCAGCTGGCTTTCCATTATGTAGGTATCGAGCTGAAGTGGGAAGGCAAGGAAGAGAACGAGAAGGGTATCTGCGTGGAAGGTCCTGAGGAGTTGATCGGCAAGACTCTCGTCGAGGTGTCTCCCGATTTCTACCGTCCTACCGATGTTGTCAATCTTTGGGGCGATCCTACCAAGGCAAAGGCCAAGCTCAACTGGAATCCCAACACCACTTCTTTCGAAGACCTTGTCAAGATCATGGTAGAGAGCGATATGGCCAAGGTTGCCGCCGAGGATGCCGGCCAGAAGGTTCGTTGCAACTTGGCTGAGTACTTGGAGAAGGGTATCGTGAAATAATCAAGAGTTTTATTTTTCAAGAATTAGAGAATTACAGAGTTCTATTTGGTATCTCTTTTTGAAGATAAATAACTGAACTTTCGCAAGTGGTTTAAGTACGGGCTGAAGGCCCAAAAGCTCCTAGCCCAGGGCATCGCCCTGGGTATAATAGCAATCAGCAAGGCGCCCTGTAAGGGCAAAAGCTTTATGTATTGCCTGGAGTTTTAAAGCTTTTGCCCTTACAGGGCGACAGGTTTGCGCCCAAAATAACCCAGGGCGCTGCCCTGGGCTAAGAGCTTCTGCCCCTTCAGGGCGTGTAGGGCACAAAACTTGCGAAACTTCAATAAATAAGAATTTTCTTTGTTAATGCAGGTTTAAATATGGATATTTGTATATCTCTAATTCCTGTAATTCTTGACTAAATAAAAAATAGAGATAAGAAAATTCTTGATAAAAATAGAAATATGTCATTAAGCAAAGATTCTAAGATTTATATTGCAGGACACCACGGACTGGTGGGTTCTGCAATCTGGAACAACCTCGAGAAGAGAGGTTATCACAATCTTGTAGGCCGTTCGCACAAGGAACTCGACCTGACAGACCAGTATGCCGTACAGAAGTTCTTCGATGAGGAGAAGCCCGATGCAGTGGTCTTGGCAGCAGCCTTCGTGGGAGGTATCATGGCCAACTCGCTCTATCGTGCCGACTTCATCATGCAGAACATGAAGATGCAGTGCAATGTGATCAGCAATGCCTATTCGCACGGTGTGAAGAAGCTGCTCTTCCTGGGTTCTACCTGCATCTATCCTAAGGATGCACCACAGCCCATGAAGGAAGACGTGCTCCTCACCTCTCCACTCGAGTATACCAACGAGGAATATGCCATTGCCAAGATAGCAGGTCTGAAGATGTGCGAGAGCTACAACCTGCAGTATGGCACCAACTATATCGCCGTGATGCCTACCAACCTCTATGGCCCCAATGACAACTTCCACTTGGAGAACAGTCATGTGATGCCAGCCATGATGCGCAAGATATATCTTGCCAAGCTCATCCACGACGGCGACTGGCACAGTATCGAGGTGGATATGAACAAGCGACCCATTAACCCTACCGACAAGCTCCGTGCCCTCATAGGCGAGGGAAACGTGGACGGCAACAACTCGCATGAGCGAATACTCAAGGCTCTGGAGTTCTATGGCATCTACGACAACAAGGTGGTGCTCTGGGGAACAGGAACACCTCTGCGTGAGTTCTTGTGGAGCGAGGATATGGCTGATGCCAGCGTGCACGTGCTGCTCAATGTTGACTTCAGCGATATTATCGGAATAGAGAAGTATTCTTCGGTATTCTATGGTGCCAAGGTGGATGGAGCAGTAGACCGCAACAACTCTGAGGGACGTGGTGGAGCCATTCCTTCTTTGGGTGAGATACGTAATTGCCACATCAATGTGGGCACAGGCAAGGAGCTTACCATCCGCGAGTTGTCCGAGCTGGTGGTCAAGGCTGTAGGATTCGAGGGAACCGTAGAGTTTGATGCCAGCAAGCCTGATGGAACTCCCCGTAAGCTCATTGATGTAGAGAAGCTGCACTCCCTGGGTTGGACCCACAAGGTGGAGATCGAAGACGGTGTGGAGAAACTCTACAAATGGTATCGTGACAGTTTGAAGTAAACCGATAGCCCCCGTATCTTTTATGAACGGGGGCTGTTTGTTTAATGTTGGTTTGGTATAAGTGACGTATAAACAAAAAAAATCCAGATTTCGTAGGAAATCCGGACTCTTTTATCACGAGTTATGTTGGGAAAAGTGGGTGGTGATGGATTCGAACCACCGAAGGCATAGCCAGCAGATTTACAGTCTGCCCCATTTGGCCACTCTGGTAACCACCCTTGCTTTTCAAAAGCGATTGCAAAGGTACTGCTTTTATTTCGTTCCACCAAATATTTTGGCATTTATTTTTATATTTCCCTTTGTTTTTCTTCTGTTTGGTAGTTTTTTCTTGTCTATAGGTGGGTTTTGTAGGCCTTTTCTCTCAAAAAGCGTTTTTTTTTGATGAGCAACCATTTCGGGTGTACTTTTGTATTCTTTTGCAGAAACGATTCTTTTAGGCTTCGGTTCGTATAAATGCAGAAAAAGTAGTATCTTTGTGCCGACATTTCGGACATAGCAACAAGGAATAAAGTAATAAAGTAACTGAAGTTTCGCATGTGGTTCAAGTACGGGCTGAAGGCCCAAAAGCTCTTAGCCCAGGGCATCGCCCTGGGTATAATGGAAATCAGCAAGGCGCCCTGTAAGGGCAAAAGCTTTGTAAATTGCCTGGAGTTTTAAAGCTTTTGCCCTTACAGGGCGACAGGTTTGCTGACGTAATTACCCAGGGCGCTGCCCTGGGCTAAGAGCTTCTGCCCTTTCAGGGCGTGCTGCTTACTTGCGAAACTTGAATAAAGTAAAAAAGAATCATGATAGTAACCGTGGAATGGATGGAGAGATGGTTTGAAACATTCAACAGCTCCTATTTCGATGCCCAACTGCCATTGCCAGTTATGGCTTTGAGTCGTGCCAGAACCCGTTTGGGACAAATGGCGTTTAAGCGTGCGTCGAGGTGGGGCAAGGTGCGTCTTTACGATTTCAAGATATCGATGACAACCTATTACGACATGACCGATCGTCAGGCCAAGAGTGTGTTGCTTCATGAGATGATACATTACGCCATAGCCTATACGGGGCTTCGCGATACCTCTTCGCATGGTGTCGTGTTTCGTGGGATGATGGACAACCTGAACTGGAAGTATGGTTGGGATATCAGGGTCATGACCTCTACCAAGGGGTGGAAGGTGAGTGAGCAGATAAAGACTAAACAGACTTTGCGAGGTCCGCAGACTTACTTGATGTTGGCCATCGAAATGCACGATGGTAAATATTACCTGTCGCGTGTCAATCCGAGTTTTGCCACGGGGATAGAGCGAAAGATCCGGGCACTTCGAGAGGTGAGACATCATCAGTGGTATACCACCCAGGAGTCTTATTTCGAAGATTATCCTCAGGTGAGAAGCCTCAGAGGGCGACGCATCTCAAAGGCCGATTATTCTAAGTTGCTCCACGTTCTGCAAGAAACCGAAATAGATGTTTAGAGACCGCTTGTTCTTGGTTTGACGGATAGAAAAAATCCTATAGCGAGGGGGCTTTGTCGCTATAGGATTGAAATCAGTGATTCGAAATCATTGCAGAACTCGGTCATCCTGTGATAGAGCAGGTTGCAACCTTGATGGGAGAGCTCTTCGTCGGGAAGAGGTCCCGAGTTGATGGCCACGGTGAAGATATTGGCAGCAACACCTGCACGAACGCCTAAGGGCGCATTCTCCACCACGATGCCCTGCCAGGGCTTCAGGTTTCCTGCCTTCTGAAGTCCCATGAGATAAGGGTCGGGATTGGGTTTGCCCCGTTTCACATCGTATGCCGTAACGATGTGCGACTCGTCGAGGAAGTCGCCGAAGTCGTCGAGCAATCTCAGGATGAGCGGTCGTTGTCCGCTTCCCGTCACCACGCCCACCTGCATACCGGCATTCTTGATTTTCTGCATGATGTCCTTTACCCCGGGGAAGATCTGTGCAGTAGGCATGGTGTGGAAGATTTCGGTCTTCACGTCGTACATCTTCTGTGCCTCGTCGAGCGAGATGTCGATGCCTTTCTGCTTCTTCACCATCATCTGAATGGTGTCTATGCCTCGAGCGCCCTCTGTGGCATAGGCGTCGGATGCTGTCATGTGGATGTCGAACTGCTTCATGGATTCCTGCCATGCCACGGCATGATTGGGCATGCTGTCGTACAGCACACCGTCCATATCAAAAAGAACGGCTTTAGGGTTGAACTCCCCAAAGCCGTGGTCTTTTAAGTATTTTGAAATAATATCTTTCATAATTTGAAGGAGTTAAGGATTTAAAGAAGTTAAGGAGTTAAGACAATAGTTTATAATCTTATGTCCTCTCTGTTTTACTTGGAGAAAAGCATTTGTCTTAACTCCTTTAACTCCTTAACTCCTTTAACTACTAAAATATATATTACTTTTCGTTAGCCAGACGCTCCTGGATGGCTTTGCTCTCTGCCTCATAGCCAGGCTTGTTGAGCAATGCGAACATATTCTTCTTGTATGCCTCAACACCAGGCTGGTTGAATGGGTTCACCTCTTCCAGGAGACCGCTGATGCCGCAAGCCTTCTCGAAGAAATAGATGAGCTGGCCGAGATAGTAGGCGTTCAACTCAGGTACGTTAACCAAGATGTTAGGCACACCACCGTCTACGTGAGCCAGACGGGTACCGAGCTCAGCCATCTTGTTCACCTCGTCCACACGCTTGCCCTCGAGGAAGTTCAAGCCGTCGAGGTTCTCATCGTCGTGAGGGAAGAGCAGCTTCTCGTTAGGAGTCTCAACGCTGATAACAGTCTCGAAGATAGAGCGCTCGCCCTGCTGAATCCACTGACCCATAGAGTGGAGGTCGGTAGTGAAGTCGCAGGCAGCAGGGAAGATACCCTTCTGATCCTTGCCCTCGCTCTCGCCATAGAGCTGCTTCCACCACTCAGCGAAGTAGTGCAGCTTAGGCTGGAAGTTGCATACGATCTCGATCTTCTTGCCAGCCTGTGTGTAGAGTGCCTGACGTGTGGCAGCATAGATGGCAGCAGGGTTCTCGTCGAAAGCCACGTCCTTGCCGCAAGCCTTCTCCATGTCGACAGCACCTGCAACGAGCTGTTTTACATCGAAGCCAGCTACTGCGATAGGCAACAAACCTACTGGAGTCAGTACAGAGAAGCGACCACCCACGTTGTCAGGGATGATGAAGCTCTTGTAGCCCTCCTTGTCAGCGCAAGTGCGTGCAGCACCCTTCTTGGCGTCGGTAACGGCCACGATGACATCCTTGGCCTCGTCCTTGCCACGCTGGTCCTCGCACTGCTTCTTCAAGAGGCGGAAAGCCAGGGCAGTCTCGGTAGTGGTACCCGACTTAGAGATGTTGATGACACCAAATTTCTTGTCCTTCAAGTATGTAGTCAACTCGTAGAGGTAGTCCTCACCGATGTTGTTTCCTGCGAAGAGGATGGTAGGGTTCTTCTTGTCTGCTACGAGCCATGCGAAAGAGTTTCCGAGGCCTTCGATGACGGCGCGTGCACCGAGGTAGCTACCACCGATACCTGCTACAACAACCACCTCGCACTTCTCGCGCAGGGTGTTGGCCACAGCCTGAATCTCGTCGAGGAACTCAGGAGTGATAGAAGATGGCAGATGCAACCATCCCAAGAAGTCGTTACCTTCACAAGTGCCGTTCTCAAGAGCTTCCTGAGCGGCCTTTACCTTAGGCTCGTAAGCCTTTACTGCACCTTCTGCGAGGAAGGAAGCAGCCTTTGTAATGTTTAAGCTGATACTTTTCATTTCTACTTTTATCTAAATGATTTAAATATCTAAATGAATGTGTTAAAAAGTTTCTACTTGAAGACAAGCTCTTGTTCCGAAACCAGTTGACGGGGGCTGTGCGTGTCCTTATCTGAAGGAGTCGGTCAGGAGTTTGATTTCGATTTGCGGGCTGATGCGCTCGTACAATATATTATATACGGCATCGAGAATCGGCATGTTGACGTGCATGTGGCGATTGATTTCCTTCATGCACTTGGTGCCGAAATATCCCTCTGCAATCATCTCCATCTCTACCTGTGCACTCTTCACGCTGTAACCCTTGCCTATCATGGTTCCGAAGGTGCGGTTGCGCGAGAAGTTGCTGTATCCCGTCACGAGCAGGTCGCCGAGGTAGACCGAGTCGTACATGCTTCGCTCGATGGGGTGCACGGAAGTGAGGAAGCGGTGCATCTCCTGCACGGCGTTCGACATGAGCACCGCCTGGAAGTTGTCGCCATACTTCAGTCCTCCACAGATACCGGCAGCAATGGCGTAAACGTTTTTGAGCACGGAAGAGTACTCGATGCCGATCACGTCGCTCGAGGTCTTGGTCTTGATAAACTCGCTTGCCAGACAGTCGTTGGCAAAGGCCTTGGCTTTCTCGGTGTCGCTGCATCCTACGGTGAGGTAGCTGAGTCTTTCGAGCGCCACTTCCTCGGCATGTGACGGTCCGCCGATGCAGGCGAGGTTCTCGTAGGGCACGTCGTACACCTGATGGAAATATTCCGAGCATACGAGGTTTTCGTCGGGCACGATACCCTTAATGGCCGTGATGATGAACTTGTCGTCAATCCGGGTTTTGAGTTTCTTGAGATGATTCTTCAGGTAGGGCGATGGTGTTACGAACACGAGTGTGTCGTAGTTCTGCACTATCTTGTTGATGTCTGAGGAGAAGAATATCTCTTCGACATTGAACCGTGCTGCTATGAGATAGGCAGGGTTGTGTCCCAGTCGCTTGAAGTCCTCGATGCGGTCGTCGCGACGCATATACCAACCTATGTGATGAGTATGTCCCACCACAATCTTGGCTATAGCTGTTGCCCAGCTTCCTCCGCCAATTATCGCAATTTTACCGCAATTATACACCTTTTTATTTAATGTTTAATGTTCTCAAGTTTTTTTTCAAGAATTAGAGAGTTTTCTTTTTTACTCTGATTTTCTTTTTTTCAAGAATTAGAGAATTTCAGAATTATCGCAAGTAAGTGCCACACGCCCTGAAGGGGCAGAAGCTCATAGCCCAGGGCAACGCCCTGGGTTATTACGGGCGTTAGCCTATCGCCCTGTAAGGGCAAAAGCTTTAAAAAACTCCTAACAATATATAAGGCTTTTGCCCTTACAGGGCGCCTTGCTGATTGCCTTTATACCCAGGGCGTTGCCCTGGGCTATGAGCTTCTGCCCTTTCAGGGCGTGCTGTTTATAGGAGCTTCTTGGCTTTACCTTTGCTTTACCCTTCGGCCAGCGATTTTCAATTCCCTTCGGCCGATGACCGTTGGTTCAGGGCGTGCTGCTTATAGGAGCTTCTGGGCTTTAGCCCGTACTTGAACCACTTGCGAAACAAGAATTAGAGAATTTCAGAATTATCTCCAATTCCCTAATTCTTGAAACCCAAAAACTTGAATTTTATTTGTTTGCTGCATCAATCCAGCCCTGGATATCATCAACAGAAGGCTTCTCGTATCCGAGTTTGTACTTCTTGTTGATTTCGCCGATCTTCTGCTGTAATCCCTGAGCCTTCTCGTCGCGGATGTCGGAGATGAGGTTGAAGCCAGCCTTGCGGAGCACGTATGCCCAGTCTTCTGGCACGCCGATCTCTTCCCATTCCTTGATAGAGCTCTGAGGCATCTTCTTCTCGGGTTTCATCTGTGGGAAGAAGAGCACCTCCTGAATGAATGTCTTGCCCGTCATGAGCATGACGAGACGGTCGATACCGATGCCGATGCCCGATGTAGGAGGCATACCATACTGGAGTGCGCGCAGGAAGTCCTGGTCGATGATCATCGCCTCGTCGTCGCCCTTGTCGGCCAGTTTCATCTGGTCGATGAAGCGCTCTTCCTGGTCGATGGGGTCGTTGAGCTCAGAGTATGCGTTGGCTAGCTCCTTGCCGTTGACCATGAGCTCGAAGCGCTCGGTGAGTCCTGGCTTAGAGCGGTGCATCTTGGTGAGTGGCGACATCTCCACAGGGTAGTCGGTGATAAAGGTAGGCTGGATGAAGGTTCCCTCGCAGAACTCTCCGAAGAGCTCGTCGATGAGTTTACCTTTGCCCATGGTCTCGTCTACGTCCATGCCCTTCTCCTTGCAGAAGTTGCGTATTTCCTCCTCGGTCTTTCCGTTGCAGTCGAAGCCGGTTTTCTCCTTGATGGCGTCGAGGATAGGCAGACGGCGGTAAGGTGCCTTGAAGCTTACGATGTTGCCGTCGATCTCGCGCTCTGGCTTGCCGTTGACAGCGATACAGATGGTTTCGAGCAACTTCTCAGTGAATGACATCATCCAGTTGTAGTCCTTGTACTGTACGTAGAGCTCCATGCAGGTGAACTCAGGGTTGTGGTTGCGGTCCATACCCTCGTTGCGGAAGTTCTTTCCGATCTCATAGACGCCCTCGAAGCCGCCTACGATGAGTCGCTTCAGATAGAGCTCGGTGGCGATACGCATGTACATATCCTGGTCGAGCGCATTGAAGTGAGTGATGAATGGGCGGGCCGAAGCACCACCTGCGATGCTCTGCAGGGTAGGAGTCTCCACCTCTGTATATCCAGCGTTGTCAAGCACACTGCGCAGGGTGCGCAATACTGTGGCACGCTGCAGGAAGGTGTCCTTCACGCCGTCGTTGACGATGAGGTCGACATAGCGCTGGCGATAGCGCAGCTCAGGGTCGTCGAACTTGTCGTATGCCACGCCGTCCTTGTACTTCACGATAGGGAGTGGCTTGAGGCTCTTGGAGAGCAGGCACAGCTCCTTGGCGTGAACGGAGATCTCGCCTGTCTGTGTGCGGAAGACGAATCCCTTGACACCGATGAAGTCACCGATGTCGAGCAATTTTTTGAATACCGTATTGTAAAGGTCCTTGTTCTCGTCGGGACAGATTTCGTCGCGGGCGATATAGACCTGTATTCTTCCCTTAGAATCCTGCAACTCGGCGAAGCTTGCCTTGCCCATCACGCGTCGGCCCATCATACGGCCTGCGATCACTACCTGGCGTGGCTCGTCCTCGTCTTTGAACTCAGCTTTGATGTCTGTGCTGAATGCATTGGTTGGAAACTCTGCTGCTGGGTATGGGTCGATGCCCATCTCTCGCAATGTCTGAAGACACTGTCTGCGAACTATTTCCTGTTCGCTCAACTCTAAAATGTTCATATTCTATTGAGATATATCTTATTATTCGTGGTGCAAAAATACGAATAAAATTTTAACTGACGTAGTATTTTATGCTTTTTAATATATTAATAATGTGCAAACGATGCAAAATAGATGAGTTTTCCCTTCGTTAAGTCAGAAAAAGACAGGAACTTCCTCATGTGCGGAAGTTGAGTCAGATATTGAGTGTTATGCAAAAACGCCAGTCTTGTATTCTCTGTCAAGCAACTGATATATATAAGCAGGGCTTTCGACGTAAAGACCGGTTTCTTTGTCATTGAGCTTTTGGTATGTATCTGAATTGTAAATGAAATCTAAAGCTTGCTCTATGGATATGTTGTAATCCTGCATCAAGTATTCTGTCATTTTATCAACAGCTCTGTTTGTCAAGTATTTGTTTATCTGTTCTTTTGTCATTTTTTCAATCTTTTGAGTAAGAGAATAGCTTTGCTTGTTCCAAAGAAGTATTGGTTATTGAGATGTTTGAATTTCAATTCTTCGGCCAGTTCTTCTATCGTATAGGTACCTTCTTCGTATCGTCCAAGTAAGTAGGCAACGCCGTCGTCAGCGATTGGACCGATGACAATATCATAATTGTGCTTGAAAGGTGGGGTCGTCCTGCTTCGGTTTTTGTAGATAAACTCAGCCCATTCTGCGCAAACAGAATCGAACTGGAGGACTTTAATATCAGGGGATTCTAAGAGCTGTTCGTCGAACTCGTATTTTTGTACAATAGGGGTGCCTCCAAACATGAGTGCTCTTTTGGTAGCCAATTCTTCGGCCTGGCTTTTTATGTCAGTAAGGTAAAAACCTTGTCCGAAATCTTTGTAATTCCTTGTTTTTTTGATTTCTATTTCATCGAAATCAACATTAGTACCGTGGTAGAGTATCATGCTAATGTTCCTCCATTTTTTTGACATATAACAACTAAATCGTCTACAGTATCTTCGATAGACTGAAGATGAAGGGTGTTATAGAATTGTATTAAAAAGTGGATGCCTTGAAAATGTTTCAAGTATTGGTATGCGTTCTTGATGGGAAGATTATATCTACTCCCCATACATCGAATGCACGCATTTATAAAAGGAATCTTATATTTGTCCTCCATTTTGCTAACTTTTTTAAGTATACTCTTTTGCAAAAGTACGAGTTTTCTTTGTAAACTCCAAATTTATTCTTCCAAATTTGTTTTTTCTCGATAAAAGTATAAAATTACCTTATTTATTTTGTTTTATCTCTTATTTCTATTAATTTTGCATTATACTTAAAAAAAACAGCACAATGAACATAGATGAAATAGTAAAGAGGATAAGTAAGACCGACGGACTGTCGAAGACGCTGGGTATGAAATTCATCTCTACCCCCGAGCCCGATACCATCATGGCGACGATGAAGGTCGACGAGCGCAATCGCCAGCCCTTTGGATTCCTGAGTGGTGGCGCCTCGCTGGCGCTGGCCGAGAATGTGGCGGGCATAGGCTCGCTGGCACTCTGTCCGGGACGCATTGCCGTGGGCATCAACGTGAGCGGCACCCATGTCATCGCCGTATCCGAGGGCGACACCGTTACCGCTTACGCCAAGTTGGTGCACAAGGGAAGAGTGCTGCACACATGGCAGGTGGACATACGCAATTCGCAGGACGAGACCGTGTGCACCGTGCAGGTGACCAACTATGTGATCACTCCGAAGAAAGACCAACCCAAGAAACAGGCAGAATAAGAAGATGACGGCTTTTGCGTATTATCGTTTGCCCTGCGAGCAGCATGCCACCTATGTGGCGCAGCACGTGGGAGAGCCCGAAATCCTCTCCTCTGTGGCTGAACTGAATGGTAAGGAAGGCTTCGTGATAGCGCCCTTCCAGCCTTCGGCCGAATGCCCCGTGGTGCTGATTCATCCCGACGAGAAAAGGGTGATTCACTTGACTGGCGAGAACTTCGAGGGAGGCCAGGACGAGAAGAACTCCGATGGTGGCCAGAATGGAGGCTTGAAGGGAAACGGGAAATCAGAGGAGAAGGACGGCTATGTCCGCGACTTCGGATGCTTTCACGGGCAGTTGCAGAAGGGAGTGTTCCGCAAGATCGTGCTGGCACGCAGGTCGGTGCAGACAACCCGCCTGTCGGCCGAGGCGCTCTTCGCCAAGGCTTGCCGCATGTATCCGCGTCTCTTCGTGGCATTAGTGTGTTCCGAGGCTTCGGGCATGTGGCTCATGGCGACGCCCGAGGTGCTGCTCAATGGGCGTGCGGGCGAGTACCACACCATGTCGCTTGCCGGCACTCAGAAAGCGCCCATGACATCCGTGTGCCCCATCCCTCACGAGGCTGTAGAGGGCCTGGAGTGGCCGCAGAAGGACCAGGAGGAGCAGCAGTACGTCACCGATTATATCGAGGCGTGCATCAGGACCTTCTCCGACGACTATCGTCTGCAGGGTCCTTACACGATGACGGCGGCCCATCTGTGTCATCTACGTACCGACATCTATTTCCGTCTGCCCTGTGCCGACGTGCTGGGCGATGTACTCGAAGCGCTCTATCCCACGCCAGCCGTGTGTGGTATTCCCAAGGAGCCTGCCCGCAGGTTTATCCTGCGTCATGAGCACGAGCCCCGTCGGTACTACAGTGGTTTCGTGGGTATGCTGTCGCCCCGTGACGATACCCATCTCTTCGTGTCGCTCCGCTGTATGCGTCTTCTGCCTGGCGGCATCTGCGAGCTCTATGCCGGTGGCGGCCTCCTGAAGGAGAGCGAGATGGAGAAGGAGTGGAGGGAGACCGAGGCCAAGATGCAGACCATGATGGAGCTGGTTTGAGTTAAGGGAGAATACTCGGGAGTTAAAGGAGAATACTCAGGAGTTAAAGGAGTTAAGGAGTTAAAGGAGTTAAGGAGTTAAAGGAGTTAAGGAGTTAAGACAACAGTCTTTGTGGGTGTATTCATTAAGCAGCACGCCCTGAAGGGGCAGAAGCTCTTAGCCCAGGGCAACGCCCTGGGTATAAAGGCAATCAGCAATGCGCCCTGTAAGGGCAACAGCTTTATATATTGCCTGGAGTTTCAAAGCTTTTGCCCTTACAGGGCGATAAGTTTGCGAACATGATACCCCCCAGGGTGTTGCCCTGGGCTAAGAGCTTCTGCCCCTTCAGGGCGTGCTGCTTATATGAGCTTCTGGGCTTTTCAGGGCGTGCTGCTTATGGACGTGTGGAGTGGACTTGACCTTTCCCCATTCCTTCAAGGCATTTGTCTTAACTCCTCAGCGACCGCAGGGAGCGATAACTCCTTAACTCCTTTAACTCCTGAAATTAAACATTCAACATTCATAAAAAAATGTATAGCAATATCGAGAATGTCAATATCCTGACCAGTGTGCTCAAGAGCCATGGTGTAAGGCGAGTGGTGGTGTGTCCCGGAAGCAGGAACGCCCCCTTGGTTCACAATTTCAACGAGGCGGAGGGCATCACGTGCTATCCCGTCACCGACGAGCGCAGTGCCGGTTTCATGGCCTTGGGCATGTCGATGGCAGGCTCGCTGGGCTATAGTCCCGACCCCGTGGCGGTGTGCGTCACCTCGGGCTCAGCCCTGCTCAATGTCTATCCCGCCGTCGCCGAAGCCTACTATCAGAAGTTGCCCATCATCGTCATCTCTGCCGACCGCCCCGAGGCGTGGATAGGTCAGCAGGACGGGCAGACCCTTCCGCAAGCCCACGTCTTCGGACAGATGGTGAACAGGAGTGTCGACCTGCCGATGATTACACCTTATATAATAGACCACCCTGCCTCAGCCCAGATGCACGACGAGCAGGCATGGTATTGCGAGCGACAGGCCCACGAGGCCGTCATCGACTGCGTGCACCGCAAGTCGGGTCCCGTGCACATCAACATACACATCGCCGAACCCCTCTACGAGTTCACCCAGAAGGAGCTCCCCCATACCCACTGGGTAGACTATGTGAGGACCGGTCTCTACGGAGGCGGATTCCACTATGGCGACCTGCTCGACTTCCTGAACGCCCGCAAGCCGATGATCGTCGTGGGACAGGACTATCCCTCGACCTCGCTCCATGGCATCAAGAACATCAGCTCGTGGGCAGTGACGCTCATCGAGCCCACCGCTCTCGGCACGTCGAGCAAGGACCCCGCCTCGCACGACTACTCCAGCAATCTCTTGGCAAGCAGTTTCGAGGAGGTGCTCGCCCGGTTGGAGAAAGGAGAGATAGAGGTGCCCGTGATGCGGCGGCGCATGGTGACCTACGATGTCGAGGACCTCATGCCCGACTTCATCCTCTATGTGGGCGGCACGCTGGTGAGCAAGCGCCTCAAGCAGTTCCTGCGACGGGCAGCCCGCAGCAGGGAGCAGGGCGGAGGCGGAGCCAAGGTGTGGCGGGTGAGCAAGGACGGCGAGATGGTGGACACCTTCATGCACATAGACCGCATCTTCCAGTGCGACCCCGACCAGCTGGCCTCTGCCATGACCGATTACGACCAGGCCTACAGTGCCGATGTCGACGACTTCAAGGACCGGTGGTTCTGGGCTCTGCGTGCGGCCAAGCGGCACGCCTACGACTATGAGCCGCCCTACAGCAGCATGGCGGCAGTGAAATACTTCCAGCAGGAGTATCTTGCCCACTCCGTGCTGGGCGACACGAGCGAGTGCCGTATCTTCTATGGCAACAGCATGCCCATCCGCCTGGCGGGCATCTACGCCTGCCAGTATGTGCATTGCTGTCGTGGCGTCAACGGCATCGAGGGCACGCTCTCTGCAGCAGCAGGCCTGTCGGTGGTGCTCTCCGAACAGCATCATCCCGACGCCAAGAGCCAGCAGAAGGTGTTCTGTGTGCTGGGCGACCTGAGCTTCTTCTACGACCAGAACGCCCTCTGGAACAGCAATATCAACGGCAGTCTGCGCATCCTCCTGCTCAACAATGGCGGAGGTGCCATCTTCGGCAAGTTCGAGGGACTGAAGCAGAGTGCCGCCCGCGAGCGCTTGGTGATGGCAGAGCACGTCACCTCGGCCTGTCACCTCTGTCAGGCTCACGGAGTGGCTTATCAGAATGCCGACGACATGGCGTCGTTGCGTGAGGGCATCGACTGGCTCATCCATACCGAGTCCGACCGCCCCATGCTCATGGAGGTGTTCACCGACATCGATGCCGACAACGAGGCCGTGAAGGGATTTTTCGGGGAGAATACTCAGGAGTTAAGGAGTTAAAGAAGTAAAGGAGTTAAAGGAGTTAAAGAAGTAAAGGAGTTAAGGAGTTAAAGAAGTTAAGGAGTTAAGGAGTTAAGGAGTTAAAGAAGTTAAGGAGTTAAAGAAGTTAAGGAGTTAAAGGAGTTAAGGAGTTAAGACAACAGTCTTTGTGGGTGTATTCATTAAGCAGCACGCCCTTTACCTTTGCTTTACCCTTCGGCCAGCGAGTTCCAATTCCCTTCGGCCGGTGACCGTTGGTTCAGGGCGTGCTGCTTATATGAGCGATAACTCCCTTAACTCCTGAACAAGCGAAATTTGAATAAACCACAAAATACAACGATATGAGAGAATGGAAAAAAATAGAAGGATTTGATTTCAAGGAAATCATCTTCGAAGAGTATCATCACATAGCCAAGATAACCATCAACCGAGAGCGTTATCGCAATGCCTTCACACCCCTCACCACATGGGAGATGTCGCAGGCCTTCAGCTATTGCCGTGAGAGTCAGAACATACGAGTAGTCATCCTCACCGGTGCCGGCGACAAGGCCTTCTGTGCCGGAGGCGACATGCACGTCAAGGGGCGTGGAGGATACGTGGGAACCGACGGAGTGCCACGCCTCAATGTGCTCGACGTGCAGATGCAGATACGCCGTCTGCCCAAGCCCGTCATCGCCATGGTGAACGGCTATGCCATCGGTGGCGGCCATGTGCTCCACGTGATGTGCGACCTCACCATCGCCTCCGAGAATGCCATCTTCGGACAGACGGGTCCCAAGGTGGGAAGCTTCGACGCAGGCTTCGGTGCCTCTTACCTGGCACGCATGGTGGGACAGAAGAAGGCCCGCGAGATATGGTTCCTGTGCCGACAGTACAGCGCCCGTGAGGCCGAGGAGATGGGCATGGTCAACAAGGTAGTGCCCCTCGCCGAGCTGGAGGACACCTGCGTGGAGTGGGCAGAGATCATGATGGAACGCTCGCCCTTGGCACTGCGTATGATCAAGGCCGGACTCAATGCCGAGCTCGACGGACAGGCGGGCATCCAGGAGCTGGCTGGCGATGCCACCATGCTCTATTACACCATGGACGAGGCGCAGGAGGGCGGCAAGGCCTTCCTCGAGAAGCGCAAGCCCCGCTTCGACGACTATCCACAGTTCCCATGATGCTCTGAGAAGTGACGGAGTGAGAGAGTTAAGACAACAGCTTTGTGGACTTGATTACAAGCAATAAGGCCATTGTCTTAATTCCTTTGACTCAAAGGTTCAAATAAGTTCGACCTGTACGGATGGAATTACGCAGCACGCCCTGAACCAACGGTCACCGGCGCGTAGCGGAAAGGTAAAGGGCAGAAGCTCTTAGCCCAGGGCAATGCCCTGGGCTAAGAGCTTCTGCCCTTTCAGGGCGTGTGGGGCTTACTTGCGAAACTTCAGTTTATTATCTGTATAAATGCATACGGAACTATGCTTGCAGCAAGTAGGACATTTTTCCTTTACCTGGTGCAGCAACTTGTCGGATGATGGTGTATTGTCTTGTTCTGATATCAAAATTTACTTCATCGTCGCTTCCGTCGGGATTGGCAAGAAAGGTCTTGCCGCCCTCGAAATATGGCACGGAGATGCCTTTCGACCACGCCTCTAAGTAGATGCGTTCCACCTCATCGTGCACGGCATTGTTGATCTCCCTGATGGTCTTTCCGTTCGACAGACGCCAGCCTTCTATTTCTTCATATTTGCACATAAGCCTTATTTCTTTTTTGATAAACCATTGCAAAAATACAAGGAATCCCTCAAACCGCCAAATGTTTTCCTTTTTTTTTCAGTATGCCAAAGCGAAAAGCCCGCGGCTCCCTGCTGTGAGGGGCTCGCGGGCTTTGGGCGAAGAGAGGATGAGAGGGGCGTTCAGAGATGCCAGCCAGGCGTGGCGGAAGGCCTACGCCAGGGTGCAGCTGGTGATGCCGAGCGTGGTGGCAATAGCCGTGAGAATGCTGATGGCGATCTGAATGAGGGTTTTCCAAGTGTCCTTTTTCATAGTGATAGATGTTTAAGGGTTCTGTGTTTCGGTGAATGATTCTCGATAGGGGAGTTTTCGGGCAACTCCCCTTGGCGTTGCTCAGGAGTCAGGATGCCTATTCTCCGTCGCCGCCTCCGGTGCTTTCAGAGCCTCCGGGATTGCCAGTGCCTCCTGGATTGCCAGTGCCTCCGGGGGTGGTGCCGCCAGTGGTGCCGGAGCCTCCTGCGCCTCCGTTGTCGCCAGAGCCGGGCGAGCCGGTCTGAGTGCCGTCAGTACCGAAGGCGTCGTACTCCTTGAGCTTGCACTTCTTGCTGAGCTCCGAGTTGCTCCAGGTGCGGGTGTTGCGCACGATGAGGTGCACCTTCTTGATGCTCTGGGCGCTCACGTCCTTGGCAGTCTCTTCGGCCTTCGAAGCCATGCCGATGGAGAAGAGTCCCAGGTCGCCGAGGCGTACGCTCTTGCCGTCGAGGATGAGCTCCTGCAGGCAGTCGAGTGCATCGGTGAGTACACCGTTGATACATCCTCGTGAGTAGGGCGAGCCGTGGTCGGAGATGTGGTTGACGAAGTCTTCGAACGACAACTCTCGGTCGGTTACCACCGTGGCGTACCACTTTTCCTTACCAGCGTTTTCACCCAGGGGTGGAATGCGCTTTACCTTACGATACTTCAATGTTCCTTTTGTGTTGTTTGCCATAGTTGTAATGTGTTTTAATGGTTAATGTTTTTCGATGTTTCTATCTCTGTTTGCAAAGATACCACCTTTTCTTAGACTGACCAAATTTCGGTATGCGTAAACTGGCAATTTTCAGCAAAAATGCGTTCAGTAAGTTTACCCTACGGAAATCCATAGCTTTCGGCGCGCATAAATTTAGTTTTCTTCTCCCGAAGTCATAGTTTCTCACGACCTCGCTTTAATGTGACGCTTCGCTGACACTGACACTGACAGTCCGATTTTCCGCACCCCTCTTCTTTCCTCCTGTGAAGGAACAGAAAAGTAAAGAAATGTTAATAATATATTTTTATATATATATATATATAAATATAAACTTTCTCTTTCACCCTTTTTCCCTCAATAGTAGGGTTGCGGAATTTTGGACTGTCAGTGTCAGTGTCAGCGGATTTGCTCCACGACCCCGAAAATATCCTCCAAAAGAAGTGGTTTTTCAGATTTTATTTGTAACTTTGCCCTGTCGTTGGATTTTTTGTTTCTTTTTGCAACACGAAGATACGTTGAATTTTTCGACATGGCAAGACCCTGGGCCGCTTTTGTTGCTCAGGATATCAAAAGTATAATAAAAACTATAGTGCTGCGGAATAAAATAACTAAATGAATATGAGAACATTTACTTTCAAAGGTCTGTTTTTAACAGTGTTATTTATGTTGCTTGGGAGCACGGCAATTCTGGCTGCAGATGATGGCTTGATTACCAGACAAATAAAGCTGGATGAGGCTGGTACTTTACCTGATAAGATTAGTGAAAGCCAGAAGAATCTGATTACCAATCTGAAGATTGTTGGTAAAATTAATGGCACGGATTTGAAATTTATCCGTGAGATGGCTGGTTGTGATGTTAATGGGAAAGAAACCGACGGAAAACTATCTATATTAGACTTGTCTGAAGCAAAAATTGTAGCAGGTGGAGATGCTTATTATTCGGACCGCGATGATGGCTTCATTTATACCTCTAATGATAAGTTGGGCGATTATGTTTTTAATGGTTGCAGTGGTTTGACAAGCTTGACACTCCCTTCCAGTGTTACTAAGATAGGCTGTTATGCTTTGTTTAATTGCATTGGATTGACAAGCTTGACCCTCCCTTCCAGTGTTACTGAGATAGGCGAGGGTGCTTTTCTGAATTGCAGAGGGTTGACTAACTTTACCATCCCTTCCGGTGTTACTAAGATAGGTGGAGCAGCTTTTTTCAGCTGCTATGGATTGATTAGCTTGACCATCCCTTCCAGTGTTACTGCGATAGGTTCTCAAGCTTTTAATGATTGCAGTGGATTGACCTCCATTTATGTATATATGGAAAAATTACCAGAGACGGGGTCAAATCTATTTCTTGGATGTGACGAAAAGAATTGTACGGTTTATGTACCAAAAGGAACTGGTAATGCTTATTTTCGGTCAGCAGAATTTGGCTATTTCTATAATATAGTAGAGTTTGATGCGACGGGCATTGATAAGGTTGCAACCTCTGCCGATGTCAAGGAAGTCTCTCGCTATTCAGCAAATGGCCAGCGATTATCTGCTCCAGCCAAGGGCTTGAACATCGTGAAGTATAGTGATGGTAGTGTGAAGAAAGTTGTTGTTCAATAGTTTCGGCTAACGAACGCAATATAATGATAGATCAAGTAATTTGGGCACGAGCAATCGTGCCTTTTTTGGTTTATGATTGGTCTTATATCTTAACTTTTTGTCTTTTATTTCCTCCGATTACAGAAAGACCATGTAGAGCATATTTTTATTGCCGTTTGTTTTTTTCTCCCTTTTCTTTCCGAAAACCCAAATAATTGTGTAACTTTGTAGGCAGTAAGCGTGGGCGAGTGCCACAGGCTTTCCGCCCGTTTAATCTATGAGCTGCAAGACTTGATGGAGCAGACCTTCAAGGCCATGGCCGGGCGGGAGGAGGAAGGGGATGCTGAGATTTCGCATACAACATTTCCCAAAAAAATGATGTAGAATGAATGTTTCTCGTTTCTTTTTCGTATCTTTGCCCATCAAACGGATAAACGTAACAAAAGCAAATTAGGATGAAAGACGGTAATCAAGCAGAAATGGACAATATAACGTTTAGATATTCAGACAAGAAGGATGCCAAGTTTTTACTGGGTGCATATCGCTCAGAAAAGAATCAGCTGGCTTGGATTCTTGGTGAGACCCCTCGTCGGTATCAGAAAATCTATAATGTGCGATTGAATGACTCTCTGTTTTCTCAAAGAAACGGAGGGATTACTTTTATGTCCAAGCCTGACTACATCTTAATATACGATTGTCAAAATGTAACAAAAGGGTATCATCTTTTCAAATGCGTATCTTCTGCCGTAAAAACGGAAGAGGAAATGCGTTCGATGCTGTATTCTGATCCACAAGGAGATTACATGACTTATCTTTTGGGCGACGAGATTCAGACAGAGCCTTTGAATATGGAGGCTTTAGTGAGAGAAACTCATGGATACGGAATTAGTAAAGTTCCGTTCTCTCCTGTATTTATAACAGGCGAGGATATTGTCCCTCAAGTAGATTACAAGTTTGCTCGTCCACAGATGGTCAAGATATCCCAAGAACATACCTTACGCTTTATAGATTTATTTGCTGGCATCGGTGGTATCAGATGTGGTTTAGAGCAAGCAGCACATAGTGCTGGTTTGAATCCGGTCTGTGTTTTCACATCGGAGATCAAGCCTTATGCCGTGAAAGTGCTTCGTGAAAACCACCCTACAGAGACCATAACTGGCGACATAACAGAGGTTGAGACCTCTGATATTCCTGATTTTGATGTACTTTGTGCAGGCTTTCCGTGCCAAGCTTTTAGTTCGGCAGGTAAGCGGCAAGGTTTTGCTGATACACGAGGTACAATGTTCTTTCAGGTGGAAAGAATCTTGCGTGACAAGCAACCGCAAGGTTTTATTTTGGAGAACGTGGAAGGTTTGGTAAATCATGATGGAGGTAGAACGTTGAAGGTTATAACTCAACACTTAGATGCTTTGGATTATCAATTTGATTTTAAAGTACTTAACTCCAAATATTTCGGCGTACCGCAAGAGAGAAAGCGTATTTACATCGTAGGAAGTAAGAGAAAAAAACCAAACTTGGAGAATTTTCCTATAATAGAAAAAAAACTCTCAGACATTTTGGAGCAAGGAAAACCTACAGTTAAAACTTCTTTCATTAATAATTTGTTGAAACACTTTACAGTGGAAGAACTTTATGGTAAGTCCATCAAAGATAAGCGTGGAGGTGAAGATAATATACATAGTTGGGATTTAGAAACAAAGGGAGCAGTATCAAAAGTACAGAAGCAACTTCTTGACCAACTTTTAAAAGAAAGAAGAAAGAAAAAATGGGCAGCTATTATCGGCATAGACTGGATGGATGGAATGCCCCTTACACTCGAACAGATAAAGACTTTCTTTGATATTCCAGACTTACAGGAAGTCTTGGATGATCTTGTTACAAAGGGTTATCTAAAATTTGAGTACCCCAAGAAATTGGTTGTAGAGTACAAGGACAACATCAAGACAACCCATCGTGAGTATGATATCACCAAGCCTAAGGGATATAACATTGTAGCAGGAAAGTTGAGTTTTGAGGTTAATAAGGTAATGTCGCCTAATGAAATTGCCCCCACGCTTGTAGCCATGGATATGCAAAAGTTGTATGTGGGTGACAATGGAGGCTTACGCCGTTTGACGCTTCGCGAGGGGCTTCGCCTTTGTGGCTATCCTGACACAATACGTTTCAATGTAACCGAGAAAGAAGGTTTTGATCTCTTGGGTAATACGGTGGTCGTGCCAGTAATCAAGGCTGTTGCAAGCAGATTGTTAGAATGTATAAATATTAAATAAGTGCTTATGAAATTAACTGCAAAGGAAGTTTATGACAAACTCATAAATGACGATAAAGTGCTGACCCAAAAAGGGCGCATCACATTTAAATTTAGTGATGTCAACATCATTGTAAAACAAAAGGATGTTGTTGGTAACATAATGCAGGAATGGCTTGAAGGCTGGCTTCGTCACAACGACATAGAATTTGCGCCTAATGACAATACTCAGATGCCGCCCGATGTTTTTCTTTCTCCACAAGACAAGAAGCACAACCTCATGGAGGTGAAGGCTTTCAACTACGCCGCTAACCCGGGTTTCGACATAGCAGATTTTCGTATGTATGAGCGGGAAATCAAAGAAAAGCCTTGGATGCTCGATGTGGATTACATGATTTTCGGTTATGAGATGAGCAAGGATGGGGTAGTAACAGTAAAGAACCTCTGGCTGAAGAAAGTATGGGAGATATGTCGGCCTATGCTTTCCGGTTCGGGCAAGAACAAAGTGGTGTGGCCATTGAACTTGCAGATCAAGCAAGGAGTAGTACATAAAATACGTCCAGCCAAATGGTATGCTGCATCGAAGAGTTTCAAGACCTTCGAGTGTGTGAAAGATTTTTTGGCGGCTGTTGAAGAGACTGTTTACAAGAACAGGGACACACGTGACGATGGACCAGGTTGGATTGATGTGACACTCCGAAACTATAAGGAATTCTATGGCAAGAATTTGCAAATACCTCGCTGGAATGATATAGAGGACAAGTATTACTTAAAGAAAAAAGATTAACAAGCAGGAGGCTGAACTTATCAAAAGTTCAGCCTCCTGTCTGAGTAAGAAATTCCTTGATTTCTAAAAATAATAAATCCTTATATTTTTCTCCCTATTCTTGCTTTGTTCTCAAAAATAATATGTACCTTTGTAGGTCAACTGAAAACATAAAATACTAACATTTTCAATGACAATTTTTAATTTTTACGCCTTGGAGAACAAGGCAAGCGAAGAGAGAAAAGACCTCTTTGGTGAGGTGTCTGATGCCGTGAATGCCGACAAACAGCCTGTATCAGCGACACCCGAAGACTGTCTGGGCAGTTTCTTCGAGACCAACCACAGCCTGGAGCTGCCTGTGCTGATAACCAGTGGCAATGGCAGCGGTGCTACCACCTGCTGGGACAAGCACAAGTGCGATGTGTTGCGCCACGAGGGTGGCGTGATACTGATGACCGTGGAAGCCAACAAGAGCAAGCATACCACCATCGACAAGAAGGACGTGGAGCACCAGCACCATCCCTACAGCATCGTGCTGATCGACAATCGTCCGGGCCATCAGATGGTAGGCATCGAGCGCAACTCGGCTTTCGACCGCAACCCCGACAAACTCGCCCTCATCCTGCAGGAAAGCATCAGCCGCCTGCTGATGCCCTTTGGAAGAAGAGTGGAGCTGAAGAGCCTCAAGAAGAAGAGTACGGAGTTTTGGCCTGTGATAAACAGGCTGCGCAACAGCTATGGTGACGATGTGAGGCAAATAAGGCTCGACCTGAGTGGCAAAAAGCAATGACCATAAGGCTGATGCCAGCGGCCTGATAGGCATCATGTCGGAGATGGCCAGGAAAACAGAAAGCGCTGCCAGCTTCATGCTCCTCGCCGAGGGCGACGGCGAGGTGAAGCTGCATGAGGTGAGCGACGACGTGAGCCATATCGCCGCCCTCTGTCTGGAGCATCCGGGGTACGACCTGATGGTGAAGTTCAGGCAGTTTGGCGTCTATCGCTATGGCGCAGACCTCCTGGCGCAGTTTGGTGTCGACGACGAGGTGCTGAAAAACTTCGAGAACGGGAGCCAGGAGTTCGATTTTGAGGCGAATGCCTCCACCTATGGACTGATGGTATGGCTCGACAAACTTTTTACGTTACTGAATGATTATGGAAAACATGCTGTTTCGACCAAACGAAAGGCTCCTCGTCGAAGAAAAGTTTCTTGACCTGCCTGCCTATGACTTCCTGAAAGGGGCTTGCGAGCGAGTGATGAGCAGCGGGCCATATAGTCCTGCGGGTGGCGAGGCTCTGTCGCCGGAGAATGCCGGTGGCAAGGCTGCGCTGCATCCTGCCGAATTGTTCTATCAGTGCTTTTTCATCATTGACACATTGAAGTGCAAGACTTCCTCGCTGCGGGCAGCATACTGCAACGGGCGAGTGTGGAACGAGCTGATCAGTTATTTCCGTGATGAGGGCTATACACTGCCCCTGGAGGAGCTGGGTCTTGTGGCTGGCTGCATCGTGCTGGGTGCTGCAGAGCTGTTGCTGCGTGCGGGCATGGATCATCTGTCCTCGGTGAATGCTCTGACGACGCAGCTGCAGCATCATGCACCCTCGTCGGTGGCGGTTCTCGTCGGAGCCTACAGGATGAGCGGCCGCACGGTGGACGAGGAGGAACTTGCCCGCATGATGGACGAATATATGGCGAGCGACAGAATGTATTCCCAAGACATCAACGACCTCCTCGACAGTCAGGAGAATGCTGTCTCTGAATCATCTTCCGAGGGTCTTTCTTCAGGCTCTCCACAGGAAGCGACGGCAACTGCAGGTTTTGTGCGCATCGCCCCAAGGAAGAAGACCTCCGTGCTGGTGGTACTCAACGCCATGTATAAGGCTGGCTGGTTTGTAGATGCTGACGGCGGCGAGCTGACCAACCGCGATGCTGTGCTGAATGATATCCTGAACCACGCCTTCGGCATCGACAAGGCCACCGCCATCAGCCAGACCATCAACCCCTCTAACAACATCAACGGCAATGCAAAAAATGAACTTCTGCTTCGTCGTCTCCTCGTCGAGGACGAGATGGAGAGCTTCATCAGCGATTTGCAACAGGAGTTGCTCCATACCATTGAAACAAGGGAAAACGGATGATTTCCTGCCCCGAAACGTTAAAATACTGCTTTAGTAAAGCATTTCCGATTATTTAGTAAAATATCCGCCTCGGCGGAATATCCTACTTTTGCACTCGAAACAAGTACTCATCCATGTGTGAGTTTCTTGGTTTCGGGTGCTTTTTTGTTTCCTATGGCCGACTCCTATATATATCAGCGCGCAGGGATGGAGGAACATGAGAAGACACAATGAGCATTCCTATAAAAAAGTATTCATTTTAAAAAAATAGGAATATGACACCAAAAGAATTTAGAATTCAAGTGTTCGGGCATCCTCAGTTCGGTGAAATCCGAGTGATGGGTACAAGTGATGAACCTCTCTTTTGCCTTGTAGACATTTGCAAGGTTTTGGAACTCAACAACACGAGCATGGCGAAGAGAAAGCTGAAAGCAACGGGCATCAAAATTTTTGAGGTACGTTCAGAACTCACCAACAAACATGGCAAGACCATAGCTTTCATGGACAACCTCACCTTCATCTCCGAGCAAAACCTCTATCGCTTGATTATGCGCTCCACCAAACCGATGGCTGAGCCATTCCAAGACTGGGTATGTGGAGAGGTGCTTCCTTCCATCCGCAAGCATGGTGGATACATCCTCACCCACGAGGGAGACACCGACGAGGATATACGCCGAAGGGCAGAGGAGGTGCTGAGAACCACCCTGGAGCAGAAAGACAAGCTCATCAGCGAGCAGAAAGTGCTCTTGGAGCAAAAGAACAGACGAATCGCTGAGCAGGATGTGGAAATCGACCGACTGCTGCCCAAGGCTCTCTACACCGACAGCGTGCTTGAAAGCATCTCGTGCTACACCACCACGCAGATAGCCAAGGAATTGGGGATGACGGCACAGGAACTGAACCGCTGGCTTTGCGCTGAACGGATTCAGTACTACCAGAGCGGACAGTATATGCTCTATGCCGACTATGCCCACCGCGGACTGGCGAAGAGCCGAACCCACTATGACCTCTTTGTGGGAAGAGACACCGTGCTAACCCGCATGTACCTCGTGTGGACGGAGAAGGGACGGGAGTTTATTCATCTGAGGGCTAAAGGAGTTAGGGAGTTAAGGGAGTTAAGGAGTTAAAGGAGTTAAGACAACAGTCCTTGTGGGTGTTTCATTACACAAACTTCCCTTAACTTCCGAAAATACGAAACTTCAATTACAAACTAAACATTAAAAAAACATGGAAACAATGATTATGAAAGTAGTGATGCAGGGAGAGACTTCCCTCGTCGATTCACAGAAGAGTGAGAACGGGAAACTCGCCAAGTGCAACATCGTGTTGCAGGAGTTTGGCGGAAAGTTTGAAAACCAGTTTGCCGCGGTAATGCTTGGCAAGGACGCACAACTTAGGTTCTATGCCGGAGAGGTGGTCGTGGTGAGACTGCGTTTTCAGACCCATGAGTATCAGGGACAGGTGTATCAGGACATCCTGGTGCAGGACATCGAAAAAATAATTAAACATTAAACTAATATGGCTTTTGGAATATCACAAAGCGTAAGGAGCAGGGAGGTGCAAGTATGCACCCCCGAGCTCTTCCACCAGGCTACTAAGAGCAGCAGGGTGAAGGACGTATGCGCACAGATAGAGGATGCACTGGAGCGCAAACGCCGGGGAGAGATAGGGCAGGAAGACTACGACACGATGAAGACACGGCTCAAGAGCCAGTTGCCCATACTCACGCCCCACGCCACTTTTCGCAATGGCCGACGACTCAACGCCGACGCCATACCCAGCGGACTCAGCATCTACGACAAAGACCACATCGCCGACCCCAGGGGATGGTGGAAAGCAAAGAGCGAAGAACTGAGAGTGAAGAATCCTCAGGTGCTGGCGAGAATACTGCTCGTGCACGTCACACCGTCGTTGGAGGACCTCAGGCTCGTCTTCGTCATGCCAGAGGGCATGAACCTGGCAGAGGCTCAGAAGTGGATGTCGCAACAACTCGGCGATGAGGAGTACGACGTGTGTGTGAAAGACCTGGCACGGCCGTCGTTCATCGTGCCCGAAGAATACATCCTCTTCATCGACGAGGCACGGCTCTTCGCCCCCTTGCGAAGCTCTTCCGGCATGGACGAGAGAGGCTCCAACGGTGATGCTGCTTCTCAGGCGAATACCAGCGTAAATATCAACCCTAATCCTAAACTTAACGAACATGAATCCGAACATGACCCTAAACCCCAAGTTGCAACGAATCAAGAACATCGACCTGAGAGCGATAATAGCCCTGCTGCTCTTCCTGCTGGCACTGCTGCTGAGTATGCCCAGTCTGCTAATCATGATTGTGCTGATGATCATCATATCGGCAATCATGGAGTGGATCAAGATCATGGCGGAGAGGAGAAGCGACAAGACTTCGCCCAAGAATACGACGGAATCCCCTACGAGGCGATAACAAGCAAGCTCGTAGAACTGCTCGGAGGTGAGCCACAGCACGGTTCGCGCAACTCGTTTATCTTCACCTTGAGCTGCTATCTGCGCTATCTGTGCGACGACAACGCTGCGTGGATCAAGCAGGTGATTCCCACTTTTGGCGAGGAGAAGAAGCGAGCCTTCACCACCGTCGACAGCGCTTGTCAGAGGAAGCAGTCGCACCGCATGCCCATGATTGTGCGCAAGGCCATCAGCCTGTGCCAGCAAGAGCAGGCAAGGGGGAAAGCAGCCGACTATGATGCCGACGAGTTTGGCGACATCCTGAACCCCGACTCCTACTTCTATCGCATACACGAGATGCCACAGAAACTGCCCCGCCTCATCCGTCTGCTCGTGAGCAAGACGCCCGCCATCTATCAGCCTGCCGTGTCGCAAGCCGTCTTCCCAGCCCTGGCAAGCCATCTGTGCGACACCCGCTTCCGCTACGTCGACAACGTGGAGCATGAGGCCACGCTGATGAACATCCTCTGTGCTCCTACAGGAAGCGGCAAGGAGAGCATCACACAGCCCATCAACCGCATCATGGCGGATATCAGGGCACGCGACGCCGAACAGCGTGAGCGGGAGAGGGCTTGGAAGGACGAATGTAACCGCAAAGGCTCCAACAAGGACAAGCGTGAACGACCCGAAGGACTCGTCATCCAGGAGGTGAACATCGACATGACCAACCCTGCCTTCGTGCTGCGTATGAAGGAGGCTGAACGGCACTTCCTCTATGCCAAAGTGAATGAGCTGAACCTCTTCGATGCCCTCAAGGGCAAGACCAACCAGCACTTCCGCATCATGGAGCTGGCATTCGACCTGGGCAACTATGGACAAGACCGAGTGGGTGTGCAGTCGGTGACCGAGACCGTGAAGGTGCGCTTCAACTGGAATGCCTGTTGCACACCGAAGAAGTGTCGTGACTACTTCCGAAGGGTGGTGACCGACGGACCCGTGAGCCGCATCTCGTTTGCCACCATCGAGCGACGCCCATGCGGTTCGGAGATTCCCGTCTATGGCTCCTACGACGCCGCCTTCGACGAGGAACTGAAACCCTACATCGACAACCTGTTGAAGGCCCGCGGACTGGTGGACTGCCCCCAGGCTCTCCGGCTCGCCCGCAAACTGATGGAGGAGAACGCTGAGTTTGCCCGTCTGTCGCAGAACTATGTGTTCGAGAACCTTTCCTTCCGTGCCAACGTCATCGCCTACCTCAAGGCCTGTGTGCTGTATGTCGCCAACGGCATGAAGTGGGAGAAGTCGATAGAGGACTTCGTGCGCTGGAGCGAGCGTTACGACCTGTGGTGCAAGCTGAAGCTCTTCGGACAAATGATCTACGATGCCGATGGCGAGCAAGACAAGGTGAGCCGCACAGCACCCAACGGTCCTAAGAACCTGCTGTCGCTCTTGCCCGACGAGTTCACCATGGACGACTACGTGAAGGTGCGGCGTGCACAAGGCTTCGACAACGACAATGCCAGGCGCATCAGGGATGCCATACACCAATGGGTGCACCGTGGATATGTGGCTAAGGTGGAAGGTGCTGACACTGACAGTCCGATTTTCCGCAAGGTGAAGTTCTTGAAAGGATGAGAGTTTTTCATAAAATACTAAACATTAAACGTTATCTTAAAGATGGAAATCATATTGAAACGCATAGCCAAGAGAGCTACTTACACCATCGGCCGACTGTATATCCTGCCCGATGGAAGTGTGGAACGAGAGTTGATACCCGGCAGGAGGAGGGACGACAAGCGCACTGTGCGCTGCCGTGTGGACGAGAGCCTGCTCACCACAGAGCATTACTTCTGCGACACCCTGGAGCCTACATGGCGCAACCTGCTGGGCATTCCGCTTGCCCCGAGGGAGGTGGATGTTCGCCACGGCAGGGTGTCGGGCAAGATGGCCCGCAAGGTGCAGGGCAAGACGGCTATCCCCGAAGGCTCTTACACCGTGGTGGTGAGCAAGTCGCCACGATTCAAGAGATGGTTGCCCCTACTCGTGGGCGTGCCCCTCTTTGAGGGCATACGCATCCATGCTGGCAACTATCCTGACGACACGCAGGGCTGCATCCTGGTGGGCGAAAACAAAATGGTGGGCATGGTGGTGAACTCGCAACAGCGGTTGCGCCAACTCATCGACCTCATCACCCAGGCTCAGCAGAACGAAGAGAGCATCTGGATCACCGTGGTGTGAAGGGGAGGGTGCGTTTAGGCTTGCCTGTCTCGGTGAGGGGCAGGCGGTCGATGTGCAGAAACTCCCGTGGCACCCAGTATTTGGGCAGGGTGTTTCTGCATATTTCTTCAATGTGGGTCAGGTCGGTCGACTCGGTGAGGAGGATGGCCTTTTCGCCCAACATCTCATCTTGTTTCTTGACGATCATGAAGGGCGCCGACAGGTGCGGACGCAAGGTTTCCTCCACCTCCTCTATCTGAATCTTGATGCCTCCACTGCACACCACGTTGTCCTTGCGGCCCTTGATGCGGAAGAGCGTCTTGCCCGTTCGGTCGTCGGTGCGTAGCTGGGCGATGTCGTTGGTGACAAGGGGTTCGGCACATACCTCGGGGGCGTCGATGACAAGGCATCCGTCGGCATTGAGGCTTATGCCTACGCCGTCGAAGGGGGTATACCAGAGGCTGGCATCGGGACCGTTGAGGCGGCGCAGGGCGATGTGCGACAGGGTCTCGGTCATGCCATAGGTGCTCCATACGGCATTGGGCAGGGTCTTGATCATCTGTGCCAACTCGTCGCTGATGGCTCCTCCGCCTATGATGAGGTGACGGATGTGCATGAGCCGTTCGCGCTCGCAGGGCACTTTCAGGGTGTTGTACACCTGCATGGGCACCATGGCGGCAAAGGTGAAGTGGGGCAGGGTTTCGTCGGCCAGGGGATGGCTGCTCGGACGCACGGAGGTGAGCCGAAGGTCCCGCTGGAGGCTTCGCACCACCATCATCTTGCCTGCGATATAGTCGAGGGGCATGCAGAGCAGGGCGGTGTCGCCCGGCTTCAGTCCTAAGAAGTCGCAGGTGATGCGGGCTGAGTTGAGCATGCGCCTCTTCTCCACCATCAGGGGCTTGGGTTTGCCCGTAGAGCCGCTGGTGTGTACCAGAATGCGGGGGTTGTCATTGTGCCATTCGGCAAGAAAATCGTTCAGTTCCATAAGGGGAATGTTTCCGAAATCAACCATTAACAAAGATCTTCTCTCCCTTGATTTCCAAAGGCATGGGAATGTTGTCGGTGAAGAGTTGTCCGGTGCCTAAGCCCTGAGGCATGGAGACCCCGGGACCATAAGTCTTGGCGCAGAAATGGGCGATGGCGCTGAGCCCCACGTTGCTCTCCAAGGCCGATGTGATCCAGCTTCCGATGCCCCGTTCGCTTGCCATCTGTATCCATTCGCGGCATCCGTAGATGCCTCCGTGGAGCGAGGGCTTCAGCACGATGTACTGAGGGTGTATGGTGTCGAGCAATGCCTGCTTCATCGATCGCACGTTCACGCCGATGAGCTCCTCGTCGAGGGCGATGGGCAGGGGCGACTCACGGCACAGGGCTGCCATCTTGGGCCACTGGTGCTGGCGTATGGGCTGCTCTATGGAGTGGATGTCGTACTGTGCCAGGGCTTCCAGTCGGCTCATGGCATTTTCGGGCGTGAAGCCACCGTTTGCATCCACGCGCAGCTCTATCTGCTCCTTGCTGTACACCTGGCGTATGCGCTTGATGAGGTCGAGCTCCTTGAAGAAGTCGATGGCGCCAATCTTCAGTTTCACGCAGTGGAATCCGCTCTTCAGCTTCTCCTCCAGTCGGGCGAGCATCTCGTCGTAGGTGCCCATCCATACCAGTCCGTTGATGGTGATGCCCTCCTCGCCCCGTGCGAAGGGCGTGTCGTAGAGGCTTGCCAGGTACGTCGCCCATGCCGGCACATCGCTGGCTGGGCACTGACGGAAGAAGTCGGCAAAGGCGGTCTCCAGTCCGAAGGTGATGCTGGGGTAGGCACGTATCATGTCGTAGGGTATGCGCCCCATCTGTTCCACCATCTGGCACACCTGTCGGAGCGTGAGTTCGTATTCGGGCTTGGCATCACAGCTCAGGTCGGGCAGGGTGGCACATTCGCCCACGCCCCTGATGCCCGGATGTTCTGCCGAGGTGAGGGTGAGGTAATAACTGTGCCGGGTGGTGTAGACACCCCGTGAGGTTCCGGCAGGCTGCTTGAAGTGGAGCGTGCGCTCCGATATGTCGATCTTGTACATTTTTATTTTTTTTGAAGGAGAATTTTCAGGAGTTAAGGGAGTTAAGGAGTTAAAGGAGTTAAGACAACAGTCTTATTGCTTGAATTCAACCCCACAAAGGCATTTGTCTTAACTCCTCAGCGACCGCAGGGAGCGATAACTCCTTAACTCCTTAACTCCTGAGAAAAACTCCTTTAGATCTTTACTTTTTCTTCAACTCGTAGAGGTCCTTGCGGCGGTCGCGCAGGTTGCGCACGGCACCATAGGTGTGGAGCTCGTTGAGCAGGTTGAGGTCAACGTCGGATACAAGAATCATCTCAGTGTTGGGCGTAGCCTCCGATCGCTTGCCGTCGTTGGGGAAGGCGAAGTCGCAAGGCGTGAACACGGCACTCTGAGCATACTGTATGTCCATGTTGTGCACACGGGGCAGGTTGCCCACACTGCCCGCAATGGCCACATAGCACTCGTTCTCGATGGCGCGGGCCTGGGCGCATACACGCACACGGGAGTAAGCGTTCTGGGTATCGGTCATGAAGGGCACGAAGAGTATCTGCATGCCGTCTTGAGCCATGAGGCGTGAGAGCTCGGGGAACTCCACGTCGTAACAGATCACGATGCCTATCTTGCCACAGTCGGTGTCGAAGGTCTGTATGTGGCTTCCACCGGTAAGACCCCAGCACTTTTGCTCGTCGGGGGTGACATGAATCTTCTCGTACATGTCCACACTTCCGTCGCGTCGGCACAGGAAGCCCACGTTGTAGAGGGCGCCGTCGTCCTTGACGTAAGGCATGCTGCCCGTGATGATGTTGATGTTGTAGCTGATGGCAAGCTCACGGAATCGGTCGCGTATCTGCTCGGTGTACTGTGCCATCTGTCGGATGCTCTGTGCCTCGCCCATATTGTTGAACTTAGCCATCAGAGGGGCGTTGAAGTATTCGGGGAAGAGGATGAAGTCGCTCTTATAGTCGCTCACTGAATCGACGAAGAACTCCACCTGCTCGAAGAGGTCGTCGACCGAGGCATAGGGGCGCATCTGCCACTGCACGAGACCGATGCGCACGGTGGGCTTGCGGTCTACATAGGAGTCCGTAGGTGGCTGATAGTAGATGTTGTCCCACTGCAACAGGGTGGCGCAGTGTTCGCTCTCCTCGTCGCTGGGCAGATAGTTGCGTATCACACGGCGCACGTGGAAGTCGTTGGACAGCTGGAAGGTGAGCACGGGGTCGTAAATCTCACGGCTGCGCACCTTCTCGATGTACTCCTTGGGGCGCATCTGGTCGGCATACTTGTGATAGTTGGGTATGCGTCCGCCAAACATGATGGCCTTGAGGTTGAGCTTCTCGCACAGCTCCTTGCGGTATTCGTACATGCGTCGGGCCAGTCGGAGGCCACGATAGTCGGGGTGGATGAAGACCTCGATGCCATAGAGGATGTTGCCGTTGGCATCGTGGGTGTTGAAGGTTTCATTGCCTGTCACCTGGGCATAGGTGTGGTCGCCCTTCACCATGTTGTAGTTGACGATGATGGAGAGGGCGCAGCCCACGATCTTGTCGTCGACGATGATGACTACCTGACCTTCGGGAAAGATGGTAATGAGCTTTTTGATTTGAGAACGTGTCCAGAAAACGTCCGAGTCGGCATAAATGCGCTTGAACGATTTCGCCAGTTGGTCGTAATCCTCCATGTGGAGGTTGCGCAAACTTACTTTTTCGATTTTGCGTGTTGAGTCCATTGTTTTCTACTGTTATTGACTTATTCGGGTGCAAAATTACAGCAAAAAACTGATATAGAGAAAGAAAAGAGAAAGTTTTTTGAGGAGTTATTTTTAAGGAGTTAAAGGAGTTAAGGAGTTAAAGGAGTTAAGACAAATGCTTTAGTGGACTTAAAATTAAACATTCCTTAGAGGCTGTTGTCTTAACTCCTTTAACTCCTTTAACTCCTTTAACTCCTTAAAAACAACTCCTTTATATGCTAAAATCCACATTCTGCCTGTGGGATAGCCTCGTTGTGGTCGTTGAGGTAGAGCAGAGGGGCGGGACGATAGGCAGGGCTCGCCAACGACTCGTGCTCTTGGCGGAAGCGCGTACTGATGCCCCCGATATTGAGCATGGTGTGGAAGGCGGAACGGCTGCTCTGTGCCTGCTTGTGGCGGTTGGCGGAGAGAGCCTGTGCCACGGCTGGCTCCTGATGCTGGAAGCTCTGCGATGTCCATACCAGGAAGGGCACATGCAGCTCGTACTCCGAAGCTCGGGGCGAAGCATGAAGGAAGAGCTTATGACTGTCGTCGAAGATGTTCTCGCCATGGTCGCTCGTATAGAGCATGGCGCTCATGCCTCCGTGTGCTCTCAGGCGCTCTATCACCCCACTGAGCACAAGGTCGGTGTAGCGGATGGTGTTGTCGTAGGCGTTGATGAGGTCGGGACGGTTCTCTTTCTTGGCCTCGCAATGCGTGTCTGGCTGGAAATGCGCCATCTGTCGGGGATAGCGGTCCATGTAGTTGAAGTGAGAGCCATAGGTGTGGAGCACGATGAACTCCTTCTTGCGCTTCCGGGCCAGTATCCTGTCGAGGATGGGCAGCAGGTCGGCATCATAGTAGTTGCCGTCCTTGCCCGGGGCTTCGGCCAGCTCACGTCCAGCGGGGTTGGCATCGCCCGTCTTGAGGAAGAGCCACTGGTCGGCCTGTTCGCCCAGGAAGTCGATGAACGAGTGGTTGGGGCGCTGATTGCTCAGAAACACGGTGTGGAAGCCTGCCTCACGGAAGGCCTGCAGGATGCCTTTCTCGTGGAAGAGACGCTCGAAGTTGGAGGCCGAAGCCTGCGAGAGGAGCATGGGCACACTCTTGTGAGTGGTGTTCGACTGGGTGGTGACATCACTGAACGTCACCAGTCCCGGGGTCTTGCTGAGCCGTGGATTGGTGTCGCGCTGATAACCATAGAGACTGAAGTTCATGGCTCGTGCCGTCTCGCCTATCACCATGACGTAGACCTCACAGGAGTCCTCGGGATGGGACGGCCTGGCATCGAAGCGGAAACGGGCAGATGCCTCCTTGTAGTGGATGGAGGCGTTGTTGCGCTTAACGGCAAGGTAGAGGTTATAGAACACGTTGACGGGGTAGAGGTCGTTGAGCACGCTATATTGTGGGGCGTGATGGTCGTCGAGCTGTGAGTTGTCGGAGGGACGGGAGAGACAGGCCGTGGCAACAAAGATGCATCCTGCTACGGCGATGCCACCAGCCCACAGGGCATATCGCTTTCTGAGGGCAGAGGACAGCACGGGTGCCTTCTTGCTCCGTATGGACACCACGCCCAGGATGAGCAGGGGCAGATAGAGGATGAAAACACTCGCCACGCCAGGAATGAGGTTGTCGAGCAACTCCATGGCCTCGCCAGGATTGGTGGTTACGAGGTTGAGGAACATATCCACGGCTATGACGCCCTTGCCGAAGAGATAGAGCAACACGATCTGGAAAGCCGCAAAGAAGATGATGGGGAAGAGCCACCACACCATCTTGCCCGGCTTGCGAGAGATGCTCATCAGAGCCATGTAGACACCAAAGGGCAGCACGGTGTTGGCAAGGGCTGCCCATGTGCTGAGGTGCTCGGTGAAACAAAGGGCCACATTGGGCACGGTAAGCGCTATGACGGCATACCAGTATATGATTTTGTTGAATGATTTCATGTTGTGTGTTGTTTGCTTTTAGAACGCCTCGTTGATATTGAAGAGGAATCCTCTCTGTCCGCCCTTGCCGAAACCATAGTCGAGACGCACGTTGACGTTCTTCTTGAATTCCCATCGATAGCCCACACCATAGTTGGGCAGGATGTGACGGCTTCTCATCTGGCTGAACTTGGGGAAGACGGTTCCTGCGCCTATCCAGGCCGTGAGCGAGTTGCGTTTCCACACGTGCTGGCGAAGTTCGACAGTGGCTTCTATCATGTGCTTGTCGCGATATCTTCCCTCGTAATATCCGCGCAGGGCATTGCTGCCTCCTGTCTGTGCCATCATGCCCCACGAGGGATTGCCAAAGTTGAGTGTGGAACGAAGGTCCTCGGCCAGTACGGCTCCTCGCCAGAGTTGCTGGTAGGCGTTGAGCTGCAGTTCGGTGGTGCTGAAGGCATAGTCGTTGCCCATGAAGCGCGGACGGAACATCTGGGTGAGGTTCACGTAATAACCCCGGTGAGGATAGGTGAGGTTGTCACGGTTGTCGAACATGAAGGTGAATCCCACGCCATAGTTGTCGGTATGTCGGTCCATTCCAGCCAAGAGCTCGGGGCGCTCGATGTCCTTGCCGATGATGTAGTCGTAGGCCACGGAAGGACCGAGGAAGAGGTTGCTGCCAAGGTTCCACAGGAAGCTGCCCTTCACGTGCACCTGCCATCGCTTCATGTCGCTCTCGTTGTCGTCGTTGTCGCCCATGTCGTATCCCATTCCCCAGAACTTGCAGGGGAAGGAATAGAAGTAGAGCGTGTAGACGGCACGGTAACGGTCGTGGGGGAAGATGTGGGTTCCGCGCACACCGAGCAGATAGAAGCCCACCGTGCTGACATCGCCAAAGAGCGACACATTGGAGGGGAGGAGGAGCGTGTCGGCTGGGTCGGAGCGATAGATGCCTGCTGCCACTAAGCCTAAGCCCAACTTGGTGTCGGTGGCATAGTGCGGGCCTCCGATAATGCTGAAGTCGAACCGCTTGTCGTTCTTCTTGTTGGCATCGTTGAAGTAGTCGAGAAAACGGGTGATGAGCGATTTCTTCTTCTCGTCCGCCTTCTTCACTTCCGTCTCCTTCACTTCCGCCTTTTCGTCCGCCTTCGCTTCCACCTTCACTTCCACATTTTCGTCCACCTTTTTTTCTATTTTTACTTCCTCTTTTTCCATCCCGGTATGTGGTGTGAAGGTAGAGTCAGCCTCCCCTGCCATACCAAGAGTAGGCAAGAGAAGGCATGTAAGGCATGAGAGTAGAAGCTGCTTCATGTGTTATGTATATAATAATGTGTAGGGGTGTTTATATGTGATAAACAGTTAGTATACGAGTGCCACGTTGTCTATCCAGAGCGTGTTGCCGGGCGTTCCGATATAGGCTCCGCCATGACTGGAAGAGAACTGCAGGATGAGGTGGGTAGGGGTCTCGTTGGCCGAAGCCCATCCTGTCTCCTTGATGATGACGCTCTTGCCTTTGCTATTACGAGCATAGTCACAATTACGAAGTCCCATGAGCGAGGCGTTATAGCCTGCCATGTGTCGGATGTCGCCATAGTGGATGGTGTAGGTGGCGTCGTTCACCCATCCATTGGTGCTCTTGCTGTACTTCACCACCATGGTGCCCACACGCTTGGCCGTGATGTTGCCGTGGGCATCCTCGTGACGCTTCTGCAGATAGAGGATGGCGACAGCATAGTCGCGTCCTGCCACTTTCGATGCACTGCTGAAGCCGTTCTGCTTGATGCGGGTGGCTGAGTTGGGCAACAGGGTCTTATAGTCGAAACGCACCGCCTTGGGACGATGGGTGAAAGGAATACCCCAGTTGATGGCCTTAGGACCGTCCTTGGTTCCGGTGATGGGTTCGCGCACGTCGCCCAGGAAGAGCGAGCCTGCTGCAAGCACCTTGATGTTGATGAGTCCCAATACCTTCACCTTCTCGATATGGGTGACGAGCTTGGCACAATGTCCGTTCTCGTGCTTGTCGCGATATACCGAGTTGTTGGTCTTATAGATGCCTGACACGTGGGCAAGCACATTGGAGGTTCCCCAGGGCGAGCCGCCCTTGTTGGTGTAGGGGATATTGCCATTGATGGTCATCGACGGACCTACGGCATAAACCACCTTCTTGTTTCCGCCTATGATACCTGATTCCTTGATGTTTCTGATAACCCAATTATCCATGTTTCCATACTTGATGGGTACAATCTTTTCGGCACTTTGCGCTCCCATCGTGCAGGTGAGGCAAAGTGACATTGTCATGCTTAAAATACGATGTTTCATTTCTGTTACAATAAAAAGTGGTTGCAAAGTTAGGAAAATATTTGTATCGTTATAGTTTTCTTATAGCTTTATTATAGTTATTTAAAGATTATTTTATAAAAATTAAAACTGACGGATGTGGAAAGGTGTAGAGATGTTAGAGCTAATGAGACAAAAAATATGCCCAGAACCAACGATGACGAATGGTTCTGAGCATCATGTATATGGGTTTCAACTTCCCTAAACTTAGAAGCGGCGATGTCCGCCTCCTGGAGGTGGTCCCATGGGAGGTCGTCCGCCATTGAAGGGTCGTCCGCCGAAGTCGGGGCGTCCGCCATACCTCATCGTCTCGCGTGCCTGCTTGCCTCCGATGATATTCAGTCGGTAGATGACGTGGAGCATGGCATAAGAGTTGATGCTGTTGTACTCGGTATCGGTACGGGCCATGGCAGTAAGGGCACGGCTCAAGGTGCTCTGCTGGTGCAGCAGGTCGTAGAACTGGATCATCACGGTGAGGGGTTTGCCCTTGAGGAAGCCTTGCGAGAGTTGGGCGTTCCAAACCAGTTCGTTGGTGTTCATCGACTTGTCGCTGTATCCTCGTCGGCTGCTCTGGCTCAGGTCTGTGCTCAGGCTCATGCCCCAGGGCATGGTGGCTGTGATGCTCGGTCCGTAAGAGAACTGCCAGGTGTTCATGTTGCTCGATGCCTGAAGCTTGTTGCGGGCATGGTTGTAGTTGAGGGTTCCGTTGAGGTTGACCTCAAGCCAGTTGTTGCGATAGCCCATGGCGATTCGCTCGCCCACCTGAGTCTGCTTGGTGGTGTTCTTCTGCGAGGTCTTTCCGTCGAGGCTCAGATAGCCCACGGCATTGGTATAGGCGAGGGTGGTGAAGGTGTTGATGTTCCATACGCCAGCGCTGTCGATGGCTGTATTGAACATGAAGGCGCCTCGTGCGTTCCAGTTGCCGTTGATGTTTTCGGGCTGTGTGGTTCGTCCACCGGTCTTGTCGTCGTAGGTCACCATGTCGCTGATGCTGTTGCGTGTCATCGAGAAGTTGACGAAGGTCATCAGGGCTCGCTGGTGCTTCTCTATATAGTTGTTGTAGAAGAGTCGGAAGTTGTGGGTGAACGATGGCTTCAGTCCAGGATTTCCCTTCTTGATGTTGAGCGGATTGCTGTCGTCGGTGATGTCGAGCAGGTCGGTCATGGAGGGTTGCGAGGTGGTTCCGCGATAGTTGACGCGCAGGTTGCTCACCTTGCTGAAACGATAACGGAAGTCGAGGGCTGGTGAGAAGTTGGTGACGTTGCGTGTCGTTTCGATGTGCTGCCCCATATAGTCGTAGATGAAGTTCGACTTCTGTGGCTGGAGCATGGCTCCGAAGCTGAGGTTGTATTTTGGTCGGATGAATCGCATCATGAGCTGCATCTCGTGAATGTAGTTCTTGTACTCGGAGAATCGGCTCTGGTCGCTGTCGAAATACTCGTCGAGAGGCGAGCGCAGAGTGCCCAAGTAGTTGCCCCATCCACGATACTCGGGAGTGATGGAAGCCCACTGGTTTGCCTCCTCATCGCTGAAGTCGGAGAAGTTGTAGGTGGAACGGTCGGTCTTCGAGTATTTGTAGGTGAACTTATAGCTCAGTTGCAGGAAAGTGGCTTTCCAGAGCGGCTCGCTATAGGTGGCCTGCAGAGAGTAGCTGTAGTTGCGGGTAGGCGTCACGTTGTAACGATAAGTGTTGTAGTGGTCGGTCTCGTTGCCGTTGGCCACATCTACAAGGTACATGTAGGCATTGGTGAGTGAGAGGCTGTTGGCATCGGTCTTGCCGTAGCTGGCATCGGTGCGCACGGTGATGTTGCGTCCCATCGCACTGAGTCGGCGATTGTACTGCAACATGCCTCTCAGATTTTCAGACTCGCTATAGCTGATGCTGCTCGACGACTGCAGGTTGACGAGAGCTCCAGCCTGCTGCAACAGACTCTTGCTTAGGCTTACGTCCTCAAGTCCCAGCTCGGCACGTGCTGCGTCCTCGAGCGGGTCGTTGGTGATCTGGTAAGGATCGGCATTAAACTGTGCCGACAAGCTTCGTGCCAGTGCATCGCTGCTCTTGATGGTGAAGGATGGACGGAACATGATATTGGTCATCGTGTCGGGGATCCATTCCAGGCGGAAACGTCCGTCCCAGCTGTTGCTGCGCGAGAAGTTCTTGGCACGGCTGTTCGAGAAAGACGAGTTCTGGCTCACGAAGTTCTCGGAAGCCACCGTGCTGCTGATGTCTCCATCGCTGTGGTTCCATCTCAGCGAGGCGTCCATCTTGAGCTTATCCTTGTTCTCGTAGTTGTAGTTCAGACCCAGCATCTTCGAGGCGTTGAGTCCCTGCTTGTTGAATCCCCATCCGCCAGGGCCTCCACCTCCGGGGAATCCCATGTCGTTGGTGTTGTTGGCTGATGCGAACATCATGAGTCGGTTGCGGTCGTTGAAATAAGCCGCCATGCCTCGTTCGCTGTATCGTTGCTTGGTGCCTATGCTGAGGTCCATATTGGCGATGAGTCCCTTGTTCATGCCTCTCTTGACGCCGAAATCGAGCACGGTTTCCTCTTCTCCGTCGTCGATGCCCGTCACCTTAGCCAGGTCGCTCTTCTCGTCGTAGGCCTTGATCTTTTCGATGATGCTGGTGGGCAGGTTCTTCAGGGCCGTCTTGGTGTCGCCGGTCATGAACTCCTTGCCGTCTACGAGGATCTTCTTTACTTCCTTTCCGTTGATTTTGATGCTTCCGTCGTCGCTCACCTCAGCACCAGGCAGGCGCTTCACGAGCTCTTCGATGGTGGAGCCTTCGGGTGTGCGATAAGCCGCAGAGTTGTACACGAAGGTGTCTTCCTTGAGCACCACTTTCTTGGCCATGGCCGTGATGGTGGCAGCCTTGAGCATGATGGCCTCTGCGCTGATGTTTATCTTGCCCATGGCGAGGTCTTTGCCCTGGGTCATCATGATGCGCCTTACGGTGGGCTTGTATCCTACGCTGGTTATCTTGAGCAGATAACTGCCGTCTTCGGGAGCCTGAAGGCTGAAGAGTCCATTCTCGTCGCTGATGGCGCCTGAGATATAGGTGCTGTCCGCGCGTAGTAGTTGTACGGTCGATGCCTCGACAGGGTCGTTGGTTCCCTTGTCGATAATGGCACCCGTGATGAGGTGTTGCTGTGCCTGCATCATCATGGCGATGAATAGCAGGAGCAGGGTGAGTACTGATTTTCTCATTTCTGTATTTTATAGTTTTTTTTATTCGCTTGATAGTTTAGACACATCCTTTGTGATAAGGTTTAGTCTAAAATGTGTGAAAAGAATGCTAAAAGTGTGTTCTTTTGCATCAAAATGCAGAAAAATACGTACCTTTGCACACAAGAATTACATTATTTATAATATATTGATAAATTTATGAGTCAGAGAGTCATCATTTCTACCAATCTCGAAAGTGAGATAGCCGAAGCCTTGGCAGAGTGCGAGCACGACAAGATTTTTGTGCTTACCGATGAAACCACAGTTGTCAAGTGCTGGCCTGTTGTGAAAAATTATTTCTCGCTCAAGGATGCGAAGGTCATTACCATTGGTGCCACCGATACGCACAAAGACCTCGACACGATGGTACACGTATGGAAGTCGTTGGGCGAGGGCGGTGCATCGCGCCATTCGTGCATGATAAACCTGGGTGGTGGAATGGTTACCGACTTGGGTGGCTTTGCCGCAGCAACTTTCAAGCGTGGCATCAACTTCATCAATATCCCCACTACGCTCCTCTCGATGGTGGATGCTTCGGTGGGAGGAAAGACGGGCATCAACTTCGGTGGACTGAAGAACGAGATAGGCGTGTTCTGCGACTCCAAGTTTGTCATTCTCGATACTGAGTTCCTGCGCACGCTCGATGCTGAGAACATCTGTTCGGGCTATGCTGAGATGCTGAAGCATGGTTTGATTTCGGACGAAAAGATGTGGGCGGAGTTGGTTGGCTTCGACTTGGCTCATCCCGACTTGCAGCAGTTGCAACGCATGGTGGGCGATAGCGTGGCGGTAAAGGAGCGCATCGTAGAGCAGGATCCTCATGAGCACGGCATCCGCAAGGCGCTCAACTTGGGACATACTTTCGGTCATGCCTTTGAAAGCTGGGCACTGAAACGCAAGCCTGTTCTGCACGGCTATGCTGTGGCGTTCGGTCTGATTCCGGAACTCTATCTGAGTGTGATGAAGACGGGATTCCCAACGGAGAAGATGCGACAGACGGTGAACTTCATCAAGGAGTACTATGGCTCGCTTCCTATCACCTGCGATGACTACGACGAACTGATAGAACTGATGCGTCATGACAAGAAAAATCAGGATGGCATCATCAACTTTACCTTGTTGGGTGCAATCGGTGATATTCGCATCAACCAAAGTGCCACCATCGACGAAATCAAAGAGGCTTTCGACTTCTTCCGTGAAGGATAAAGCCAAAGCGTTATAAAGCACAATAAGTCTTGAGCTTTGAATATTGAGCATGATGAGAGTTATTTGTTTTCTCATAATGATTCAATGTTCAAAGCTCAATTTTTTATGCGTAATGCTCAAGCTCATGTCTTAAGGCGTAAAAAATCAAAATTTTTCACGCATTGGCTTGACAAATTTATTTGTTGCCGTACATGTTCTCGTAATATTTCTGATAGTCGCCAGAGGTTACATTGTCCATCCATTCCTGGTTGTCGAGATACCATTTCACGGTTTTCTCGATGCCCTCTTCGAACTGCAGACTTGGTTCCCAACCCAATTCGCGCTGCAATTTGCGTGAATCGATGGCGTAACGCATGTCGTGGCCTTTTCGGTCGGTGACGTAAGTGATGAGGTCGAGGTCTTCGCCCTCCTTGCGACCGAGAAGACGGTCTACGGTCTTGATAACCACCTTGATGATGTCAATGTTTTTCCACTCGTTGAAACCTCCGATATTATAGGTCTCAGCCACCTTTCCTTCGTGGAAGATGACATCGATGGCACGGGCATGGTCTACCACGTAGAGCCAGTCGCGCACGTTCTCACCCTTGCCATAGACGGGCAGAGGCTTGCGATGGCGAATGTTGTTGATGAAGAGAGGGATGAGCTTCTCTGGGAACTGGTAAGGACCGTAGTTGTTGGAGCAGTTGGTCACGATGGTAGGCATGCCGTAAGTATCGTGGAAAGCACGTACAAAGTGGTCGCTGCTGGCCTTGGAAGCCGAGTAGGGAGAATGGGGATTGTACTTGGTGGTTTCTACGAAGAACTCCTCGCCATAAGCCTCGTGGTTTTTGCCACTTGATGCCTTGGTGGAGAATGGTGCTGCCACGCCCTCGGGATGTGTCATCTGCAAGGCGCCATACACCTCGTCGGTAGAAATGTGGTAGAAGCGCTTGCCCTCATAGCCTTCGGGCAGACTCTCCCAGTAGGTCTTTGCTGCCTGCAGGAGCGAGAGTGTTCCCATCACGTTGGTCTGTGCAAAGGTGAACGGATCCTTGATAGAGCGGTCTACGTGGCTTTCTGCAGCCAGATGGATAATGCCGTCTACCTGATAGTCGTTCATCAACTTGAGCATCAGCTCGAAGTCGCAGATGTCGCCCTTCACAAAGGTGTAGTTGGGCTTGTCCTCAATGTCCTTGAGGTTGGCCAGATTGCCTGCATAAGTCAGCTTGTCGAGGTTAATGATGTGATACTCGGGATATTTGTTCACGAACAGACGGACAACGTGTGAGCCGATAAATCCGGCGCCGCCTGTGATGATGATATTTCGCTTCATTATATTTATTATTTAAAATGTTACTTAAGGAGGTTTGCAATGCACTGCTGTAACGAGTCAATCCAGTAGGGCACTTTCACGCCGAAGGTTTCCTTGATGGTTCGCTTGTCGAGCACGGAGTAGGCAGGACGGGCCACTGGCGAAGGATATTCCGAGCTGTAGCAGGGCTGTATGTCGCACTGTGTGTGTCCGGCTATGCGGGCTATCATCTGTGTGAAGTCGTACCAGGAGCACACTCCCTCGTTAGAGAAATGATAGATGCCGGTGTATTTGCTCTTGTCGTCGGCCGACTTTATCTTGTCTATGACAGTGAGGATGGCGTTGGCCAGGTCGAGAGCATAGGTAGGAGTTCCGCACTGGTCGAACACTACCTTCAACTGTGGCTTTGTGGCAGTGAGGTTGAGCATTGTCTTGCAGAAGTTCTTGCCAAACTCAGAGTAGAGCCATGCGGTGCGAATGATGACATACTGGCAACCGCTTGCCATGATTTTCTGTTCGCCATGGAGCTTGGTTGTACCATATACGCCTGTAGGAGTTCCCTTCTGCTGGGGTCCGCAAGGTACATTGTATGGTTCCTTGCCAAAGACGTAGTCGGTGGAAATCTGCACGAGCAGTCCGCCTGTCTCCTTCATTGCCAAGGCAAGGTTCTCTGGAGCATCGGCATTCAGTTTCTCTGCAAGTGCTGCCAACTTCTCGTCGTTTTCACAGGCATCCACATTGGTCCATGCCGCACAGTTGATGATGGCGTCTATGTGGTTCTCGCTCACCATCTTGCGTATGGCGTCCAAGTCTGTAATGTCGAGGTAAGTGGTTTCCACGCCTTCCACCTGGTTCACGTCGGTGAAGAGATAGTGGTCTGTGGTGTTCTTGCTCACGATTCTCATCTCGTTGCCGAGCTGTCCGTTGGCTCCTGTCACTAATATATTCATTTCCTTTTTTTGTTTTGTTGTTGTTTTTTGCTCTGCAAAAATACTACTTTCTGTTGATACAGCCAAGACTTCATTGCTAAAGTTTACTAATGCTCTCTTAACGAGCTATAAAAACAGAGCCCCCGCAGACTTTCCTTGATGTGGGGAAGAGTCTGCGGGGGCATCTCTATGAATAAGCGACAGGCTCTACTGAGAAATGCCTGTCATGGGCCATCGCTAAAGCTTAGAGCTTGAACTTGTAACCCAAAGTGATCTGGAATACAGAGTTGCAGCCAGAATCACCATCCGCAATTTTTGATACACCGATATTGTAACGAGCATCGAGGCAAACGTTCATGTACTCGTAAGAAAATCCTACAGGAATAGAGAAATCAAAAGTCTTTATCTCTGCTCCTTCTGGTGCGTATTTGTCGTAGTCGATACTGATGCCGGCAACTTTTACTTTATTGCTTACATTGAATGCAGGCTGAATACCAGCTTTCAGTGCCAGGCCTTTTGCAACATAGGCGTTTACCAAAATAGGGATATTCACATAGTTCATCTCCAATTTTGGGTCACCTTCTGTGTCCTTAACTGAGGCTCCTTGCATAGAATAGAGGAGACCGGCGCTGATTCCTACCATGGGTGAAACGTGATATTCTCCCTCTATACCGCCAACGAAGCCTGCTATGTAACCAGCTTCGTCATCAGTAACGGAAGATACGTTCAAACCGACTTTAGGCTGAATAGTGATGTCGCCTGCTGAATACTGTGCGAATGCACCTACTGAAGACAGCACCATAGCTGCCATAACCAATAATTTTTTCATACTCTCTGAATTTATAAATTAATAATAATGTGTTGCGCAAACTTACTTAAAAAGAATGTTCTGCTGTCCAATAGGATGTGTTTTAAACTTCTTATTTTTAGACGGGGGCAAAGGTATAATTATTTTTATTAAGATGCAAACAAATTTTATAGTATTTTTTATTCTATGGAAAAATAAGGTCAGTAATATAGAAATATATAATCGGTGGAGAAATTACATTAAGCTAAATGAACAGAACTAAACTTGCTTTGGAATAGCCATGGCGAGAAAAGTGTCATGAAATAAAAATTGTTACTCATAAATGAAAGCACGATAAAGGGTATAAAAAAAGTATCTTAAAATAGTTTGCAACTATCCTAAGATACTTTATCGAGTATCCAGCCCTTTCTTTTGTCTCCTTGCTATGTTTTCATCTCACAGCAAGGAGCGAGGGCGGATGGGCTTATGAAAAGCCTGTTGTTCTGAGCTTAGAGCTTGAACTTGTAACCCAGTGTTACCTGGAAAACAGAGTTGCAGCCCTTAACATCTTTGTCTACCTTGGTGCAACCGATGTTGTAACGAGCATCGAGGCAGATGTTCATGTACTCGTAAGAAATACCTACTGGTACAGAGAAGTCGAATGTATTAACATTTTCTGCATCGTCTTTTGCAACCATGAAACCTGGCTGAACACCAGCCTTCAATGCCAAACCGTTAGCAACATAGAAGTTGGCAAGGATAGGGATGTTGAGGTAAGCTGGCTTCCACTTGGCCTCAATGTCAACACCTTCAACGTTTTCTGATACCTTGAAGCCCTGCTGAGAATAAAGAAGACCAGCGCTAACACCAATCAATGGAGAAACGTGATATTCTGCCTCGGCACCAACAGCCAAACCAGCCTTGTAGTCGCCGTCAACGTCGCCACCAACAGAAGCAATGCTCAAACCAATCTTAGGCTGAATAGTGATGTCGCCTGCTGAATACTGTGCAAAAGCACCTACTGAAGACAGCACCATGGCTGCCATAACCAATAATTTTTTCATACTCTCTGAATTTATAAAGTTAATAATAGTATGTTATGCAAATCTCCTTAATGGATAATCTGCCGTCCAATAGGATAGGTTTTAAACTTCTTCTTAGACGGGGCAAAGATATAATTAATTTTATTCACTAGTGTCCACTAAAAACGATTAACAATCGTTGTAAGTGGTTGATATACGACA